>JADHEE010000643.1_pt1 | contig 12720 bp, 9 predicted proteins | sample 8952401 | NCBI WGS metagenome assembly JADHEE01 (sample SAMN16124438, study PRJNA663242) | bioreactor sludge metagenome | isolation source: sludge (ammonium) | place: India:Bengaluru | collected 2019-02-28
GGCTGGTCAACGGCGGCAGCCTCGCCGAGGACCGCGCACGCGACATGCTGGGCATCGCCGAGCGCAACGGGCGGCGGCTGATGCGCCTGATCACCGACCTCCTCGACCTCGAACGGATCAACGCCGGGATGATCGCGTTCGCGCCGGTGCCCACCGACTTGGGCGCGGTGCTGCGCCAGTCGGTGGACAACCAGCGCCCGCTGACCGAGGCGAAGACCCTCGCGGTGGACTGGCAGCTCCCCGAGCAGCCGCTCTGGACCCACGGCGACCCCGACCGCCTCACCCAGATCGCCACCAACATCTTCGCCAACGCGGTGCACTTCTCGCCGCAGGGCGGCACCGTGACGATCCGCGCCAGCCTCGGCGACGGCATGATCCGCGTCGCCTTCGCCGACCAGGGACCGGGGATTCCCGCCGACTTCCTGCCGGTGATGTTCGACCGCTTCCAGCAGGTGGCGAACCGCATCCGCCGCGTCCGCCACGCCGAGGCGACCGGCTCGGGCCTGGGCTTGAGCATCGTCCGCGCGCTGGTGGAAATGCACGGCGGCAGGGTGGGCGCGAGCTCGCCGCCGGGCGCGGGGGCGACGGTGTATTTCGACCTGCCGTGCGAAACCACCACATTGCGGTGATTTCTCCTTTGCCATCTTCCGCTTGTCCGCTAATCTGCGGAGCGCGCCGACCGCACCTGCGGTCGCGTTCTGCCGGCTTGTCTCCGGCGCTTTTTCGGGATTGACCGCACTTTGGCGTACACGGTTCTCATCGCTGACGATCACGAGCTGTTTCGTGACGGGCTCAAGATGGTTTTGCAGCACCTCGCACCGGGCACCCGCTGCCTGACCGCCGGCGATCATCGCGAGGCGCTCGAACTCGCCAACGCCACGCCCGATCTCGACCTCGTGCTCCTCGACATCCGCATGCCCGGCATGCCGTGGGAGGAAGCGCTGCGCCAGCTCCGCGTCGACCGTCCGGAAGTGCCGGTGGTGATCCTCTCCGCCCTGGTCGACCGCTCGCTGATCACCACCGCGATGCGCTCCGGCGCGCGCGGCTTCATCCCCAAGACCTCGTCCTCCACGGTGATGGTCCACGCGATGAACCTGGTGCTCTCCGGCGGCCACTACATCCCCACCCTGGTGCTGGACGAAGACCCGGCGCACGAGCACGACGGACTCGACTCCGCCAGCGCCGCCGCCGCGCTTACGCCGCGCCAGATGGACGTGCTGCGCCTCGTGGCGCGCGGCCTCTCCAACCGCGACATCGCCCACGCCCTCGAACTCTCCGAGGGCACGGTCAAGCTCCACGTCACCGCGATCCTCAAGGCCCTCGGCGTGCCCAACCGCACCTCGGCGGTGATCGCCGCCTCGCGCATGGGCCTGACCGAAAGCGACGGCAACTAAACTCCGCCGCTACACCGCGCGGGCGCTGGCCCGCGGATTGCTTCGGGCGTCATCATCATCGGCTTCGTCGTATAGCCGACACGGATAACGCACCGGAGAGCCCGCATGCACCCGATCCCCGACGGCGTCCTCGCCGCGCTCCTCGCCGAGGACATCCCCTACGGCGACCTCACCACCCGTTCCCTCGGCATCGGCCCGGCCCCCGGCACCATCGCCTTCGCCGCCCGCGGCGACATGGTCGCCTGCTGCACCGAGGAAGCCGGACGCATGCTCGAAAGCCTGGGCTGCACGGCGGATGTGCTCTGCCCCAGCGGTCGCGCCGCCCCCGCCGGAACTCCGCTGCTCGAAGCCGCCGGCCCCGCCGAGGCCCTGCTCGCCGGGTGGAAGGTCGCCCAAACCCTGATCGAATGGTCCTCGGGCGTCGCCACCGCGGTGCGCGCGATCATCGACGCCGCACGCGCCGTCGACCCCGCCGTGGTCGTCGCCTGCACCCGCAAATCCGTTCCCGGCACCCGCGCCCTCTCGACCAAGGCGATCTGCGTCGCGGGCGCGACGATGCACCGCTGCGGCCTTTCCGACACCATCCTGCTGTTCCCCGAACACCGCGCCTTCGGCGGCCCGGACGCGCTCGCCGCCCAGGTCCGCGGCCTCCGCGCCCGCAACCCGGAACGCAGCATCGTCGTCGAGGTCAACAGCGTCGCCGAAGCCCTCGCCGCCCGCGCAGCCGGAGCCAACGTCCTCCAACTCGAGAAATTCCCGCCGGCCCGCGTCGCCGAACTCACGGAATACCTCGCCCACGCCGACGGCCCCCAGCCGGTGATCGCCGCCGCCGGCGGCATTACCGCCGCCAACGCCGCCGACTACGCCCGCGCCGGCGCGCACGTCCTGGTGACCTCCTCGCCCTATACCGCGAAGCCCGCGGACGTGCAGGTGACGATTACGGCGGCGTAAAAGAAGGCCAGGGCTTCCCTCCGGGGGATTTCCACTCTGAGGAACGCCCACCGGGCGTTCCTCTCGCCTACGGCGACCGAGTTCCAATCCCTGGACCCGCAAAGGGCCTTGGGCCCTTTGATCCCTCTAGTTTTCTGCGCGTAGCGCCATAAGACCATCACGCGGCGTGACGGTTGATTGCGCTTCGCGCGAAAACCAAAACTTAGGGGAGGTGCGGAGGGACCGCCGGTCCCCCCAAACCCCCCCCCCCGGGGGGTCCCGTTGGTTGCGGCGGCGCCAAAAAAAAAACTCTGGGGGGTGGGGGGGGGGGCCCGCGCCCCCCCGCGATTTTATCTTTCCCTTACCCCAACGCCGCGACGATCGCGGCACCGGCTTGGGCGGTATTGGCGGTGCCGCCGAGGTCGCCGGTGCGCAGGTTGGGCTGGACGACGGTTTGCTCGATGGCCTTGACGATGGCGGCTCCGGCTTCCGCCTCACCGAGGAAGTCGAGCATCATCGCGGCGGACCAGATCTGGCCGATGGGATTGGCGATGCCCTTGCCCGCGATGTCGGGCGCGGAGCCGTGCACCGGCTCGAACAGCGAGGGCAGCTTGCGCGTCGGGTTGATGTTGGCGGACGGCGCGATGCCGATGGTGCCGGTGCAGGCGGGCCCGAGGTCGGAGAGGATGTCGCCGAAGAGGTTGGAGGCGACCACCACATCGAAGCGGTCGGGGTGGAGGACGAAGTTCGCGGTGAGGATGTCGATGTGGTACTTGTCCCACTTCACGTCCGGATAGGACTTCGCCATCTCGGCGACGCGCTCGTCCCAGTAGGGCATGGTGATCGCGATGCCGTTGGACTTGGTGGCCGAGGTGAGGTGCTTCTTCGGGCGCTTCTGCGCGAGGTCGAAGGCGAATTTGAGGATCCTGTCGACGCCGACGCGGCTCATCACGGTTTCCTGGATCACCACCTCGCGCTCGGTCCCGGCGTACATCTTGCCGCCGACCGAGGAGTATTCGCCCTCGGTGTTCTCGCGCACCACCATCATGTCGATGGAGCCGGGCTCGCGGCCCGCCAGCGGGCAGGGCACGCCCGGCATCAGGCGCACCGGGCGGAGGTTGACGTACTGGTCGTACTCGCGGCGGAACTGGAGCAGCGAGCCCCAGAGCGAGACGTGGTCGGGCACGGTGTCGGGCCAGCCGACCGCGCCGAAGAACAGGGCGTCGGCGTTGCCGATCTTCGCCTTCCAGTCGTCGGGCATCATCTGGCCGTGCCGGGCGTAGTAGTCGCAGCAGGCGAAGTCGTGATCCTGGAGGCGAAGCGTGAAGCCGAAGCGCCTGGCGGCGGCTTCGAGCACCCGCACGCCCTCGGGCATGACTTCCTTGCCGATGCCGTCGCCGGGAATGACGGCAATGGTGTAGCTGCGCTCGCTCATCGATGGATCTCCTCGGGCGGGAAGGACGGGAATTCATTCCACTATATCCCGATCCCGGACCGCCTGCCACGCATGGACCGATGCGGCGGGCGCAAGATTCCCCGCGCGGATTTTCCGCCCGGCTCGCCTTGACAAGCGGGAGACCGGACACGAAACAGTGTGTATCCCCACCCACCTTCGGAGCGTTCATGTCGCGTGTTTTCGGGATCGCCGTTGCCTGTCTCGCCCTCGCCGCCTGCACCAACCAGCGGGAAACCACCACCACCCGCACCGCGACGGAGCAACTCCTGATCTCCGCCGCGGCCGAGCGCGCCGCCGAGGCGGTGGCCGCCGACGTTCCGGCGGGACGGAAGACCTTCGTCGTCGCCGACAACTTCGACGCGGTGGACGGCAAGCAGGCGATCGGCGCGATCCGCGCGGCGATTCTCGCGCGCGGCGCGGCCCTGGTGGGAGACCGGGCGCAGGCGGAGCAGATCGTCGAGATCCGCTCCGGCGCGCTCGGCATCGACAATTCCGACACCATCGTCGGCATGCGGGAATCCGAGCTGCCGATCCCGCTCACCCAGGGCGGCATCACCATCCCCAAGATCGCGCTGTTCGAGAAGGTGCGCCAGCTCGGCATCGCGAAGTTCGCGATCGCGGTGTACGACGCCCAGACCGGGCTCGCGGTCGGCAAGCCGGAACCGAAGTTCGGCTATGCCCGCAAGAACGACTACACCGCCGCGTTCGTGATCTCGTGGAAGCGCGACGACATCTACGAGGCGGAAAGCGCCGCCGCCGACACCCTCGAGATCGGCACCAACGCCGACGACGCCTGGACCCGCGTCGCGCCGCCGCCCAAGCCCGGCCCGGGCGAGCCCGATCCGGCGGTGCGCGCGCCGGAAACCGCGCCCGACATGCCCGCCGCCGCCCCCACCGACGTGCTGCCGCCCCGCGCCGAAACCGTCCAGCCCTAAAGCCGCGTTGCGGGCCCGCCGCCACGCGGCATCTTGCCGCGCGCGGCGCGCGGGGCTATGACGGGGGCCGGTTTCCTTTTCGGATCGCCCCGCCATGACCTCCGCCGACCGCCAGCCGAACCTCAGCCAGCTCGACGCCGCCATCCAGCGGCAGGAACGCGACCTCGCCGCCAGGCCCGGGGATGCCAAGCGCCACTACAACCTGGCGCTCCTGCTGATCGAGCGGGACCGGCGCGCGGACGCGATAAGCCACCTCAATCAGGCGCTTGCGATCCTGCCCACGTTCGCCCCGGCGGCGTTCGCCCTCGGGCGTCTCGCGCTCGAAGCCAACGATCTCGTCCCCGCCGCGCGCCTGTTGCAGGCCGCCGCCGCCGCTCCGGCGCTCGCCCTCGACGCCCGCTTCGTGCTTGCCGAGGTGCTGGAGCGCATGGACCGCAAATCCGAGGCCGCCGCGACCCTTTCGTGGGTGATCGCGCAGAACCCGCCTTCGCCCGCGCCCTACGCCAACCTCTGCCACATCCTGATGGACAGCGCCGCCGACAAGGCGATCGCGGTGGCCGATCGCGGCCTTGCGCGCTTCCCCGATTTCCCGCGCCTGAGCGTGATGAAGGGCGCGGCGCAGCTTCGGCACGGCGACCCGGAAGGCGCGATGGTTTCGCTGCGCCGAGCTTTGAAGCTCGACCCGGAGAACCCGCTGGCGCGCGGCTTCCTGCTCCAGGCGGCGCGGCAGGCGGCGGACTGGGACGCCGAGGCGGGCGCACTGCCGGGCGTGCGCCAGGCGCTGCGCAAGGACTTCCGCCTGCGCCAGCTCGCGATCCCCCTGCACGCGGCGCTCAACTTCGGCTTCTCCGCCGCCGAGCTCCGGACGATCGGCGAGGACAGCGCGAAATTCCACGGCGGGCGCGTGACGCCGCTACCGCCGACCCAGGCCGAGGTCGCCCGACAGCCTCTGGTGGTCGGCTATCTCTCGCCCGACTACCGCAACCACCCCATCGCCCATCTCGTGGCCGACATCTTCGCCGTTCACGATCCCGCGCGGGTGCGCGCCGTGGCCTTTTCCGTCGGGCCGGACGACGGCGACGCGGTGCGCGGCGAGATCGCCGCCGCCGCGCATCCGTTCGTCGACCTGCGCGGCTTGTCCGACAAGGCCGCCGCCGAGCGCATCCGCGCCGAAGGCGTGGACGTTCTCGTCGACCTTGCGCTCTACACCCATCACCATCGCCCCGCCATCGCCGCCTACCGGCCTGCGCCGGTGCAGGCCGCGTGGCTCGGGCTTCCCGCCACCACCGGGGCGCCGTGGTTCGACTATGTTTTCGCCGACGACATCGTCGCGCCGCCGGAGCACGCGAGCCGCTTCAGCGAATCCCTGGTCCATCTCGCCTGCGGATACCAGCCCAACCGCCGCCTCGGGCCGCTCGACCCGCCGCCGCCGCGCGCCGAACTCGGCCTGCCCGAGGGCGCGGTGGTGTTCGGCTGCTTCAACGCGCATCTCAAGATCGACCGCGGCAGCTTCGCCGCCTGGATGGCGGTGTTGAAGGCGGTGCCGGGCTCGGTGCTGTGGCTGCTCGCGCCGCCCGACGCGGTGGCCGCACGCTACCGCGAAGCCGCCCGCGCCGCCGGGGTCGCGCCGGAGCGCTTGGCGTTCGCGCCACGCGCCTCCCGCGCCGCGCATCTCGCGCGGTTGCAGCGGGCGGATATGATGCTCGACACCCTGATCTACGGCGCGCACACCACCTGCTCCGACGCGTTGCGGGCGGGCGTGCCGATGCTCACCGTGATGGGCGAGCAGTTCGCCGCGCGCGTCGCCGCCAGTCTCGTCACCCGCGCCGGGCTGCCGGAACTCGTCTGCGCCGACCGCGACGCCTTCGTCGCCGAAGCGATCCGCCTCGGCACCGACGCCGAAGCCCGCACCGCGCTCAAGCGAAAGCTCGCTGCATCCGTCCCCGCCTCGCCGGTGTTCGACCCGGCGGCGCAGGCCCGCGCCCTCGAAGACGCCTACGCGGCGATCTGGGCCAAGCACCTCGGCGCATAGAAAAACGGCCGCACCCGAGGGCGCGGCCGTTTCGGTTTGCTCTCAAAACGCCTTAGAAGCGCAGGGATTCGACCCGCACCACGTTCGGCACCTTGCGGAGCGATTCCAGCACGTCGCCGTTGAGCGCGCCGTCGATCTGCACCAGCGCCACCGCGTCCTCGCCCACCGCGTTGCGACCGAGGTGGAAGGTGGCGATGTTGACGCCCGCGAGGCCGAGCGCGGTGCCGAGCTTGCCGATCAGGCCGGGCTTGTCCTTGTTGGTGAAGAACAGCATGTGCGGCGCGAACTCGGCCTCCACCGGGATGCCGTTGACCTCGACGAGGCGCGGCTTGCCCGCGAACAACGTGCCCGAGACCGAGCGGGTCTGGGTTTCGGTGGTCACGGTGAGCTTCACCAGGGTCTGGTACTCGGCGCAGGTCTCGCGCTTGGTTTCGGAGAGCGCGATGTTGCGCTCCTTCGCCATCGCCGGGGCCGAGACCATGTTCACCGCGTCGAGCATCGGGCGCAGCAGGCCGGAAAGCGCGATCGCGGTGAGCGGCTTGGTGTTGAGTTCGGCGACCGAGCCTTCGTATTCGATGCTCACCGCCTTGACGCCGGAGCGGGTGATCTGCCCGGCGAAGCCGCCGAGGTGTTCCACCAGCTTCATGTAGGGCTTGAGCTTCGGCGCGTCTTCCGCCGAGACGCTCGCCATGTTGAGCGCGTTGGTCACCGCGCCGGTGAGGAGGAAGTCGGAGATCTGCTCCGCCACCTGCACCGCGACGTTGACCTGGGCTTCCGAGGTGGACGCGCCCAAGTGCGGCGTGCAGACCACCTTGGGGTGGTTGAACAGCACGTTTTCCTTCGCCGGTTCGACCTCGAACACGTCGAGCGCCGCGCCCGCGACGCGACCGTCGTCGAGCGCCACCTTGAGCGCGGCTTCGTCGATCAGGCCGCCGCGCGCGCAGTTGATGATCCGCACGCCCTTCTTCATCTTGCCGAACGACTTCTCGGAGATGATGCCGCGGGTCGCGTCGGTGAGCGGGGTGTGGAGGGTGATGAAGTCGGCGCGGGAGAACAGCTCGTCCAGCTCCACCTTCTCGACGCCCAAGTCCTGGGCGCGTTCCGGGGTGAGGAACGGGTCGAAGGCGACGACGCGCATCTTGAGGGCGACGGCGCGCTCGGCGACGTAGCCGCCGATGTTGCCGCAGCCGATCACGCCGAGCGTCTTGCCGAACAACTCGACGCCCATGAACTTCGACTTCTCCCACTTGCCCGCGTGGGTCGAGGCCGAGGCCTGCGGGATGTCGCGGGCGAGCGACATCATCATCGCGAGCGCGTGCTCGGCGGTGGTGATCGAGTTGCCGAACGGCGTGTTCATCACCACCACGCCCTTGGCGGTGGCGGCGGGGATGTCGACGTTGTCGACGCCGATACCGGCGCGGCCGATCACCTTCAGGTTGGTGGCGGCGGCGAGGATGTCGGCCTTGACCTTGGTGTCGGAGCGGATCGCGAGACCGTGGTACTCGCCGATGCAGGCTTTGAGTTCGTCCGGGGTCATCCCCGGCTTGTAGTCGACGTCGAGGCCGCGCGCCTTGAAGATCTCTTCGGCGAGCGGGCTCATCTTGTCGGAAATCAGGACTTTCAACATCGTGGTGCCTCGTGGAAATATGGGGAGTGCGGCCCGGGAGATCCCCGGGCCGTCAAGCGGGCTGGCGCTTTACGCGAAGTCCTTCGCGACTTCGGCCAGCGCCCATTCGATCCACGGGAACAGCGCCTTGAGGTCGGCGGCTTCCACCGTCGCGCCCGCCCAGATCCGCAGGCCCGCCGGGGCGTCGCGGTAGGCGCCGAGGTCGTAGGCGACGCCCTCCTTGTCGAGCAGGCCGACGATCGCCTTCTGCGCCTTCTGCTGGCCCGCGTCGTCGAGCTTGGCGAACCAGGGCGCGACGATCTTGAGGCAGACCGAGGTGGAGGAGCGGATCGCGGGATTGGCGGCGAGGAAGGCCACGTCGGCGCAGGCGTCGACCCAGGCGGAGATCGCCTTGAGGTTGTTCTGGCTGCGACCGATCAGGCCCTTGAGGCCGCCGATGCTCTCGGCCCACTTGAGGCCGTCGAGGGCGTCTTCCACCACCAGCATCGAGGGGGTGTTGATGGTTTCGCCCTCGAAGATGCCGCCGATCAGCTTGCCGCCCTTGGTCATGCGGAAGATCTTCGGCATCGGCCACGCCGGAACGTGGCTCTCGAGGCGCGCCACCGCGCGTGGGCTGAGGATCAGCACGCCGTGCGCGCCCTCGCCGCCCAGCACCTTCTGCCAGGAGTAGGTGACGACGTCGAGCTTGCCCCACGGCAGGTCCATGGCGAACGCGGCGGAGGTCGCGTCGCAGATCGTCAGGCCTTCGCGGTCGGCGGGAATCCAGTCGCCGTTCGGCACGCAGACGCCCGAGGTGGTGCCGTTCCAGGTGAACACCACGTCATGGCTGAAGTCGGCCTTGGCGAGGTCCGGCAGTTCGCCGTAGCCCGCCTCCATCACCCGCGCGTCTTTCAGCTTGAGCTGCTTGACGATGTCGGTGGCCCAGCCGGAGCCGAAGCTTTCCCACGCGAGCACGTCGACGGGCTTCGCGCCCAGCAGGCTCCACAGCGCCATCTCGACCGCGCCGGTGTCCGACGCCGGAACGATGCCGAGGAGGTAGTCCGCCGGAACGCCGAGAACCGCCTTCGAGCGGTCGATCACGTCCTTGAGGCGGGCCTTGCCGATCTTGGCGCGATGCGAGCGGCCAAGCGGGGCGTCTTTCAGGGCTTCGAGGGAATAACCGGGGCGCTTGGCGCAGGGACCGGAGGAAAAGTTCGGGTTGGCCGGCCGGGTGGTCGGCTTCGCAATCGCGTTCATCATGTCTCCCTTCTGAACAGAAGGGCATACGACCCGTTGGGAGGTCGCGGCCCACACGGGTTATACGAAAAACGGTGTCTCGGTGCAATTGCAAAGCCCGAACGGGTCTTTGAGGTGAAAAATATCGCCCGTCGATTGCAAATTTGTAATCTGGAGAGGCATTGACATACATCGTATGCCAATGACATTTTTAGAGAAATTCTACACCCCTCCTGCCGGTTCCGGCTGAAAACCACCTTTGCGCGAAGGGCCGCCGGGAAACCGGCGGGAAACACCGTCATGTTGCAATCATTGCGTATCGCCACGCGGCTCTGGATTCCCGCGGCGGCGCTGGTGCTGGCGATGCTGGTCGCCTCCGGGTTCTCCCTCGAGGCGCTGTGGCGCTCGGTCTACGACGGACGCGTCGCCCAGGTGCGCGCCGTGGTCGAGAGCGCCACGAGCACCGTCGCCGCCCTCGACGCGCGCGCCAAGGCGGGCGAGATCACCCTGGCGGACGCCCAGGACCAGGCGCGCCAGGCGTTGCGCGCGGTGCGCTTCGCGGACGGCGAATACCTGTTCGTCTACGACGAAAGCGGCGTCAACGTCGCCCACGGCATGCGGCGGGAACTCGAGGGGCGCAACCTCTGGGGCTTCAAGGACGCCAACGGCAAGCCGATGATCCAGGACCTGATCGCGGCGGCCAAGGCGGGCGGCGGCGCGGTGCGCTACGGCTGGAAGCAGACCGAGACCGCCGAGGCACGGGACAAGATCGCCTGGTCGGCGAGCTACGCGCCCTGGGGCTGGGCGATCGGCACCGGGGTCTACATCGATGACATCCAGGCCGACTTCCTCCTCCGCCTCGAAACCGAGTTGGCCGCCCTCGCCCTGGTCCTGGCGATCGCAGGCGTGCTCACCGTGGCGGTGGCGCGCTCCATCGTCCGTCCGATGCGCGCGACGATCCGCGAAATGGGCGAGGTGGCGGACGGCAACCTCGAAATCGCGATCAGCGGCGCGGCGGCCCGCAACGAACTGGGCGAGATCGCCGCCGCGCTCGAAACCTTCCGCGACGCCGCCCGGGAGCAGGCCGCCGCGCGGATGCGCGAACGCCAGGCCGATGCCGAGCGGGTGGCGCGGGCGGAGCGCCTCGCCGAACTCTGCGCCGGGTTCGAGCGGGCGATGGCGGGGATGAGCCGGTCGCTCGGCCAATCGGTCGCCAACATGGATGCCGCCGCGGTCACCTTGAGCGAGGCGGCGAAAGCGACCGACAGCCGGGTCGCCGCAGCCGCAGCCGCAGCCGAACAGGCGGCGAGCAACGTCCACTCGGTGGCCGCCGCGACCGAGGAGCTGTTCGCCTCGGTCGACGAGATCAACCGCCAGACCCAGGCCTCCGGCGAGATCGCCCACGCCGCGCGCGACCGCGCCGGAAACGCCGAGGCGACGATGTCCGAACTCGGCGAGCAGACGCGCAGCATCGGCGCGGTGCTCGACATGATCACCGACATCGCCAGCCAGACCAACCTGCTGGCCTTGAACGCCACCATCGAGGCGGCGCGCGCGGGCGAAGCGGGCAAGGGCTTCGCGGTGGTCGCGGGCGAGGTCAAGACCCTCGCCAACCAGACCGCCCAGGCCACCGACCGGATCGCCGACCAGATCGGCGCGGTGCAGGCGCGCACCGGCGGCGCGGCGGCCTTGATCGGCGAGGTTTCGGAGATCATCGGCAAGCTCGACGCCGCCGCGACCGGCATCAGTTCGGCGGTGGAGCAACAGCGCGCCGCGACCCACGAGATCGCGCGCAACATCCACGAGGCCGCGCGCGTCACCGACGAGATGAGCGGCAACGTGGGCGAGGTGCAGGCGCACGCGGCGAAAGTCGCGGGGTCGAGCACGGCGATCAAGGACGCGGCGGAAAAGCTCGGCGCGGACGCCCAAGCCCTGAACGCCGTCGTCGACCGCTTCCTCAGCGACGTTCGCGCCGCCTGATCCCGCAAGGATCCGGTAACGCCTTGACGATAGCCGGTTCCGCGGATGCCGCGGAACCGGCTATTTTGCTGTTCAGACGCATCCCAGGATTGCGACCGGGGACGTTTCCGAAACCTGGGGCTGAAAAAAGCGATTGAATATTTCCGCGCGAAAGACGAGAGTCCAACCAGAGGAACAAACTCTGGGGGGAGTGCCTCGCGCATCTGCGCACGCCGCGCGGGGGAGCCCCTCAAGCCACGGCAAGCCACGCCCGCGGCGACGGTTCGCGGGGCACTCTGGAGACGTCTCATGGCTCTCTTCTTTACGTGCGTCCTCCTTCTCATCGCCGGGTATTACGTCTATGGCAGCTTCGTCGACCGGATCTTCGGTCCCGACGCGGGCCGCGCCGTTCCCTCGGCCACCATGCGCGACGGCGTCGACTTCGTGCCGATGTCGACCCCCAAGCTGTTCTTGATCCAATTGCTCAACATCGCCGGTCTCGGCCCGATCTTCGGCCCGATCCTCGGCGCGCTCTACGGCCCCTCGGCCTTGCTCTGGATCGTCGCGGGCAGCATTTTCGCTGGCGGCGTGCACGACTACTTCTCGGGCATGCTGTCGCTCCGCGCCAACGGCGACAGCGTCCCCAACGTCGTCGGGCGCGAACTGGGCGGCGCGTTCCGCCAGTTCATGAACTACTTCTCGATCGTCCTCTTGCTGCTCGTCGGCGTGGTCTTCGTCCTCGGGCCCGGCAAGCTGCTCTCCGAACTCACCGGCTGGCCGGTGAACTACTGGGTCGCGGCGATCTTCGGCTACTACTTCCTCGCCACGATCCTGCCGATCGACAAGATCATCGGGCGTCTCTACCCGGTCTTCGGGGCGCTGCTGCTGTTCATGTCGGTCAGCCTGACGGTGATGATCATGACCTCGCCCGAGCACCAGGTGCTGCCGGGCGGCATGTCGCTCGCCAACACCCACCCGAAGGACCTGCCGATCTGGCCGTTGATGTTCATCACCATCGCCTGCGGCGCGATCTCGGGCTTCCACGCGACCCAGTCGCCGATGATGGCGCGCTGCTGCACCAATGAGACCAACGGTCGGTTCGTGTTCTACGGCGCGATGATCGGCGAGGGCGTCATCGCCCTGATCTGGTGCACCCTCGGCCTGTCGTTCTA
>JADHEE010000647.1_pt1 | contig 12672 bp, 12 predicted proteins | sample 8952401 | NCBI WGS metagenome assembly JADHEE01 (sample SAMN16124438, study PRJNA663242) | bioreactor sludge metagenome | isolation source: sludge (ammonium) | place: India:Bengaluru | collected 2019-02-28
CCGAGCTGAAGCTGCGCGGGCTGCGCATTCCGCTCTTGATCGTGTGCATCGCCTACATCGCGCTGACCATCGTGCTGCCCACCGCCACCATCTTCCTGGTCGGCGGGCTGAAGACCTACGGCCTGCCCTTCACCCTGGAAAACCTGACCTGGGGCAACTACAACCACATCCTGTTCGAGTGGGACCTCACCCGCGATTCGATCTGGAACAGCATCAGCCTTGGCCTGGCCTCGGCGCTGATCACCATGTTCGCCGGCGTGATCATCTCCTACGTCATCGTCAAGATGAAGGTGCGCGGCAAGGGCTTCCTGGAGTTCCTCGGCATGCTGCCGTTCTCGGTGCCCGGCTCGGTGATCGCCCTGGGCGTGATCCTGGCCTGGAGCGGCAAGTTCGGGATCAACCTGTACAACACCGTGTGGATCATCCTGGTCGCCTACATCGCCCGCTACATGGCCTTCTCGCTCAAGGCCAACTCGGCGGCGCTGGAGCAGGTGCACGACTCGCTGGTCGAGGCCGCGCGCGCGTCCGGCGCGAGCATGGCGCAGGCTCTGCGCGACGTGGTGGTGCCGCTGGTGCGGCCGGGCATGGTCGCCGCGTTCTTCCTGATCTTCCTGCCGGCGCTGCGCGAGCTCACCGTCTCGGTGCTGCTCTACGGCCCGACCACGCGCACCATCGGCGTGGCCATCTACACGCTCAACGAGGACGGCGAAACGGTCTACTCCGCCGCCCTCGCCGGCATCGCCCTGATCATCATCGTGCTGGGCGAAGTCCTGATCAAACGCCTCGTCACCAGCAAGAACGGCGCATAGGGAAGTCACCATGGCATATATCGAACTGAACCAGGTCACCAAGCGCTTCGGCAGCGTCGTCGCGGTCGACCGCATGAACCTCGAGATCGCCCAGGGCGAATGCATGGCCATGCTCGGCCCGTCCGGCTGCGGCAAGACCACTACGTTGCGCATGGTCGCCGGCTTCGAGGACCTCGACGACGGCGAGATCCGCGTCGGCGAGCGCATCATCTCGTCGAAGGCCAAGCGTTACTACCTGCCGCCCGAGCAGCGCAATTTCGGCATGGTCTTCCAGGCCTTCGCCGTGTGGCCGCACCTCACGGTGTACGAGAACGTCGCGTTTCCGCTGCACATCCGCAAGCTGCCCAAGGAGGAAATCCACGCCCGCACCGAGGAAGCCCTCAAGCACACCAACCTGCTGGCGGTGGCGCAGGGCAGCCCGGACGACCTTTCCGGCGGCGGCAAGCAGCGCGTAGCGCTGGCCCGGGCGCTGGCCATCCGGCCCGACGTGATGCTGCTCGACGAACCGCTGTCCAGCCTCGACCCGCACTTCCGCGAGGAGATGCGCTTCGAGATCAAGGACCTGCAGCGGCGCTTCGGCTTCTCCATCCTCTACGTCACGCACGACCAGTCGGAGGCCATGGCGCTGTCCGACCGCATCCTGGTCATGCGTGCCGGGGTCGTGCAGCAGATCGGCACGCCGCTGGAGGTGTACAGCAACCCGGCCAACCGCTTCGTCTTCGAGTTCATCGGCCTGTCGTGCTTCATCGAGGCCGGGCTCTCGCCCGAGGGATTCCTCCTCGGCGGCGAACGCCATCCGTGGCCGGAAGGCGTCGCCCCGGCGGACGAGCTCGTCGCCGCCGGCCGCGGCCTGCTGGCCGCACGGCCGACGGAAATCGACTTCGTCGGCGAGGGCGGTATCCGCGGCGAAGTGCTGCGCAAGGTCTACCTCGGCGAAACGATCGACTACCGCGTGCGCGTGGCCGACACCGAAGTGCGCATCCAGAAGACGCGGCGCACGCCGGGACCGTCGGTAGGCGATGCCTGCGGGCTGCGCTTCACTCGTCCGCACTGGTACCCGGCAACGGAGAAAGGCGGCTGACCACGGCGGCACGGCGAAAAACCGGGACATGCGCACGGAACCCCGTTGCGCCATGTCCCAATATGGGACTATAGTATCTCCATGCGAATCGTTGCCGTCAGCCACCTGCGCGCCTTCTGGGAGAAGAACCCGGATGCCGAGCAGCCCCTGAAATCGTGGCTGGATGAGGTGAAGAAGGCAGCCTGGGAGCAGCCGGCGGACATCAAGCGCCAGTACCGCAGCGCCAGCATCCTGAAGAACCGGCGGGTCGTCTTCAACATCAAGGGTAACGACTATCGTCTGGTGGTCTCGGTGGCTTACCGCTATCAGGCCGTCTACGTGAAGTTCGCCGGCACGCACGCCGAGTACGATGCGATCGATGCCGAAACCGTCGAGATGGAGCACTGACATGGACATTCGCCCGATTCACACGGAAGCCGACTACCAGGCCGCGCTGAGCGAGGTGTCGGCGTATTTCGACAACGAGCCCGAACCCGGCACGCCGGAGGGCGATCGTTTCGAGGTGCTGCTGACGCTGGTGGAAGCCTACGAGGCCAGGCAGTACCCCATCGACCTGCCCGATCCCGTGGAGGCCATCAAGTTCCGCATGGAGCAGGCCGGCCTGACCCCGAAGGACCTGGTGCCGGCGATCGGCCGCCTGAACCGGGTCTATGAAATCCTCGCCCGCAAGCGCCCTTTGACGCTCACCATGATCTGGCGGCTGCACGAGATGTTCGGCATTCCCGCCGAAAGCCTGATCCGCCCGCCCAAGCTGTCGGCCGCGGCCTGAGCGCGAGGAATCGGGCGGCACGCCGGTGAATATCGTCGACCAACACACCGGTTTCCGCCGATGAAGCGCCTGGCCCGCCTGCTCTGCGCGATCGCCCTCGCCCTGCCGCCGTGCGGCGCATGGGCGGCGGAGATCGTCCTTGTCGCCTCGTCCTTCCCCAAGGAAATCCTGTCGGCGTACAAGCGGGCCTTCGACGCGCAGTCGCCGGAGTACCGCGTCGAATTCGTCAATTTCCCGGCGACCAACACCGTTTCCTACGTGCGCGACCGCGCGCCCGGCTCGCGGGCCGACGTCTTCTGGGGCTCGTCGCCGGACACCTTCCGCGCGCTGCGCCGCCACGACCTGCTGCAATCGCTGGCGGACACCGGCAACCCGGCGATCCCGGCCGCCGCCGGCGGGCTGGCCATCGACGACCCCGACCGCTTCTACCGCGGCCAGGCGCTTTCCGGCTACGGCATCATGTGGAACACGCGCTACCTGGAGGCGCGCGGCATCCCCCCGCCCGCCGCGTGGTCCGACCTCGCCCGGCCGGAGTATTTCGGCCACGTGGTCATGTCCTCGGCGTCGCGCTCGTCGACCACCCATCTGATCGTCGAATCGATCCTCCAGGGCGTCGGCTGGGACGCCGGCTGGGCGCTGATCCTGCAGATCGCCGGCAACTGCGCGACGATCACCGAGCGTGCCTTCGACGTGCCCAACAGCATCACGCGCGGCCGCTTCGGTGCCGGCCCGGTGGTGGACTTCCTGGCGCTGTCGGGCAAGTACTCGGGCTTTCCGGTCGACTTCGCCTACGCCTCGCCCAACGTGGTCACGCCGGCCGGCATCGGCCTGATCAAGGGCGCGCGCAATCCGGAGGGCGGCAAGGCCTTCATCGCCTTCACCCTGTCCGAGGCCGGGCAGCGCCTGCTGCTGCGCCCGGAGATCAGCCGCCTGCCGGTGCTGCCCAGCGTCTACGAAGCCGGCGACCGGCCGGCCGATTTTCCCGATCTCCTGGACCTGCTGCGCAGCAACCTGCCGGCGTACGCGCCGGACGTCTCGGCGTCACGCTACCAGATGGTCGGCGCGCTGTTCGACCAGTCGATCACCTTCCGCCACCGCGAACTGGCGGACGTCAGCAAGGCCATCCACGAACTGGAAAGCGCGCTGCGGCAGAGACCCGACGCCGAGGCCGCGGCGCTGGTGGCGCGCGCGCGGGAGCGGGTGTTCCGCGCGCCCGTCCGGGAAGACGACGCCCTGCTCACCGCGCCGCCCCAGACGACGCGCGAGCGGATCGCCGCGCTGGCCGTGCGCGAGGCGGAATGGGCGCGCCAGACAAGCGGCAACCTCGCCACGGCGCGGACCTGGCTGGCGCAGGCCCGCGACCGGCTGGCCAAGCCATGACCTTCCGGCCGCGCCGCCGCCCCGCCGGCCGCTCCTGGGTGCCGGCCGGCCTGCTGGCGGCCTACCTGCTGATCTTCCTCGCCCTGCCGCTCGGCACGATGCTCAAGGCCGTCTTCATGGGCGAGGCCGGCCGGGGCGGCTGGCGCCTCGGCGAGGTCATCGCGGTCTTCCGCGACAACCCGCTGTACATCGAAAGCCTGGTCAACAGCGTCGCCACCGCCTGCGGGGCCGCGTTCCTCGCCGCGTTGGCGGCCATCCCGGTCGCCGTTGCCGTGTGGCGCCTGCGCCTGCGCATTCCGCTGGTCCTCGGGCTGTTCGGCTTCCTGCCGCTGTTCGTGCCCTCGTTCATGCTGTCGCTGTCGCTGCAATCGCTGCTCGGGCGCGGCGGGGCGATCGGCCTGCTGCTGCAGCCCGCCTTCGACCTCGACCCGGCGCTGTGGGGACTGCCCGGCGTGGCGGTCGTCGAGGCCATCCATTACTTCCCGCTGGTCCTGGCGACGCTGATCCTGACCACCGCCGACTCCGGCCGCCAGGCCGGCGAGGCCGCCCGGCTGGGCATTTCCTGGTCGCGCCTGACGGTCCGCGTCTTCCTGCCGCTCGGCCTGCCCGGCGCGGCCTTCGGCATGGCCATCACCTTCCTCAAGACGCTGGACGATCTGGCCACCCCGCTCTCGCTCGGAGTCACCAACCTGCTCGCGCCGCAAGCCTATTTCCGCGTGTCCACCTACGGCTTCCAGGACCCGCTCTCGTCGCTGATGGCCATGGCGATGATCGGCATCTCGGCGCTGGTGTGGATCGCCTCCGCCGGCTGCGTCCGCCATGGCATGGCGGACGGCATGGCCGCCGCGTCCGCCGCCGGGCAGACCCCGCGGCAGCGCCGCATCGTCGCGGGCGGACTGGCCGCCGTTTCCCTGTTCTACCTCTTCTGCTACTCCGGCACGCTGCTGGCTTCGCTGGCGGGCATCTGGAGCCACACGCCGCTGCCGGAATCCTACGTGGCGTCGCACTACGTCTCGGCGCTGGAAAACGAGACGGGCAGTTTCGTCAACACCCTGGTCTATTGCGGCATCGCCGCGGTCATCGACGTGCTCGCCGGGCTGACCATGGCGCTCGCCATCGAGCGCTCGCCGGCGCGCTGGCAGCGCGCGCTGTCGTGGGCCGCCACCGGCCTGCTGTGCGTGCCGGGCGTCGCCCTGGCCATCGCCTACCTGCAGTTCTTCCAGGGCATGCAGCTGTTCGGCCGGCCCCTGGACGCCACCTGGTTCCTGCTGCCCATGGCCTTCTCGGTGCGCGGCCTGCCCTTCGCCATCCGCGCCTGCGCCTTCGCCCTGCGGAACATGCCGGCGCCCTACCTGGAGGCGGCGCTGATGTCCGGCGCGTCGCGCCTGGCGATCGCGCTGCGCGTGGCGCTGCCCATGCTGGCCCTGGGCCTGCTGTCGGCGTTCCTGATCTGCTTCGGCATCGCCGCCGTGGATCTTTCGTCGGCCATGCTGCTGGTCCCCAGCGAGACCGACGCACCGGTGAGCTACGCCATCTACCTGCACATGCAGACCTCCACCGGGCGCGGCACGGGTTCCGCGCTGGCGGTCCTGACCATCGTCGCCGTCGCGGCGGCCATGGCCGTCGCCGCATTCGCCGTCCGCCGCCGCGGCCCGGCCGCCGGCCTGCGGCGTATCGTCCTGCCGGAAAGTCCGGCACAATGAGCCCCGCATCATGAACGACATCCGCATCGAAGCCGACAACATCGCCTTTTCCTACGGCGAGCCGCGCGTGCTGCGCAACATCTGCCTTGCCATCGAGGCCGGCGAGCTGTTTTCCGTCGTCGGCCCGTCCGGCGCGGGCAAATCGACCCTGCTGCGGGTGATCGCCGGGCTCGAACAGCCGTCGACGGGACGCATCCTGATCAACGGCACCAACGTGAACGACATCCCGTTCGCGCGGCGCAGCGTCGGCATGGTCTTCCAGAGCTTCGCGCTGTGGCCGCACATGACGGTGTTCGAGAACGTCGCCTTCGGCGCCTCGCCGCGGCCGGATTCCACCGGCGCGCCGCTCGCCGCCCGGGTGGAACGGCTGCTCGCGCTGCTCGACATCGGCGAGACGCGCGACACCCGGCCGGCCTTCCTGTCCGCCGGCCAGCAGCAGCGCGCCGCGCTGGCCCGGGCGCTGGTCACCGAGCCGCGCCTGCTGCTGCTCGACGATCCGTTCTCCAACCTCGAACAGGGGCTGCGCGAACAGCTGCGCCGCGACCTGCGCCTGCTGCAGCGCCGGCTGGGGATCACCGCCATCCTGGTCACGCACGACCTGGAGGACGCCTTCAGCATCGCCGACCGCATCGCCGTAGTGATCCGCGGCACGATCCGCCAGATCGGCAGCCCGACGGCGATCTACGATTTCCCCAATTCGATCGACGTGGCGCGCTTCGTCGGCATCGAGAATTTCATCCCCGGCGCGCTCAGGCACGCGGAAACCCCGCTCATCGAGTTCCGCTCGCCCGACATCGGCCTGTTCCGCTGGCCGATGCGCGACCGCCCGCCGGAAGGCGACACGGTGCTGGGCATCCGCCCGCACGCGCTGCACATCTGCCCGATCGACAGCTTCCGCGACGGCCGCTACTCCTGGATCGAGGGCAAGGTCGCCGCCAGCGAATTCCTCGGCGAAGCCGTGCGCTACCGCGTCACCATCGGCACGCTCGAACTCGCCGTCAAGCAGCCGCACCTGCCCGGTTCGCCGGCCACGCCGCCGGGAACGCCGGTCCTGGTCGGCTTCGACCCGGCGCGCGCCCGCCTCTTCTCCGCGCCCGCGCCGGACTGAGCCGCCCATGGACATCCTCAAGCTCCGTTCCTTCGTCATGGTCGCCCGCCTCGGCCACCTGACGCGCGCGGCCGAACGCCTGTTCCTCACCCAGCCCGCAGTCACCGCCCACATCAAGGCCATCGAGCAGGAACTCGGCGTCACCCTGTTCGACCGCGCGCCGGGCCGGATCACGCTGACGCGCCACGGCGAACTGCTGCTGCCAGAGGCCGAGCACGTGCTCGCCGTGTTCGAGGGCTTCTCCGCCAAGGCCCGGCAGATCAAGGGCGAAGTCTCGGGCAGCGTGCAGATCGCCACGGTGGACGACTCGGATTTCCTGCGCCTCGGCGAACTGCTTTACGGTCTGCGCACCGCGCTGCCGCTCCTGCAGTTCAGGACGCGGCTGGTGCCGGCCGACGACGTGGTCGACGGCATCCTCAACGCCGACTTCGACGCCGGTTTCCACATCGGCAACATCGACCACCCGGACATCGGCCTGCTGCCGCTGCGCAGCATCGCCTACCTCGTGGCCGGGCCGGCCTCGTACGGCGAACGCCTGTCGCGCGCGGGTTGGAACGACGTCGCCGGCATGCCCTGGGTCACCCCGCCCGAGCGTTCGCACGTGGCCCGCTTCCTGCGCGGGCTGTTCGCCCAGCACGGCGCGCGTCCGAACGAAGTCGTCGAATGCGACCAACTCTCGGCGATGCTCGACCTGGTACGCTCCGGCCTCGGCATGGGCCTGCTGCGCGAGGACGTGGCGCTGGACGCGGTGGAAAAGGGCGAAATCGTCCTCTGGCCGCACGGCCGCACCGAAGGCCGCCTGACCTTCGTCTACAAGGCCAGCGCCGAGCACGACCCGGCCATCGTCGGCATGCTCTCGGTGCTGCGCGAACACTGGCAGATCTGACGGCCGTGGATGCCGTCAGGCCTGTCTCTTGACGGCGGCGAAGAGTTCAAAGGGCTGTTCGTGCGTGAAATCGGGCGGATAGCGCTCGAAGCACACGCTCTGATAATCGGGTTCGTACTCGCCCTGCGTCGACGGCCACTGCTCATACATGGCGGTGTAAGCCTCGGCGATCCGGGCCAGCGAGGGGACCGCGCAGCGGACGTACAGCCCGCCGGGAATGCGCGTTTCCCGCATGTCGTCCGGCAGCTCACGGGTCGACTCGACCTGCAGCATGGCGCTGTAGAAGAAACGCTGCTCGTCGATCATGCGGCTGACGCCGAAGGTATGGGCGTTTTCCGGAATGACGGCCCGGGGAACCAGCTCGGCCGCGATGCGCGGCGCGAAAGCCAGCCAGACCGCCGTACAGTCGCTTTCCGCGCGCTGCATGTCCGTTTCGATCGTCACGCCCGCCAGGCGGGTCTCGGGAAATTCCACGACGGTGAATTCGAGCATCGCTCCTCCTCGCAACATATGGTCATATTCAATGTGAATCGCCGGCCGATCATAGCACCCATGACGTTGACCAATCAATGACGCTTCCCGAGGAGCCTCGGCATGCCTCGCATGCCGCAAGCGGGTCTATCAGCCAGACGCTGTGTGCATATCGCCGGCCGACCGGAACAGATTCTTCAGTGCGGTAATGAGGCAGCCGGGGCTGGTCAGCACCGGGACGCCGAGTTCGGCCAACAGTCCGGCGGCCGAGGCCATCGATATCTGGGCGAGAACGATCGCCGCGTAGTCTTGCGCCAGTTCGCGGGCCCTGCCGGCGATGATCGCGTCGTGTCCTGGCCTGTCGCCGCGTTTCAGCGCGGCGGCGGCATCGTCCAGCAGGAACGCATCGACGTCGCAGACGGTGCCCAGCGCGGCCGCTTCCGACCGGAACAGGCGTTCCGAGGAGGCGACCGCCGCGGGAAAGGTGCAGAGGATCGCCGTCTTCTTGCCCAGCCCGGCGGCTTGCCTGAGCATCGCTCGATCCGCGCCGATGACCGGCGTCGAAAACAACTTCTGGACAAGCTCGAGATACGGAGAGAATACCGTGCAGGTCAGCAGAACGGCCTCGGCGCCGTCCTCGACGGCTGCCCCCACCAGGCGCGCCAGACGGGCGATGCTCGCGGGCGTCACGCCTCCCTCGCGTTGCACGAGTTCTTGCAGGCCTTCATCCAGATAGTTCCGGAGTTTCCAATCCTCCCGCGCGGCCGTGGCGCTCATGTCCGCCATGAGCGGAGCCGCCGCGTTGATCGTGACGCTGATGATGCCTGCTGAATGCATGATCTGGCCTTAAAAAAACTGGTGAAAACGGACACGGGTTTCCCGCCGCCATTGGCGGGGGAAACCCGATGCACAAGCCTGTCATCGGTAGAGCGGAACGACACCGAAGGCAAGCGCCGAGGTGATGAAGATGACGAATATCCCGAGCGTCCATTTGAAGCACGCCCGCTGCCACTCTCCCATGTCGAGCCCCGTCATGCTGAGCAGCAGGTAGATGAATGCCGTCAGCGGACTGAGCATGTGGAACGCCTGCCCGAGCAAGGACGCGAAGCCGATCTCGAAGGGCGTGAACCCATAGAGTTTGCCTGCCTCGAGCAGAACGGGCAGCACGCCGTAGAAAAACGCGTCGTTGGACATGAAGAACCCGCCCGGCGCGGAAATCAGGACGACGATGAGTCCCCAGAAACGCCCGAACGACTCCGGAACCACGTGGACGAGGCTGGCCGCCAAGGCGTCGGACATTCCGGAGTTGGTGAACAGCCCCATGAAAGCGCCGGCACCGATGACCATGATGACCGTCTGCAGGACCTCTCCGGAGTTCGCGTAGATACGGTCCTTTTGCTCGCTGAGTTTCTTGTAGTTGACGAGCAGCGCCAATATCGTCCCGATCAAGAAGATGAACACGGGTTCGAATGCCCCGGCGATCAGCAGCACCAGGGCGCTTACCGTGAGCACGCCGTTGATCATGGCGTTCTTCGGGCGCTTGAGGGCGTCCTCCTCGCTGGACGTATGGGAGAAGATCGCGTTGATGTCGTGGGCCGACAGGCTCTGGATGCCCAGCCGCCGGCGCTCCGCAAGCCCCATGAAGTACGACCCCGCCGTGACGAAGAGGCTGGCGAGCACCATGCCCGGCATCAGCGCGTTCAGCAGCGCCTGCACCTCGATGCCCTCGATCACGGCAATGACCCGAGCCGTCGGACCGCTCCACGGCAACAGGTTGAGGATCGTGTTCTGCAGGATCAGCAGCACGCCGAGATGCATCATCTTGAGATTCAGCTTCCTGTAGATGGGGATCAACGCCGTGCAGCAGATCAGCGTGGTCGTGGTGCCGTCGCCGCTGAGCGAAACGACCGTCGCCAGAATGCTGGTTCCCACCAGAACCTTCAGCGGATCGCCTTTCGCCAGCCGGATGATCTTCTTGGTCAGCGGGTCGAAAAGCCCCGCATTGAGCATCAGCGAGAAGAACATGATCGCGAAGAACAGCATGAAAGCCGTCCCCGACGTCTTGGTGAGCCCCTGCTTCACCCAGACGCCGAGCACCTGCAGCTGATCCCACGTGCCTACGCTTTCCACCGAAATCTTCAGGGCTTTTGCCGTGGCCTTCTGGTAAAGACCGGCAATCGACCCGATTGCCGAAAAGAGCAGGGGAATGAAGACGATGGCCGTAAAGGGGTGCATCTTCTTGGTCAGGATCAAGGTCATGAAGACGATGACCATCGACCACGCAAGTACGGTTAACAACATTGCTGCTACCCTCCCTTAATTGATTGAATCCAGGTCCGCGCCGCGGTACGGCCGGGCCGGCGCCTCAGGCGAGAAACGTCTTGTCCTGCAGTCTTCTGAGCTCCCAGATCGTCGATCCGGCGGGTTCTTCGACCATGTCGTAGGTGATGGTCGTGCCGGCGGGAATATCCACCCGCGCCCGGTTGCCGGTCAGCAGGTGGGCGCTGGCGTAGTTGCCCGGCGCGATGGGCCGGGCGGGAACGATGCGGGCGGTCAGCTGGTGGCTGTGGTCGTTTCCGAAGACATCCCCGGCTTTGATGTCGCGTGCGGCGACCTTGACGAGGTCAAAGCGGGGCAGATACGTATCCGACCCGGTGTTCAAGCCGAGCAGTCCGGCGACGAGAATCGTCGCCGACGTTTCGACTCCGCACAGATGGTAGGGGCGATAGATCACGGCGGCAGTATTGTCGTAGTTGGCGATCTGGCCCTTGGTGGTGAGCACGTGGTTGGAATAGGCGTTGTCGCAGCGGACGACCAGGAACACGCCGCCGCCGAGCCCGGATTCTTCCGGAGCGCGCAGGCACGTCGCTAGGTCGATGATTCCGCGCTCGGAAAACACCCCGCCATTGACCGTTTCGCAGTAGGCGATCGGAATCTCGGTGATCCGCAACGGAGCGTGCACCAGCGTGCTCACGGCGGGCCTGAGTCCGGTGTAGTTGGCGGCGACGGTCATCTCGCAGAGGTCGTAGGAACCCGGCTGTGGCAGCCTCGACAGGATTTCGGCGCGTTTGGCGATGTACTCGGCCGCCTTTCCCTTCGGGATCATTCCCAGGTATTTGCGCTCTTCCCCGGTGACGGAAATCGTCTCGACATAAGGGGGGTGAATCTTCTTGTCCGTCTTGATCGTGACGGTGCCCCGCTGCTCGTCGTACACGAACTCCCCGTCCGTCGCCTTCCCGCCGGCGATCACCGACAAGCCGACCGATTTCGCCCATTCGTACATCTGGATCAGCAGGCCGTGCTGGTCGCCGTCGACCGGCGTATAGACGACGCCGTGCTCGTCGGCGAGCTTTTTCAGGATGGGGCCGACGCTCGCGTCGCAATCCTTGGTGATCATGGCCACGTGCTTGCCGCGGCGGATGGAGTCCAGCGCATACTTGGCGCTTGCCTCGGGAATCCCGGTGCTTTCGCACACGACGTCGATGATCGGAATCTGAGCGATCATCTCGCACTGGTCGGTATAGACGTGGCGGCCTTTCTCGATCTCGGCCTGCGCCTGCTCGGCGGTGCCGCAATAGACGATGCCGTCGCCGTCGATGCCGGCCTGTTCGTACGCTTTTCTGGCGGCATCTGCGGTAATGTCGGCGACCGCGGCCACGGTCAAGCGGGGAGTGTGGGGTTCCTGCGTGACGATTGCGGTCCCATAATTGCCCGCGCCGATGACGCCGGCGAAAACGCGGTCCTTCTTGGCAAATTTTTCATACAGGTGGTGGTAAATCATTTGTACCCTCTCGATTGGATCACGATTGTCGCGCCCGCGGTCCGGTCGTCGTGCGGGTGCTTGCCTTCCGGGGAGGATTTATACATCCCGTTGATTTTATTGTGAAATTGTGATTATTTATGGAAAGCCATTCAAAATTGGAATGGAAGGAGGACACTGCCGCCGTGCAGATCGGGGAATCTCATGGATGAGAGCGATTGGAAAATCATCGTCGAGCTGCACAAGACGCCGAACATCACGCGCACCGCGGAGCGGTTGTTCATGGCTCAGCCGACGCTTTCGAAAAGGCTGCAGATGATCGAGAGCTCGCTTGGAGCACGACTGGTTCTGCGGTTCTCGAAAGGCGTGGTGTTCACTCCGGAGGGTGAATACGTCGCCGGGCAGGCGTCCAGAGTGCTCGCGCAGATGGACGAAATCCGGAAAAACCTGCTGCGCATCGGCGACGGCCAGTCGGGAACCATCAAGCTGGGGATGACCAACGCGTTCGCGCGCTTTACGATTCCGCCGCTGCTGATGCAGTACAAGCAACTGCACCCCGACGTCGAGTTCGACATCGCGACCGACATCAGCGCTGGAATCATCAAGATGCTGGCGGACAACCAGGTCCATGACGCGAACGTCCGGGGCGACATGTAGGGAGATTTCGAGAGGCACCAGATCAGCACAGAGAATGCCAGCCTGGTC
>JADHEE010000646.1_pt1 | contig 12668 bp, 11 predicted proteins | sample 8952401 | NCBI WGS metagenome assembly JADHEE01 (sample SAMN16124438, study PRJNA663242) | bioreactor sludge metagenome | isolation source: sludge (ammonium) | place: India:Bengaluru | collected 2019-02-28
GACCTCGGCTTCACCCTCGTTCCACGGCCCGAAGGGGGACTTGTTTCTTAGGAGGTGCGCCCTTGAATGAGGCACTGACTTCAGCGCGGCTCTGGCGTGGCCGGGGGCGGCATTGGCCTGCCGGGAGCGGACCGAGCCGCGACGATGCGCCCGAGTGCTGCCGAGACTGCGACGACGGCGACTCCGGTCGGTAGTGGGAACCGCGCCTTTGGCGGGTACAGCACGACGGTGAGAACGACAAAGGAAAGCAGACACGCAAGCCTAGCGCGGGCTGCGAAGAGAAGTGGCGAGAAGACCGGGCTGACGAGAAGAGCGAAGAGGAGGACGGCCTGCGCGAGTGCCGTGAAGGCCATGACCCACACGACGAGGGAGACGTTCGCCCACTCGTCGCCCCACTTCGGATCGACCTGGTGGAGGTGGAAGACCTCGTATGACGCGAGGGCGAAACCGACGACGACGGTGGCCAGAGCCGTGGCGGCGGAGAGACCCGACGCGCGCAGGAGACGCCCGGGCAGAGAAGGTGGCTTGCTCGGGGTGCGGGTCATGGGCGAATCATCAGGAGTAAGCGACAGCGCACCTAACCGTTCTTCGACAGCGGGGGGGTGGGGGGATAGACAGCGGGAAGTGAGATGTAAGCGGGGTACGGGTGTGGGATGGACAGCTGGGGGAGGTGTGTAAGGGGAATTGGGATTGACAGCGGGGGGATTGCCAAGTGATTGCAGGGTCGTGAGATGCGGGGTGGGCCAATTTCGCGCGAAGACACTCCGTGCCCTTGGGTGGCAGGCATGCGCGACGTCCCCATCTACTACCTATGAGTGTTTTGGGAGGGCGAGAGTGCCCCTCCCGCAAAAAAAAAGTTCATCTGGAGACAGAATCTCGAATTGCGGCGGGAAATCGACGATCGGTGACCCTGGCGATGGGACCTCCGTGCCGGGAAGGGCAGGGCCTCAGGCCATCCGATCCAGGGGACTCCGTACGCCTCGCCCTCCCGCCTTATTGAGGACGTGAGTGTAGATCATGGTCGTCGAGACGTCGCGGTGTCCAAGCAGCTCCTGGATGGTCCGGATGTCGTAGCCGTCCTCGAGGAGGTGCGTCGCGAAGGAGTGGCGCAGCGTGTGGCAGGTGGCGGGCTTGTCGATGCCGGCGGCGACGACGGCGTTGTGGACGGCGCGCTGGAGGATCGTCTCGTGGAGGTGGTGGCGGCGCTCGATGCGGGTACGCGGGTCGGGGGAGCGCGTGGCGGCGGGAAAGACCCACTGCCAGCTCCAGAGCTCGGCGGCGTCGGGCGACTTCCGGTCGAGGGCGTAGGGGAGAAAGACGCGGCCGAAGCCCTCCTTGAGGTCGCGCGCGTGGAGGCGGCGGACATCCTGGAGGTGGAGCGCAAGCGCGCCGCGGGCCGCATCGGGGAGCATGGTGACGCGGTCTTTCTGTCCCTTGCCGTCGCGGACGACGAGCTGCCCGAGGCCGAAGTCGACGTCCTTGACGCGGAGACGGAGGACCTCGAGGAGGCGGAGGCCGGCGCCGTAGAGGAGCGTCGCGGCGATCTTCGGCGGGCCGTCGAGGCGCGAGAGGAGGCGCGCGACCTCCTCGCGCGTCAGGACGGTCGGGAGGCGGTGCGGCTTCTTCGCGCGGACGAGGCCGTCCTCTCGCGGGAGGGGCATGCCGAGGACCTCGCCGTAGAGGAAGAGGAGCGCGGAGAGGGCCTGGTTCTGGGTGCTGGCGGCGACGTGCTTCGCGACGGCGAGGTGGGTGAGGAAGCGGTTGACGTGGTCGGGGCCGAGCTCGCGAGGGTGACGCTTGCCGTGAAAGAGGACGTAGCGGCGGGCCCAGTCGACGTAGGCGCGCTCGGTGCGGAGGGAGTAGTGCTTCGCGCGGAGCGCGTGGCGCATCCGGTCGAGGAGCTTCGGGGCGTCAGTCGTAGACGCCGTCGGCGTACCACCTGCCGGTGGGGCGGTCGCGGTAGAGGCGGTATAGGCCGCCGCCGTCGAGCTCGACGTCCCAGTAGTCGCGGGCGGCAGGGGTCTCGGACCACCATCCGTCCTCGAGGGTCCAGGGGCCGGCGGCCACGCGGACCCGGCCTCGGACGGGCGTCGGAGACGGAGGGAGGGCGCTGAGGGAGACGGGGGCGTCGTCATGTGTGAGGACCTCCAGCTCGACTGCGGGGCGGAGCGCACGGACGGCGAGGAGGCCGCGCGCGCTGCGGGGGGGCGGGGTGAGGAGCGGCGCGGGGGGCGGGGCGTAGGGGACGAGGGCGAAGCGGCCGGGGAGGTGGCCGCCGTCGGAGCGGGGCGAGCCGACGCGCCCGTCGCCGAGGAGGGCGAGGAGGCGGGCGAGGGTGCCGGCGAGCTCGTCGGGCGAGATCTCGGGAGGGCCGAAGAGCGTGAGCTGGCCGCGGCGGGGGCGGTCGGGACAGGCGGATAGGGCGAAGCCGGTGACGGGAGCGCCGGGAGGGCGCGCGTCGAGGTTCTGGCGGAGGAGGGAGAGGAGCGTCTTCGCGTCGCGCGTGGGACCGGGGAGGTCGATCGCGCGGACGTCGCACCCCTCGGGCTCGAGGTGGAGGGAGAGCTCGAGGCGCGCGCAGCCGAGGGCCTCGGCGGCGAGGCGCCGGACGAGCCGCTCGAGAGCGGTGCCCGCGAAGGCGAGGAAGGGCTCGAGGGCGACGACGGGCCAGTCGAGCGAGGCCCCTTCGGTGAAGGCGAGGGCGGGGAGGCGCGGGACGAAGGGCTCGGGGTCGAGGCCGCGGGCCGCCTCGTGGAGGCGCCGGCCCGGCTCGCCGAGGCGGGTGCCGACCTCGGCGGCGGGGAGGCGGGCGAGCTCGCCCGCGGTGCGGACGCCCCAGCGCGAGAGCGCGACGGCGAGGGAGAGCTCGGGGGCGAGGCGCTCGACGGGGAGCGGCGCGAGGAAGCGGGCCTCCTCGCCGGGCGGGACGACGACGGGGCTGCGCGGGAGAGAGGCGGCGATGCGGGCGGCGCGCTTGCTCGAGGCGACGCCGGCGCGGGCGGGGAGGCCGTCCTTCTCGGCGGCGCGGAGGAGGTCGAGGGCGAGGTCGCGCTCGAAGGCGAGGAGGGCTTCCGGGGTGGAGGCGGAGCGGGGGGCGAGGCCGGCGAGGTCGAGGAAGGCGAGGCCGTCGCCGGCGTCCTCGACGCGGGGGGAGAAGCAGCCGGCGGCGTCGAGGAGGGCCTCCTGCGCGGCTTTCTCGGCGTGCGGGTCGCGGCCGCGGGCGAGGAGGCGCGGGACGAGGGCGCGGGCCTGCGGGAGCGTCAGGCCGGGCCTGACGCCGGCGGCACGGGCGGAACGGGTGGCGGCGACGACGCGCGCGGCCGAGCCGTTCCCCTCGGTCACGGCGAGGGCCTCGTCGCGGAGGGCGGGCTCGGCGCGGAGTCGGGCGGCGAGAGGGAAGAGGGGGACGGCGAGGGCGAGGAGGCGGGGCGGGGGCACGGGTGCCTCATGCGCAGGTGGCGAGGGGGAGCGGGGAGGGAGTGGCGGGAACGGAAGGCGCAGCAGCGGCGCGGGCGAGGCGAAGCGAGGGAGGGAGGAGCAGCGGAGAAGCGCCCGCGGGAGAGACGGAAGGAGACGGCGCCGACACGGCGCGCGCGGGAGCCGGGAGGGCGGCGGCGGCCGGCCGCGCCGGGGCGGGCTCCGGAAGGAGGCGCCGCGCGAGAGGCGCGGCGAGGGGAGAGAGCGCGAGGAGCGGGGCCTCGGCGGGGCGACCTCCGCGAACCTTGAGGAGCGAGAGGCGCGCGGCGGCGCCGGCGAGGAAGCGGGCGGAGCCGGCCGAACGGAAGAGGCCGCGGGCCGAGACGCCGACGAGCGCCTCGGCGGCGAGGCCGGCGAGGGGGACGGGCGTCGAGAGGAGGAAGGCGACGCGGCGCGGGGCGGCGGCGCGGGCGAGGCGGAGCCAGGGGGCGGCGTCGCGCTGGCGCGAGGAGGGGAGAGAGAGGCCGGCGTCGAGGACGACGAGGCGGAAGCCGGCCGCGGCGACGGTCTCGGCCGCGAGGAGGGCGTCGCGGAAGCGCTGCGGACGGACCCAGAGGAGGCGCGCGAGGTCGCACCCCGCCTCCTCGGCGGAGGAGGGGTCGAGGTTGTCGCCGAGGTCGAGGAGGGCGGCCGTCTCGCCGCGGGAGGTGGCGGCGGCGAGGGCGGCGAGGACGAGGGCGAATCGGCCTCCCGAGCGGCCCGTCAGCTCCACGAGCGCCCCGCGCGGAAGCCCTCCGCCGAGGAGGGCGTCGAACGGGACGACGCCGGTGGCGAGGCGGTCGTCGGCGCGGAGCGAGGCGCCGCGGCGCGGGAGGTCGGCCGCCCGGAAGAGGAGGTTCGCGACCTCGGCGGGGAGGGGGGAAGGGAGGGAAGACATCCGAAGGAAAGATTGGGCGTAAATGAGGCGTAAGTCAAGGTCGAAGGTCCGGCGCGGCACCGCCGGCCCGACTCCGCCCGTGGCGGCGAGAGGAGCGGGACGGCGGGAGGCGAAGGCCCGTGCGCGCGGGGACCGAGGGGGCGGAGCGTCGATGAATCACGGCTCATTTTTCGTGCCGCGACGCGGCGCCGCGTGATACCGTCCCCGAGGTCGCCCGTATCCCGAGGCCCCAAAACCGCGAGAGGAAAGAACGGATGAATCACGTCGTCTGCATCGCATACGTTCCGGACACCGAGACGAAGATCAAGATCGGCGCCGACGGGAAGTCGATCGACGAAGCCGACGTCAAGTGGATCGTCTCCCCCTACGACGAGTACGCCCTCGAGGGGGCGATCAAGGCGAAGGAGGAGAAGGGAGGCACCGTCACGGTCGTGACGTACGGGCCGGCGCGGGCCGACGTGGGGCTGCGCGAGTGCCTCGCGCGCGGGGCCGACGAGGCCGTCCGCGTCGCCTCCGACGGTCTCGGCGAGGCCGACTCGCTCGGCGTGGCGATGGCGCTCGCCGGGGCGATCAAGGCGCTCCCGTGCGACGTCCTCTGGCTCGGCAACAAGGGCGTCGGGACCGACGCGCAGACGATGGTGCCGATGCTCGCCGAGCTCCTCGACCTGCCGCACGCGAACCTCGTGACGAAGCTCGAGTGGAAGGACGGCGGCGTCGTCGCCTGGCGCGAGATCGAGGGGGCGCGCGAGGTCGTCGAGATGCCGTTCCCGTGCGTCGTCGGCGCGCAGAAGGGGCTGAACGAGCCGCGCTACGCCTCGCTGAAGGGGATCATGGCGGCGAAGAAGAAGACGATCGCCGTGAAGCAGCCGGCCGAGGTCGGCGTCGACCCCGCGGCGACGACGGGCGAGAAGGCCGCCGTCCGCTGGACGAAGCTGGAGCTGCCGCCGGTCCGCCAGGCCGTGAAGCTGATCCCGGCGGACGATCCGGCGAAGGCCGCCGACGAGCTGGTCCGCCTCCTCCGCGACGAGGCGAAGGTCCTCTAGGCCGACGGCGAGACAAGGAAGAGACACGATGAGCAACGTCCTCGTATTCATCGAGCAGCGCGACGGCAAGATCCGCAAGGCCTCCTTCGAGGCCCTCACCCTGGGCCGCGAGGTCGCGGCGAAGACGGGCGGCGCCCTCGGCGCCGTCGTCGCCGGGTCCGGCATCGGGGGGCTCGCCACCGAGCTCGCCGCGTACGGCGCGGCGAAGGTCTTCGTCGCCGACAAGCCCGAGCTCGCCCTCTACTCCTGCGAGGGGTACACGGCGGCCCTCGACGCCGCGGTGACGGCGTTCGCGCCGGCCGTCGTCCTCGTCCCGGCCACCTCCATGGGGAAGGACGTCGCCCCGCGCCTCGCCGCGCGGCGAAAGGTCGGCCTCCTCTCCGACGTGATGTCCCTAGAGGTCGAGGGGGGCCGCCTCGTGGCGAGCCGCTCGGTCTACTCCGGGAAGGCCCGCGCGACGGTCGCGGCCGACCCGGCCGCCGCCCTGCAGATCGCCACCCCCCGCCCGAACGTCTTCCCGGCGTCGAAGGGCGCGGCGGGGGCGGGCGAGGTCGTCGCGCTCGACTTCGCCGTGACGATCCGCGCGAAGGTCGTGAAGCTGGAGATGCCGGAGGCGGGCGAGATCGACGTGGCCGAGGCCGACAAGATCGTCTCCGGAGGCCGCGGCATCAAGGGCCCCGAGGGCTGGCCGGTCCTCCGCGCGCTCTGCCACGAGCTGGGCGCGGCCCTCGGCGCCTCGCGCGCCGCGGTGGACGCCGGCTGGATCGGGCACGAGCACCAGGTGGGGCAGACGGGCAAGGTCGTCTCGCCGACGCTCTACATCGCCTGCGGCATCTCGGGAGCCATCCAGCACATGGCCGGCATGGGCTCCTCGAAGGTGATCGTGGCGATCAACAAGGACGCCGACGCGCCGATCTTCAAGGCCGCGACCTACGGCATCGTGGGCGACCTCTTCCAGATCGTCCCGGCGCTGACCGAGGCGGTCAAGAAGTCAAAGGCGTAGGAGGAAGGGTTGGGGGGTCCGGGGGCCGCGAGCGGCCTCCGGACCTCGGCGAAAACGAAAAGGGGGGGCGCGCGGCCGCCCGGTTGGGTTTGGGGCCGGGTGGGAGCGCGGCCGGGCGCGCCCCGTGCGTTTCCCGATTTCACCGGGCTTGGGGTTCGGGGGGGGGGGGCGGGGGGCCCCGGGGGCCCGCCGCACCTCGGCGAAAACGAAAAGGGCGGCCTCGCGGCCGCCCTTTTCGTTTTCGGACGTGTTCGGAGCGCTACGGCTCGGGGTTCTCTCCCGTCACGTTCGCGGTGAAGTCGGTGTAGCCGATGCCGCAGCCGTTCACCCAGAGGATCCGGATGATGTCGATCCCGGTGTACGGGCCGGCCCGGTAGATGAAGCGGCCGGGAACGTTCAGGTCCCGCGAGAAGATCCCGCGGCTCTGGTACTGCACGACGGCGAACCGGACCCCGTCGAGCGAGGGGACGGAGGCCGGGTTGACGTCGATGACGACCTGCGTCCCTCCGGCGACGGCCACGGCGCCCGGGTTGATCGTCGGGACGTAGAGCTGCGGGTCGATCGGGACGGTGACGGTGGCCGTCGTCTCGGCGCCGTCGAGGCTGAAGGCGGTGAGGAGGAACGAGGTCGTCGCGGTGAGCGTCACCTCGACGCCGCCGTTCGCGACGAAGTTCTCCTCGATGCCGGCGACGTTGACGCCGATGGCGTTCTCGGTCCGCCAGGTGAGGAGGAAGTTCGTGGAGGGGGCGCAGCCGCGCTCCGGGATCGCCTCGAAGCTGAGGATCCGCGGCGCGCCGGGGAGGACGACGTGGGCCGTGAACTCCGCGCTCGCCCCGCCGCAGGAGCCCGTCGCCGTGATCTTCACGACGTCGGTCCCCGGGGTCGTCCCGGCGGTGTAGATGAAGGAGGTCCCCTGGACGGTGAAGGTGGAGCCCGTCGACTCGCGGGAGACGAACTCGACGGTGACCGGACCCGTCCCGACGGGGAGGATCCCGGTCACGACGCCGCTCGTCGGGAGCGTGGCCGAGGCGGGCGCCGGCGTCGGCGGCGGCGTCGACGGCGTGATCGTGATCCGGAGGGGCCGGATCGTCGACTGTCCGGTGGAGGAGGTGGCCGTGAGGATGAAGTCGCCGGTGGCGTGGACCGTCGTCTTCACGGAGCCGGTGGCCGGGAGGTCGTTGCCGACGCCGCTGATGCTGACCTTCGCGGCGCCCGACGTCTCCCACGAGAACGTCGTCTCGAGAGGAGCGCAGCCGGTGGCCGGGCTCGCCGTGAAGCTGGCGATCGTCGGGGCCGTGGAGAAGGCGTTCCGCTTGACGGCCAGCGGGATGGCCGTGCCGTCGCTCGTCTGGTTGTCGTTCCGGATGGCGTACGGGTAGCCCTGACCGGAGAGGAGCCGCAGGCGGAGCGCGAGGCCCGCCTTGCCGACGGCGGCGGGGACGAGCGTCGCGAGGGAGGCCTGGGCCGCGCTGCCGGGGGCGGTCTCGATCGTGCCCGACCCGACGAGGGCGCCCGACGAGAAGAGGGCGACCTCGAGGCGGCAGGGCTGGGAGGCGGTGTCGACGCAGACGACGCCGGCGTTCGTCCGGGCGTGGCCGGCTCCGCTCTCGGAGGAGGCCTCGGCGCCGCCGCCGGTCGCCTCGTCGCCCGGTCCGAGGAGCTCGGAGGGCGCGGCCGCTCCGATGCTGACGCCGTAGCGCCCCGCGGAGGCGTCGTTGTACGTCTCCGACCAGGCCGAGACGGGGACGTCGGAGCGGACGTGGTAGAGGAACGCGCCCTTCTCGGCGACCTCCGCGGGCGCCGGCACGAGCGCGACGCCGTTCGCCGCGAACGTGAAGGGCACCGTGGCGAGGACCTTGCCGCCAGCCAGGAACTCGACCGCCCCTACGGCGGGCGCGGGCCCGGTGACGTAGACGACCGTGTCGAATCGGGCGCTCTGGTTACCCGTCCCCTTCGCGCCCGGCCCGCCCCAGAGCTCGGTCCCCTGCGGCGCGGCGAGGGCACCGAGCAGCACGGCCGGCGTCATGGCGGCGAGCCCGAGCAGTACGGTGAGAACGAGGAACGACGATGTCTTTCTCATCAGCCTGGCTCCGATCCCGTCGGATTCGTTGGGCCTTCGAAACTTAGCCGGCATCATACACCTCGCGGCGCGGCCGGCGGGGCCCGGGAACGTGGGGCCGGCGGTCCCTCTCCTGAGCTATCCTTTCCTTTGATGATGCCGACCGAAGCCTCCTGGCTCGGGGTCCCGGGGACCCTCGTCTTCGCCCTCGTCCTCATCGGCGCGATCGCGACGTTCGCCTACACGGCTTCCCGGAGATGGCAGCTCCTGACCATCGGCGGCCCCGACGAGGTCCGTTGGGACCGGCCGATCGAGCGGCTGAAGGGGCTCCTCGAGCTCGGGATCTTCCAGAAGAAGATGTGGTGGGACGGCTACGCCGGGCTCTACCACATGCTCATCTTCAGCGGCTTCGTCGTCCTCTCGGTCCGGACCCTCTCGCTCGTCTTCGAGGGGCTCTTCCCGAAGGCCGGGATGCCGTTCCTGCCCGCCGGGGCGTGGCAGGCCTACCTCCTCCTGAAGGACGTCGTCCTCGTGACGACGCTCGTCGGAGTCGTCCTGGCGCTGGGCCGGCGCTACCTGTTCCGGAAGGAGCGGCTCGACCCGTCGTTCGACGCGGGGCTGATCCTCGTCCTGATCGGCTTCCTGATGGCGACCGACCTCCTCGCCGGGGCGGCGAAGATCGCGCTCGCCCCGGAGCACGCCTCGGCGTGGGAGCCGTTCACGGCGGCGCTCTCGGGGCTGCTCGCGGGTGCGGCGCCGGGGACGCTCCAGGCGCTCTTCTCCGGGTGCTGGTGGCTCCACCTCGTCGCGATCCTCGTCTTCCTGAACTACCTGCCGTTCGCGAAGCACTTCCACGTCATCACGGCGCTCCCGAACATCTTCCTCCGGAAGCTCGACGCCCCCGGCAAGCTCCCGACGGTCGACATCGAGAAGGCCGCCGAGGCGGAGAAGTTCGGCGTCGCGAAGGTGGAGGACTTCACCTGGAAGCAGCGCCTCGACCTCTTCACGTGCACGGAGTGCGGGCGCTGCCGCGAGGTCTGCCCGACGCACCTGACGGGGAAGCCGCTGACGCCGAAGGGCTTCCTGAAGGACGTCCGGACGGCCCTCTACACGGTCGCGGGCGATCTCGTCGACACGGCGTCGGGGCGCGCCGACGCGGCCGCGGAGGCGAGGCTCGAGGAGAGGAAGCCCCTCATCGGCGGCTGGGTCGACGAGGAGACGATCTGGGCCTGCACGACCTGCCGCTACTGCGAGTCGGCCTGCCCCGTGACGATCACCTACACCGACAAGATCGTCGAGATGCGCCGCCACCTCGTCCTCGAGAAGAGCGAGTTCCCGAAGGAGGCGCAGACGGCGTTCAACGGCATGGAGCGACAGGGGAACCCCTGGAACCTCCCGGCCGCCGACCGCGACGCGTGGACGGGCGAGCTCGACTTCGAGATCCCGGTCCTCGGCGCGATGGACGAGGCCGAGCGGGCCTCCGTCGAGGTCCTCTTCTGGGTCGGCTGCGCCGGCTCGTACGAGGACCGCGGCAAGAAGGTCTCCCGCGCGCTCGCGCGGCTCCTCCACGACGGCGGCGTGAAGTTCGCGATCCTCGGCGCCGAGGAGACGTGCAACGGCGATTCGGCGCGCCGGCTGGGCAACGAGTACCTCTTCCAGACGCTCGCGCAGCAGAACGTCGAGACGCTGAACGGCTACGGCGTGAAGCGGATCGTCACGAACTGCCCGCACTGCTTCAACACGCTGAAGAACGAGTACCCCGACTTCGGCGGGACGTTCGAGGTGCTGCACGGCACCGAGGTCGTCGCGCGCCTCGTCGCCGAGGGGCGACTGAAGCTGACGGAGAGCGTCGCGAAGTCGATCTCCTTCCACGACGCCTGCTACCTCGGGCGGCACAACGACGTCTACGACGCGCCGCGGGAGGTCCTCGCGGCGATCCCCGGCCTGACGCTGACGGAGCTCCCGCGGACCGGGAAGGACGGGCTCTGCTGCGGCGCCGGCGGCGGGCGGATGTGGCTCGACGAGAAGATCGGGACCCGCATCAACCAGCTCCGCTACGAGGAGATCGAGTCGGCCGGGACGGACCTCGTCGGCGTCTCGTGCCCGTTCTGCATGGTGATGCTCGGGAACGCCCAGACGGAGATGTCGGGGAAGACCCAGCCGTTCGACGTCCTGGAGCTCGCCGCCCAGGCCCTTCCGGCCCACCCGGGCGCCGGGGCGAGCTGACGGGAAACCCGAGGAGGCGACGTGGCGGATCCGAAGAAGCCCGACCGCAAGGTGCCGTCGAACCCGTACGTCACGGGACCGACGAGAATCCTCGACGCCTCCTCGTCCGGCCCCTCCGCCCGGGGTGGCGGAGAGGCGCCGCGCCCGGGGGTGCGCCCCGAGCTCGTCACCGACGGGATGAAGGCCCACCGGCGCGAGATCGAGAAGCGCAAGCGGCAGGCCTCGATCGAGAAGATGCACCTCGAGATCCAGACGGCCGACGAGCGGAAGTCGATCTGGAAGTGGACCTTCCGGGTCGTCCTCGTCCTCCTGATCTTCTTCGCCTACCGGAAGATGCAGGACGCCTACGGAAACCAGTGGCCGATGTGGGAGACGTGGATCGTCCTGGCGATCGTCCTCTTCGTGGGGATCGGCTGGCTGCTCTGGTACCTCAACAAGACCGAGCTGTAATGATCGCGGGGGAACGCCGTTCCCCCGGATCTCGCGCCTGAGCCGGCGGCCCGGCGGAGGTCAGTCGGCGTCGAAGGGGCTGCGGGGGCGGCCCGGCGGCTCCTTCTGGGCCTTCTGGAGCGCCTCGCGGAACGTCTTCTCCAGGATCTCGCTCTTGTGCTTCTCCCGCTCGACGTTCGCGGCGAAGAGGTCCTCCGCGCGCTCCTTCCGGCGGGCGATCTCCGCGGCCGCCTCCTCGATCGATCCGAGCTTCCGTTTCGCGGCCGCCGGCTCGTGGGAGAGGACCGCTCCGGTCTCCCGGTCGACCTTCAGCGTCGAGTCGCAGTCGGGACACTGGATCACGAAGACGTCGCCCATGGGTCGATTATCCTCGACCGATGCCGTCGGGGTGGAAAGAGCGTCTCTCGGAGCTCGGGATCGCGCGCCGCCGGCGTCCAGCCGCCGCGCAGAGGGTACCCACGCGGCCTGCGACGACGCCGAAGGGACGGGCCGGCGAGGACGAGGCGGCGCGCTTCCTCGAAGAGCGGGGCCTCGCACTCCTCGCGCGGAACGTCCGTGCCGGAGGGGGAGAGCTCGACCTCGTGGCGGCGGACGGCCGCTGCGTCGTCTTCGTCGAGGTGAAGTGGCGGCGCGACGCGAGCCGTGGGACTCCGGCCGAGGCGGTCACTCCCGCGAAGAGGAGGAAGCTCCTCTCGGCGGCCCGCGCCTGGCTCGCGGCGAACCCGTCCGGCGGGCCGCGCGACGTGAGGTTCGACGTCGTGGCGATCGAGGGGACGGCCGGAACGATCGACTGGATCCAAGGAGCGTTCGATGCGACGGATTGATCGGAGGTCCCCGGCGCGGGGAGCGGGATTCGCGGCGATCGCCGCCGTGGCGGTGATGGTCGGGCTCGTTCCGGCCGGCGCGGAGGCCGGGCTGCGGCTCGAGGGGGACGGCGGCGCCGGGGTGGACGTCCGCGCGTTCGCGTCGGGAGCAGGCGGATTCTGGGCCGCGACGCGAAGCGGGGTCCTCCGGGGAACCTCCCTCGACACGGCGTGGCGCTTCGACGGTCTCTCCGGGAAGCCGGTCTCGTCGGTTGCGACGCTCGGGGACGAAGTCTTCGCGGCGACGGGGGAAGAGCTCTGGCGGCGCTCCGCGAACGGGAGCTGGAGCCTCGAGGCGCTCCCGTCGAGCGTCGCCTTCCCGACGACGCTCGCGGTCGACGCGGCGGGAACGCTCTGGGTCGGCGGGCTCGGTCTCTGGCGGCGCTCCGGTGCCTCGTGGACGGCTGCGCCGTCGCCGGGCCCCGGGATCGTCACCGCGATGCTCGCGGACCCCGCGGGCCTCGTCGTCGGCCTCTCGACCGGGAGCGCGGCCCGCTGGAACGGCTCGGGCTGGGCCGCCCTCAACGGCGGCGTCGGCCCGGGAGAGGCGATCCGCGCGCTCGCCTCGTTCGGCGGGACCCTCTGGGCCGGGACGAACGTGACGCTCTATTGGTGGGGCGTCGGCGCCTGGGTGGCGGACGCTCCGTTCGGCGGGCACGACGTCCGCGCC
>JADHEE010000648.1_pt1 | contig 12667 bp, 9 predicted proteins | sample 8952401 | NCBI WGS metagenome assembly JADHEE01 (sample SAMN16124438, study PRJNA663242) | bioreactor sludge metagenome | isolation source: sludge (ammonium) | place: India:Bengaluru | collected 2019-02-28
AACGACTCCAGAGGCTGGATTAACACCTCCTCAAAGTATTGTTGGGGTTGTCAAAGGTTTTATCATCAGTATGGTGGACAATCCAGTGAACGCACTCTTAAAGGGCAATTATATTGGTGTGTTAACATGGGCTGTTGCAGCAGGTCTTGCGCTTCACTACAGTAGCAATACCACCAAACAAGTGTTGAAAGACACGAGTGATGCGATGACTAAAATCGTTCAAGCGGTTATCAAATTAGCACCATTTGGTATTATGGGTCTTGTAGCTGAAACCTTTGCAGAGACAGGTTTCGCGGCACTTCTTGGATATGGCAAATTGTTGGTTCTTTTAGTAGGTACTATGTTGTTTGTAGCCCTTGTGGTTAACCCAGCAATTGTCTATATCAAAACAAAACGCAACCCTTTCCCATTGGTTCTTACATGCCTTAGAGAGAGCGGCGTAACCGCATTCTTTACACGCAGTTCAGCGGCGAATATTCCTGTGAATATGGCATTGTGTAAAAAACTAGGACTTCATGAAGATACCTACTCTATCTCGATTCCACTCGGTGCAACGGCCAATATGGCAGGTGCGGCGATTACCATTACGATTTTAACATTGGCTGCAGTCAATACTTTGGGCATTTCAGTAGATATTCCAACAGCATTGTTGTTAAGTGTGGTTGCAAGTATCGCGGCAGCGGGTGTTTCAGGTGTTGCAGGTGGATCACTTCTTTTGATTCCTCTTGCGTGTGGTCTTTTTGGTATTAGCGATGAGATCGCGATGCAAGTGGTTGCGGTTGGTTTCTTAATTGGTGTCGTGCAAGACTCCGCAGAAACAGCTCTTAACAGCTCAACAGACGTTGTGTTTACAGCGGCATGTTCAGACGAGCCTATTAATTTATAATAAAGTAAAAAAGGTTTGGCATTTAATTGGAGGCGAAAAACTCCAATTTTTTGCCAAATCCTAGTGTGTTATCGGTAAATTTTAGATACGTTATATTGATGCTCCAAAGTTCTGGTTGCATCGCTAAAGCATAGGGAAAGCGCTTGAAATAGGCTTTTTTCTCTACATCATTTGCTTCTTTGAAAATCCCTGTAAATTGCACCCCTTGAATCTTTCCTACCAGTTTTGTCTCTAGCGCAACCGTTCCTGCAACGTGAGCATTTTCTATGGCTTCATGTCCGTGTCTTGTTTTGGCAACATCCGTGGCGATAACAAACGCCGCACTCTCTTCGATAAAGCTATAAAAACACGAAGCGCAATAAGGTATATTGTCGTGTGATGTGCACAAGCTTAGCAGGTGATGTTTCTTTAAAAAAGCTGTAATGGCAGGCTCTAACATGGTTATCCTTTGAAAAAAAGTATAACATATTTTTTTGGACTCTTTTAAATTTTAAAAGGATTACTATCCATCTATTAGTTCATTAGGAGCGAGAGATGCGTATCCTCATTTTAGTATGGTTTTTCATTGGCGTACTGTGGGGTGAAAACCCCATGGTTTTGCAACTGACGGGTGTTAAAACATCCCATGTTATGAGTAATGGAAATGTACAAGAGGTGTTCATTGAACGTAAAACACCAAAGGAGTGTAATGGCGTTGGCATCAATCCTGAAGCGATTTTCAGCGGTGATTATGCGGGTAAAAATGTTCCCTCTTTATGCCAAAAAAGCTTCGTAACCACCGTGGGGAAAGCTCAGCCGATGAGCATTGCGCAAGGTGTGGTGACGGTAGGTGAAGTGGAAGTGCTTGATTTTATTAAAAACAAGCTCAATGTAAACCCATCTGCGTACGTTTTGGTAGATGCACGAAAACGCGATTGGTACGAGCAGATGACTATTCCTAGTAGCATCAACATCCCTTTTGATGAGATTGAGTACGATGCGGCAATTCCTGAGGATTTTGAACGTGTACAAGCGTTGTTAGGCTTTCGTAAAGTAGGCGAGGCGTATGACTTTAGCCGTGCTAAAACAGCACTGCTGTTTTGCAATGGCATTTGGTGTGTTCAGTCTCGCTTAGCGATTGAAAAGCTGATTAAGATGGGCTATCCGAGAGAAAAATTACTTTGGTACCGAGGTGGATTGCAAGATTGGCTCGCGTTAGGATTTACGACCGTTGTCCCTCAATAATTTAAGAAAGGCTTCCTTGTAAGTCTTCGTCTGTTACCGTGATGCTTTTGCGCCATTTCTCAATTTGAAGGTCGTTTTCTAAGATATGTTCAACCAGCCATTTTTTGGCAATCATCTGAATGCTTTTTTGCAGTTCAACCACGCCTTTTTTCTCTTTTAAAATTTTAGTCATCCCCTCAATGATACTCTCATGAAATTTTTTATGTTTTTCCAAGAGAGGGTAGTCGATGCTTTGCATGTAAGCCTCTTCTTCTTTAAAATGTTTTGCCATATAGTCATAAAACTCTTTAAAGAGCCTTCCAAGTTCAGCTTTGTTGGCGTTGTCGGGATCAAGTTTTTGCGCAGCGTTCGCAAGCTCAAAGAGGTCTTTGTGTTGGGCATCAAGTAACTCGTGATGTAGGCTAAAACGCTCGCTCCATTCAATAACCACTGACATTCCTCATAAAATCAATTTGAAGCATTTTACCACGCTTTGACTGTTTTTTGGCAAGGTTTGGTTAACATAATAGAGATAAAATAGCGTTCATAATTTGTAAGGAAATCCTATGATAGTAAAAATGTTAAAACCACTCCTTTTAACACTTCCCCTTCTCTTGCTAGGCTGTTCGCAGCAGAGCAAACCTATGAAGTCTGCCATGACAGTGGAAGTGGGTACCTATACCCTCAGTGCTCAGAATGTCACATTGACACGGGAGTTGCCAGGGCGTACTAAAGCAACCCTAAGTTCTGAAATCCGTCCTCAAGTAAGCGGTATTATTCAAGCTCGTTTTTTTGAAGAGGGTGCTTTGGTAAAAAAAGATGCGGTACTGTATCAGATTGATCCATCATCCTACCAAGCAGCATTTGATGAAGCTAAAGCTACGCTTCAAAATGCAGAAGCACTTGTGGAATCAACACGCTTAAAAAGTGAACGTTATGCAGACCTTGTGAAAATAGATGGCGTATCTAAGCAAGATATGGAAGATGCAAAAGCAACCTATCTGCAAGCGGTTGCGAGCGTTGAAGCGAAAAAAGCAGCTCTCCAAACAGCGCGTATCAACCTTGAATACACTAAAATAAAAGCCCCTATGAGTGGGCGTATTGGTACTTCAAGTGTGACGGTTGGTACACTTGTCACAGCAAGCCAAACGACAGCACTTGCGACGATTCGCACACTTGATCCTATCTATGTTGATCTTACCCAATCAAGTACACAGCTTTTAAAACTTCGTACTCTTTTAGAACAACAAGGCATTAAACAGGGTAGCACGAAATTGGCTCTTAAGCTCGAAGATGGCTCATCGTATAAACAGAGTGGGACACTTCAATTTCAAGAAGTTGCTGTGGATGAAAGTACGGGTTCGGTAACCCTTCGTGCAACGTTCCCAAATCCTGATGGAATTTTGCTTCCAGGTATGTATGTTCGTGCACTTATCGATGAAGCTGTAAATTCTAATGCTGTGTTAGTACCACAACAAGCGGTTCAAAGAGACCCTAAGGGCAATGCAACTTCGCTTGTTGTCAATGCTGAAAATAAAGTCGAAAAACGTGTTTTAACCACAGACCGTGTTATTGGCGATACATGGCTGGTTAACAGTGGTTTAAGCACAGGAGATCGCGTCATCGTTGAAGGTGTGAATAAGGTGCGTGTAGGCGATACAGTTCGCGTGACAGATGTGACAGCAACGCTAGGTAAAGCACAATGATCGCACATTTTTTTATTCATAGACCCATCTTTGCATGGGTTATATCTATTGTCATTATGCTCGCAGGAATGGGTTCGATTTTGAGCTTACCTGTGGCACAATACCCTGATGTTGCACCTCCGACCATTCGTATCGATACGACCTATACGGGAGCTTCTGCACAAACGGTAGAGAATAGTGTTATACAGATTATTGAGCAGCAGCTTACGGGACTTGACGGTCTTTTATATTTTTCCTCAAGCAGTAGCTCATCAGGAAGTGCTCGCATCGATGTAACGTTTCAAAAAGGAACGGATGCCGATACCGCACAAGTGCAAGTGCAAAACAAAGTCGCCCAAATCACCACACGTCTTCCAAAGTCTGTTCAGAATGAGGGTGTACGTGTCACCAAAGCGCAAAATGACTTTTTGATGATTGTCTCTTTGTATGATACTACTGATACCAAAATGTCGGTTGACATAGCAGATTATCTGCTTAGTAATATGCAAGACCCGATTGCCCGTTTGGAGGGTGTGGGTACGGTACAGGTTTTTGGTGGTCAGTATGCAATGCGCATTTGGTTAGATCCCAATAAATTGGCTTCGTATAGCTTGATGCCCTCAGACATCAGCAGTGCCATTACCGCTCAAAATGTGCAAGTCTCAGCCGGTAGTATTGGCGCACTTCCTAGCAGTTCTGACCAGCAGCTTAATGCTACAGTAACCGCAAAATCGCAGCTACAAACAGCAGAGGAGTTTGCTAATATCATTGTTAAAAGTGACAGTAATGGCGCACTTGTTCGTTTAAGTGATGTCGCTCGCATAGAATTAGGAAGTGAGAGTTATAGCAATGTCACCAGACTCAACGGTCACCCCGCTTCTGGACTTGCAGTGATGCTCGCCCCTGGTGCTAATGCTCTTTCCACTGCTGATCGTGTGAAAAAAACGGTTGCTAAGATGGAAGCGACGATGCCCGATGGTTACAAAGTAGCGTATCCAAGAGATAGTACTAAGTTTATTCGTATCTCTATTGAAGAGGTTGTTAAAACCCTTTTTGAAGCGATTTTACTTGTTGTTGTGGTGATGTTTGTCTTTTTGCAAAATTGGCGTGCAACGCTCATCCCCGCCATTGCTGTTCCTGTTGTTCTTTTGGGAACGTTTGGGGTTTTAGAGGTTTTTGGTTATTCCATCAATACGCTAACCATGTTTGGTATGGTACTTTCCATTGGTCTTTTAGTCGATGATGCCATTGTTGTTGTTGAAAATGTTGAGCGTATTATGCGAGAAGAAAAACTCTCTGCTGTGGAAGCGACCGAGAAGTCGATGAGAGAGATTACCAGTGCGCTGATTGGTATCGCCACTGTGCTTTCAGCCGTGTTTCTTCCTATGGCATTTTTTGGAGGCTCAACAGGTGTGATTTACCGCCAGTTCTCCATTACCATCGTCTCTTCAATGGTACTTTCTGTTATTGTGGCACTCACCTTAACACCAGCACTTTGTGCTTCATTGTTAAAGCCTCATGTTGAAACACATGGACACGGTTTTTTTGGTTGGTTTAACACCACGTTTGAGTCGCTCATTGAGCGTTACAAAGGTAATGTAAATGCGGTTATCACGCGTCCTATTCGCTGGATGTTCGTCTATGGCATCATCGCTGCAGGGATGGCATTTTTAATTTTGCGCCTTCCTTCTGGCTTTTTACCAAGCGAAGACCAAGGTGACAGTATGGTACAGTTTAGTTTGCCGGAGGGTGCTTCGTTTAAACGAAGTGACGCTGTTGCACGTGAAATTGAACGTTATTTTTTAAATGAAGAGAGCAACAACACCGAAGCGATTTTTACTATCTCAGGTTTTAGTTTTAGCGGAAGCGGTCAAAATGCAGGTATGGCGTTTGTGGCACTGAAAGATTGGGATCAAAGAGCAGGTGTTTACAACCGATCAGACACCATTTCAAGTCGTGCTACGATGAATCTCTCTCGAGTGCGTGATGCGCAGGTTTTCTCACTCAACCCTCCTGCCATTCAAGGTTTAGGTCAGAGCAATGGCTTTAACTTTCAGCTTCAAGCCCTCTCAGATACCGATAGAGAACAGTTTAAAATTTTTCGTGACACACTGCTAAATAATGTACGTCAAGATAGCCTCTTTACGGCTGTTCGTTTAGGAAGTTTAGGCGAAACACCACAACTCAAAGTCAAAATAGATGAGGCTAAAGCTGTTGCTTTAGGGCTTTCGCTCTCTGATATTGATGATACACTGAGTTACGCATGGGCAGGTCAATATGTCAATGACTTTGTCGATCGCGGTCGTGTCAAAAAAGTGTATGCACAAGGCGATATGGCGTTTCGCTCCAAGCCAGAAGATTTGGAGCAGTGGTTTGTGCGAAGTAGCAGTGATGTCATGACACCTTTTTCTGCCTTTGCAACATCACAGTGGAGTTATGGTGCACAAACATTGACACGTTATAACGGCTTGGCATCGTATGAGATTCAAGGTGCAGCAGCACCTGGTATGAGTTCAGGTGTTGCTATGGACAGAATGGAAACCTTGCAAGCAGCGCTGCCTTCGGGTACAAGCTTTGCGTGGAGTGGGCTTTCCTATCAAGAGCGCCTCTCTAGTGGACAAACCGTTAAACTTTATGCCATCTCTATTTTGGTGGTTTTTTTATGTTTAGCCGCTCTTTATGAGAGTTGGGCGGTACCCTTTTCGGTACTTCTTGTCATTCCTTTGGGTATCTTTGGTTCTGTCGTTGCGGCATCGCTTCGTGGGTTAGAGAACGATGTCTATTTTCAAGTAGCGCTTTTAACGACCATTGGGCTCTCTTCTAAAAATGCCATTTTGATTGTCGAGTTTGCGGAGGCTGCGTATAACCGTGGAAGCTCGCTTGTCGAAGCTGCGGTGGAAGGCTCAAAGCTAAGGCTTCGCCCTATTTTGATGACTTCGCTAGCATTTATTGCAGGTGTTTTACCGCTGGCTCTCTCCAGTGGTGCAGGAGCGAACAGTCGTATTTCCATTGGTACGGGCATCGTGGGAGGAACATTGAGTGCGACCTTCTTAGCGATTTTCTTAGTGCCGCTCTTTTTTGTGTTGGTACGAGGAATGTTTCCCAAACGTCAACACCATGCAACAATGGTAGGGGAGGTTTAAGATGCGTACATTTTCTAAAAGCACGCTTAGTATCGTTGTCATTTCTCTTGTATTGAGTGGATGTGCAACACTTTCACCTGACTATGAACGCCCAAGCGCTCCCATACCAGCCACTTTAACAATGGGAGAAAAAGAGAGTCAACACAGTGTACAAGAACTTTCATGGAGAGCGTTTATAAAAGATGAAAGGCTGACAAAAGTTGTAGCACTCTCTTTAGAACAGAGTCGTGATTTACGAAAAGCTGTAGCAAACATTGAAGCAGCACGTGCAACGTATCGTGTTCAAAAAAGTGCAGAACTCCCAACGATTGAAGCAGGCGCAACGGGCTCGAAAGCACGTTCTTTGAATTCAACAACCAATACAACTTCTATTTCGCAAAGCTCTTCTGCAACGATAGGGCTGAGCAGTTATGAGCTTGACCTGTTTGGAAAAGCGAGGAGTTTGAGTGAGGCTGAGTTTGAAACCTACAAAGGGGTAGAAGAAGCGGAACGCTCGGTTCGCATTACACTTATTGCAGAGACGGTGAGCGCATGGTTAACGTATGCTTCAGATCAGAGCCTTTTAATGCTCTCTCAACAAACCGAACAGAGTGCGAAACGCTCATTAGAGTTGGTGCAAAAGAGAGTTGATTTAGGTATTGATTCTAAAGTCTCCCTTTACAGTGCACAAAGTATTGTTCAACAAGCCAAAGCTGATGTGGCAAGCTATACCACCAAAGTGGCGCAAGATAAGGCTGCTTTAGAGCTTTTAGTGGGAGCCAGCGTGGATGATACCCTTTTACCAAAAGCGCTAGATAGGGCATCCCAAGATTGGTTAGCGGATGTTCCCGTAGGTCTCTCTTCAGAGGTTTTACTCAGTCGTCCTGATGTCTTAGAAGCAGAACACAATCTCAAAGCAGCCAATGCCAACATCGGTGTTGCCAGAGCAGCGTATTTTCCTTCTATTACGCTCACAACCAAAGGTGGTGTCGGATCAAGTACGCTGAGTGGACTGTTTAGTGGTGGTACTTCAACCATATGGTCATTTGTTCCTACCATCTCTCTGCCGCTCTTTGATGCAGGAGAGAGAGATGCTAACCTAGACTATGCTAAAGCTAAACGCGATGTGTATGTGGCTACCTATGAAGCGGCTATTCAGACGGCATTTCAAGAGGTGAGTTCGGCACTTGCAAGACGTGCAACGGTTTTTGAGCAGTACGGTGCACAAGAAGCCTTGGTGGAAGCAAATAAACAGAGTTATATGCTCTATGATGCACGTTACCAAAAAGGGGTTGATACATATTTGAATGCACTTCTCTCTCAGCGTTCATTCTACAGTGCAGAGCAATCGCTTATCAGCGTTCGCCTAGAAGAGCTTAGTAATCGTGTGACGTTGTACCGTGTTTTGGGTGGAGGTTTGGCGCAATAAGTGCAGAAGAAGGCTCTTAGATTTTGCTAAGAGCCTTTGTTCAATACCATTTAATGCTTTTTAAATCCTAAGTCGATAAGGTATAAAAGAGGACCTGTCATAAAGGTCGTGACAAGTGCCATAATGACGAACATCGTAAATAAAATAGGCGATAAAATCCCCAGTTCATACCCGATGTTTAAAACAACCAACTCCATCAAACCTCGTGTGTTCATCAGCGCTCCAATGGCAAGTGAATCGCGCCATGAAATGCCCATAAAACGGCTTGCGATGGCACTGCCGATAAACTTACCCACAACGGCAACCACAATGATAGCAAGACAAATCATCAAATGCTGGGATTCGAGGAGATTGATTTGGGTGCGAAGTCCTGTGAGAGCAAAAAAGAGTGGAAGTAAAACCAAAAGACTCACATACTCCAAGCGGGGAGCGATGCGCTCTTTGAGTTCACTTTCATCCGATGAAGGCATCATCACACCTGCCATAAACGCCCCAAAAAGGGCATGAATACCCAAAAGTTCTGTAATGAGTGAGCTGGCAAGAAGTACGACTAAAACGATGGTAGTGACTTTCATATCCAGTGTTTCATGCGTTTGCGTGCCAAGGCTTCGTAAGAAAGGCTTCACTACAAAGAGCATAACTGTGACATATATGACGATAGGAATAAGCATTAACACAGACATCAACAAATTGGTTGAAGTTGAAACAGAAATAACAATCGCCAAGATGTACCATGCCGTTGCATCATCTGCCGCTGCACACGTGAGTGCCATTGCTCCATACGATGTTTTCGTCAAATTGCGGTCTTTGAGGATACGCGCCAACACAGGAAACGCGGTGATACTCATTGCAATGCCGATAAATAGGGAAAAAGCGGTAAAGGTAACGGTGGTTGAAGCAAATGAAGGGTAAATCATATAGGCAAGAATGGTGCCTAAGAAAAAGGGAAAGATGATACTTATATGGCTAATAACGATAGAAGCTTTACTCTGCTGTTTAAGCTTGTCAAAATCGAGCTCCATACCCACGACAAACATAAACAGAAGCAGACCGATTTGGCTTAAAAAATGTAAGTTTTGAAAGGAACTTTTCGGAAATAAGAGAGCCGAAAGTTCAGGAAAAATAAGCCCCAAAAGCGAAGGCCCTAAAAGCACACCAGCAAAAATTTCACCGATGACGGGTGGTTGTGAAAATTTGGAAATCAAGATACCAAAGGTACGTGCTGCTGCCATAATAACAATAATCTGCACGAGCAAAAGGGCTAGAGGATGAGAAAGTTGTTTGATAAATGTGGTTTGCAAATTATCCCAAAAATTTCCAACAGATACAGGCTCAGGAATAAACCCTGTGTCTAAGTAAAGAGCGTTGCCATAGTGTATGACTAAAAAGATACCACCGCCCAAAAGGAGCAGTGAGAGTAGATAGATTTTCGTAGCGCGATCCATTCGTGACCTGGCTTGGATCTAAAAGAAAATGCTCAATAAAACAACACCCCTTTTGTTACCAAGTTGATATAATGTTTTCATAGAATTCTCGTATGAAAGGGAGTCAGATGTCAGTCAACAAAGTTTATGTGCTCGATACCAACATTATCTTGCACAATACCAATTTTATTAAAGAGTTGTGTGATGGCGGCAACAACATCATTGTGATCCCAGAGACGGTGCTCATTGAGCTGGAAGATTTTAAAAAGAACTTCACAGAACTTGGCTACCAAGCCAGAAGTTTCGCACGTATGCTTGCTTCGTGTACAGTCGAAGAAGTGGACAGTGGAGAGCTTTATCGTGTCGTTAAGATGCGCTATGAAGAGGACATTGCGATTCATCTCTTCTCAAAAACGCTTTACTCTTCAGACATTGATTCACAATTTATCAATGAATCCAACGACAAACGTATCTTAGAGGTAGCCTCAGGTGCGCAAGAGTACTATCCAGACTACAAAGTCATTTTTCTCTCTTTAGATGTGTATGCGCGTATGTTTGGGCTTTTTTACAATGTTACTGTTGAATCTTTACGCGAAGATCGAAGCGATGTACCCGAGTTTGAGTTTGTGAAACAACTTCCAGTTGACTCGGCATTGTTTAATACCTTAGATAAAAAGCTCATTCAAGAATACGACCTAGAGTATAAAAGCGGAAACTACTGCTATGAATTTATGAGTCCAGATGGCAATTCAGAACACGCTATCATCTCTCCTGGTGGCATCATCCATATGCTCAATGAAGAGCTGGATTTTAGGGGTTTAGAGGTTAAACCTATCAACCTCAAACAGAAGTTTTTTATGAAAGCACTTCTTTCAAATATGTATGACATTCATGTCATTGATGCGCGTGCAGGTAGCGGTAAAACCTTGATGGCATTTGTCGCGGCGATGAGACTCGTTACCAAAGGCAGTTACGAGAAAATCGTCTATGTGCGTAACTCCATCGAAAGTGTCGATAAAGGTGCAGATGTCGGCTATCTCTCAGGCAATGATGAGAAGTTTAGGATTTACAATATGGCGTTGTATGATACTTTGGAGTTTATCGCTAAAAAACGGATGAAAAAACGTGATAACACGCAAGAACCGCAAGTGGCCATCGAGAAAAAAGTACAGGAACTCATGACCAAGTATAACATCGAAAAGCTTTGGCCAGGTGAGGCGAGGGGGCGAACACTCAGCAATGCCATCGTCATTTTAGATGAGTGGCAAAACAGCTCGAACAACACAACACAACTCATCTTATCGCGTTTAGATAATAACTGTAAAGCCATCGTCATTGGTTCAAACCGCCAAATCGATAACATGTACCTTAATCGCTTTAACAACGGTTTAACTTCGCTTTTGAAACAGACCAAAAAAGAGCAGACACACATCTCGCTTTTTGCGATAGAGCTGGATAAGTCGGTGCGTGGTAAATTCTCCCACTTTGCCGATGATATTTTTGGGGATGGCGACAAACACAAATGACCAAATACCAATTTTTAGGGGATGAAGACCCAGTCGCTTTTCGCTCCATCTTTATCTCCGACCTTCACTTGGGAACACGGTTTTCCCAAGCGGAGGAACTTTTGGAATTTTTAAAATTTACATACTCTGAAAATCTCTATTTAGTCGGTGATGTCATTGATGGCTGGGCGATTAAGCGCAAGATCAAATGGGCACAATCACACTCCGATGTCATTCAAAAAATCCTTCGAAAAGCCAGAAAAGGCACCAATGTCTTTTACATCACAGGCAATCACGACGAATTTTTACGCTCTTTTTTGCCTTTGGGATTGGGTGATCGCATCAGCGTTGTCGATGAAGTAGAGTATACAAGCCTTAAAGAAGGCCGTTTTTACATCACCCATGGCGATTTTTTCGACTCGGTAACGATGACGAAACGCTGGCTTGCCATCCTTGGTGATATGGGATATGATCTTTTACTCAACATCAATCAACTCATTCAGTGGTTTCGCAAAAAACTCCATTATCACAGCCATTGGTCACTCTCAAAGTATGTGAAAGACCATGTCAAAAGCTCGGTTTCGTTTATTACCGATTTTGAGTCGATTTTAAGCGAACATGCCAAACGCCATCACTACGATGGCATCATTTGTGGGCATATTCATAAAGCCGAGATCAGGGAAATTGAGGGTATTAAGTATTTAAACTGTGGCGATTGGGTTGAGTCATGCACTGCCATTGTGGAAACCTATGAGGGTGAATTTAGGATCATTCGATGGCTGGGACATTGAAAATTTCACTCGCTCTCTCAGGAGGCGCAGCCAGAGGGGCTTTTCATCTAGGCGTCATCGCAGCCTTTGAGCGACACAATGTCGAAATAGCCGCCGTTTCAGGTACGAGCATCGGTGCGGTCATCGCTGTAAGCGTGGGCTCTGGAGTAAGTGCCTTTGATATGTTGCGCCTTTTTAAAAGCAAAGCGTTTCGCAAAGCCTTTCAGTTTAACTATTTTCGTAAAGGGCTTCTTCGCATCAATGAAAAGGCAGCTATTTTAAAAGAGATAGCACCTGTGGCTTTCTTAGAGCAGATGAAGATCCCTACCTTTGTCACGTGCGTGGATTTGCCCAGCGGTGAAATCGTGCGTTTTTCTGAGGGCGAGACGATAAAACTTGCCATTGCCAGTGCTGCGCTTATCCCCATTTTTCGCCCTATTGCGTATAAAAATTACACACAGATTGATGGTGGTTATATGGATAATTTACCCTTAGATCCACTCTTAGGGCTTTCTCATCCTGTGGTAAGTGTTAACCTTTTTCCTCCTCATACTAAATCTAAGGGTAACATTCTCTCCAGTTTTGAGCGGGCGATTTATCTCTCCATTTTGGCTTCTTCCAAGCGGCAGATAGAGCAGAGCGA
>JADHEE010000635.1_pt1 | contig 12662 bp, 12 predicted proteins | sample 8952401 | NCBI WGS metagenome assembly JADHEE01 (sample SAMN16124438, study PRJNA663242) | bioreactor sludge metagenome | isolation source: sludge (ammonium) | place: India:Bengaluru | collected 2019-02-28
AGGGGGTCGAGGGGACCGAGTCCCCTCGCGGGCCCGGGCGGAGCCCGGACCTTCCCCTTAAGCTTAAGCCTTAAACCTCCACCGCGACCTTGGCGAAGAACCGGGTGAATTCGGCGATCACGAGATCGGGGCATTCTTCGGCGAGGTAGTGGCCGCCGGGGAGGGGGCCGCCGGTGACATGTTCGGCGCGTTGGCGCCAGAGGGCGAGGGGGTCGAAGCATTTGCCGATGATGCCGCGTTCGCCCCAGAGGGCATGGACCGGCATCGGGAGTTTGGTGTCGCCGTCGGCGTCGTCGTGGTCGAGATCGATGGTGGCGGCGGCGCGGTAGTCTTCGCACGAGCCGTGGATGGTGGCGGGGTCGGCGAAGGCGGCGAGGTATTCGTCGAGGGCTTCGGCGGCGAACGGGGTCATGCCTGCCGAGCCCGAGCCGCATTTTTTCAGCCAGTAGGCCTTGGGGTCGGCTTCGATCATGTGCTCGGGGAAGGGGGCTTTTTGGATCAGGAAGAACCAGTGCCAGTAGGCGCGGGCGAAGGCTTCGGTGGTGTTGCGGTACATCTCGCGGGTCGGCGCGATGTCGAGGGTGGCCAGCGCCCGGACGCGGGCGGGGAAGTCGGCGGCGAGGCGGTGGGCGACGCGCGCGCCGCGGTCGTGCGCGCCGACGAAGAAGCGCTCATGGCCGAAGCGGGTCATCACCGCCGCCATGTCGGCGGCCATGGCGCGCTTGGAATAGGGGGCGTGGTCGGGCGTGGTGGCGGGCTTGGCGGAGCGACCGTAGCCGCGCAGGTCGGCGGCGACGACGGTGTAGGACTTCGCGAGTTCGGGCGCGACGCGGTTCCACATCGCCGAGGTTTGCGGGTAGCCGTGGAGCAGCAGCAGGGCCGGTCCGGAGCCGCCGACGCGGCAGAAGATTTCCGCGCCCGGCGTGGCGACGCGGTGTTCGGTGAAGCCTGGGAACAGGGGAGCGGTCATCTCGGGGGCCTCGTCGGTTGAGAGGGAACACACCAGAGATAGGCCGATCCGGGCCGGAAATTAGCTGCGATTATTATATAATCGTTTGCGATTAATCCCGAGCCCGCGCCTTCCTACCTTCTCAAGGGACAGCATGACCCCAAGGAGGCCGCCCGTGACCGCACCGCGCACGCTCTACCGCAAACTCGTCGACGCCCACACCGTCGAGCGCCTGAGCGACGACGAAGTTCTGCTCGGCATCGATCTGCACATCATGAACGAGTACACCAGCCCGCAGGCGTTCTCGGGGCTGGCGGATTCGCAGCGTCCGGTGTGGCGTCCCGGCGCGCATCTGGCGGTGGTGTCGCACGTCAACGCGACGCGGCGCAACGGCCCGGGCGACGACGACGCGGCCTTGCTGATCCGCACGCTCGAGGACAACTGCCGCACCCACGGCATCGCCTGCTACAGCCTCAAGGATGCGCGCCAGGGCATCGAGCACGTGGTGGTGCCCGAGCAGGGGCTGGCGCGGCCGGGGATGGCGATCGCCTGCGGCGACTCCCACACCACCACCTACGGCGCGTTCGGCGCGCTCGGCTTCGGCATCGGCACGTCGGAGGTCGAGCACGTGCTGGCGACGCAAACCCTGGTTTACACGCCGCTCAAGGACTTTCGCATCGTCATCGACGGACCGCTGCCCTTGGGCGTCACCGCCAAGGATCTGGCGATCCGCGCGGTGGCCGAGGTGCGCGCGGGCGGCGCGAACGGCTACGCGGTGGAGTTCGCGGGCGCAGCGATCGAAGCGCTCGACATCGCCGGGCGGATGACGGTGTGCAACATGGCGGTCGAGCTCGGCGCGCGCGCCGCGCTGATGGCTCCTAATCAAGCTGTTTACGACTTCCTCAAGGGCAAGCCGCAGGCTCCCACCGGCCCCGAGTGGGACGCCGCCCTCGCCGCGTGGCGGGGCCTCGCCTCCGACCTCGACGCCAGCTTCGACCGCGAGATCGTCATCGACGCCGCGACCATCGCGCCGCAAGTCACCTGGGGTACCAGCCCGGACCAGGCGGTGGCGGTGGGCGGCACCGTGCCCGACCCGGCAACCGAGCCGACCCCCGCGCGCCGCGCCGCCGCCGAGCGCTCGCTCGCCTACATGGGCTTGCGCGCCGGGCAGCCGGTGGCCGAGATCGCCATCGACCGCGCCTTCATCGGCTCCTGCACCAACAGCCGCATCGAAGACCTCCGCGCCGCCGCCGCGATCCTGCGCGGGCGGCACGTCAGCGCGGGCGTCGCGGCGGTGGTGGTGCCGGGCTCCAACCTCGTGCGCAAGGCTGCCGAGGCGGAAGGGCTCGACAAAATCTTCCGCGACGCCGGGTTCGAGTGGCGGCCCGCCGCCGGGTGCTCGATGTGCCTCGCGATGAACGACGACGTCGCCAAACCCGGCGAACGCCTCGCCTCCTCCACCAACCGCAACTTCGAAGGCCGCCAGGGCCAGGGCGCGCGCACCCACCTGATGAGCCCGGCAATGGTCGCCGCCGCCGCCGTTGCCGGACGCCTCGCCGACGTCCGCAACTTCCCGCCCCTGTCGTAAAGGAGAGCCGCGATGACCCCCGTTTCCCGGATCGAAGGCACCGCCGCCCCGTTCGGCCAGCCCAACGTCGATACCGACGTGATCATGCCCAAGCGCTTCCTCAAAACCGTCACCCGCGCGGGCCTCGCGGACGGCGTGTTCGCCGACCTTCGCTTCCAAGCCGACGGCACCGAAGCCCCCGACTTCATCCTCAACCGCCCCGACTACCGCGGCGCAAAAATCCTCGTCGTCGGCGACAACTTCGGCTGCGGCTCCTCCCGCGAACACGCGGTCTGGGGCCTCGCCCAGCTCGGCGTCAAAGTCCTCCTCGGCACCACCTTCGCCGGAATCTTCTTCGACAACTGCCGCCGCAACGGCCTCCTCGCCATCACCCTCACCCCCGCCACCCGCGACGCCCTTCTCGCCCGCGTCTCCACCCCCGCCCAATCCAACCTCACCGTCGACCTCCCCCTCCAGGAAATCCGCGCCCCCGGCCTCCGCGCCTGCTTCGACATCGAACCCGCCCGCAAACAAGACCTCCTCACCGGCGCCGACCCCATCGCCCAAACCCTCACCCACGCCGAATCCATCCGCCGCTTCGAAGCCGAGGCCTACGCGGCGGCGCCCTGGCGGCGGATCGCGGTGGGGTGACGGAGAAGGAAGGCTTAAGAGGAAGGAAGGCTTAAGACGAAGGCCAAGGCAGGAGGGACTTGGTCCCTCCAGACCTCCCGGAAGATTTTAGCAAGCGCCCACCTCCAGCATTAGTTATTGATTGTGGGTGATGGTTTGTCTGCTTTCGATCCCACCCTCGCGGAGGAAATTTTGCAGCTCCATATAAAGTGCGTGGTAGCTACCATGACGTACATTCATGGGTGAGAAACAAAAGCCAATGTCGGGCACAGTTTCCCGTCCTTCATCACGGAAGAACAACGGCGATAGGGTCCGCAGCAAATCGAGTGCATTTTCACGAAACTCAGCGGTGTTGCGCGAGTGAACGTTGATTGCCCACCGAAGCGAACTAACCAGAATGTCGATGAGAGATGTGAAGTGCGATTGTCCGATCGCACTGTAATGGAAGCCGATGATGCGTGATAACCGTGTTGGCTGGCTTCGATGAGGCAATTGGATGCCGACGGACATTTTCTCGGTCAGGTGACCATCGATCCGGTTTCCCTCGTCATTAAACCTATCGATCAGAACGACGCCCTCGCGCTCTAATCGGTTAAGCACGCAATGGAAATGATAGCATACAGTGTTAATACCATAACGGCGTGCGGCATCGGGATCTCCTGCCAAATTGTGCAATACTGCGTAGGCAAGTAGCTGGCAGTTATGTTCAATGGCGACTTCGATAAGATTCTGTTTTAGATCGCGAAACTGTTCGTGGGATAATCCCGGAGGGCACGGGTTAAACTTAAATCGCGTGTCTGGCGCAAGCCCCGCGCCGAGACGCAGTTCTTCGATCCTAGAGCTAAGAGCTGCAGCGTGTTCACCAGGAATGCGAATGCCGCCGTATAAAAGGAACTCGCGGTCGCGATTCTCTAGGTTGCTTTCGTCGCAGTAGAAAAGATCCATAGCAATTCCTCCTACGCTGACGGAGGTTACCAGTTCCCTGAAAAGAAGCCAAAAAATCTCAAGAGCGCTGACTTGGTCGCATACTTTAAGCGCTCCTTCCAAGGCAGGAAAACTGCGACGAACTGTCTAAACCGAATAGGTTGCCGGCCCTAAACTGCTGCAGTGCTATGATCAAATAGCGCTTACGCGCAGAACGTAAAGTAACGGGTACAAAGGGCCCTCCCTCCGGGGGATTTCCGCACTCAGGAATGCCCACCGGGCATTCCTGTCGCCTTCGGCGACCGTGCTCCAATCCCTGTGCGGGTCCGGGCGGAGCCCGGCCTTGTTTGTCCCACTTCCCGCCTTTTTTGAATCCCAAAATCCGGGCAAAGCGCGTATTGTCCGCGGCTTGTTCGCGTGCGGCGTTTGTGCGCGGGTTGGGGGAGTTGGGTCATGGGCATTCTGGCGGCGGTTTCGCGGTTTGTCGGGAAGACGTTTGCGCTGTGGGTTTTGGCGTTTTCGGCTTTGGCGTATGTCGAGCCGGGGGTGTTTTTGCCGTTGGTGCCGCAGATCGTGTGGTTGCTGGGCGTGGTGATGTTCGGCATGGGGTTGACGTTGTCGCCCGCCGATTTCGCCGAAGTGGCGCGGCATCCGCGCGAGGTGGCGATCGGGGTGGCGGCGCAGTACACGATCATGCCGTTGGTGGCCTTCGGGCTGACGCGGCTGGTGCCGATGCCGCCCGAGGTTGCGGCGGGGGTGATTCTGGTCGGGTGTTGCCCGGGCGGCACGGCGAGCAACGTGATGACCTATCTCGCCAAGGGCGACGTGGCGCTGAGCGTGACGCTGACGACGGTGAGCACCTTGGTCGCGCCGTTCGTCACGCCGGGGCTGGTGTGGCTGCTGGCGAGCCAGTATTTGCCGGTGGATGCGGCGAGCATGCTGATGAGCATCGTCAAGGTGATCCTGGTGCCGTTGGCGCTCGGGGCGTTGGTGAAGAGCCTGCTGCCGCGCGCCGGGGCGTGGTTGCAGGCGGGGATGCCGGTGGCGAGCGCGGCGATGGTGGTGGTGATCATCGCCGCCGTGGTCGCGGCCAACCAGCCGAAGCTGGCGCAGGGCGGGTTGCTGATCGTCGCGGTGGTGGCGGCGCACAACATCCTCGGGATGACGGTGGGGTATTTCGCCTCGCACGCGGCGGGGATGACTTTCGCGCAGAAGAAGACGCTCTCGATCGAGGTCGGGATGCAGAATTCGGGGCTGGGCGCGGCGTTGGCGCAGGCGCATTTCTCGCCGTTGGCGGCGGTGCCGAGCGCGGTGTTCAGCGTGATGCAGAACGTCGTCGGCGCAATGTTCACCAGCTACTGGCGTCGCCGGTTCAATTAACCCGGGGCCCTCAAAACGGTTTTGCCCCGCGCTCTGCCGGTATGTGCCGTACCGGGGTTGCGCGGGGCAGTAGGACCGTATCCAAGCCGTGTGGATGAGCTGATGATAGCGACTCGCATTTGCAAGTCAAGCGGCTTTCGACATACAGGACGAAAAAAGTCCTGTTTTCTAACTCACGCTTTCCATTCGTAAATCTCGGTGGCTGCGGCCTCCGAGCAACTGCCGCAGCCGCGGCTGCACGACGAGCACGACTCGAGGCGGCAGACGCGGCCCTTGCGCACCAGGAGTTCGATCATGCCCCGCGCCGCGTCGGCGGGCACGCCGAGCTTGAGTGCGATGTCGGAGAGCGGGGCGCGCCCGCGCGCCGAGAGGTAGTCGCGGATTTCACTCAGCATGACGGAAGATCTCCCCGGTCGGAACGGCGGCGTCGGGCGGTGTGCCGAGACGCCGCAAGGACACCACCGCCACCGCGAGCGCCGCGAGGACGCAGCCGATGGCGACGGCGGACGAGCCGGGATGGCGGCTGAAGGTTCCGACCTGATAGGCGAAGGTGGCCGCGCCGTAGCCGAGGCCGGTGGTCCAGCACGCGGCGAAAGTGGCCCAGGCCGGGCCGGTCTCGCGGTAGATCGTGCCCATCGCCGCGACGCAGGGCATGTAGAGCAGCACCGCGAGGAGGTAGGCGAACGCGCCGATCTGGCCGTCGAAGAGCTTGCTCATCGCGCCGAAGGTGGCCACGTCCACCTCCGCCTGCGCGGCGGCGGCCTCGGAGTCGGAGAGGTCGCCGACCGAGAGGCCGATCGGGTCGCCGAGCTTGTCGAGCACGCCCGCGAGGTTGGCGGGGATGGTGGCGAACGCGTCGGCGATGGCCGCCCCGAAGTCGAATTCGTTCTCGGCGGCGGCTTCGCCGCTGGCTTCCGCCTCGGCCTGGGCCATGCCGCCGTAGAGCGCGTTCAGCGTGCCGACCACCGCTTCCTTGGCGAAGATGCCGGTGAACATGCCCACCGTGGCGGGCCAGTTGTCTTCCTGCACGCCCATCGGCGCGAGCACCGGGGTCAAGGTGCGCCCGATCTCGGAGAGCACCGACTTGTCGCTGTCCGCGTTGCCGAAGCTGCCGTCGGTGCCCCAGGAATTGAGGAACGACAGCATCACCACCACGGTGACGATCACCTTGCCCGCGCGCATCACGAACACCTTGAGCCGGTCCCAGGCGCGCAGCAGCAGGCTCCACGCCTGCGGCATGTGGTAGGGCGGCAGCTCCATGATGAACGGCGCGACGTCGCCGCGCAGCAGGGTGGACTTCAGCATGAAGCCGGTGCCGATGGCGGCGGCGATGCCGATGAGGTACAGCGCGAAGACGAGGTTCTGGCCGTTGGTGGGGAAGAACGCGGCGGCGAACAGCACGTACACCGGCAGGCGCGCGCCGCACGACATGAACGGCGCCATCATCGCGGTGAGGACGCGGTCGCGCGGGTTCTCGAGCGTGCGCGCCGCCATCACTGCCGGGACCGAGCAGCCGAAGCCGACGATCAGGGGCACGAAGGCCTTGCCCGGCAGGCCGATGGCGCGCATCACCCGGTCCATCACGAACGCGGCGCGGGCCATGTAGCCCGAGTCCTCGAGGAAGGACAGGAACAGGAACAGGCAGCCGATCACCGGGATGAAGGTGGCCACGGTCTGGATGCCGCCGCCCACGCCGTCCGCCAGGAGCGTCACCGCCCACTCGGGCGCGCCGGCTTGCGTCAGCACGTGGCCGAGGCCGTCGACGAAGATCGCGGCGAAGAACTGGTCGAAGAAGTCGATGAACGCGCCGCCGATGTTCATGGTGAACAGGAACATCAGGTACATCACGCCGAGGAAGATCGGCAGGCCCAAGAGACGGTGCAGGACGATGCGGTCGATGCGGTGGGTGAGGGCGGCGGTGGCGCGGCCCTTCTGGTGCAGCACCGCCGCGCTGATCTCGCCGATGAAGCCGTAGCGTCCGTCGGCGAGGAGGATGTCGAGGGTGTCGCCGAGTTCGTCCTCGGCGGCGGCGATCGCCTGCTTGAGCTCGGCGAGGCTCGCGGGCGGCAGCAGCAGCGCCGCGCCTTCCGGGTCCTCGATGCAGCGCAGCGCCGAGAAGCGCGGATCCGCCGCCGCGCCCTTGGCGGCCTCCTGCACCACGCCCGGCAGCGCCACGGCGGCTGCGAGCGCGGTTTCGATGGCGGCGGGATAGGCGACGCGGGCGCTGGCGGGGGCGGGCTCGCGGATCATCCGGACGAGCGCGTCCATCAGTTCGGGCACGCCCTTGCCGCGCGAGGCGACCATCGGCACCACCGGGCAGCCGAGGCGCCGCGACAGCGCCGCGACGTCGATTTCGAGCCCGGCGGCATCCGCTGCGTCCATCATGTTGAGCGCGACCACCATCGGCACCCGCATCTCGAGGAGCTGCACGGTGACGTAGAGGTTGCGTTCGAGGTTGGAGGCGTCGACGATGTTGAGAATCGCGTTGGCCTCGCCCGAGGCCACGTAGTCCCGCGCGATGCGTTCGTCTTCCGAGGTGGCGTCGCCGAACGACAGGCAGTAGGTGCCGGGAAGGTCGACGATCTCGAGCGCGAGGCCGTCGTGGCTGGCGCGCCCCACCTTCTTCTCCACCGTTACGCCCGCCCAGTTGCCGACCGCCTGGCGCGCGCCGGTGAGCGCGTTGAACAGCGTGGTCTTGCCGCAATTGGGGTTGCCGACCACCGCGACGGTGGCGTTTTGCAATGCGTTCTGCATCGGTTCAGGCCCCCACGGCGTCGCGGGCGACGAGCACGATCTCGGCTTCGTCGCGGCGCAGGCTCAACGAGAATCCCCGCACGGTGATTTCCACCGGGTCGCCGAGCGGAGCGACGCGGGTGACGCGGAACGCCGCGCCCTTGGTCAGCCCCAGCGCCAGGAGCTTGCGGCGGTAGGCCGCCGCGCCCTCGCGGAAGCCGGTGATGCGGCCGCTTTCGCCCACCGCCATGTCGCGCAAAACCAAGCCCGAACCGTTATCCAACGCGTTCATCCCCAACCATACTCCTCGCCGTGAAGCGGAGTGTTACGCGGCCTGCACCACGATCTTTTCGGCCATGCCGCTACCGAGAACCAGCCGACCGGTGCCGACCTCCACCACCACCGGGCCGCTGCCGGGGGCGTGGGCGAGGCGGATCTCCGTGCCTTCCCTCAAGCCCATGGTGGCGAGCCGGAGGCGCGCCGCCCGGCCTCCGTCGATGCAGACGATGTTCAAAAGCTTGCCGATCGGGGCCTTGGTCAGAAACGTCGCATCCATCAACGGGAGTCCTCGAACCATGGGAGTGTTTCCTCTGCCCGGTCTCTCCAGCAATTTCCGTGCCGGGAGGGTCGGGCGCGCCTGGGTCGAAAGGCCGGGTCGTGGGAAACGGGGTAATGGTATCGCCAATCATTCGCAAGTCAAGGCGGCTTAGTGATAAAATCAGAAAGTTCCATCGATTTTTTCTAATTCGTTGAGAATGTGATAAATAAATATTGCGCACCTAGGCGGCCACACGTTTCCGGCTTATCATCGCGGCACCTGGACAGGCGCAGTCATCGATGAGAACGTAAGGAATCCCCCATGCGCGCGCGCAAGCGAATCGGCCTCGTGGCCCACGACGGACGCAAGAAGGACCTCACCGAGTGGGTGAAGTTCAACGAAGGCACGTTGTCGCACCACGACCTCTGGGCCACCGGCACCACCGGGGCGATGCTCCAGGCCGAGTGCCCCTCCCTCGACATCTCGCGGCTGAAGTCCGGCCCCTTGGGCGGCGACCAGCAGTTGGGCGCGATGATCGCCGAGGAACGCCTCGACGTGCTGATCTTCTTCTCCGACCCGATGTCGAGCCAGCCCCACGACGTCGACGTCAAGGCGCTGATGCGGATGTCGACGGTGTACAACATCGTCCTCGCCATGACCCGCGCGACCGCCGACTTCGTGATCAACAGCCCGTTGTTCCAAAGCGCGAATACGGGACGTTTCTTTCTCATTGCCTCCGAATTTTCATGCCGAACGACGCTGGCCGTCGCGTTCGGCGCTTTGGTATGGCCAGAAGGATACCCGATGCGTTTTGATGAATTCGCCCTTCACCCGTTGATCCTGAAGGCGGTCGAGGCCTGCGGCCTGACCGAGCCGACCCCGGTTCAGGAACAGGCGATTCCCTTTGCACTCGAAGGCCGCGACGTTCTCGCCACCGCCGCCACCGGCACCGGCAAGACCGCCGCCTTCCTGCTTCCCGTGCTCTCCAACCTCGCCGGTCTGCCGGTGCGCCGCATGCCCGGCCAGCCGACCGTGCTGGTGCTCACCCCGACCCGCGAACTCGCGAGCCAGATCGCCCGCGCGGTGCGCGATTTCGGCAAGTTCGCCAACGTCAACAGCGTCGAGATCGTCGGCGGCATGCCGTACCGCGAGCAGCTTCGCCGCATGTCGCGCCCGGTCGACATCGTCGTGGCGACTCCGGGCCGACTGCTCGACCACGTCCGCGCCGGTCGCCTCGACCTTTCGAAGCTCGAGACCCTGATCTTCGACGAAGCCGACCGCATGCTCGACATGGGCTTCACCGAAGACGTCACCGCGATCGCCGCCGAATGCCCGGCGGACCGCCGCACCATGCTGTTCACCGCCACCCTCGACCGGCGCATGGAAACCCTGGCGCGCGGCCTCCTCAAGGAGCCGATCCGGGTGCAGATCGAAACCGCGCTCTCGGCTCCCGACATCGCGCAGACCCTCTATTACGCCGACGACATCGGCCACAAGAAGGCGCTGCTCGCGCACCTCGTCGCCCAGCCGGACGTGGGCAAGACCATCGTCTTCGTCGCCACCAAGCGCGACGCCGACGAAATCTCGCGCGAACTGGCGGAAGCCGGGCACGCGGTGAGCGCGCTGCACGGCGACCTCTCCCAGGGCCAGCGCAACCATACGCTCAAGCGCCTGCACGACGGTCGCCTGCGCCTGATCGTCGCCACCGACGTCGCCGCGCGCGGCATCGACGTGCGCGACATCACCCACGTGATCAACTTCGACCTGCCGCGCGCGGCGGAGGACTACGTCCACCGCATCGGTCGCACCGGGCGCGCCGGGGCCACCGGCAACGCGATCTCGTTCGCGGGCCGCGACGACAAGGGCCTGGTGATCCGCATCGAGCGCTACACCCACTCCACCCTCGCCGTGGCCACGGTGCCGGGCATGGAACCGCGCCTGCCGCAGCGCTCCGCGCCGTTCCGCCCCGGCTCGAAGCGCCCGAACGGCTTCCGCAAGCCGGACGCGCAACCGCGCGGCGAGGCGAAGCGCAGCTTCCACCGCGACGGCAACGGCCACCGCGACGCGCAGGGCCGCCCGGCGCACCGCCAGGGTCCGCGCGGCGACGCAGGCCGCAAGCGCGCCTGACCGTTCGCCTTGGAGCGATAACGAAAAAGCCGCGCCCCGATCCGGGCGCGGCTTATTTCATGTAGTAGCCGCAGGCGACGAACATGTTGTCGACGCGCAGCACGTAGGTGCTCTTGCGCCGGAGCTTGCGGCTCATCGGCTCGGTGTCGATGTAGTCGACCCAGCCGACGGAATCGGTGCGCGCGGTGTTGACCAGTTCGCGCCCGTAGGCGACGCCGTTGAAGTCGCGCTCGGACAGGAACGACTTGCCGACCTGGCGGGGATTGTGCGGGTTCGCCAGCATGGTGCCGTTGAGGCTCATGGCGAAGACGTAGAGGCTGCCCTGCACCAGTTCGCTGTGCGGGTCGGAGATTTCCTTCAGCGCCTTTTCCCGTCCGTCGTCGCGCACCATCGCGGCGGCGCGCTCGGCGAGAGCCTTGGCTACCGCGGGGGACCCCAGGTCCTCGACGCTCTGGCCGGTGCGGTGGTTGAGCAGGCCCAGACCCGAGGCGACGGCCAGCAATGGGCCGCCGACCACCGCCGCCAGCAGCAGGATACGCAACAACTTCATCGCGCCAGACTCCCGGATGTCGCCCGCCGGATCAGGCGAACGACTCCAGTGTAGCAAAATCCCGTGCGAATATCAGCGTGTTGAAATCGCCCGCGCGAGTTGCTCGCGCTGCGTCCGCTTCGGCGTCCAGCCGAGCACGGCGCGGGCGTGCGCGGTGTCGACCGCGAGGTCGCCGAACAACCCCTCCGCCAGCGACTTCCGCCCCGCCAGCCGCGCCGCCGCCGCCATCCACGACGCGGGCACCGGCAGCAGCATCGGACGCTTGCCCATCAGGTCCGCCATCGCCTTCACCAGGGCGGTGGTGCCGGTGATCTCGGCGTCGGCCACCACGAACGCCTGGTTCGCCGCCGCCGGATGCGTGACGCAGAGCGCAAGGAAATCCACCAGGTTTTCCAGCCCCACCATGCTGCGGCGGTTGTGCACCCAGCCGAGCGGCAGCGGCAGGCCGCTCTCCACCAGCTTCACCAGCCGCGCGAAGTTCCCCCGCGCGCCCGGCCCGTACACCAGCGGCGGACGCACGACGACCAGCTCCATGCCTCCGGCGGCGCAGATCCCGCGCAGGTCCTGCTCCGCGTCCGTCTTCGATTGCGCGTACGGCGTCTCCGGCGCGATCGGCGAGGCCTCGGATATCGCGCCGGCGCCGCTCTCCAGTCCGTGAACGCCGATGCTGCTGACGAAGACAAGGCGCTTCACCCCCGCCGCCCGCGCCGCCTCGCCCAGCCTCCGCGTCGCCGCCCGGTTGACCGCCTGGAACAGCGGCGCGGGATCTCCGCTCTCCTTCAGCACATGCGCGCGCCCCGCCAGATGCACCACCGCCTCGCACCCGGCGACGGCCTCGGCCCAGTCCGTCTCCGCCCCCAGGTCGCCCACCGCAACCGCCTCCGCCGCACCCGCGACGGCGGTCCCGGCCTTGCGCACCGCCGCGCGCACGACCGCGCCCCGCGCCGCCAGTTCGGCGACCAGCGCGCTGCCGATGAAGCCGGTCGCGCCGGTGACGAGAACGGTCATGGGAAGGACTCCGGTTGAAGGTCCGGGCTCCGCCCGGGCCCGCTAGGGGATTGGAGCACGATCGCCGCAGGCGACAGGAATGCCCAGTGGGCATTCCTGAGTGCGGAAATCCCCCGGAGGGATGGCCCCTTACCCCTTAAGTTTTTGCGCGCAGCGCGACAAAGCCATCACGCGACGTGACGGCATGATAACCGCTTCGCGGCAAAAACCAAACTTCGGGGAAGGTCCGGGCTCTGCCCGGGCCCGCAAAGGGCCG
>JADHEE010000649.1_pt1 | contig 12649 bp, 8 predicted proteins | sample 8952401 | NCBI WGS metagenome assembly JADHEE01 (sample SAMN16124438, study PRJNA663242) | bioreactor sludge metagenome | isolation source: sludge (ammonium) | place: India:Bengaluru | collected 2019-02-28
CCTGACCTATCCTGCAGATGACGCGAATGTCCTCTCCGTCGCGGCGCTGAACTCCACGAGCTCCTATGCGCTCGAGTCCTACTCGTCGGCGGGCCCGACGGCGGGGCCCGGCGGCTCGATCGCGGGCGGAAGGCGGAAGCCGGACATCTCCGGTTACGCGAACGTGGCGACGGCTTCGTACGGCACGACGCGTCCGTTCAACGGCACATCCGCAGCCACACCGCACGTAGCCGGGGCCGCGCTTCTGGTCTGGTCTGTGAACCCGGGCTGGTCCGCAAGCCAGGTCCAGTCGTTCCTCGAGGGAAGAGCTGTCGATATGGGGCCGTTCGGCGCCGACAACGACTACGGGTACGGTCGGCTGTCGCTCGGGACTCCGTTAGCTTCGAGCACGGCCCCTGTCGCCGGCTTCACGTTCTCGCCCGCGAGCCCGGTCGTGAACCAGTCGGTCTCGTTCACCGACGCCTCTTCTGGCGGCCCGACCTCGTGGCTCTGGAACTTCGGCGACGGCCAGACGTCCACGGTGCGGAATCCGGCGCATACCTTCACTGTCGCGGGCGTGTTCAACGTGACGCTGACCGCGACGAATGCAGCCGGCTCGAGCACCAGGACTCTCGCCGTCTCCGTCTCGCAGGTCAGCGCGCCCGTCATCACGTACTTTGGGGCGAATCCCCCGGCAGTCGTTCCCGGACAGCAGTCGATCCTCACCTGGACGAGCGTCGGCGGGACGTTCGCGTCGATCGACCAGGGCATCGGGACCGTGCCGACGTCCGGGAACATCGCCATCTACCCGACCATCGGCGTGCCCTACCGCCTCACGGTGACCGGCCCGGGCGGCTCGACGAGCGCTACGGTAACGATCGCCGCCGTCCCGTCGGTGTGGGCCGGCACCTGGATTCTCCCTTCGTCGGCACGCGTGAGCGGCCAGAACGCTTTCTGGACGACGGACCTCGTCCTGCTGAATACGGGAAGCCAGACCGCGAACGTGAACCTGAAGTTCCTCGGCCACACCGGCTCCGGCTCGAGCGGCCCGGAGCAGAACTTCCAGATTCCCCCGAACGCGACCTACTCCTTCCCGGACGTCCTCTCGAGCATCTACGGGAAGGACTCGGACTGGGGCCCCATCCTGATCCGCTCGTCCCTCGCGACTCTCGCCATCCAGGGGCAGACGTGGACGGCGGCGACGACGGGCGGCTCCTACGGCCAGAGCGTCCCGGCCCTAGCTGCATCCGAGGCGGTCGCGACGACCCCGAAGGGCCTCGCCGGCCTCCGCCAGGACAGCCAGTTCCGCACGAACATCGTCCTCGCCAACATGGCCGAAACGGACGCGACCGTGACCCTGCGCGTCCTGACGCGGGAGGGCGCTATCGCCGCGTCGCAGTCCTTCGCGGTCCCGGCGCTCGGCTTCCTCCAGCTGAACCTCGCGAACCACCTCGGAATCTCCAACTTCAACGGCGGCAGCGCCGTCGTCTCGTGTTCCACGCCGGGCTGCCTGGTCGCCGCCTACGCCTCGGTCATCGACGCCACGACCGCCGACCCGAGAACGATCCTGGCGCGATAGAGCATATGGAAGTGGCATGAATGCGGGGCCGGAAGGAAGTGCCTGCAGGGATGAGGACTGGAGCCCGCCACACATGACGTCCGTTACCGATCGCGAGGGCTTCGAGGCATAACCGCCTCGGATCACGCCGTCGTCGGAGCCGACGCTCGGCTCAGGAGGAATCCATGGCGAAGCTCGAGATGTTCACCTGGGGCTACTACGGTTGGGGGAGCGAGACGAGGAAGCTCATTCAGGCCGTCGATGCCGTCGAGGCCGAGCGGGGATACGCACCGCCTGTCTTCGTCGACATCAGGATCTCCCGGAAGGTCCGGGCTGCCGGCTTTCGCGAGAACGCCTTCGGCAAGTTGCTCGGACCCGACCGGTACGTCTGGATGCACGACCTTGGCAACGACGCGATCCTCGAGGGCGGCAAGATGCGCATTCACGACCCGGCGGCGGCCGGAACGCTGCTCGACCTGGCCCTCGAGGCCCAACGCCGGAAGACTCGCGTCGTCTTCTTCTGTTCGTGCGCCGCGCCCGCGGGTTGCCACCGAAGGGCGGTCGCCGACCTTGTTCTGAAGGAAGCAGGACGGCGCGGCATCGCGCTGACCCTCTATGAATGGCCGGGCGGGTTACCGCGGGTTCACGATGTGAAGGTGACGACCGAACGCTTCGGGCAGCTGTTCCGGGGAAGAGCGTCGCTTCCGTTCGCCAGGGTCGCGGATCTTGCGGCGATCGCGAGCCTGCCGTGGGGCTCCGCGGTGAAGGTCCACGCTCCGGGGGAGCTGGCCTTCTTTACGACGGGCCCCGCGATCGTGCAAGGCGGTAAGTGGGCCCTCCCTGTCCTCAGCACTCCAATGGCCTCTGTGGAAGAGGCACTTGCGATCGGCGAGGAAGTAAGACGCGACGACGGGTACGGACCGCGTGCACCGAAGGCGTGACCGAGCGAACGAGTCGACTGCTACTGATCCGAGAGGGGGCCGAGTGAAGCACCACTACGTGCAATACCACAACGAAGACGAGATGGGGCCGCTCGAGGAAGGTGGCCCGGAGGGAACGGACGACCACTACCAGGTCGTCTCCCGTAAGGCACCGCAGGACGCCCGAGGCTCGATCGTGTGGCTGATCGCCGGGACAGGACGCCCGAGGCGCTACAGCCTTTGCTATGTCTTCGAGGTGTCGGACGTGCTGCCTTGCGACCCGGGCGACAACGACCAGTTCAGCTTCAAGTACCGAGGAGAGCGCGGATTCACGTTCGAGCCGCCACTCGAGCTGGAAGGCGAGTGGTTCGACGACTTCGTCGAGCACCAGGCAAGCTTCTCTTTCGGCCTGAATACGATTCATCCCTACCACGTCCAGGAGTTGCTCCGAAGGACGAGAGAGTCCGATCCGTTCGTCGCAGCGCTCTGGAACGATTTCGCGGAATCGAGGACGATTCGTCGGCGGCAGAGAGGGACGGGCGAGTTTGCGGGGACTTTTCATCCAGTCGAGCCACGCGATCCGAAGAAGAAGCGGTGATGATCGATGAGTCTCTGGTCGGCATCGAGAATGGGAGCGGGGTCGGGCGTGAAGTCGTGTGTTGAGCCGATCTCTTACGGGAACCCGGGCGGCGGAATCGCTCGGGCGAGGAAGACCGAATGAAGAGCGCCCTTCCGCCTCTGGAAGCCCTAGCGACGCTCTCCGGCGATTCCAGCGAGGTCTCGAAGCACCTTCAGCACAACGTCCAGCTCTGGCGCTGGATCAACGGCGCGTTCGGGATGCTGAAGGACGAGACGCTGGCGTTCGACACGCAGCAGGACTACTGGTACCGGACGGACCGGCGGATCGTCGCGGCGTACCTTCACCGGAGGCTCCGGGAGTCGTACTACCCTGCGGCGGACCTCCGGGCGCTCGCGCAGCACCTCTTCCGGCACTTCGAGGGGAAGGTGGCCGCGGGAGGCCTTGGCGCGGCCGGGCTCGTCCGGGAGGCGGAGTGGCCCGAGTATCGGGGCCTCTACGCGTCGGCCGTCCGCGACCTCCCGAACCCGCCCGAGTACGGGAGGCTGAAGGCGCGCTGGAAGAGGCTCACCGGCGCGACGCTCGCGGAAGACGTCCTCCAGTTCCTCCGCGACATCGAGGGCCTCGCCGCCCCGAACGAGTTCGAGCCCGACTTCTTCTACCGGATGCAGTGGCTCCCGTACGTCGGGCAGGCCGCCCACGGCGGCGAGCTGGCCCGGTGGCAGCGGCTCTTCTTCGCGTTCTACACGCTCTTCGCCTCGACGAACGCGTTCACGCAGGGGGGCGCGCTCAGCTTCGCGCCCATCCTCCAGAACAACCCGCTGCAGCTCCTCCTCGGCCACGCCCGGAGATGGGCGAACGGCGAGCGGCCCGACCGGGTCGGGTTCCGGGTGGAGACGAAGTGGGAGGAGAAGGAGTGCTCCCACTACATCCCCGTCGCGGAGCTCTTCGGCTTCCTGAACCTCGACAGGTACCCCTACTACAACGGCGTCAGCGGCGAGTCGTACGCCGGGTTCGTGACGAGCCCCGACGCCTCGGCCTACGACAGTTGCGAGGCCGTGGGAGCGTGGACGGCGCGATTCCTCGCGGAACATCCCGAGGCCGAGCGCGAGCTGGCGGCGCGTTTCCGATCGCGGGTGGAGGAGGCGACGCAGCCCCCTTGGCTCTGGATGGAAGGCGTCCGCGGATCGAAGTCGCTGAAGCAGGCCGCCGAGGCCGAGACGAGGGTCGACGCGGCCCTCCAGGCCGAGCTGGGCCGGGTTTCCGTCGCGAAGGCGCGGGAGTGGACCGACCGGCAGGCTGCGGCGGCGCTGCTGCACCTCACGATCGACGCGTTCATCTATCTCGAGCAGGGCAAGCCCAACCTCGGCGTGTCGACGGGGGAGACGGTCGCGGAGGTGCCCGCCCCGTACGACGCCCCCGCGGCGAAGCCCGCCCCCGCGCCGTCGCTTCCCGGCACCGCCCCGCTCCCGGAGGTGCTCCGGGCGGTGGCCGACGAGGCGCTCGGCTTCCTGAAGGACGGGCACCACGTCCTCCTCGCCGGCGCGCCGGGGACGGGGAAGACGACGGTTGCGCAGTGGGTGGCGCACGCCTGGAACGCCGGGGCCGACCGCGTCCCGGCCGAGGCGGTGGCGGCGCTCCGCGCCCCGACGACGGTGGCGAACTCGGCCTGGTCGCCGTTCCACACCATCGGAGGGCTCGTCGCGACGACGAAGGGGGGCTTCGAGGCGCGCAAGGGGTTCTTCATCGGGAAGGAGGACGCCGGCGAGGGGCGCTGGAGGCTCCGGCCCGAGTGCGTCGTCCTCGACGAGATGAACCGCGCCGACCTCGACCGCTGCATCGGCGAGCTCTACCCGCTCCTCACGCGGAGCGTGGCGCAGGTGGAGCCGGCCGGGATCCCCGGCGTCGAGTCGATCGAGCTTCACGAGCGGTTCCGGATCGTGGCGACCGTGAACGACGCCTCCATCGACGACATCGTCTTTCCCATCAGCGAGGGGCTCGCCCGCCGGTTCGTGAGGATCGAGATGCAGGGGGCGAGCGAACCCGAGGTGACCTCGTTCGTCTGCGAGGCGCCCGGCGCCATCGAGCCGCGCGCGACGGCGGCGGCCGGCGCCCTCTCCGACCTCTTCCGCCTCGCCGAGGAGAAGAAGTTCCGGTTCGACGGAGGAGACACGACGCACTTCCGCATCCCCCTCGGCGTCGGCTACTTCGCCCCCCTCCGCTCCTGGGTCGCCGGCGGCCAGGCCCTCGCCACCGCCACCGAGGACGCCCCCGACTTCGTCCGCGCCCGCCGCCTCGTCGCCCTCTGCCTCGGGCCGGCGCGGCGAAACCCGCAGGTGAGGGCGATTCAGAAGGGGCTGATGGACATGGGAGGGGGAGAAGCCTGATCCCCCCGGGCGACGTCACGGCCTGGGAGCGGGAGATCCGCGGCTGGCTCCTCGGCCGGCTCGGGAAGGGCCTGACAACGGGGGAGTCGCCCGAGGCGGAGACGAACCTGGCCGGCCGCGCGCTGGCCTGGTGGATCTTCGAGGGAAAGAGGCATCGCTTCCTCGACGGTCCGCTCGCCCAGCGAAGCGCCGAGGCCGAGCGCGAGGCGCGGCGGCTCGACGCCGTCCTGAGCCCGGAGTGGAGCGTGGACGAGAGCCCTGCGGCGGAGACGGATTGGGTGCGGACGGCGCTGCGGCGGCCGATGGACCCGCTGCCGCGATTCGTCGTCCGGGCGTCATCCTCGGGCCTCACCGACCTGGAGCGCGAGGCGCTGCACGGCTGGCGCCGGTTCACGGCGGGCCTCTGGCGCGACTACACGGCCGAGCTGGGCGTGCCAGCCGGGGCGCCGGAGACGCTGCCCTGGCAATCGGAAGAGGAACCCGAACCGGTCAGCCTTCGGCAGCTCCACCGTTGGGCGCAGGCCGCCCGCCGCTCGCGCTGGCCGCTCCTCCGCGAGGTCGTCGCCGAGACGTTCCGCGCGGCGGTGGAGCCCGAGAGCATCGACCGTCTGCCGCTCCCCTCGGGGCGCGAGTCCGTCTTCGAGCTTCTCTGCGTCGTCCGCCTCCTCGACGCGCTCCACGGCCCGAGCGGGCAGATCCGCCTCCTCGGCGAAGGAGACGACCTCGCGGGCATTCGCCTTCCCGGCCTCACGTGCCTCTACCAGGGCTGGCTCGGGGGCGAACGCCTCTCCGACGAGGAGCTGGGCGCCCCGTGCGTGAGCGCCCTCGAACGCCACGGCGTCGTCCTCCCGCGCCGCTTCGACGCCCTCGTCACCTTCGACAAGCCCCGCGCCGGCTTCCACGGCATCCTCCTCGAGGCCAAGAGCGGCGCGCAGTCGTTCGCCGACACCGTCCACCAGCTGAAGACCTACCGGGCAGCCCTGAGGGAGCAGCTTCCCGGGCCGCTGCTCGTGTGGGGTTTGGTGGAAGGCGGGGGAGACCGGACGAAGGTGCTTGACGTCGAGGCGCTGCGGGAAGCGGCAGCGGAGCGAAAGGAAGGGCATGACCTCTGGCTCTTCACGAGCGAGGGAGAGATTCGGAAGGCGCTCGAGGGGATGGGGCTCGTAGAGCCGGAAACCGGCTACGGACGCTGCGGGTGGACCCCCGAGGACGAGATAGAGGAACGGCTCGTCTCGGCATAGGCCCTGAGACTCGACGGATACGAGTGGCTGCGGGCGCAAGAGCGACGGGCGGCAACCGGAGCCGTCGCGCGAGCGGACGAGCGAATCCTGGACGCAATCTGCCGCGACGATGTGGACGACGAGGGCCCAGTCCTCGCCAGGCATTTCAAAGTCGCCCAGCCCTGATCCCCGACTAGGACGTCGTTCGTCCCTGTGTCAGGCGCATCTTCCTGAGCGTTTGCGGGTGGGGCTCTCGAACGCCCGAACGGCCCGATGCGCGGGCACGATCACTTGTAATCTTGGAGAACGCTTCGCAACGAGTGTCCTGGGAGAGGAAGCGTACGCACTGCACTGTCGCGCCGCTATACTGCCGACCGACGAGGAACTTCCGGCCGTGGTTCTTCGACGTTCTCTCATCTCGATTCGCGGAGGGGTCACATGTTTCACCCGGAGTGTGAGCAGTACGTCTTCGATGCGGCGGCCCCGGGGCGACTTCCGCTTGGGGGTGGTCGCTCTCGCGCCTGGCTTTGGGCCGCTGCTCTCTTCGTGACATTGCTGGCCGCAGGGAACCTGCGTGCCGAAGTCCTGACTGTCGCCGGCACAGGGGAAGTGCCTGTAGCGGCGGCTTCGAAGAAGGATGCTCCCGCGGCGAACCGCGCAGCGCTGGATGCCGCGGAGGCCCTGGCTGTCCGCAGCGGACTCGAAGTGGCCGTGGCGAACGTCTACGGAACACGGGAGCGGCTGGGCCCACGAGCCTCCGAAGTGATCGGGAAGGTCGCGGGCCAGGCCGCGTCGCTCGTCAGGGATAAGGACGTGCGACGGGCGAGCGTCGTAAACGGGACTGCAACGGTAGAGGTCGTTCTCCGGGTAGACGGGCAGGCCCTTCGCGACTATCTCCGCGACGTTCTAGGCCTCTCGCTGACGGAAGGTCTCGAAGGGCGTTTCCGCGTTTACGTTCTCACATACACAGTCGACGGCCAGGATCCCGACCGGCAGGCTCCGATCGTGCTCCGCGAGGAGATCACGGACGATCGCACCAACGTCCAGCACGACAAGAAGACCGCTAAGAGCGCGAGCTCACAGGCGAAAACCAGCGCGGAATCGGTGAAGGCGAGCGCGTCCAGCTCGGACCAGGGCGCCGTTCAGGTCAAGTCCGATGCTTCGGTGAAAGGGAAGGCCTCTTCATCCTCGGAGGCGGCGATCAAGGCGGCGGCGGACGACGCCCTTCTGAGCGCCAGGGCCAAGGAGTCCAGTTCCGCCTCGGTCGATGCCAAAGCCTCCGAGGCCGGCTCAGCCAACTGGAAGCGAGCGGATGCGGCTGCGATCGACGCTCGCGCAAGCGCAGCCTCCTCGGCAAGTCGAAGCTCGGCTACGTCGTCTGACGAGTTCCGTGACACGAGCACGAAGTTCCACAAGCTCGTCGTCTATGCAGATCCGACGAAGAAGGGCGCCGGAAGCTCGAACGAGGTCCGGGCGAAGCTAGGCGAGATTCTGAAGGCGTCAGGCTTCGTGACGGCCTTCGCGGACGTGCCCCTGATGGGAAGGGCGTTCGCGGACGAGGACGACCTTTATCACGCTGTGCTCGCCGAGATGAGGGCCCGGCCGGAGGTTCGACGGGAGGACTACGTCGCCGTGGCGCTCAACCGGTTCACGCCGGTGCCGGGTGGCACGTCGCGGTTCACGGCACAGGTCGTCTACAGGATCGTCCGGCTCGGGAACGGGGAGCTGCTGCTCCCCGACAAAGTCGTCGCGGCAGATTCCGGGGAACAGGCGTCGGACGATCTCGCAAGAACGGTGGCCACCGAGCTCGCCCTTCGGAAAGTCGACGACGTACTTCCCCGGGAGGTGACTCGTGCCGTGCGGCAGATGGAGCGCACGGACGCCCGGGAGGCGGACGTAGCCGAGAAGACGTACTCGATCAGGATTGAAAACGTCACGAGCCCAGCGGCGACGCGAGGCTTGAAGGACGCACTCCGTGCGGCGGGACTTGGAGTGTCGACTCGCTTCCGTGGGGAGGCGAAAGCAGAGGACATCGATGTCACTCTAGCCGGGAAGAAGGGCGATGACGTCGTTGCTCTCCTCGAGCCATTCCTCGACAGCTTCACGGCGCTGTCGATGGACTCCCGCGCGACGGTCTTGCGGTTCAAATGAGGGTCTGGCCTGCCTCGGGCGCGGCCCTTCTCTTGTCGGCATTGTCGGTGTCTGCTTCGGTTCCCGGGACAGCGGCTACCGAAGTGATTCTGGCCCCGAGGGCCGCCATAACAGCCCAGGCTCCAGATTCACGTTTCGATGCGTCGGCTGTCGTGGCAGAGCTGCGGCGGGGGCTGGGTGTCAGCGCCGGCTTCACTGTGATCTCCCTCGGCCCAGATCGACTGCTCTCGCTGAACGACCGGGCGGTACTTCTCATTCCGGTCATCACGAGCGCGCGAACCTCGAGAGAGGTCAAAGCAGATTCCATCGTGGAGGTGGTCGCTCACATCAGCGGTGGACTGTGGGTGCTGGATCCCTGGACGAACGCGGCGCTGTACACGACGACCCGCCTGGTCTCGGCTCCCATCCGGGTCACCACGGAAGACCGAGGCCAGGAGAATGAGCTGATTCGCGGCGCCTTTTCGAGAGCGTTGGCGCGGTGGACTGCCGATTGCCTGGCCCAGCTGCGGGAGAACGTTTCGCCCTTCGTCGTGGACGGGCTCTCCGGGACGGTGCCGAGCGGAGCGGAAAGGACAAACGGCGTCTGGCTGCGAGGCACGGCACACGGCGTGCGGCCCGGGATGGTGGCCCGATCGGAGGACGGCAGACTGGCAAGGGTGGAGACGGCGGCAGAGAGGTTCTCGTCACTTCGGGACCTCTCGGATGGGAACTCGAGGATCCCGGCCGGGAGGCGATTTCGAGCCATCGCCGTTCGCAACCCCGGGGATCGCCCGGAGCCGACCGTGGTTTTCCAGTGGCTCGGGAAGCCCCTCGAATCGCATGAAGGAGTGGGCGGTGACCTGGCGCTCTCGAGCGCGAGTGTCGTGGACATCGTTCAGAGTTATGTCGCCAGGGGTGGCGGACTGAGGGTCGTCCCTGCGTCAACGGGCAGCCTCTCCGGCAGTGCGGAGTTCCGGGAGCTATCCGACCTCGTATCCCGCCACGCAATGCTCGCAGCAGGGGCGACGGGGATGACCATTCACCGCGAAACGTCGATAAGGCTCGCTGAGGACGAACCGAACATCGTCAGCGAGGTGGGAGTCGTGGGCGCGTACCACGGGACCCGCCGGCTTCCCGACGCTACGATCGAACACCTGTTCAGGGTGTCGCTCCTCGGCACGGTCGGGACGCCGCTGCCTGACGGGGGCTGGGTGCTCGAGAACACCGTGGAAGCAACCGAAGAGCGGGCTGTCGTCGAGATGCCCGGTGTTCGCGAAGTGGAGTCGCGCGACGCGTGGTTCACGACATTTAGAAACGCGTGCGTTCTCCTGGCCGAGAAGCTCCGGGGAGCGGCCCTGAGGGCGAGCGTCGAGCGCTCCGGGGCAAGGCCTCGCGAGGGTCGCATCGGACCGAAGAACGAGCCTGTCTGGAGCGAGGGGCTTCCCGGGCGTCACGCTCCTCTCACGTGGCTGAGACCGGTGGGGGAAGTGGCCGGCACGGACGGTCAGGCAAGCCTCGGAGTGCTCTACGAGCGAGTGGAGCCCTCAAAAGGGTTCCTGAACCTGGTCAGCTTGCCGGGTGAGCGGTTTCGACCCGGGGACGTCCTCAGCTACAGCAGCTCCGCCGTTTCCACGGCGCCCCGAGTTCAGCTGGCGGTGCGGTTCACCGGCCAGGGGCAGGGCCCTGTTCCGGAAACCGAGGTGTTCAGTCGCGAGGTGGCCGGCTACCTGTCAAGGACAGGAGTGGTGTCACCACGCGTGGGGATGCCTACGGGGGCAGCTGCTGAGGTTCCACTCTTCGAGGTCGTAGTCGGAGCTCCGACGATCGAGGAGACCGCCTCGGTTACGAAAATCGCCGGGGAGTGGCGCGGGCGCCTTTGGCCACCGGGATCGCCCGGCCAGGGAGAACCTCTGGTGAAGGCGGGATTGGCCTACTCGGAGGAGAGGAAGTACGAGGTCGGCCGGCCGCTCCTGGCCCCACGGGATCGGGCCGGGGAGCTTGCCGCATTCTCCGGGAACGCGCTCGAGCGGCTGATTTCAATGGTTGTGAGCAAGGGATTAGCCCGTGCGGTCGGGGCGGAGTCATCGGCCGCAATCGAAAGAAGGAGTGAACCCTGATGAAGAACCGTGCTCTCGCTCTTGGACTCTCCGGTCTCCTGTTCGCCGGGTGGGCGGCCCCTGCCACGGCCCAGTTCGGAGGGCTTGTCGGCAAGAAGTCCGCGGCGCCGGCCGTCGACGTAGACAAGGCCCTCTCCGCAGGTTCGGATCTCATCGGTTACATCACGACGGCGAACGACCTCGGGATGCAGGGCGCGGGCCTCATGCTCGCAATGTATCCGGACGACAGGTTTCCGGAAATCCGGAAGATGTCGGCGCAGTACAACGAGCTCAGCGCCAAGAGGAAGGATGGGAATCTCGACGCGGAGCAGCTGAAGCTCTCCCAGAGTGCGAGCGCGGCGATTGCCGAGGAGCTCAAGGGAGACGCCTGGAAGGGCTACAAGAAGGAGAACAGCGCGAACGTCGGGAAGGCGTACGGAAAGCTCGGCCTCATGGTTGTGGCGGATACCCTGGCTGGCACGCTCGTGAAGCCGACCACGGACAACCTGACGGCTGCCCTGGAGGCCGTCAAGAAGGACCCCATGAAGGCCACGCAGGCGGGAGCGATCAAGAGCCAGCTTGAGTCCTTGGCGGCGATCGCCCCTGCGCTCCCGAAGCAGATCGAATCCGCCGGTACCGTGCGCTCGATCTGCGCGAAGATCGCCGAGGCCGAGAAGGTCAAGCTCCCTACGGATATCTCGGCGGACAAGATCAAAGACAAGGCGACACTCGTCGCCGCCTCGACGGCACTCCCCGAGTAAATTCCCCAGCTATGCGGTTGACGCAGCCCCCGGTTCGGCCGGGGGCTGCGTCGGCGGCGGACCGCCGTCCGCCGCGGTGTTTCCCCTGGTTCGGGTCCGACCGCGGGGCGGAGCGGAGCGTCGTGGATCTCGATCGAGGCGCTGTTCGACAGGGACCACGTGCTCGGTCACAGCTACCTGATGGACGTCGCCACGCCGGAGGACGTGATCCGGCGCTTCGAGAGCCAGATCATCCCGCTCCTCCAGGAGTACTTCTTCGAAGACTGGCGGCGCATCCAGCAGGTCTTCGGCGACGTGGAGCAGCCGCCGGAGCACCAGGTCATCCAGCAGCTCGACCGCACGGAGGACGGGTCGCCCGGCCGCGAGCGAAAAGCGCGGTTTCAGGTGAACCCGGCGATTACGCCGGCCGCCATCAAGAAAATCGTCACATCCACCAGTTCGTGGGCGCTGTCCGCGTGGGGGACCTGCACGCGGAGATCCTCCCGAAGATCGACGGCCTCGACGGCCCGGAGGCGATCCGGCGAAGCCTTCTCGCGATGCTCGCGAAGACGCAGGACCTCGAGGTGCGCGAGTCGGAGGCGGCCGGCTTCCTCGAGAGCGCCGAGCCGTTCATCTGCGTCCTCGCCCGGCTCTACTGCCGGCGGCTCTTCGAGGCGGTGCGGTTCGGGCTCCGGCAGGAGTACGTGGCGCACGACGAGCTTCTCCCGGTCCTTCGCGGCAAGGTCCACTGGCCCTCCCAGGCGAAGCGCCAGGCCTCGCAGCGCCTCGAGTTCCGGTGCCTGTTCGACGAGCGCTCGGCCGACACGCCCCTGAACCGGACGCTGAAGGCGGCGCTCCTCGCCGCCGAGAGCATGCTCGAGGGCGCCGCCGCGACGAGCGACGCCGTCGAGCTACGGCACCTCCTCGCCGACGTGTCTGACGCCTGCCCTCCGCGCGAGGTCGTCGCGCGGCTCCGGACCGACCGGATGAGCCGCCGCCTCGCGCCCCTGCTCGCCCTGGCGAAGCTCATCCTCGGCGACCG
>JADHEE010000651.1_pt1 | contig 12610 bp, 10 predicted proteins | sample 8952401 | NCBI WGS metagenome assembly JADHEE01 (sample SAMN16124438, study PRJNA663242) | bioreactor sludge metagenome | isolation source: sludge (ammonium) | place: India:Bengaluru | collected 2019-02-28
CTTCGATCAGCGGCGCGAGCGCGGCCGTCTGTTCCTCGAGGAACTTGGTGAATTCGGCGGAGTTCTTGTAATAGACCTGGCCGTTCAGGCTTTCGATCGTCTTCTTGAAGCCGGCCGACTTGGTGACTTCGGACATGACCTTGTCCCAGTAGGCGATCTGCTCCGGCGTCATTCCCGGCGGCAGCATGATGCCGCGCCAGTGCGGGAAGACGATGTCGATGCCCTGTTCCTTCCAGGTCGGCACGTCGGGCGCCACCTCGACGCGCTTGTCGGCGGTGAGGCCGAGGATGCGGATCTTGCCGGCCTTGTGCTGCGGCAGCATTTCCGCGACGCCGCAGGTGGTCAGGCCGATGTGCCCGCCGAGCAGGTTCATCAGGATGTCGCCGCCCGCGCCTTCGTACACCACCCACTTCAGCTTGCTGGTGTCGACGCCGGCCTTGCGCGCGATCTGGATGAAGGAGAGGTGGTCGTTGTTGCCGAGCGAGGGGCCGACGCCGATGGTCATCGAGCCGGGGTCCTTCTTCAGGGCTTCGAGCAGTTCCTTGCCGGTCTTGTACGGCGAGTCGGCCTTGACCGCGACGCCGATCCATTCGGTCATCAGCATGGCCAGCGGGGTGAAGTCCTTGTAGGTCAGCGGGCTGCTGCCCAGCAGGTTGTTGAGCAGGACCAGCGAGGAGTTGGCCGCCATGAAGTTGCCGTTGCCCGCCTTGCCCTTCAGGTAGGTCCAGCCCGTGGCGCCGCCGCCGCCCGGCTTGTTCGAGACGATCACGTTCTTCTTGACCAGCTTGCCTTCGGTCATCGCGCGCTGCACCGCGCGCGAGGTCAGATCCCAGCCGCCGCCCGGTCCCGCCGGAGCGACGATCTCGATCGTCGAATCGGGCGCCCAGCCTTGCTGCGCATACGCTCCGGTCGAAAACGCCGCCGTCGACAACAGGGCGATCCCCGCTAGCTTGATTCTGTTCATTCGTTCCTCCGTTGTTCTCCAAAAGGCCGCCGATGGCGCGGCCGGACCCTCGTGGCCGGACCGCCGAACGGCGGCGAATTCCCGGCGCGGACCCGGCCGTGAGGCGCCGGGTCAGGCTATTAGATAGAAGGAAGCTTTCACCAAGCTTTCAATCCGACGTGCGATTGGCGCGCCGCGTGTATTCCAGCCACAGATCCTCGATCGGCAGGATGATTTCGACGCCGAGCCCGCGGCCGCCGGGGCCGTCGCCGAGGTGCACGGTGCCGCCGTGGGCCTTGCCGATCTCCTGCACGATGCACAGGCCGAGGCCGCTGCCTTCGGAGTCGCCGCTGCCGAGGATGCGGTAGAAGCGCTGGAACACCTTGTCGCGCTCGGCGACCGGGATGCCCGGCCCGTCGTCGGTGACGCGCAGCACCGCGCGGGTGCGCAGGCGGATCGCGGACAGCGTCACGTGGCCGCCGGCCGGCGTGTAGCGCAGCGCGTTGTCGACCACGTTGGAGATCATCTCCCGCAGCATCGTCGCGTTGCCGTTCAGGCGCAGCGGCGCGCCGGGCGCCTCGAAGGCGAGCTCGATGCGCTTCTCCAGCGCCAGCGCCGCGAAGTCGCCGGCCACGTCGCGGGCCAGTTCGGCGATGTCCAGCGCGGCGCGCTCCTGGAGCGGGTCGCTGGCCTGCTCGGCGCGGGCCAGGATGAGCATCTGGTTGGCCATGTGCCGCGTGCCGCGGATGCTGTCGAGCATGCTCGCGAAGGTGCGCCGCATCTCCTCCGGATCGCTCTGCCGGCCGCCGTATTCCGCCTGCGTGCCGAGCACCGCCAGCGGCGTGCGTATCTGGTGCGCCGCGTCGGCCAGGAAGCGCCGGCGGGTCTGCAGCATCTGGGCCAGCCGCGACATGTGGCTGTTGATCGCGTCGATCAGCGGCCGGACCTCGGTCGGCACCTCGTTGACCGGCACCGGCGTGAGGTCCTCGGTGCCCCGCTGGCGGATCGATTCGCGCAGCGCGAGCAGCGGATGGAAGGTACGGGACAGCGCGAAGACCAGGATGACCACGACCACCGCGACCAGCAGGATCTGCCACATCAGGCTGTCCAGGAACAGGCGCAGCGCCAGCTGGGTGCGGGCTTCGGTGGTTTCGGCGAAGAGGATGGTCACCGTGTCGCCGCCGGGCAGCTCCGGCGCGTACAGCCGCTTCTCCAGGATGCCCATGCGCACGTCGTGTTCGCGGAAATGCGCGTCGACCATCAGCGGGACGCCGCGCTCCGGGTCGAGCCCCTCCGGCAGCATGAGGTCCTCGTAGCCGGTCAGCGTGACGCCGTCCGGGCCGAGGATGGCGTAGTAGATGCGCTCCTGGACGCCCTCGTCGATGAGGTCCATCGCCGAGTAGGGGATGTCGGCCAGGATGCGGCCGTCCGAGACGTGGATGTTCTCGGCGATGGCCCGGATGGCCGTGGTCAGCGAGCGGTCGTAGGCGTGGTTGGCCGCGCCCATGGCGTTGCGGTACGACCACACGGCGGTCATCAGCAGGATCAGCGCGAGCGACGGGAGCATCCACCCGACCAGGCGCCGGTGGAGGCTGACGGACGCGGCCGGCGGCCTACCCCACACCGCCGGATTGTGCGGACAGGACGTACCCCAGCCCGCGCATGGTGGTGATCGCCGCGCCGGAGCCCTCCAGCTTGCGGCGCAGGCGGTGCACGTAGAGCTCGATGGCCTCCGGGTTCACGTCGTCGTCGATGCCGAACACCTTGGCGAACAGCGCCTCGCGCGAGACGGGCTTGCCCTGGCGGCTCAGCAGCGCCTCCAGCACGGCCAGCTCGCGCTGCGTCAGCGACAGCGGCCGGTCGTGCACCGCGGCGACCCGGTTGGTGATGTCGAAGGCCAGCCCGCCGACCTGGACCACCGGCGCCAGCTTGTTGCTGCGGCGCAGCAGGGCCTTGATGCGCGCTTCGAGTTCCGCCACCTCGAAGGGCTTCGGCAGGTAGTCGTCGGCGCCGAGGTTGAGCCCCTTCACCCGGTCCTCGGGCGCGCCGCGGGCGGTCAGGATCAGCACCGGCAGATGCACCGTGCGTTCCTGGCTGCGCACGCGGCGCAGGATTTCCAGCCCGTCCATGCCCGGCAGCGACAGGTCGAGGATCACCAGATCGTAGGTCTGCGTGCACAGCGCCGTGGCGGCGTGGTCGCCGCGCGCGATCACGTCGACGACGAAGCCCGAGTGCCGCAGGGTCTTGGCGACCCAGACGGCCAGGTCGGCGTGGTCTTCGATCAACAGGAGGCGCATGGGCGTGGTTTCCGGCCGGCGCCGTCGGCGCCGGCCGCGCAATCGGATGAGTGGAAGAATAGCAAATCGGGATGCCGTGTAGAGATGTCCGGTGACGAACGCGGAAGATGCATGCGCGGCATCCGCTCCGGACCGGGAAATTTCGTCCGGACGACAGGCGGTCCGTCATCGCTCAGGCCGCCAGCTTCTTCAGCGTTTCGAGCACGGCGGGGCCGTTGAACGGTTTGACGATCCAGCCCTTGATGCCGGCGGCCTTGCCGCGCTCCTTCATGCTCGGGCTGCTTTCCGTGGTCAGCATGATGACGTTGACCGTGGTGTTGCCGAGTTCGCCGCGGATTTTCTCGACCATGGTCAGGCCGTCCATGTTCGGCATGTTGACGTCGCTCAGGATGAGGCGGATGCCGGGGTTGCCCTGCAGCTTGGCCAGGCCGTCCCGGCCGTCGACCGCCGTGGCGACGTCGAGTCCCCGGCCGTTCAGGAAGCCGGCGACTTCGTCGCGGACGGTGCTCGAATCATCGACTACCAGTATTTTTGCCATCCGGTTTTCCTCGCTTGATCAGGTTAAAAAAGCTCCAGTTCGCCGCCGCGCTCCTCGGCCGCCGCGACATCGACCTGGAAATCGACGTCGCCCCAGGCGCAGAGGCACAGGGTCGCGTGCATCATCACCGTGCCGTTGATCTCGACGCGGTGCTGCGCCAGGTGGCCCGGCTTCAGTTCGGCGAGGAAGGGCAGGCAGCCGCTGGCGAGCACGTACGGGGTGGACATCCCGGTGTGCGGGAAATGCCGGCCGAGTTCGCGGTTCATCGCGCCGCAGCACATGTTGCCGATCTCGCCGAAGACGTCGGCGAACGGGCGCCCGCTTTCCGAGCGATCGAAATAGGCCGCCGCCGGGCCCCTGGGGGCGACGTGGAAGATCGTCAGCAGGCGGAACAGGTACGACGCGACCGTCAGCAGGATCAGCGCTTCTTCCGGCGGCTCGATCAGGCGCGAATCCGGCAGCGCCACGATCTCGACGGCATCGTCCGGCGCCATGGCCAGATTGGCCCGCGCGGCATTGACGAACAGCTGGCTGACACTTTTCCTGGCCCGTTCGCTGATCACACCGGTTCCTCTTCGATCCGGCCCCGCAGCTGGCCGATCAGCGAATCGATGCCGCTGATGGCGGAGATGATCATTTTCCCGTCGGTCTGGATTTCCTGGAAGGTGGCCGTCGTCGTCAGGTCGTTCTTGTGCAGGCTCCTGCTGAAATCCTTGGACAGCGCCTCGGAGCGCGCCGCGAGATTCCTGACCTCGTCGGCCACCACGCCGAACCCGCGGCCGGACTCGCCGGCCCGCGCGGCCTCGATCGCCGCGTTCAGCGACAGGATGACGATGTTCTTGACGATCGCGGAGAACTCGGCGTTCTCGCGGTGCATCTCGCGGTTCTGCTCCATCAGCGAGTTCATCTCGCCGTGCCAGTGCTCGAAGGTCAGCGCCAGATGGCGCAACTGGTTAATTTCCCCGGCAAGCCGTTCGACCGGCCCCAGCAGCGCCGCTTTCAGCGCCGCACGTCCGGCCTGGACGGACGCCAGTTCGGCCCGCGCCGCGTCGAGTTCTGCGGCCAGCTCCGCCTGCCGGGCGGCGCTGGCCGCGAGCGCGCGCCCGTGCTCCTCCTGCAACGCGCGCAGCGTGTCGGTCCCGTCAGCCCGCTCCCGGCGCAGCGCGGCGAGGTCGCGTTCCAGGCCGAGGGCACGTGCGTCGGCCTCTTTCACGCGCTCCCCGTGATCCGTTGCCAGCCGCGCATTCTTCCTGCCGGCGATGCGGGCGGCCCAGCGGAAGCCGGCGAGGCAGGCGGCGAGCCAGAGGACGGCCGCGGCGACCAGCAATTCGATGGTCATGGTCATGAGGCATGCGCCAGTTTCCCGCCCAGGGACAGGAGCGAATCGACGATGCCCGGCGATTCGCCTGCCGCGCCGGCGCCGGAATTCGCGGGCGGGTGGCCGGCGGCCGGCACGGCGGGGCGCGTCGCCAGCCTGGCCGGCAGGGTGATCACCGTTTCGAAGGCGCGGTAGTCGGCGCCGGCCCGGTCGTCGGTGAAGCGCAGCCGGATGTCGCCGCCTTCGCGGACGACGAAGTCGCGCACGGCGTCCATGCCGACGCCGCGCCCGGATACCTCGGTCACCGCCTTGGCGGTCGAGAAGCCGGCGGCGAAGATCAGCTTCGCCGCGTCTTCGTCCGAGCCGGCGGAAGCCTCGGCGAGCAGCCCCTTGGCCGCCGCCTGGCGCCGGATATGGCCCAGCGCCAGGCCTTTTCCGTCGTCCCTCAGGCGCAGCACGAGGCGCTCGCCCGCCAGGGAGGCGTCCAGCCGGATTTCGCCGGCGGGCGGCTTGCCCGCGCCCACGCGCTCCGCCGCCGTTTCGATGCCGTGATCCATCGAGTTGCGGTAGAGGTGCATGAACACGTTGCGCAGCAGATCGGTCGCGGGCGTGCGGATATGCACGCCGCCGTCGTCGACCGCCAGCCGCGGCGCTTCCTTGCCCAGTTCCCTGGCCAGCGAGGGAAGCGAGGAGAACACTCCGGCGAGGATGTCGCGCAGCGTTTCGGTGCCGATCAGGTGCAGGCGGGCGCGCGCGCGGCCCAGCGCGGCCGCCAGCGCGTCGCGCTGCGCCGAGCGCGGATCGACGGCGTCGAGCTCGGCCCGGAGGTGCTCGATCTCGGCGCGCGGCACCATGTAGTACTTCTCGGCGCTGGCCCGCCGGCCCGGTCCCTTGCGCCCGAGTTTTTCCTCGTTGAGCGCGGCGTAGTGCCCGAGGCTGTCCGTCACCGCCTGCAGCTGTCCGAGCAGCCGCTCCCGGTCGAAGGACTGGCCGCCGTTCCGGCGCAGCTCGTCGTACGCCTGCTCGGCCTCGTGCGCCACGTTGGTCAGGTGCAGCAGCCCGTAGGTCCGGGCGTTGCCCTTGATCGTGTGCATGTTGCGGAACAGCTGCGCCACCCGTTCGGGAGGCGCGTCGCCGGCCTCGCGCAGCAGCTTTTCGTTCTCCATGGCGAACCGGCGCGAATTCTCGATGAAGTCGTTGAACTTCTCCTGCTGGACGCCGAGGATCTGGCCGATCATCTCCAGCTCGCGCCGCTGCTGCCGCGCCTCGGCTTCGAGCTGGCGCAGTTCGGTCACGTCGCGCACGCAAACCATGATCTTCTCGACCACGCCGTGCTCGTCGCAGATCGGCGACCAGCCGAATTCGAGGATCTTCACGCGCCCGTCGGCCATCGCGCCGGCGACTTCGTTGACCAGCAGATGGGCGTTGCAATCGAAGTTCAGGCGATCCTCGCCGAGGCAGGCGGACAGCGTGGCCTCGATCCGGGCGCGGCCGTCGGCCCCGATGTGGCTCCGGCCGAACAGGAAGTCCAGCGCGCACCTGCCGGCCACCTCGTCCGTTTCGAAGATGTTTTCGAGGTGGGCGGAATACTCGGCATGGATCACGCCGCCCTCGACGATGGTCAGCACGCCTTGCGGCATGTGCAGCAGCAGCGTGTGGATGTCGTTGCTCTTCTCGCGCAGCTGGGCCGTCCGTTCGGCGAGGCTGCGGGCCATCTCGTTGAACTGCAGGCCGACGTCGCCGAGCTCGTCGCGCGTGGTGACGTCGACCCGCGCGTCCAGGTCGCCGGAGGCCATCGTGTTGACGGCGTCGGAGAGGCCGTTGACCGCGCGCATGATGGAGATGTAGGCGGCGACGAAACCGGTCACGACCAGCGCCAGCACGACCAGTATCGCCAGGATCACGACGTTGCGCTCCATGCTCAGCGTGGCGAGCCGGTCGTCCAGCAGGACGCCGGTGGCCCGGGCGATGGCGTCGCCGATCGCCACGGTCTCGGCGAATGCCGTCTGGGTCAGCGCCAGGAAGGCGGCCGGTTCCATGTCGAAGTCGGAGGTGTCCAGCATCTTGGTGGTCAGCGCTTCCTGGATCGCCAGGTAGGCGGTGTTCAGCCGGCCGCCGGCGTCCTCCAGCCCGGCGGCCAGCCGCGGCTTCTCCTGGGCGACTTTCTGCAGCGCCTCCATGCTCCACTGCACGAGGGCGTTGAAATTGCCGCGCTGCATCGTCAGTTCGCTGCGGCGGCTGCCGCGCAGGCTGTGCTTGGCCAGGGTGACGCTGCCCAGCGTCGCCGCCGTCCCGGTGGTGCGCACCAGCGCGGCGTAATGCCCGGTCATCACGTCGAGCAGCCGGCTGGTCGACGCATCGCCGTCGATCAGCAGGCCGGTTTCCTCGTTCAGCCGGTCGAGATCGCTACGCAGTCCGGCAATGGTTTCACCGAGGTCGCCCTCGCCGACGCGCTTTGCGAGCGCGTCCCATTGCCCGAGCAGCGGCTCGGTGCCGGGGCGGTTCGCCATGCGGATGCCGCGTTCGGCGAATTCCGCGCGCAGCGTCCGCATCGCGGCGCGGGCCGCCGCGAGTCTGGCGGCGGCGAATTCGTCCAGCCCGGTCGCGCCCTCCTGCATGGCCTGCCGGGCTGCCTGCAACTGATGGAGCTCGGCGGCGAGGGCATTCACCGGCACCTGTACGGCCAGGGCGGTCCGCTCCTCCTGGAGCGCCGAGACGCGGGCATTGAGTTCGGCGAGCAGCACCCCGGCGGCCACCAGCAGGGGCAGCCCGAAGACCAGGGCGGTGATGCGCAGCTTGGCGCGAAAGGACAGGCGTCCGACGACGTCGACGAGGGGTTCGAGAATACCCATGCAGAGCGATCCGGCAGGAAGGAACCCGCATGCTAAATACCCCTGGTTACATGCGTGTTACCCGGCCGCCACTGGTCAGTAGACGCCGGGCACGTACATGTCGGGCGGCACCGGGTGGCGCAGGTAGTCGGGGTTGTGCACGCGGTCCGGCAGGGCGACCGGTTCGCGCTCGTATTCCGCGTAGGGCACCTGGCCGAGCAGGTGGTGGATGCAGTTCAGGCGCGCGCGTTTCTTGTCGTTGGCCTCGACGATCCACCACGGCGCTTCGGGAATGTGCGTGCGCTCCAGCATCGTTTCCTTGGCCTTGGTGTATTGCTCCCAGCGCCGGCGCGACTCCATGTCCATCGGGCTCAGCTTCCACTGCTTGAGCGGGTCGTGGATGCGCATGGTGAAGCGGAGGTGCTGCTCGTTGTCGGAGATCGAGAACCAGTACTTGATGAGGATGATTCCGGAGCGGATCAGCATCTTTTCGAATTCCGGCACGGTGCGGAAAAACTCTTCGTATTCCTCGTCGGTGCAGAACCCCATCACCTTCTCGACGCCGGCCCGGTTGTACCAGCTGCGGTCGAACAGGACCATTTCCCCGCCGGCGGGCAGGTGGGCGACGTAGCGCTGGAAATACCACTGCGTCCGCTCCCGCTCGTTCGGTGCGGTGAGCGCGGCCACGCGGCAGACCCGGGGATTGAGGCGCTGGGTGATGCGCTTGATGACGCCCCCTTTCCCGGCGGCGTCGCGCCCCTCGAAGAGCACGACGACCTTCAGTTTCTTGTGGACGACCCAGTCCTGCAGCTTCACCAGTTCGCCCTGGAGGCGGAACAGTTCCCTGAAGTAGAGCCCGCGCTTCAATTCAGTGCGTATCTTGTCGGATTCGGACGATTCGCCGATTTCGGCGATGAGCGTGCTCAGGCGCTCGTCGTCGAATTCCATTTCCAGCTCTTCATCGAACGAATCGAGAAGTTCCCTGTACATCCGTTCGCGGTGTCTGGTGCCGGATGGGTTCCCGGCATTCGTTCGCTCGTCTTGGTCGCTCATGCCTGCTTCCGGATCTCGAAAATTGGGGCGCTGAAGGCGGCACACCCGGCATCACGCCGCGAGGCAACGCCTTCGCGGCTCCATGGTACGTGCCGATTGTTGGCTTTACGTTACGAGGAAATGACAGAATGCCTCGTGCGCGCCGGGGCGAGCCTGCGGTTGCTGTTCAGCGTGGCGAACCGGCAGGAACAGGGGTCTAATCTCCAGCGCGCGGTAAAACCAACATACGGAGGAGCGCTCTTGGACTATTTGCGCCTGCTGCCGGGCCTCGCCGGCCTGCTCGTCGCGGCGGCCGTCCACGCCGGCTCGGTCGTGCTCTACGCGGCGACCGACCGGCAGGTGGTCGGGCCGCTGATCAAGGATTTCGAAAGCCTGCATCCGTCGATCAAGGTCGTCTACCACGACCTGGGTTCGAGCGAGATGCACCAGCGCTTCCTCGACGAATACGGCAGCAGCACCCAGGCCGACGTGCTGTGGAGCTCGGCGATGAACCTGCAGTTCAAGCTGGTGAACGACGGCTACGCCGCGCCGTACAAGCCGGCCGAGGCGGACGCGCTGCCGGCGTGGGCGATCTGGAAGGGCGAGGCGTTCGGCACCACTTTCGAGCCGATCGTCATCGCCTACAACAAGCGGCTGATCCGCGCCGCGGACGTGCCGCGCACGCACGCCGAGCTGATCCGCTTCGTCAAGGCGCATCCGTCCGGGCCGCGCCGCCTCGTGGCCACCTACGACCCGCGCGAATCCGGCCTGGGCTACCTGCTGCATACGCAGGACATGGAGGCGAACCCGATGGCCTTCTGGGATTTCATCCGTTCGTCCGCCCGCGCGGGCATGCTGCTCGAACCGACCACGGCGGAAATCCTCGACCACATCGCCCGGGGCGAGGCCACCATCGGCTACAACGTGCTCGGCTCGTACGCGCTGGTGCGGGCCACGGAAAATCCGAACATCGGCATCGTCCTGCCCGGCGACTACACGCTGATCCTCAGCCGCATCGCCTTCATCAACCGGCAGGCGCCGCACCCGGAAGAGGCCCGCATCTGGATGGACTACCTGCTGTCGCGGCGCGGCCAGTCGGTGCTCAACGACACCGGCCTGTTCTCGGTGCGCGACGACGTGTCGACCAGCAGCCGGTCGGCCTCGGAACTGCGCCGGCAGCTCGGCGACGCCTTCCGCCCGATCGTCATCAGCACCGGCCTGCTGACCTACCTGGACCGGATGAAGCGCGAGCTGTTCCTGGAGAACTGGGACGGCGCCGTGCCCGCGCCAGTTGGGCCGCCGCAGCCGCCGAAGCCTTGAATTCCGGCCGGGCCGGTGCCATTTTGAAATGGACGCGGCGGTGCCAGGGGCCGCGGGAATGGAGCCTGCATGGAATTCAAGGATTATTACCAGACGCTCGGCGTGGCGCGCGAGGCGACGGCCGACGAGATCAAGAAAGCCTTTCGCAAGCTGGCGCGCAAGTATCACCCGGACGTTTCCAAGGAAGCGGACGCCGAGCGGCGCATGAAGGAGATCAACGAGGCCCACGCGGTGCTCTCCGACCCCGAGCGGCGCGCGGCCTACGACCAGCTCGGCAGCGGCCACCGGCCGGGCGAGGATTTCCGGCCGCCGCCCGACTGGGACGCCGGTTTCGAGTTCTCCACGCGCGGCGGCTTTTCGCCGGGCGACGCGGCCGACTTCAGCGATTTCTTCGCCGAACTGTTCGGCCGCATGGGCGCGCCCGGCGCGGGCGGCGGCTTCCGCGCCCACCGCCCGGCGGGCGGGTTCCACGCGCGCGGCGAGGACCATCACGCCAAGGTGCTGCTGGAGGTCGAGGACGCCTTCCACGGCGCCACCCGCCAGCTTTCCCTGCGCGTGCCGAAAGTCGATGCCGAAGGCCGGGTGAGCACCGAGACGCGCACGCTTAATGTCAGGATTCCGGTCGGCGTGCGCGAGGGGCAGGTCATCCGCCTGGCCGGGCAGGGCGCGCCGGGTTACGGCGACGGTCCCGCCGGCGACCTGATGCTGGAAGTGCATTTCCAGCCGCACGCGCACTTCCGCGTCGACGGGCGCGACCTGCACGTCGACCTGCCGGTGGCGCCGTGGGAAGCGGCCTTGGGCGCCGTGGTCCCGGTGGAACTGCCCGGCGGCGCGCTCAAGGTGCGCGTGCCGGCCGGCGCGCAGAGCGGCGGCACGCTGCGCCTGCGCGGCAAGGGCATTCCCGGCAGTCCGCCGGGCGACGCGATCCTGGTCCTGCAGATCGTGCTGCCGCCGGCGGATACCGAGAAGGCGCGCGAACTCTACGCCACCATGGCGCGGGAACTGGCTTTCGATCCGCGCCGTTCGTCACGGAGCTGAACCATGCGCGACGACGATGTCCTGATCGGTACCCTGATGGAAGAGAGCTGGCTGACGCTCGAACAGATGGCGTCGGCCTGCCGGGTCGAACCCGAATGGCTGGTGAGCCATCTCGACGAAGGCCTGTTCCCGCAGGCCGAAAGCGTGGCCGGGATCTGGCGCTTTTCCGAAACCTGTCTGCGGCGCGCCCGGCGCATGCACGACCTCGAACGCGATTTCGACGCCGTGCCGGAGCTGGCGGCGCTGGTCGCCGACCTGCTCGAGGAGATGGACGCGCTGCGCCGCGCCGCCGGCCGCCGATGAACGCCGTCAGGCGTCCGGCTGCAGCGTGGCCTGCACGCTGAGCTGCCGTTCCCCGCGCCGGACCGTCAGGGTGACGGTGTCGCCGATTTCGTAATCGTCCAGGCGCGCCAGGTAGCGCCCCACGCTCTCGACCGGCTTGCCGTCGACCGCCGTGATGACGTCGCCGGGCTGCACGCGGCCGTCGCGGGTGATCTGCGCCCCCTGCAGGCCGGCGGAGGCGGCCGGCGAACCCGGACTGACCTTGAGGACGTACACGCCCGGCGTGCCGAACGCGCGCACCAGGCGTTCGTTCAGCTCCGCGTCGACCTGGACGCCGAGCGCCGGCCGCACGTACTTGCCCTGGGCGATCAGTTTCGGCACGACCCGCGCCACCGTGTCCACCGGCACGGCGAAGCCGATGCCGGCGGAGGCGCCGCTCGGGCTGTAGATGGCGGTGTTGATGCCGATCAGGCGGCCGGCCGAATCGAGCAGCGGGCCGCCGGAATTGCCGGGGTTGATCGCCGCGTCGGTCTGGATCAGGTGCTCGACGCTGCGCCCGCCTTCGCCGCCGAGCGAGCGGTCGAGCGCGGAGACGATGCCGCTGGTCAGCGTCCAGTCCAGGCCGAACGGGTTGCCGATGGCGAACACCTTCTGCCCGACGCGCAGGTCGTGGCTGGTGCCCAGCGGCACCGGCGGCGGCCGCTTGAAGCCGACGCCGATGCGCAGCACCGCGATGTCGTGCGTCGGGCTGGCGCCGACCAGGGTGGCCCGGTAGTCGCGCCCGTCGGCCAGGCGCACGACGGCTTCGCTGGCGTCCTCGATGACGTGGAAGTTGGTGATGACGTGGCCGGCGTCGTCCCAGATGAATCCCGAGCCGGTGCCGCGCGGCACGGTGAACACGTTGCGCGTCCAGAAATCGCGCACCTGCGCCCGGGTGGTGATGAACACCACGGAGTCCCGGGCCTTTTCGAACAGTTCGATGGTCGCCTTTTCGTCCGCCGCCAGGTCGCC
>JADHEE010000652.1_pt1 | contig 12606 bp, 11 predicted proteins | sample 8952401 | NCBI WGS metagenome assembly JADHEE01 (sample SAMN16124438, study PRJNA663242) | bioreactor sludge metagenome | isolation source: sludge (ammonium) | place: India:Bengaluru | collected 2019-02-28
TTCTCCTTTGATAATTTTTATCAAACATCAAACGTCTGGTGTTTTCAATCGACTTGTTGGATTCAATCAATTCCGGGGACAACCATGATCGGGCTGAGCACCTATGCGTTTTTCTGGCAGATATCCGACCGCGCGCCTGAGCCGCTCGGCCTGGAGGCGTTGCTCTCGCGGACGCGGGCGCTGGGCGCGGAGGTGTTCCAGATCTGCGATTATCCGCCGCTGCAAACGTACTCCGACGCCCGGCTCGATGATCTGCGGCGATGCGCCGAGGATCAGGGGATCGTCCTGGAGCTCGGCACCAAGGGCATCCGGCCCGAGCATCTGGCGAATCATTTGCGCATGGCCGACCGGCTCGGCGCGAAGACGATCCGGAGCATGGTGACTGCGCCGGATCACCGGCCCACGCTGGCCGAGGCGGAGGCGCTGCTGCGGACGGCGCTGCCGGCCTACGAGGCGTCCGGCGTGACGCTCGCGCTGGAGACCTACGAGCAGCTGAGTTCGACGGAGCTCGTCGCCCTGGTTGAAAGTGTCGGCAGCCGGAGCCTCGGCATCTGTCTCGATCCGGCCAACTGCGTGGCCAACCTGGAGCATCCGGTGGCGGTGATCGACCGTTGCGCGCCGTATGTGGCGAACCTGCACGTCAAGGATTTCGCCTTCACCCGGCGGGGCGGTTGGGTCGGTTTCACGCTGGAAGGCGTTGAACTGGGCAAGGGGCTGCTGCCTTACGACTACATGATCGGCAAGGTCGATCCAGCGGCGCGCGGGATCAACCAGATCGTCGAGCACTGGCTGACCTGGCAGGACGATTACGAACGGACGGCCCGCACCGAGAACGCATGGAACGCCCACAATCTGGAACGCATGCGTGCCGTCCTGTAGTGGCCGGCGCACTGTATGCGGTACACTTCGCGCCATCAAAACGGTAGCGCCGCCGCGACACGGGGCGGCATTGCGATGGCAGGAGAACAGCGGTGAATACCCAGGAGACAGTCCGGGAACCCGATCTTTCGGCGTTCCTGGCATCCCGGCCGGCGGCGTCGTCGGTCGATTTCGTGGTCGACAGCATCAAGGAGCTGCTGCTCGGGAAGAAAGTCCTGCCCGGCGACCGGCTGCCGCCGGAAACCGAGCTGTGCCGGCTGCTGTCGGTCAGCCGCGGCTCGGTCCGCGAGGCCATGAAGATCCTCTCGGCGCTCGGCATCGTCGAGGTCCGGCGGGGCGACGGCACGTACATTTCCACGGGCAGCGGCGAGGTGATGTTCGATCCCCTGCTGTTCAGCCTGATCGTGTCGCAGCCCGCATTCGCCGAGTTGAAGGAACTGCGGGTCATCCTCGAAAAGAACGTAGTGCGCCTGGCGGTGCTGCATGCGGCGGACGACGATCTGACGGCGCTGCGCGAATGCGTGGAGAAAACGCGGGCCCTGAAGGACAAGGAAGAAAAGAACTACGACGAACTCCTGGCGCTCGACCTCGGCTTCCACGCCATCCTCGGCCGCGCGGGGAAGAACCGGCCGCTGGAGACGATCTACCGGTTCGTCATGCAGTATTTCCGGCCCTACATCGCGCAGAGCCTGACCAAGCACAGCAACTTCAGCCACGAATCCTGCGACGTGCACCGGAAGATTCTGGAAGCGGTCGAGCGGCGCGACGTGGCCACGGCGGAAAGAGCCGTCGAGGAATCGCTGGAAGTCTGGGAATCCCTCGTCTTCAAGCAATAGGCCGGGCGCCGCGGAGTCCGCTTTTCCCCGCCCATCCGCCCGAAGTTTTCCGCGTTACCCGAGAAAGCCGTTGACAGCGGAAAAGGCACCGTGCTAGTTTTGTCAAACGTCAAACGTCTGTTGTATGAGAATTCAATCGGGACTCCAAGGACAAGAACGCGGACGTTGCGGACTGGCAAGGACCCGGTTGGCGGTGGCCGACCGCCAACAAGGCATTTCAACGTTTCATCAAATTTTGGGAAAGGATCGTCATGAGCGAGAGGATCGTGGTCAGCGTCATCGGTGCGGGCGGAAAAATGGGAACGCGGGTGAGCAACAATCTCGCCAAGCACCCGGAGAGCATCGACCTCCGTTTCTGCGAAAACTCGGCGGGCGGCGTCGCCGCGATCCAGGCGCGCGGTTTCTCGGTCGTCGCGGCCGAGACGGCCGTTCCGCAGAGCGACATCGTCGTCCTGGCCGTTCCGGACGTGATCATCAAGAAAGTGTCGGTGGGCATCGTCGCCCTGATGAAGCCCGGCGCCACGCTGGTCATCCTCGACCCGGCCGCCGCCGTGGCCAGGGAACTGGCGCTGCGCGACGACTGCACCTTCGTCGTCACGCATCCGTGCCACCCGTCCTATTTCGTCAACCAGGAATCGGAGGAGGCCCGCGCCGACGCCTTCGGCGGCATCGCCGCGACCCAGGATCTGGTGATGGCCAAGATCCAGGGCGACGACGCCAATTTCGCCAACGCCAAGACGGTGAGCGAACTGATGTTCGCGCCGGTGACCAACTGCTTCGTCATGGGTATTCGCGACATCGCCTTCCTGGAGCCCACGCTGGTCGAGATCCTCGGCGCCTCCACGCTCTACGCGATGGCCGAGACGGTCAACGAAGCCGAGCGCCGGGGCATCCAGCGCGAGGCCGCGGTTTCCTTCCTGACCGGGCACATCAACGTGCTGTCCTCGATTTTCCTGGGCCGCCTCGGCAACGTCCAGGTTTCGGACGCCTGCAAGGTGGCCATCGGGCTGGGCAACCGTCTGGTGCTGCGCGACGACTGGAAGCGGATCTGGGAGGACGACGTCCTGGACAAGGCGATCGCCACCATGCTCCATCCGGAAAATCCGCAGATTTGAGGACGGCGGAAAAAAGAGCGATTCCTGCCGCGGCGGCGCATCGTCCGGCGGCAGCGCGAGCGGAGAGGATGTTCAGCGGGCAATGAGCAGCATGTAGCAGGCGGAGCCGTTCACGACGCCCCGTTCTTCCTCGCGCTCGGCGTCCTGGCGCTGATCACCTGCATCCCCGCGCTGACGACCTTGCTGCTCCATCTGATCATGAAGTGAGGTGAAGCCCGACTGGAAACGCGAAGGGCCGGTTTTTCAGACCGGCCCTTCGTTTTTTCGATGAATGCCCGACGCTCAGCCGTAGTTGATCGGATGCTTGCTCAGCCAGTGGCCGTCGCGCACCTCGGTGATGCGCTTGCCGGCCTTGCGGGCCATGGCCGAGGTCAGCGGCCGGGTCTTCCAGGCGAAGCTGCCGGCAAAGCCGAGCACGGCGCCGAACAGCCCGCCGGCAATCACGCCGCGCAGCGGCCTGCGGTCGTCGGCCAGCACGCCGCAGATCGCGCCGGCGAGCACGCCGATGGTCGCCGGCTGCCATGATTCCTGCGCGGCGGAGGTGACCAGATCGGGCGTCGCCTCCGAGGCCAGCACTTCCTTGCGCGCGGTGTTGGCGCCATCGATGCCCGCTTCCAGCAATTCCTTTCTGTAGGCGATGTTTTCCTTGACAGTGTCCTTGATGTTCATCTCTCGCTACTCCTATTCCTGATTGCCGAAAAAACAGAAATCACCTTCCGCCGTGGCCGATCGAGCACTGGAATCCTTGAACGGCAGCTGCACGCCCGGAGGGCGTTCCACGGAATGCTTTTCGCTGCGGACAATCCGACGGCCCGAACGTAACCCTAGCATCCGGGGAGTCTCTTGTCACGCGCCCCGGGCCCGCGCCGCTCCGGCGGCTGCGCGTTTCCCGCCGGGCCGGATTATACTGGACCGGCAACCCCGCCGTGCCCCCAGGAAAGAACGGGGCGAACATTCTTCCCGCATGAAAGGAGTCTTCGATGTCGGACCATGTATACAAGATCGTGGAGATCGTCGGTTCTTCGCATCTGGGCGTCGACGACGCGATCCGCAACGCGATCGAAACGAGCGCGCAGACCCTCCGCCATATTTCCTGGTTCGAGGTGGTCAAGACGACCGGGCACGTCGTGGACGGCAAGGTGGCGCACGTCCAGGTGACGCTCAAGGTCGGCTTCCGCATCGAGGCCGAATAGCGCGGCGGAACCGGGCGGCTTCCCGGCCGGCGATGCCGCGCCGGGGCCTCAGGCGGCCGACGCCGAATGGCGCGCCGCCTTGCGTTTCTTGCGCGCCCGGATGTTGAGCGCTTCGACGGCCAGCGAGAAGGCCATTGCGGTGTAGATGTAGCCCTTGGGCACGTGCATGTCGAAGGCTTCGCCGACCAGCACCATGCCGACCATGACCAGGAAGGCCAGGGCGAGCACCTTGACCGACGGGTGGCTGTCGACGAAGTCGCCGATCGGCTTGGCGGCGAAGAGCATCACGCCGACCGCGGCGACGACGGCCGCCGCCATGACCGCGAGGTTGTCGACCATGCCGACCGCCGTGATCACCGAGTCGAGCGAGAAGACGATGTCGATGACCGCGATCTGGCCGATGATCGTCCAGAACAGTTTTTTTCCCGCGGCCTTGAGCGCGGCGGGGTCGGTTTCAGGCGGCTTGTCTTCTTCGTCCGCTTCCACCTCGATGAATATTTCGTGCGAGGCCTTGTAGAGCAGGAACAGGCCGCCGAGCAGGAGCACCAGGTCGCGCCCGCTGATGCCCTGGTCCAGCACGTGGAACAGGTCGGCTTTCAGGCCCATCACCCAGCTCAGCGAGGCCAGCAGCATCAGGCGGCTGATCATCGCCAGGCTGAGGCCGAGCCGGCGCGCGACGTCGCGCCGCTCCGGCGGCAGCCGGCCGACCAGGATCGAGATGAAGATGATGTTGTCTACGCCAAGCACGATCTCTAGCATGGTGAGCATCGCGAAGGCGATCCAGACGTTGGGATCGAGCAGGAAATCCATGGTTGCCCTCAGGTAATCGGTATCGAAACGCATGATACTCCGGGTTTTATTTTGTCGTATAAATCTGTATAAAACTTAATTTATGTTCGAAATTTACGAAGTATGGCGTCGTCCATGTTGAATTATCGTCACCTCTATTATTTCTGGATGGTCAGCAAGGAAGGCGGCTTCGCCCGGGCCGCCGAGCGGCTCGACATGGCGGTCCAGACCATCAGCGCGCAGGTACGCGAGCTGGAAAGGTCGCTCGGCCAGCAGTTGTTCAAGCCGCTCGGGCGGGGCGTCATCCTGACCGAGGCGGGGCAGGTGGCGCTGAGCCACGCGGAGGGCATTTTCCAGATGGGCAAGTCGCTCGTCGAAGCCGTGCAGGATGCGGCCACCGGGCGGGTGATACGGCTCGCGGTGGGCCTGTCCGAAGGCATCTCGAAGCTCGCCGCCCACGCCCTGCTCGGGCCGATCCTGGATACGCCGGACCTGCGCCTCATCTGCCACGAGGGCGAACTGGAGCAGCTGCAGGCCGAGCTGGCGCTGCACGACCTCGACCTGGTGCTGGCCGGGCAGCCTTTGCCGGAGAATCCGAACCTGCGCCTGATCAGCGAGCGTCTGGTGTCGTCGCCGGTGGCCTGGTACGGCCCCGCCCGGCTGATCGACCAGGACGCCGTCGACGCTTTCCCGCGCTCGCTGGAACGCCTGCCGGTGCTGCTGCCGACGGGCCATTCCGCGCTGCGCGCCAGCCTGGATCACTGGTTCCATGCGCAGGGCCTGCAGGTGAGGGTGGTCGGCGAGTTCGAGGACAGCGCGCTGATGTCAGTGTTCGCCGCGCGCGGGCTGGGCGTGTTTCCCGTCAGCCGCCTGGGCGCGGACGACCTCGGGCTGATGCCCGGATTGCTTCTGCTGGGCTGTTGCGAAGGCGTCAACGAGGATATCTACGCCATCCGCACCCGCCGCAGCCAGCATCATCCGCTGGTGCAGAAGCTGTCGCGGGAGGCGCCGCGCATGCGATAGGCCCGCGCACGCCTCCCGCGACCGTTGATTCCTCGGCGAGATCATCCGTTCGAGGCGTTTTCCACGTTGCACGAAGGAGATTCCGATGAAGAGAAATGTCGCCTTTCTTGCGCTGGGCCTGGCCTGCAGCCTCGCGATGGCCCAGGGCTCCGCGCCGTCCTGGCAGAACCAGGGAGGGACGCCATACCTCACCGGCGGCGTCGGCGAGGAGGAACTGGCCTCGATCAAGACGGCCAGCGGCGATTCCAACGTCCGCCTGCTGCTGGCGGAAAAAGGGGGCGCCTACGTGACCGGCGCGCGTGTGGTGATCGCGGAGGGCGCGGGCAAGACGGTGCTCGACGTCAACAACGCCGGGCCCTATCTGCTCGCCAAGCTGCCCAGGGGCGCCTACCGGATCGACGTCACCTACGAGGGCCGTTCGCAGTCCCGGCGCGTGGACGTGCGCGAGGGCGGCCCCGCGATGATCGCGTTCTACTGGTAGGGTAGCGCCGCGCGCATTAGGGCGGCCCCCCGCCCCGCCGGCTTGCGCAAGGGCGGGGCAGGATTCTGAAATAAACGGCGTGCGCACGCTCTTATTCTTCCGCGGACGGCCGCCGCTGGGAGCGTGCGCGTCTTCCGGGCGGCAGTAAAAAAACAACGAAGGAAGGGCGGCATTCAGGGCCGCCGCATGATTTTGATGGGGAAGAGGGAGCGGGGGCATGGTCGGGCAAAGGGAATTGCTTGGGGCGCACAGTGCGCAAATCCTGGGAGTCGACGGGCGGCCCGTCCTGAGCCGGCCCCGGGACTGGCAGGGCCTGATCCTGGAACGCAAGGAGATTCCAGTGCGGGCGGAGTGCGGGCCGCAGTTCTCGGGAGTGCCGATGGTGATCGCGTCCAGGTATTCGCCCGGACGGCGCTGGTACAAGTGCAACGGCAGCATGCGGGAGATCCCGATGATCGCGCCGGGGGTCGATCTCCTGGGCGCCGCCTACGAGCGCGACGCCGGGCGCTGGGAGTGCGAGCCCGGCGGCGAAACACTCTGCCTGCGCCTGCATCCGGACGTCGTCCGGCGCTACATCCAGGACGAAGCGTACCGTTTCGACCTGGAGACGGACTACTCGGTCCGGGACGATGCCCTGGTGAACGCCGTCTTCGCGCTGGCCGAGGAAATGCAGCATCAGCTGCCGAACGGCGTGCTCTACGCCGAGGGGCTCTCGCTGACGATCATCGGCTGGCTGAGCCGCCATCACGCGGTGCGGCCGGCCGGCGCCGCGCCGAAGGCCCGCGCGCTTTCGCCGGCGCAGCAGGCCAGGGTGCGCGATTTCGTGGATGCGGGCATGGATGCCGAGTTGACGGTGGAAGGCATGGCGGCCGTGGTGGGCATCAGCCCGTTCCACTTTTCCCGGCTGTTCCGGGCGAGTTTCGGCGTCTCTCCCTACCGCTACGTCCTGCAGATGCGCATCGCGCGGGCGGCGCATCTGCTGCGCGCCGAGCCGGGCAGGACCGTGGCGGACATCGCGCTGGCGGTCGGCTTCGCCAGCCAGGCGCACCTGACGCAGGCGTTCAAGGCGCACCTGGGCCAGACGCCGGCCCGCTGGCGGGCCTCCTGACCCCCCGCCGCCGAAAAATTGGCTTCGCACGGCCGGGCTTGCTAGTATTGCCGCCTGATTTCCGCGGCTATCCGGGATGCCGGACCGGCTTCGCGGAACCCGGACGGAAAAAGCGACGACAACGATAAGCGCCGTCCCCATTCATACAGGATGTGCGTGTCACCCATGGTTCGAGGCGAAAATCCCGACGCCGACTTGCGCAACATGAAGCTGCTGGCCAAGGTCATGGCCGGCGTGTCGCTGGTGTTTCTGGTCGGCTTCGCGGGGTACTCCTGGGTGACGGAGCAGGAATACGTGGTCGGCAAGCTCTCGTCCATCCTGCGCTATTCCACGCAGTACTGCGAAACCTATTTCGGCCGGGTCGAAAAGCAGCATCGGATACTGGCCGCCGAACTGCTGCATGCGCGCCGGCAGGTTTCCGCCGAGCAGGCGGTCACCATGCTGAACAATTACAAGGGGATCAACCACGACCAGCGGTGGTTCGCGCTGCTCGCCGGAAACGGCGACCTGATCGCGGAAACGGACACCGACCTGAACGAGCGCAGGCCGTACTACCTGTCGGAGATACCGTCCAGGAAAGTGCCGGACGACATACTGGTCAACGAGCGGCTGGAATTCGAATACCCGGGGCAGGGCATTCTCGACGACGGCCTGATCATGCCTTTCCGCTACGCCGTGCGCGACGGCGGCGGGGAACTCCGCTACGTCGTCCGCTCGCGCCTGCGGATCGGGGCGCTGCAGGAAGTGTGGAGAACCTCGCTGATTCCGCAGGAATCGACGATCGGCTTCATCCACGACGACGGTTATCTGATCAACCGGTATGCGGCGAACCCCGGCGTCGAGTCCGCGGGCAGATTCGGCGACGCCGAGGCGGCGGCGCTGTCGAAATACGTCAAGACCGGCGGCTTCCCCACCACGGGGTACGTCACGATCAATCAGGAAGCGACGGGCGCGCAATCGCTGGTGGTCTATCAGCGGCTGGTCAATTATCCGGTGACGGCCTTCATCAGCGTTCCCGCGTCCTTCATCAGGACCGGCTGGTGGACGCGGACGAGGGTGCCGCTGCTGCTGGCGGTCCTGATGCTCGCCGGCGGTCTGGCGATCTATCGCCTGATGCTCGCCAAGCATCAGGCGGAGCGGCTGTTCTCGCGGAAGCAGGCCGAGCTGCAGGACGTCGCGCAGGGCATCCTGGGGGCGCAGGAGCGGGAACGGGCCCGCATCTCGCACGAACTGCACGACGAGATCGGCCAGTCGCTGACGGCGCTCAAGATCACCCTCAACCGCGCCCGGCAGAACCTGCAGGACCGCGAAAAAACCGAAGCCTTGCTGGCCAGCGGCCAGCGCATGGTCGAGGAGATGGTCGGCGGCGTGCGCGAGATCGCTTATCGGCTGCGGCCGTCCGAACTCGACCAGCTCGGCCTGGCCGCGGCCCTGCGCTCGCATCTCGACAAAATGGTCCGCCCCGTGTGCCAGGAGGTCAAATTGACCGAGAACGTCGGGCACCGGCGGTTTTCCCGCGATCTCGAACTGTGCTGCTTCCGCGTCGCGCAGGAGGCGCTGACCAATTGCCTGCGCCACGCCAAGGCCGAGCGGGTCGAGGTTTCGCTGTCGTTCGACGCGCCCTGCCTGGAACTCGCCATCCGGGACGACGGCGTCGGCTTCGACGTCGCGCAGTATCATGCGGCCCAGATTTCGTCCGGCGCGCTGGGCCTCGTCGGCATGCGCGAGCGCGTCACGGCGAACGGCGGGCAACTGCTGATTCAGGCGCTGCCCGCCGGGGGAACCGAAGTCAAGGCGGTATTCAAGGCAGTCGAGGAGGTTTGATGGTCACGCGCATCGTGGTCGCCGATGATCACCGCCTGGTCCGGGCGGGCATCGTGGCGTTGCTCGAAGAGATTCCCGAAATCGAGATCGTGGGGGAGGCCTCGGACGGGGCCCAGGCCTTGGAACTGATCGCCGGAGTCGATCCCGACGTGCTGATCCTGGACCTGGCAATGCCCAAGATGTCCGGCTTCGACGTGCTCGGGCGGATCGGCGAGGGCGGCGGCCGCGTGAAGGTCATCGTGCTTTCCATGCACGACGGCGCCGAACACGTACACCGCGCGTTGAAGCTGGGCGCCGCGGGATACCTGCTCAAGGACGTCCTGCCCGACGAACTGGTGCTCGCCATCGCCGCCGTCAACAGGGGCGACACCTGGCTGTCCTCGGCGATTTCGAAAACGGTGATCGACGGCTATCTGGGCCGCAGCGGCAACGATGATTCGCTGTCGCTGCTCACCGAAAGGCAGGGCCAGGTGCTGAAGATGATCGCCGAAGGCCAGAGCACGAAACAGATCGGCAGCAACCTCAATCTGAGCGTCAAGACCGTCGAAACCTACCGCTCGCAGATCATGGAAAAACTCGACATCCATGACATCGCCGGCCTGGTCCGCTACGCGATCCGCCACGGCATCGTTCCTCTCTAGCCAACGTTCGCGGCGGGCCGCGGTCTCCGCTCCCGCTTGCCGCGGGAGCGATGCCGTTTTCTGACCATCCCCCGCTGCGCGGAATGCCGCGAAGCGCCGCGGCGCGGTTTCCCGCCGGATGCCGCGTTTTCCCCTAATCGCCATAGGGGATTTCGCGAACGCCACGCGGGTTGCCCCCGATTACCGGCGTTTTCCGCCGTCCTTACAATTTTTTGCACGTGCCTTGCGCGTATCGGCAAGTGGTTCGGGCCGCGTGCCGGTGCGTCGGGAAGGCAGGTGAAGCAGCCGGTTCCGCAGTGGGGCGGCCGAATTTTTGACGGATCAGAAATCAGAAAGCAGAGGGAGAAATGACCGAGAAAACCAAGGGAGAAGTCGAACAGGCTTCGGAGGAGTCGCGCACGTCCGGATTGGGCGGCCTGCTGACGGAGAAGATATCGCGGCGGAGCTTCGGCAAGCTGCTCGGCGCGCAGACGGTGCTGGCGTCGACGGTGTCGCTGTCGGGCTGCCTGGGGGGCGGCGGAGGCGGATCGCACGATGAAGAAACGCCTCCCGCGGAAGCGAAAACGCTGACGCGGGCGGAGTTCGTGGCCACGGTTTCCGATTATTTCGACTGGACGCATTCGTCGCAATACCTCGATCAGTTCAAGGCGCTGCAGCCGACCTTCAGCGACGTGACGCTGGGCGTGACGCCTTACGGGAAGCAGATCGAGACCGCGCTGGAAGCCGGCCTGCTCGACAACAGCCAGGGCTATTTCTATCCCGATCGGCCGATCACCCGCGAAGACGCGGCGGACATCTACGTCAAGGCCTTCAGGATTCCGGCGGCGACGACCAATCCGCTGACGGGGTTCACGGACGCCAGCGGCATCAGCGCGGACCGACTGGCCAGCGTCAAGGCGATCGTCGCGGCGGGCTTCATGGGCGGGACCAGCACGACCGCGTTCTCGCCGCAGGGGACGGTCTCCGCCGACGACGCCAAGGCGGTCCTGGCGAAGATCACCTCCACGCTCGTGGCGCCGGTGCAGGCCATGCCGAAGCCGGGGACGACCTCGCCGCGGCGCTACGTGAGCTACACCACGCCGACGCCGGGCGCGAAAATCTACATCACCGAGACCTTCGACGGCAGCGAACCCGAAGACCCGACGACTTCGAGCAAGGCGATCGCCTACGATTTCGTCACGATCGGCACGCGGGCCTACGTCGTGGACGACGGCCGGGCGGGCACGCTCAAGGTCACGCAGCCGGGCGGAACCATCCGCGTCAAGGCGGTGGCGAAGAAGGACGGCCTGGCCACGAGCAACGTGCAGTCGTTCACCTGGTATCTCAACCGTCCCGGCTCCAACATCAAGGAACCGGCGGAAAAGCAGACGCAGCCGTTCGAATACAAGGTGGTGCACCAGGGGACCAGCACCTCGCCGACGGTGTACAAGATCTACAACATGTCCGAATCGGTGCAGGCCTTCTCGTACCTGATCATGGGACCGACGCGCGGCATCGTCTTCGATTTCCTCCAGGTGCACTACCTGAGCGGCAACATGAAGACGCTGGTGGACCGGCTGGCGAACGGCGTTCCCTACGACGCGGTGCTCGGGCACAACCACGTCGACCACGTGGCGCAGATCGGCAATTTCACGAGCGTGGCGACGGATGGCTCGGGCGGGGTGGCGTCCTGGGGCGGCAAGATCTACACGACCAAGCTGGACAAGTACCAGCTGATGGCCGTCTCGGCCTCGACCAATGCCGGCTTCAAGGCGGCCGGCGACGAGGCGGTCGAGCTGGAGGACGGCCATGTGTTCGACCTGGGCGGCGGCATCGCGGTCACCGCCTGGCACGCCCCGGCGCATGAGGACGGACTGGTGACGCTGGTGACCAGCAACGGCTGGGTGTACGCCAGCGACATGTTCGGCTGCAACCGCCCCTATACGGCGGACACCACGAACTATGCCGGCATGCGCAGCGACCTGTTCCTGGCCATGACGCGGCAGCTCGTGGCCAACTACAAGAAGTGCATCGCCGGCGGCCAGATTCTCGAAGTCACTAACGCGCACAACGAGGCGCCGCTGACGGGCGAAGGCATCAACGTCTTCATCAAGTGCTTCCAGAAGATGGTCGACGACGGTCCGTCCGCCACCGAGGGCTCCATCCGCGGCGGCGTCAACCGGATGAGCATGGTCCGCGAAGGCGAGAGCAACGTCAAAGGCATGTGGCGCGGCAGGAACTGGATGGCCGTCGAGATCGGCGGCAATCCCTCGGCGCACAAGGACTTCACGACGTTCACCGAAGGCTCCAGCAGCGTCATGACGGGCACCGGCCTGGCCTATCCCTGTAACAACACGGTCGACTACAACACCGCCGACGGCTACAAGAAATATTCGGTGCTGGCCAACCTCGAAATCACGGGCGGCGAGCTCATCGGCGTCGATGTCTATTGGAACACCAATCAGAGCGCGGGCAGCGTCCCCCGCAAGCTGGCGAACAAGCTCGATCCCTGGACCTACAGCTACCAGATCTACGTGCCGGCCGGAACCGGCAGCATCACGGTGGCGCCGTGGGCGATGTCGAGCAACTTCAAGTCGATGACGCTCAACGGCACGGCCGTGAAGCAGGGGGCGAGCACGACGGTGGCGGCGACGGCCGGCAGCAAGATCACCGTGGTCATCGTTTCTCCGGACGGCAGCCAGACCAGCACGTACACCTTCACGGTGACCAATACGAAG
>JADHEE010000653.1_pt1 | contig 12596 bp, 10 predicted proteins | sample 8952401 | NCBI WGS metagenome assembly JADHEE01 (sample SAMN16124438, study PRJNA663242) | bioreactor sludge metagenome | isolation source: sludge (ammonium) | place: India:Bengaluru | collected 2019-02-28
TTTCTATGAGGAATTAGACTATGACAATTATCAATCAGGCTACCTGTAAACTGTTTACTGATTCTGCACGATTCACCCAGCTCGCAGGTTACTACGAAGAGGAAAGACGTACTGTGTGGATGATGCTGCGAGCACAGCCACGCCCTTGCTTCAATCATGCTTTGATTGAGGAGATCATGAACCTGTCCTGGCTGGTCAGGCAGTCCGGGTTTGACGTTGATTTTTGGGTGACCGGATCGCTGGTGCCGGATATGTACAACACCGGCGGTGATTTACGCTTCTTTGTTGACTGCATTGAGAATGGCCGTCGCGAAGCGCTACGGGCGTATGCCCGCGCCTGTGTGGACTGTGTTCATGCTGCGTCGCGAGGCTTCGATACCGGGGCGATCACCCTGTCGATGGTAGAAGGCAGTGCGCTTGGCGGTGGATTCGAAGCCGCGCTGGCGCACCACTTTTTACTGGCGCAGCGGGACGCGCGCTTAGGCTTCCCGGAGATCGCCTTTAATCTGTTCCCGGGCATGGGAGGCTACTCGCTGGTGGCACGCCGTTCCGGCATGAAACTGGCCGAGGAGCTGATCTACAAAGGGGAGTCACACACGGCGGAATGGTATGAGCAGCAGGGGCTGGTGGATGTTCTGTTCGAACCCGGTCAGGGCTACGTGGCGACACGTACCTTTATCGACACGTTACAGCCTAAAATGAACGGCGTCAGAGCCATGCTGCGCGCCCGTCAGCGGGTCATGCAGTTGCCACGCAGTGAGTTAATGGACATCACGGAAGACTGGGTGGAGGCTGCATTCTGCCTGCAGCCGAAAGACGTGGCCTATATGCAGCGGCTGGTTCAGCTCCAGGACCGCCACACCGCATCAGGCCTGCGTAAAGCCAGCTAACGCGCATTGCGTGACTGATAACGTTTAAACCATCGCTCGAATGCGACAACGGGCATGGGCTTAGCAAAAAGAAAACCCTGTCGTTCGTTGACGCCATTCTTCGTCAGAAAGGCGTCTTCTTTAGCACTCTCTACCCCTTCGGCTATAACCTGCAAATTCAGCGCCTGGGCGACGGCAACAATCGCGCGCACCAGCGACTGCGAAACCGACTGCTTATGAATATCACGTACAAACGCCTGATCGAGCTTTATGGCATCGATGGGGAAGCGGGCCAGTTGCGACAGCGAGGAGTAACCGGTGCCAAAATCATCGAGATGGATCTGCGCCCCCAGCTTGCTGAACTGCTGAATTACCGATAGCGCCAGCTCTTCGTTCTCAATCAGGCAGCTTTCCGTCAGCTCCACATCAATCGGGCAGTACTCAAAATCAAGGTCCTTCAGGGCCTGTTTCAAATCGCTGAAGATGGTCTGATCGGCCAGCTGGCGGGCCGAGACGTTAACGGCGACCCGCAAGTTGATACCTTTGTCGCGCCATTTAGCGACCTGGCGCACCACATCAAGCATGACCCAGCGGCCCAGCGGCACGATAAGCCCGGACTCTTCGGCATAGGAGATAAATTCAAGCGGCGGGATCAGCCCGCGCTCCGGCGACTGCCAGCGAACCAGCGCTTCAAGGGTCTTAACCTCGCCGCGCCAGGTGATTTTTGGCTGATAGTGGATCACCAGCTGGTCGTTATCCAGCGCCTTGCGCAGGTTGGTGTCCAGCCACAGGTATTCAAAAACACGCTGATTCATTTCTGGCGAAAAGACGCAGAAGGTGCCGCGCCCGTTCTCTTTGGCGGTATACATAGCGGTATCGGCATTGCGGATCACGCTTTCACGATCGGTCCCGTGCTGCGGGGCGAGAGAAATACCCAGCGAACAGCCGGTATAGACTTCGATTAAACCGATGCGGAAGGGCTGGCGCAGGCGGGTCAGGATCCGCGAGGCCATAGCCTCCAGCGCGCCCTGCGAGGTACCGGTTGCCAGCACGATAAACTCATCGCCGCCCAGACGAGCCAGAAGCTGGCCCTCTTCCAGACAGCTGAGGATCGCCAGCGCCACGGCCTGTAAAAGCTGATCGCCAAACATATGTCCGTAGGCGTCATTCACTTTTTTGAAATTATCGAGGTCAAGGTAGACCACACCCACCTGGCCCTCGCCACGCATGTCGATCGCAGCACTGATCAGATCGTGTATGGCATTGCGGTTTGGCAGGCCGGTGATGGTATCGGTATTGGCGAGCACCCGGAGTCGCTCCTGGGCGCGGCGCTCTTCAGTAATATCCGTCCCGGAACAGATAAGGAAAATTTCATTTTTGCCGCTGCCGCTGTGCACAAATTTATTGCGAAACAGGAACAGGCGCTGCCCTTTGCGCGTTTTGATCCAGCGTTCCACTTCATAGGAGCTACCGTCACGAAAAAAACCGCTGATGTTACGGCGGGAGGCGGCGGCTTCGCTACGGCTCATGAACAATTTGAAGACGTTCTGGCCGATAACTTCATGCTCTTTCATCCCGGTATACTCTTCGCTCAGACGATTAAAGCGTTGAATATTGCCGTGCCGGTCAAGGATGACAATGACTGAATTGGCTTCGGAAACCACCTGTTCAGCAAAAGATAAACCTTGCGCCAGGTCGCGGGCAACAGAAGGGGTGTCGTGCCAGGCAGAGGCGGTGCCGGCCCACTCTTTTTTAGTAATCTTGCGGCCCACCAGATGCACAGGTACTTCGGAGCCGTACAGGGAGAGCGTCATGGTAATGCTGGAGGTGATCACCGTCATCTGGCGAATATGATTTGCCTGTTCGTCGGTCAGGGCGACTACTTGCGTCGTATCTGCGCTTTCACTGGCCGCAAGATGAAGCGCATTGCTGTCTGCCGTTAACCGCCACCAGGGACTGTGGGTGCCCATGTAACGAAACAGCAAATTTTGCTCCACATCGTCAATCATGCTCTCTCCCAGGCGCACTCAATTGCACACAATGTGCATTTTCAGTCGGTTTAATCACGTTAAAACGGCGCTGATTCAAGGCTAAACTTATTGTTTTTTCCCAGTATTCTTATATTAGAACGAGAATGGCGAAAAAGGATACAGGCGAATGAATATTCTGAGAACACAAAATGGCGTGAACCTGCCCGTCGCAAATAATTGTGATCGCTTTTGGCAAATTTGGCAGGAAAAGATAAGTAAAAGTGATGAGTATCAGGTTTTAGAGGTAATAAAAAAGTCGGACCACCCGGTGGGGTGAATCCGACTTTTTCGCAGCGAACTATCAGACCGCAGGGCGGGCGATAACGCTGCGTGTTTCCATGCGGACTTCAGCGATAGTAACGTCGATAACCTCGGTCACCTTGTAAGCCACTTCGCCTTTAATCTGAACAGTGCCGTTCTCCTGGCTGCAGACCAGTTCATCACGCACGGCGTGCAGGAACGGTGCCGGAATAAATGCCACGGCGCCGTTATCCACCAGACGAACGCGCATACCGCCACGGCTGATATCGATGATTTCAGCCGCAAAACGGGTGTCAGTGCCGGCTTTGTCTTTCAGGAATCGAGCATACAGCCAGTCACCCACATCGCGCTCCGCCATGCGGTTAAGACGACGACGCTCTGCCATCTGCACGGTGGTCTCGTCCTGCGGACGGGCAATGGTTTCACCTTTGACGATAGCTTTAAGAAGGCGGTGGTTCACCATATCGCCATACTTACGGATCGGTGATGTCCAGGTTGCATAAGCTTCCAGACCCAGACCAAAGTGCGGGCCAGGTTCGGTGCTAATCTCCGCGAAAGACTGGAAACGGCGAATGCGGCTGTCGAGGAAGCCAGATGGCTGTGCATCCAGCTCACGACGCAGCTTGCAGAAGCCGTTCAGCGTCAGCACTTCCTGCGGATCGACATGCACGTCGTGGGTCTTCAGCAGGGCAGCCAGCGCTTCGCTGTTGGCAGGATCAAAGCCGGTGTGCACGTTATAAATACCGAAACCGAGCTGGTCGCGCAGCACGCGGGCTGCACAGATGTTGGCCGCAATCATTGACTCTTCAACGATGCGGTTAGCAATGCGACGCGGCTCAGCAACGATATTCAGCACTTCGCCTTTTTCACCGAGGATAAAGCGGTAGTCAGGGCGATCCTTGAACACCAGCGCATGGGTCTTACGCCACTCGCTGCGGCTCAGGCAGACGCGCTGCAACAGACGAATCTGTTTGGCAATGGCGTCGTTGGCAGGCTGCCAGGTACCGCTGTTTTCCAGCCAGTCAGAGACTTCGTCGTACACCAGCTTGGCTTTCGACTCGATGGTTGCGGCAAAGAACTCAATGTTCTCTTCGATAGTGCCATCGCTGGCGATGGTCATACGACAGGCGAGGACCGGACGCACGGCGTTGGCTCGCAGCGAGCATAAGTCATCAGACAGTTCACGCGGCAGCATCGGGATGTTAAAGCCCGGCAGGTAGTTGGTGAAGGCGCGGATTTTAGCCGACTCATCCAGCGGGGTGCCTTCAGCAATCCAGGCCGTCGGATCGGCAATCGCCACGGTTAACAGCAGTTTGCCGTCAGCCTGCTCTTCCACATACAGCGCATCGTCCATATCTTCGGTGCTGGCGCTGTCGATGGTCACAAAATTGAGCGCAGTGAGATCGCGACGCGTCAGACCTTCGTCCAGCATCTCCGTCGCCGCGCCTTCAGGCGCTTCTTTTTCCAGGTTATGGCGTGCCAGCGTGACCCACCATGGCACGAAATGATCGTCGCCAAATGTAATAAACTGGGTCAGTTCAGCATAAAAACCGCGGTCGCCCTTCAGAGGGTGACGGCGCATTTCAGCCACGGCCCAGTCACCTTCTTTGAAATCATGCGCGACACCGCGCTCGGCGCGGCAAGGGATGGCGTCTTTCAGCAGGGGATGGTCCGGGATGATGGACAGACGGTCATCTTTACGCAGTACCTTACCGACAAAACGGGTCAGGAAGGGTTCGATCAACTCTTCAGGCTCGGCGGATTCACGATCCTTTTCGCTATGGATCACAGCGGTAATACGATCGCCGTGCATCACTTTCTTCATCTGCGGAGGCGGAATGAAGTAGCTTTTCTGCGCATCGACTTCAAGGAAGCCAAAGCCTTTTTCCGTGGCTTTTACCACCCCTTCAGCACGTGGCGTCTGGGAATGCAGTTGCTGTTTAAGCTGCGCTAGCAGCGGGTTGTCCTGGAGCATAGTGATCTATTTTCGTAGCCATTGAGCGGCTGACAGTTTTACGCGAATCTCACTGCTACAGCAAGCGCTCTTTAGGTAATTAGTATGGTTATTCGCCTCTGCCAATGGCGATCTTCAGACGGTTCAACCAGCCGCAAAAAGCGCTCCAGGTCAGCAGGTTGATAGCCTGGGCCGGGGAAAGCCCCTCATCCGTTAACGGGGTAAATTGCGCGGCGCTGAACTGATCCGGGGAGCGCGCCAGTTGCTCTATCGCGCGTCTCACTGGCTCATCCAGGGCAGGAGATATCTGTGCGGCATGGATCCCGCTGACCAGAATTTCACCTGTGTAATCGAGGATCGCCGGTTCATGACACAGCACCGGCGTGAGCTGCTGCAACAGCGGCTCAGCCTGCCAGCGTTCAAGCGACGCCAACTGTTGTGCACTGGCATTGCATTGCTCAACGCCCGGGACAACTGGCTCCCAGGTGTCCATGTTCAGCACATTATCGTCTATCAGAGCGTGCGGCGGGATGTGGTGCCCGGGCAGCCAGCGAACAGGATGCCCGAGCAGGGCCTGGAAGACCGCCACGACCCGCGCCTGAAAGCCAACAAAGCCGATAATCTGATTGATGGTCACAATGTCGTAGACCGTCAGGCCCACGTCATCCAGTTCCTGCTGTGCCTTGCTGTCGATCACATCGGGTGAGCTGGCAAGCTGGCGGGCATACTGAGTGATTTGGGCGAGGCGGCGATTACTTTCACGGGAGGAGTCAGGACCGGGGAGGGGGGCAAGTAGCGCGGCGTAGTGATTACAGAGCCGCTGCACGCCGCACACCTGTGCCACGGTCAGGGCCGTGCTGAAACGGTCATACGCGCTGAACGTGCGCAGGCGATTTACCGGCACGGCGCGTGGGAAAAAGAGGTCGCACAGCGCCCGGGCCGGGGTCAACCAGCGCTCACAGGCCGCCAGCAGCGAGGCCGGTAAGGCGAGGTTCAACAAAAAACGATCCGCCACCTGTGCGGCTTCGGGAACCAAAGGCAGGACTTCCGTCGGGCTGCTACTGGACTGGGTCTCGTGATACCAGTGGCCTTTGCCAGAAATACGGCGTTGTTCCATGTGCGTTCCTTGATCTCAAAATGGCGATCAATATCCTGGCGTAAGGCAGATAAAGGGAAAAATATTGTTAGGTGATAACAAATAGCAGAACGGAATAACGAAGGGGCGGTGCGGGGGAGAAACTCTCTTCCCGTGCGGGAAGAGAGTCACAGCTTATTTAATTTCCAGCTCGTTCATTGCAGCGATGTTGAAGCCGCCGTCAACGTGAACTACTTCGCCGGAGATACCAGCGGAAAGGTCAGAGCACAGGAATGCTGCAGAGTTACCCACATCTTCAATGGTAACGGTACGACGAATCGGGGTAACCGCTTCGCAGTGTGCCAGCATTTTACGGAAATCTTTAATACCGGAAGCTGCCAGGGTGCGGATAGGACCTGCAGAGATGGCGTTAACGCGCACGCCTTCAGGACCCATTGCGTTCGCCATGTAGCGTACGTTGGCTTCCAGAGAGGCTTTCGCCAGGCCCATAACGTTGTAGTTAGGGATAGCACGCTCAGCGCCCAGGTAGGACAGAGTCAGCAGGGCTGCGCCCGGGTTCAGCATCGCGCGGCAGGATTTCGCCATCGCAACGAAGCTGTAGGAGCTGATGTCGTGAGCGATTTTGAAGCCATCACGGGTAACCGCGTTCACGTAGTCGCCGTCCAGCTGGTCGCCAGGAGCGAAGCCAATGGAGTGAACGAAACCGTCGAATTTCGGCCATGCTTTTGCCAGTTCAGCAAACATGCCGTCGATGCTTTCGTCTTGTGCAACGTCACATTCCAGAACGATGCTGGAACCCAGCTGCGCGGCAAACTCTTCAACACGGCCTTTCAGCTTGTCGTTCTGGTAGGTGAACGCCAGCTCAGCGCCTTCGCGATGCATTGCCTGTGCGATGCCGTATGCGATGGACAGTTTGCTGGCAACGCCAGTCACCAGAATGCGCTTACCGGAAAGAAAACCCATAGCTCTAATCCTTATATTCATTGTTGTGGCGGCTGTCATCTGTTTGGACAACCGTCGTTAAAACGCGGCGATAATAGCATGTGTCGCGTACAGTGTTAATCCGACCACTCCATACGGGGCAGGTCAGCGGTCTTTTCGCCATGCATCGGCGGTTAAGGCTTCGCCAAAATGCCCGGCAATTAAACGTTTTGTCAGGTCGTGAAGCGGCGAGGCCAACACCGATGCGGTACTGCCGCGCTCCACTACCGAGCCTTCATGCATCACCATCACCTGATCGCTGATGTGCTTCATCATCCCCAGATGCTGGGTCACGTAGATATACGAGATACCCTGTTTCTCCTGCAACTCCAGCATCAGATTGATTAACTGTGAACGCATCGACATATCCAGCGAGGCCAGCGCTTCGTCAGCGATGATGACTTTTGGCCGCAGGATCAGCGCGCGGGCAAGGCCGAGACGCTGCTTTTGGCCGGGTGCCAGCATATGCGGATAATAGCTGACATGATCCGGCAGTAGCCCAACCATCCGCAGGGTCTCAATTATCTGCTTACGGCGCGCTTCGAACTCCAGATCGGTATTCAGACGCAGTGGAAAATCGAGGATCTGCGAGATACGCTGGCGCGGGTTCAGCGAGGTCGAAGGATCCTGAAAAATCATGCGGATCCGCTGACTGCGGAACGAGTAATCACCAAATTTCAGCAGATGGTCGTCAATCAGTACGTCGCCATCAGAGGGTTCGATCATACCGGCCAGCATTTTTGCCAGCGTTGATTTCCCCGAACCGTTCTCGCCGATGATCGCCAGGGTCTGCTTTTCCCGCAGGGTAAAGCTCAGCGGCTTTACCGCTTCGACGGTCTGGCGATGGAACAAACCGGTGCGATAGCGAAAGGTCTTACTCAGGTTGCGCACTTCCAGCAAGGTTTCGACCATGTCACTCTTTCTCCATGTTCAGCGGGAAATGGCAGGCAAAGAGGTGGTTCCTCGGCCCGGCAAGGCGCGGGGTTTCAATGCATTTACGCTGCGCATAGGGGCAGCGTGGCCCCAGGCGGCAGCCAATCGGCAGATGCTCAAGAAGCGGAATCGCCCCCGGCAAGGTGTTGAGGCGGCTTTTATGCGGCATGGCGCTGCCAAAATCGGGGATCGCCCGGATCAGCGCCTGGGTGTAGGGGTGATGTGGCATGGTAATCAGATCTTCGCTGCCGGCGGTTTCCACGGTCTGTCCGCAGTACATCACGTCAATTTTATCTGCCCATTTGCTCAGCATCTGCAGGTCATGGCTGATCAGCAAAATAGTGGTGTTGTTGTTCTGGTTCAGCCGCGTGAGCAGGCGGAAAATTTGCGCCTGGGTGGTGGGTTCCATCGCATTGGTCGGTTCATCGGCAATCAGCAGGCGTGGCTGGTTGGCCAGCGCAATGGCGATCATCACTTTCTGACACTCGCCGTCGGTCAGCTCATACGGGAAGCTGCGCATGGCGTCTTTGTGATCCTTAATGCCCACCCGGTGCAATAGCTCGATGGTCCGGCGTTTGCGCCAGCCAAAACGCTGCCACCAGCGGCCTTTATAGGTCCAGCCGGGAATGTTCTGCATCAGCTGCTTACCAACACGTTCGGACGGATCGAGGCAGGACTGCGGCTCCTGAAAAATCATCGACACGTTGTGGCCCACCAGCTTACGCCGCTCGCGGGCGGAGAGGCGCAGCAGGTCGATATCATCAAAACGCATCCGGTCGGCGGTGACGCGCCAGTTATCTTTCGCCACGCCGCATATGGCTTTGGCAATTAAACTTTTGCCCGAGCCAGACTCGCCCACCAGTCCGCGGATCTCGCCTTCGCTCAGGGTAATGCTGACGCGGTCAACCGCTTTCACCCAGCCTTCGCTGGTTTTTATTTCAATCGTCAGATTACGAATGTCCAGTAATGGCATTATTCCACCCCCGCCACAATGGCGCGACGAATGCCGTCGCCAAGCAGGTTCACCAGTAACACACTTATCATGATCGCCGCGCCCGGCAGCATCACCGTCCACGGCGCCACGTAGATCAATTCCAGCGCGTCGCCCAGCATTGCCCCCCATTCCGGGGAGGGAAGTTGCGCGCCCAGGTCGAGAAAACCGAGCGCAGCGATATCGAGGATCGCCATCGACAGCGCGCGGGTGATCTCGGTCACCATCCCGGAGGCGATATTAGGCAGCACCGCGAACCACAGAATATTTAAGGTAGTGGCGCCATCCAGACGGGCGGCAACCACGTACTCTTTTTCCAGCTCATCGTGAACCAGGCTATAGACCGAGCGCACCATGCGCGGCAGCAGCGCCAGCCACACCGCAAACATAGCGTGGGTCAGGTGCGGGCCTGAGAACGCCACCACGATGATCGCCAGCAGCAGCGACGGAATCGACAGCAGGGTGTCGAGAATGTGGTTTGTCACTGCCGAGCGCAGGCCGTGGGTTGACCCGGCGACAATGCCCAGCACCAGCCCACACAGGGTGGCCGCCAGGGTGACCACAAACGCGCCGCCGACCGTGGGTGCTGCGCCGCTCAGCAGGCGACTTAAGACATCGCGCCCGAGATCGTCGGTACCGAGGAAGAACGAGACTTCGCCGTAACGTGACCAGGAGGGCGGTAACAGCTGATAGCCGAGGAACTGTTGGTCGATACCGTAGGGCGCAAACCAGGATCCCAGGACGCAGAGCAGCGCCAGGCCGCCGCAGCCGTACAGGCCGATCATCGCCGTGGTATCGCCATAAAAGTTACGCCACACGGTGCGCAACGCCCCGGGCGTGCGCTTTTCACTGTATACGCTATCGTAAGGCATACCATTCCTTATGTTTCAGCGGGTTAGCCATAGCGCCCAAAATATCGGATATCACGTTAACAATAATCACCAGCGCGCCAATCACCATCACACCTGCGGAGATCGCGGCGTAATCCTGCTGGCGGATGGCGTTAATCAGCCAGCGCCCCAGGCCCGGCCAGCTAAAGACCATCTCGGTGATCATCGCCAGGGTCAGCATGGTGGAAAACTGCAGGCCTAGCCGCGGGATCACCGGCGGCAGGGCGTTATGCAGAACATGGCGACGTAAAATCGTCAGCCGCGACAGCCCGCGCGTAGCTGCGGCTTTGACATAGTTCTTATCAAACACCTCGATGGTGCTGATGCGCATCAACCGGATCACCTCGGTGGTCGGCGCAACGGCCAGCGCCAGCACCGGCAGCACCATATGGCGCACGGCGCTGATAATCATCTCATGCCGCCAGACCGAATCTGAGAGCCAGGCGTCAATAATGGCGAAACCGGTCACCGTCTTCACCTCATACAACAGGTCAAAACGCCCGGAAACCGGCAGCCAGCCCAGCGTCAGTGAGAAAAAGAGCGTCAATAGCAGCGCCAGCCAGAACACCGGCACCGAAAAGCCGAGCAGAGCGATGGCACTGATGAATTTATCCTGCCACTTGTTGCGGGTGATCCCGGCGAGCATCCCCACCGGGATCCCTACCACCAGCGCAAAACCGAACGCCAGGATGCACAGCTCCATCGTGGCGGGGAACACCTCTTTTAGCTGTTCAGCGATGGGCTGGCCGTTAATGCTGGAGACGCCAAAGTCAAAATGCAGTACCCCTTCAAACCAGAACCACCACGCATTCCACAGAGAGGCGCCCTGTAGCGGCGCATGCGGCGTGAAATAGCTCAGACTGAAGCCGACAAAGGTCAGGAAGAAGAGAGTGATGAGCAGCAACAGCAGCCGACGTAAGGTAAAAATAATCACGGTTTTTTCACCTCTTCTTGCTTCTCACGAGAGACACCGGCAAAGGACGCGTTGCCAAACGGGCTAAGCACCAGCCCTTTAATATCGTAACGGTACGCCTGCAGACGCAGAGAGGAGGCCAGCGGCAGCACCGGCAACTCTTTGGCCAGAATCGTTTGTGCCTCATCGTAGGCATCGATGCGCGACGCCAGCTGCTGAGTTGACAGCGCTTTGCGCAGAATGTCATCAAACTCGCGGTGGCACCAGTGGGCATAGTTGGTCTGTGAATCGATCGCTGCACAGCTCAGCAGTGGCCGGAAGAAGCTGTCCGGGTCGTTACTGTCGGTTGCCCAGCCTGCCAGGGTTAAATCATGGTTCATATCCATCAGGCGCGCCTCCTGAAAACGGCCTTCCACCGGAACGATCACCACGGTGACCCCCACCTGAGCGAGATCGGCTTGCAGCAACTCAGCGGTCTTAAGCGGGCTGGGGTTCCAGGCCTGAGAACTGGTAGGGACCCACAACTGCAGGGTGAGATTATCCGCCCCCAGCGCTTTGAGTTGTTCGCGGGCTTTATCCGGGTTGTATTCGGTAATTTTAGCCTCGCTATCGTAAGCCCACGAGGCGCGGGGCAGGATTGAGGCGGCCGTTTCTGCCGTACCGTAATAGATGGACTGCATCAAACGCTGGTTATTGATCGCCAGCGCCAGAGCGTGGCGCACTGCCGGGTTATTGAGCGGCGGCTTATTGGTATTAAACGCCAGATAGGCGATGTTCATGCCCGGGCGCAGGGTCAGGCGCAGACGCGGATCGTCACGCAGGATGGTCAGCTGGCTGGCGGCCGGCCAGGCCAGCACATCGCACTCACCGGTGAGCAGCTTCGATAATCGGCCCGTGCCGCCGGAACCTAAATCCACCACGACCTGTGGCATCAGCGGTTTGCCGCGCCAGAATTTGTCATGGCGTTGCAGACGCACATATTGCCCGGCGCGATACTCTGCAACCTGGAACGGACCTGTGCCCACCGGCTGGCGGTCCATCAGCTCCTGTTTATCCTGCAGGGTCAGTTGGGTGGCATATTCAGCGGACATCACCGAGGCGTAGTGCGTTGCAAGATGCCACAGGAAGGAGGCATCCGGGCGCGCGAGGGTAAACTCCACCGTGCGGTTGTCCAGCTTGCGCACGTTTTTCACCGTATCGGCAAACTGCAGGCTGTCGAAATAGGGGAAGCTGCCGCCGTTAACGTAGTGCCACTCATCGTCGCGGTTAAAAATGCGCTGGAAGGTGAAGACCACATCATCCGCATTGAGTTTACGGGTAGGTTTAAACCATGACGTGGACTGGAAGCTCACATCGTCGCGCAGACGGAAACGGTAGGTGGCGCCGTTGTCTAAGACTTCCCAGCTTTCGGCCAGCTCTGGCACCAGGCGGTACGTATAAGGATCTACATCCAGCAGGCGGTCGTACAGCTGTGCGGCGAGAGTATCAACAATCAGGCCGCTGCTCGCTTTTTGCGGGTTGAAGGTGTTGACCTGCCCACTGACGCAGTAGACAAAGCCGCTGTCGCGAATATCAGCGCCATCCACAGACGTGGGGGCAGCAAAAGCCTGGCTACATAACAGGCCGAGCGCAATCAGGGACGAGAAAACCAGACGCATAATTTTTAAGGTTTTTAGTG
>JADHEE010000639.1_pt1 | contig 12554 bp, 11 predicted proteins | sample 8952401 | NCBI WGS metagenome assembly JADHEE01 (sample SAMN16124438, study PRJNA663242) | bioreactor sludge metagenome | isolation source: sludge (ammonium) | place: India:Bengaluru | collected 2019-02-28
GGAGCCGGGAGAGAGTCGCGAGGAGGGTTGGGAATGAAGAAGAGAGTCGTCTCGGCCGCGGTGGGCCTGGCGCTCGTCCTCGGCTGCGCCGGCGTCGCCGTCGCCGCCGACGAGGCCAAGCCGCTCTACGTCCAGACCATCCAGAAGTACCGGGCGCCGGTGCTCGACGACGTCGGCGGGCGCGAGTACAAGTTCCTGATCGACCCGGCGAAGATGAAGGCGAAGCCCGAGGACGCCTTCCGGGACGTCTGGAAGAAGGTCCGGGCGGCCGCGGAGAAGAACGGGTTCGAGGTCACCGAGAAGGAGAAGAGCCCCTTCAAGGTCGAGCTCGCGACGAAGGAGTACTTCGATACTCCCGACCAGCTCCTCTGGAAGGCCGGCTATCAGATTCGCGTCACGAACAAGTACGCCGACGGCAAGCCCGGGAAGGACGTCGCCGTCAACGTGAAGTGCGTCAAGGAGGACGCCCGCCTCGCGATGGCCGCCCCGCTCGCGGTCACGGGGGGTGAGAAGGTCAAGATCGAGGCCGAGGGGAACGTCGGCATCGGCCCCGGCGGCCAGCTCCGCGAGTACATCGAGAAGGGCGCGACGTTCACGGTCCCCGTCGAGGCGCTCGGGAAGATGACGCTCGCCGACTTCGGCCGGTTCGTGCCGGAGCTCCTGTCGATCGGTCTCCCCGCCGACACCGCGTTCGTCGGGAAGAAGGCCTATTCGACACGCGTCAAGCCGGGTGCGGTCGTCCTTCCGGGGACGGAGCCGTGCGGCGTCTCGATGGAGGCCTTCGCCGACAAGGAAGGCGGAGCCCCGTACCTCTACGACTTCTCCTACGGCTATTCGGACCTCTACTTCTACGACATCGCCCCCGTCCACGAGGCGGGCGAGAAGTTCCTGCTGAAGGTCCTGCACGGCGACCTCGCGGGGATCGCGATGCCCGAGAGCGAGAAGTGGGGCGGCTCGAAGGTCCGCAAGCTGATGAACCGGCCGCTCGGCGTCGCCGCGGCCGCGGCGGCCGGCCCGGTGGGCGACCCGCTCGACGAGCTCTACGGCGTCGCCTCGCAGCCCGCGTACATCAAGCACTACGAAGCCGACAGGACCGGGAAGGTCCTCGTCAACCCCTACCTCCAGGTCGCGACGAAGGAGTTCCCCGCGATCCTCGACGCGAAGATGGCCCCGTACAACTACGTCATCGACGCCGAGGGGCGGGTCACGATCATCCCCGAAGTGGCCCAGCCGCTCGGTCGGACCTACCCGAACGGCTTCTTCCGTCCCGAGGACCAGTCGGAGAAGAAGCCCGGGACGCGTGAGAACTTCGGCCACGTCTCGTCCCTCGCCGGCGCCCCCGGCCGGATCAGCGGGGAGATCCTCTTCGACAAGGAGACGAAGACCTACACCACGAACAACAAGTCGGGCCGCTACAGCAAGCACAACAAGGACCGGACGCCGCAGCAGCTCGCGAACGCCGCGAACCTGATCCGGCAGGTCGTCGACACTCAGGGCGTGGCCTGGGGCCCGGCCCTCTACCTGCTCGAATACGCGCCGGCCGACCTCCGCGAGCAGCTGATGAAGAGCCCTGACCTCCGCTACGACGACGAGAAGAAGAAGAAGCGCCCCCATGTCGCGGTGCTGCCGGGCGCTCCCGCGATGGGGAGCACCGACGCGCCGGTCGCCGTGGCCGCCGTCGCCGCGCCCGCCGTCGCCGTCGAGGCTCCGAAGGCCTCCGCCCCCGCCGCGCCGGAGAAGAAGAAGGCGAAGGCGGCCCACAACGACGATCCGTCCTGACGCCGCGGCGATGAGTGAAGACAGCAAAAGGAGCCGAGAGACCATGAAGAAGACCCCGTTCGCCGCGCTCTCGCTGGCGCTCGCCCTCGCGGCCACCGCGTTCGCCCCGGCCCTCGCGGCCGAGGGCGTCACCCCCCACGTATCGGTCCTCAGGGGCGAAGCGAACTTCCTGACGGACTACGACCCGATCAACCTCGACGGCACGGTCAACGCCGTCATCGAGATCCCCGCGGGAACGACCGCCAAGTACGAGACGACGAAGGACACGGGGATGCTCGAGCTCGAGCAGAAGAACGGCAAGCCCCGCTTCGTCCAGTACCTCGGATACCCGTGCAACTACGGCCTCATCCCGCGCTCGATGCTCCCGAAGAGCAAGGGGGGCGACGGCGACCCGCTCGACGTCTGCGTCCTCGGCCCGACGGTCCCGATCGGCTCCTGGCGCAGTCGGACGCCGAGAGGATCGCCGACCTCGAGAAGAGGGTCGAGAGCCTCGTCAAGAAGGACAAGGAGCGCTCGGCCGCCGAGGAGAAGGCGAAGTCCGCGAAGGGGACGACCCTCCGCTCCGTGAGCGACAAGGGCAAGCTCGAGTGGGCGAGCGCGGACGGCGCGTACAAGTTCCGGCTCGCCGGCCGTGCGCAGCTCGACGGCGTGTTCTTCTCCGGGGACGAGAACCGGAACGGGAACGCCCTCGGCCTCCGCCGCGGCCGCATCGGCTTCAAGGCGACGGTCGCGAAGGACTGGACCGCCGAGTTCGACGTCGACTTCGCCGACAACGCGGTCGACATCAAGGACGCCTACGTCGGCTACGAGGGGATCGCGGACAGCGCGATCCGCCTCGGCCAGTTCAAGATCCCCTACGGCTACGACCAGCTCGTCTCGTCGAAGGACATCTGGTTCGTCGAGCGGGCCTACGTCGACGCGTTCGCGCCGGGACGGCGGCTCGGCGTCGGCTATTTCTACGGTGCGGACCGCTTCTCCGCCGCCGCGACGCTCTTCACGCAGGGGATCGGCGAGGACGTGAGCGGCCTCGACCAGGGCTGGGGCTGGGCCGCCCGCGGAACGTGGGCGCCGGTCATGCCCTCCGAGACGCGCGCGATCCACATCGGCGCGGCGGCGACGGGCTGGCAGCCGGACGCCGCGGTCGGCTCCGGCAGCACCCGGCCGCCGGCGGCCTACGTCGTGGAGTTCTCGAGCCGCCCGGAGGTTTCGAAGATCGCGAAGGCGAAGTACCTGAACACGGGCGACCTCGAGGACGTCGACCAGGTCCGGCAGTACGGCCTCGAGCTCGCGGGCGTCTGGGACGCCTTCGCCTGGCAGGCCGAATACAACGCCACGAGCGTGGACCGCCTCTCGGGCGCCGTCGACCTCTCCGACCACGACTTCGACGGGTGGTACGCGCAGGTCTCGTACGTCCTGGGCGGCAAGCGGAAGTACGCGGCCGACGAGGGTCTCGTCGACAAGGTCTCGCCCGGAAAGGGTGGGGCCTACGAAGTCGTCGCCCGCTACAGCACGATGGACCTGAACGACCTCACCGCCGTCGACCCGATCAAGGGCGGCAGCGCCGACAACTTCACGTTCGGCCTCAACTACTACCCGAACTTCAACATTCGCCTGATGCTGGACTGGACGATCGTCGACAACGACGAGTACGCGAAGCCGAAAAAGCTCTACGGCGCCGTTCCCGGCGACGACTTCAGCGTCCTCCAGTTCCGCGTCCAGTACGCCTTCTAGATAACCCGGCCGGCTGCCGGAAGGTGCTCCCCGAAGGAGCGCCTTCCGGCGCCCCGTTGACGAGCCCGCGGCCGGAGCCTCCCGCCGCCCGTGCCAGGAGTATCGACATGAGCAACGCAGCCCCCGTCATCATCCCCCGCTGGGAATACAGGACTTTCGGCGAGAGCTTCGGCGAAGCAGAGTCGAACATCCGCTCCCACGGCGAGGCGAAGGCGCGCTCGAGCGCCGAGACGTACATCGTCTCGGCCGACAGCCCGAACAACACGAAGATCCGCGACGGCCTGATGGACATCAAGAAGCTCGAGAACGTCAACGGGGACACGCTCGAGCAGTGGAACCCGGTCCTGAAGTCGGGCTTCCCGCTGACGAACGAGGTCCTCGCTCAGGTTGCCGGGGCCTGGGGCGTCGCGCTCCCGAAGCTGGCCCGCGCGGGCTACACGCTCGACGAGTTCCTCGCCGAGGTCGTCGGCGCCCATCCGAAGCTCCGGGCGATCGCCGTCGGCAAGGAACGATTCGGATTCACGGTGGACGGCTGCATCGTCGAGCTGGCGAACCTGACGTTCGACGGCACGCCGATCCGGACGGCCGCCGTGGAGCACGAGGACCCCGCGCTCGTCATCGCGACGGTGCGGAAGCTCGGTCTCGACAGGTTCTCGAACACGAACTACATCAAGGCGCTCAAGCGGTTCGCCGGTCCGCCGGTCGGCTGATCGGCGCGTTCCGGCGGAGGGGGTTCGTCGCCCCTCCGCCCCTCCTCCTTCCGGCGGGCGCGGATCGTCCGCGCCCGCCCTTCTTTCGACGACGGACGTCGGAGGACCGCATGTGAAGCCAGGGAGGTTGGGGGGAACGCCGGAGTCCGGTCGCCCGCCGCTCCTCCTCGTCGTCGTCCCCACCGGAGGTGCAACGTGACGATCCTCTTCCGACGTACCCGCGCCCTGGAGGCGCAGATCGACCAGTTCCTCGACGCGGTGAGCGAAGGTTGCCTCGTCTTCGAGAAGGGGGTCGACGACTACCTCCGCCACGACGAGCCGAGCTTCGAGGAGCGTCGGAGGGCGATCGGCGTCTTCGAGGGGAAAGCGGACGCACTGCGGCGCGAGGTCGAGACGCGGCTGTACGCTGAATCGCTCATCCCGGACCACCGGGGCGACGTCCTCGGCCTCCTGGAAAACCTCGACAACGTGATCGACCAGGCCAAGCAGACCCTCGGGCAGTTCGAGGTGGAGCGTCCCGAGATCCCGGAGGAGCTCGCCCCCGACTACCTCGCCCTGGCCCGGGCCTGCGTCCAGGCGACGCAGCACCTCGTCGACTCCTGCCGGGCCTTCTTTCGCGAGATCACGGCGGTGCGAAGCCACATCCACAAGGTCTACTTCTTCGAGAAGGAGGCGGACCGCCTTGCGGACGGCCTGAAGCGGAAGATCTTCGCGACGGACCTCGAGCTCGCGCGGAAGATCCACCTTCGCTACTTCTGCCTCCACGTCGAAACGTTGTCGGACCGGGCGGAGGGCGTCGCCGACCGCCTCGCGATCTACACCATCAAGCGGACGATCTGAGCGGGAGGCGGACGGGATGTCCTGGCTCTTCCTGACGAGCGGCCTCTTCCTCGGCTGGTCGCTCGGCGCCAACGACGCGGCGAACCTCTTCGGGACCGCCGTCGCGACCCGGATGCTGAAGTTCCGCACGGCGGCCCTGGTCGGGGGCGTCTTCGTCGTGATCGGGGCGTGGGCCGGCGCTCAGGGGACCTCGGAGACGCTCGGCCGGCTCGGTACCATCGACGCCCCGGCGGGCGCCTTCGTGGTCGCCCTCGCGGCGGCGGCCGCGGTCGTCCTCCTCCTGACGCGGTCGGGGCTCCCCGTCTCGATCACCCAGGCGATCGTCGGCGCGATCCTCGGCTGGAACCTCTTCAACGGGAAGGCGACGGACCTGAAGACGCTGACGCAGCTCCTCTCGTCGTGGCTCCTCAGCCCTCTCCTGGCGGGTCTCATCGCCGCGGGCCTCTTCCTCGTCGCCCGTCGATTCCTTCAGCGGCGAAGGGTCCACCTGCTCGAGGTGGACGCCTGGACCCGAACGGCACTCCTCGTCGTCGGGGCCTTCGGCGCCTTCAGCCTCGGACTGAACGACATCGCGAACGTGATGGGGGTCTTCGTCCGGGTCTCGCCCTTCCCTGCGGAGACGGCGATCGGGCCGCTCCGATTCACGAGCGTCGAGCTGCTCTTCCTGCTCGGAGGCATCGCGATCGCCGTGGGAATCGCGACCTACTCGGGCCGGGTCATGGTCCGGCTCGGTTCGGGGCTGGCGTCGCTCTCGCCGCTCGCAGGTCTTCTCGTCGTCCTTGCGGCGGGCCTGGTTCTCTTCATCTTCGGCTCTCCCGCGCTCCAGCGCCTCCTCCGGACGGCGGGGCTCCCCGGCTGGCCGCTCGTCCCGGTCTCGGCGACCCAGGCCGTCGTCGGCGCGATCGTCGGGACCTCCCTCGTGAGGAGGAGCGGCATCCGGCTCAAGCCTCTCGGGCAGATCGCGATCGGCTGGGTGGCCGCGCCCGCGGCCGCGCTCGTGTTCGCGCTCGTGGGCCTCTTCGTCGTCCAGAACGTCTTCGAGCTCCCCGTGAGCGCCACGCCGCGGCCGGCCGCCGGGGCGAGGGTCGTGGCGGGCTCTGCCTCCTGACGCCCTCGGAGGTCCCCACGCGTTGACCTGGCTCTTCCTCTCGAGCGGACTCTTCCTCGGCTGGTCGCTCGGCGCGAACGACGCCGCGAACGTCTTCGGAACGGCCGTCGCCACGAAGATGGTGCGCTTCCGGACGGCGGTCGTCGTCGCCGGCTTCTTCGTCGTCCTCGGCTCCGCGGCGGGCGTCTCGGGCGCGGCCGGGACGCTCGGCCGGCTCGGAGCGATCGACGCTCCGGCGGGGGCCTTCGCGGTCGCCCTCGCGGCCGGCCTCGCCGTCCTCCTCCTGCTGAAGCGGATCGGCCTGCCCGTCTCGACGACGCAGGCGATCGTCGGCGCGATCGTCGGGTGGAACCTCTACACCGGGCGCCCGACGGACCCCGACGTCCTCAGGCGGATCGTCTCCTCGTGGCTCCTCTGTCCGGCCCTCTCGGCATCCCTCGCGGCCGTCCTCTTCATCGCTGCGCGGGCGGCGATGCCGCACATGAGGATCCACCTCCTCGAGGTCGATGCCTGGACGCGCGTCGGGCTCCTGGCGGTCGGGGGGTTCGGCGCCTACAGCCTCGGGCAGAACAACATCGCGAACGTCATGGGGGTCTTCCTCCGCGTCTCGCCGTTCCCCGAGGAGATCGTCGTCGGGCCGCTGCGCGTCTCGAGCGTGGAAATGCTCTTCCTCGCGGGCGGCCTCGCGATCGCGACCGGCATCGCGACCTACTCCCACCGGGTCATGAAGCGGCTCGGCGGGGGCCTGACGGCGCTCTCGCCGCTCGCGGCCCTCATCGTCGTCGCCGCGACGGCGACGGTCCTCTGGGTCTTCGCCTCCCCGACCCTGTCGCACTTCCTGCGAACGCTCGGCCTGCCGGCCCCGCCGCTCGTCCCCGTCTCGAGCTCGCAGGCGGTCGTCGGCGCGATCCTCGGCATCTCCCTCGTGAGGAGGAGCCCGGTGAAATGGCGGGCCGTCGGCGGGATCGTCGCGGGATGGATCCTCGCGCCGGCCGTCGCGGCCCTGCTCTCTCTGGTCGCGCTCTTCGTTCTCGCGAACGTCTTCCTTCTTCCCGTTGCCGCACCCTGACGGGGGAGGAAAGAGCCCGCCCCCCGGTCTCGACCCCGGGGAGCGGGCTCGGGATTCGCGGGAGCGCTACCGGTTCACCAGAGCCGGCTCTGGAAGCCCATGAGCGGCATGACGTACTGGGTCCAGAGCGTGAGCACGACGAGGATGATGACGAGCTGCGTCATCCCGAACTTGAACGACTCGCCGGTGGAGTACATGTTCGAGAGGTAGCTGATGTTGGCCGGCTTGGAGTTGAAGTAGAGGACGTAGACCTGGTTGATCAGGAACGCCATCGGGAGGCAGAAGCCGACGACGTCCCACCCGAACTTCGTCGCCGTCGCGATCATGACGGGGAAGAGGACGATCGTCCGCGCCGTCTTGCTCTCGTTGATGAGCGTCGTGAAGGCGAAAAGGGAGGCGAGGACGAGGAAGACCGCGACCTTCGGCGTCGCGGCCGTGATGCCGAGGTGGCCGAACATCGCCTCCACGGCGAGGTCGACGATGTGCGTCGACTCCAGGATGCCGCCGAGGACGTAGGCTCCCCAGCTGAACATCAGCATGTGCCACGGGATGTCGGCCTCGTTCCAGGTCAGCACCCCGAAGCGGGGCAGCCCGGAGAACGGCGGGAGGAGGACGAGGACGGCTCCGCACATCGCCACGACCTCGGCCCGGATACCGTGCAGCGGTTCCGTCGACCAGAGCGCGAGGACGGCCACGAAGACCACTGCGGCGCGAAGCTCGCGGAGGCTCGGGCGGCCGAGCGCCTTCAGCTCGGCACGGAGGCGGTCCATGCCCCCGTCGACCTTCGGCTGCGCGTCCTCGGGGCGGACCGGGAAGAGGAGCTTCGTCCCCGTGAACCAGGCGATGCCGCACTGGAGGACGGCGAGCGGCAGGAGCGCCATGAGCCACTGGGAGTACATCACCTTGTGGCCGGCGTTCTCGAGGAGCTGCGCGGCGAGGAGGTTCGCCGCCGAGCCGGTGATGAAGGCGCTCGCCGAGACGTTGTTCGCGAGGAGGTTCTGGAGGACGAGGTTCCTCCCGACGTTGTTGCGTGAGACCCCGCCGACGGCGCCGTACATCGCAGCGATGACCATGAAGAGGGGCAGAAGGATGGCGGTCTTCGCCGACGTCGCGCTGATGAACGCGCCGAGGAGGAGGTTCAGGGCGATGAAGGCCCAGAAGATCCCCGTGATGTGGTTCCCCCACCGTGTCACGAGGAGGAGCGCGATCCGCTTCGCGAGGCCGCTCGCGACGAGGGCGCTCGCCAGGATGAAGCTCGCGATGTTGAGGACCATGACCGGCTCGCCGAGGTAGGCGAAGGTCGGCCGCATCTTCAGGATGCCGAAGAGGATCGTCGAGACGATGACGATGAACGACGTCAGGTAGCTCGGGATCGCCTCCGTCATCCAGAGGACGAGCGAGAAGAAGAAGATCCCGGTGACGGTGTAGAGGTGGCCGACGTTCGCGGCGCCGGCGGCCGATTCGAAGAAGCCGATCGGTCCGCACCAGCGGAGGTGGAAGAAGAGGAAGGCGAGGACTCCGAGCGGGAGGCCGGCGAGCTTCGCTCTCGCCATGAAGGGGCCGGCCTTGATCTCCTGCAGCTTCTCCAGGCCGTAGTTCCGCATGTCGAGCGGATCGACCGCCGTCGGGGCCCGCGGGGTCCCGTCCGCCGCGGCCGCCGGCCGGTCCGGCCCGCTCACGCGCCCTCGGCGCCGTCCGCGGGGCGCTCCCAGCGCGTGTACGGGCTCTTCATGAGCATGCTGTTGAAGTAGCGCGGGTCCCCGGTGACCTCCGTGCCCAGCCAGGCGGGACGGACGTAGGCCTCGTCCTCGGCGGCGAGCTCGACCTCGGCGACGACGAGCCCCTCATTCTCGCCGTGGAACTCGTCCACCTCGAACGTGTGCGCGCCGGCCGGGACGAGCCAGCGGACCTTGTCGATGACGCCGGGCTCGCAGATCGCGAGAGCGTGGCCGCGACCGGTGTGCGGCTTCCCGCGCGAGCGAGTGCGGAAACCCGCGCCGGAGCGCGGCCGGGCTTCGACGTGGGGCCTCCGGGGGCGTTCCGCCACGGACCGGCGCGGATCCGGCGGGAACGGACGGCGGGGCCGCTAGACTGGCTTCGCGCGCGGCCTCGTCCGTTCCTGCGCGCAGGAGGCTCGGATGCTCCCGTACGCGTCTCGGACGGCGAACGCGCTCCTCCTCGCGGCGTCGTCGTTGCTCGCTGCGCCGCCCGCCGACCCGCTCGACGCGAAGTACGGGGCCGCCGTCCCACCCGCCTACGTCAAGCAGTACGAGGCGGACCGGAGTGGCAGGGTCCTCCTGAACCCGTATCTCCAGCTGGCGACGCACGACGTCCCGGCGCTCCTCGAGCCGGGAGACGGGACGTACAAGTGGGTCATCGACGTCGCCGGCCGCGTCGCGATCATGCGCGAGGTGCCGCACCCGCGCGGCCGTACCTACCCGAACGGCTTCCATCGCCCGGAGGACGGCTCCGATCGCGAGCCGGGGTACGTCGAGACATACGGGCACGTCGCGGCGCTCGGGGGGGCGCCGGGGAGGATCGGAGGGGAGATCCTCTGGGACGCAGAATCGCGCGCGTTTACGGTCAACAACAAGTCGGGGCGCTACACGAAGCACAACGCCGACAGGACACCCGAGCAGCTCGCCGAGGCGGCCCGGCTCATCCGGAAGGTGGTCGACCCGGCCGGGGCGACGTGGGGTCCGGTCTTCTACCTCCTCGACTACGCGCCGCCGGACGTCCGGCGGGAGCTCCTGGCCGATCCCCGGCTCGAGTACGACCTTCCGGAGACGAAGGGCCGTCCGTACGTGGTCGTCCTCGACGGCGCGCCGTCGGCGTTCGCCGCGAAGGGGCCGGGCGGCGGCACGGACCTTGTATCTTCGGGCCCCCGATGACGCTCCGCGTGAAGCTCTTCGCCCTCATGGGCGGCCTCCTCGCCCTGATGGTGGGCGCCGAGTGGCTCCTCGTGGAGGCGCTCACCCGCGACCTGCGCGTCGAGGTGACGGCCGTCGCGACGTCGGTCGGGAAGGACGTCGTGAAGGTCCTCCAGCGCCGCGACGGGAAGCTCGTCGAGCTGGGCGGCGTCGATACAGGCGTCCGGAGGATCGTCGTCCGCGACGAGGCTCACGTCGTCTCCCTGCCGCCGTCGCCGCCGGAGGCGAGGGCGAAGGAAGGGACCACGGGACCGGAGGTTTCACCGAAGGAGGTCGAGGGGCCGCGGTTCGTCGTGACCACGGTCCAGACCGACGGGAACCGGACGACCTCCGCGACGGAGAGCTGGACGACGAAGGGGGGAACCGGCTTCATCTTCCTGGAAGGGCCGGTGGAGAAGGTGAAGATCCCGATCCCGGGAACCGGGGTGAAAGAGGCCGTCGGCCGCTTCCGGATCCGTCTCGTCCTCGGGTCGCTCGGGATCGTCGCCTTCGGCCTCCTCGCGGCCGCGTTCGTCGCTCATCGCGTCACGCGCCCGCTCGCGGAGCTCTCCCGCGCGGCGCGGACCGTTGGGGAGGGAGCGTTCGGCGCGCGGGTCGAGACGCGCGAGGGGGGCGAGGTGGGGGAGGCGATCGCGGCGTTCAACCAGATGTCCTCGCGCCTCGCGTCCCTCGAGCGGGAGGCGCTCGACCTGAAGGAGCGCGAGCACCTCGGCGAGATGGGCGAGGTGGCGCGCGGCATGGCGCACGCACTCCGCAACCCGCTCCACGCCGTCGGGCTCTCCGTGGACGAGCTCGCCGCGCGCCTCCCCGACGACGCCGAGGCCGCTGGGCTCGCGGCGGCCGCCCGGCGGCAGATCGCGGGCGTCGACGGGACGATCCGCTCCTTCCTGGCGCTCGCCGCGGGAGGCGGCGCCGAGGAGGAGGTCGACGTCCGCTCCCTCGCCGAGGACGTCGCCCTCGCCGCGCTCCAGGAGGCGCGCGGACGCGTGCGCGTCACCGTCTCCCCGGCGAGCGGCGCGATGCGCCTGCGCGCCGTCGCGCCGGAGCTGAAGGCGGCGCTCCACGCGCTCGTCGTGAACGCGGTCGAGGCGAGCGCCGACGGCGCCGAGGTCTCCGTCCGGGTCGAGGAGCGCGCGCAGGGCGGCGTCCGCGTGTCGGTGGAGGACGAGGGGCCGGGCCTCCCGGAAGAGGTCGCGGCGCGCCTCTTCACCCCCCACGTGACGACGAAGCCGAGCGGCTCGGGGATGGGGCTCTACCTCGCCCATCGGATCGCGACGATGCGTTACGGCGGGAGCCTCGTCCTCGAGCGCCGTGCGCCCCGGGGCACCCGCGCCCTCCTCGAGGCGGGGCCGCGGGCCGGAGGGCGCCCTGCCTGAGGCCCGCCTCCTCCTCGTGGAGGACGAGATCGACCAGCGGAGGCTCGTCGCCGGGATCCTCCGCGGGGAGGGGTACGCCGTCGCCGAGGCCGGCTCCGTCGACGCCGCGCTCGTCGAGCTGGCGGCCGCCCCGGTCGACCTCGTCCTGTCGGACTGGAAGCTCCCGGGGCGCGACGGGATGGAGCTCCTCGCGGAGGTCCGCGCGCGCTCTCCCGAGACCGGGTTCGTGATGGCGACGGCCTACGGGACGATCGCCCACGCGGTCGAGGCGGTGCGGGCGGGAGCCGACGACTACCTCACGAAGCCGTTCGAGCGCGCGGCGCTCCTCCTCGCCGTCGAGCGGACGCTCCGGGCGCGGCGACTCGCCGACGAGAACCGGCGTCTCTCGGAGGAGGTCCGGGACCGCGACCGCCTCGTCGACCTCGTCGGGAAGAGCCCGTCGATGGCGCGGCTCTACCGGCAGGTCGAGAAGCTCGCCGGGACCGACGCGACGATCCTCCTGACGGGTGAGAGCGGCACCGGGAAGGAGCTCGTCGCGCGGGCGCTCCACGCCCTCTCGCGCCGGCGGTCGGGGGCGTTCGTCGCCGTGAACGCCGCGGCGATCCCGGAGAGCCTCGTCGAGGCCGAGTTCTTCGGCTCGGAGAAGGGGTCCTTCACGGGGGCCGACCGGACGCGAAAGGGGAAGCTCGAGCAGGCGACGGGCGGGACCCTCTTCCTCGACGAGGTCGGAGAGCTTCCGCTCCCGCTCCAGCCGAAGCTCCTCCGCGCGCTCCAGGAAGGCGTCGTGACGCGGATCGGCGGGGCGGTCGAGATCCCGACCGATGCCCGAATCCTGGCGGCCACGAACCGCGACCTCGCGCGGGAGGTCGCCGAGGGGCGCTTCCGCGAGGACCTCTACTACCGCCTGAACGTCGTGTCGGTGACGCTCCCCCCGCTTCGCGACAGGCGCGAGGACGTCCCGCTCCTCGTCCGGCACTTCGTGGCCCGGACGGAGCGCCGCTACGGCATCCG
>JADHEE010000657.1_pt1 | contig 12523 bp, 11 predicted proteins | sample 8952401 | NCBI WGS metagenome assembly JADHEE01 (sample SAMN16124438, study PRJNA663242) | bioreactor sludge metagenome | isolation source: sludge (ammonium) | place: India:Bengaluru | collected 2019-02-28
GCCGGTATTCACCGTCCTGGTCGACCACGGCCACGCCGCTGGCGTGCCTACCCCGGACCTCGCTGCGCATCAACAGGCCGGAGAAAACCGTCTTGAGGACGGCGATTTCGGCGTCGGTTCGCCGTTTCTTCCCGAGAATCAGTCCTGTTTGTCCACACATGACTCGATGCCTTTCTCGTCCGGCGCGAAACCCCGGAAGATGCCCGCGGAGTATTCGCGGTGATGCTTGCGGACCCATGCCGCCGTCCTGTCCATGCCCATGACCTCGGCGATCCGCGCCACGGCGGGCCAGTCCAGCATATTGCTGCGTTCATCGCGGCGGATGGCTTCGAGGTCGTCGAGTACCTGCGCAGGGATGACGACCGGCTCCGGATCTTCGACCGTCATGACCACTTCGGCATGGGCCACCTTGTCCGCGACGAACTCGACAAGGCCATGTGTGGCCAGGGCGCTCAGGAAATCGGCGGCGCGTTGTTCGGCGTTACCGCCGCGCACGGGCGGCTTCTCCGGGAGCCGGGCCAACAGGTCCTCCATGTACTCGTCCGGCGTCTGTTGGGCCGTGAAGGGCGTTTGTGCGCGCATCTGCTCGACCAGCGCGAGGCAATCGCCCCCCTCGATGAACTGGCCGGTCTCCGGGACCGGCCGCCCTTCCTTGTCCGTGGCGCGAATGATCATTTTCATTGGTGTTCCTCCGTTCAGCATGCGGCCGCATGCGGTTGGGTTTCTGTTTCAAGAGAGGTTTGCGGCCGTCCTTTCTTGAAGGCCGCGTCGCCCGGCATGTTCGCCAGCAGGTGCTTGCGTACTGCCTTGAACTCTTCGCCGATAAGATTCAGGCGCAGCAGGAAGACGCGGAAGTCATACTTGGCGCAGGCCGGATCGAAGGCGCGTTTGTGGCTCGAAGCCGCGCGCCCGTTCAGGGCCTTGGCGGCGAGCGCGAGGCAGAGCGTGATGTAAGCGCGCACCTTGCCGGCGTGGAGCGTCGCTTCGAACCAGCGGAACTCGACCGTGCCGCGGTACCAGACGTTGTGCAGGTTCACGCCGTGGTAGCGGGTCGAGCAGTAGTGCTGCGGCTGCGTGTTGTGGTAGCCGTACCAGATGCGGTTGAGTTCGTCCTTGGTCTTGGGCCGCTGCCGTTCGACGTTGCGGATGAACTCGTCGCTGATCGGGCGCGTGTAGCGGTTGAGGCGTTCCTGGCTGATGCCCAGAGCGTGCAGGATGAGCGGCTCCTGTTTGTACACGATCTTGGCGAGGTTGCCGAGGCGGCGTCCATCGAAGGGCGCGGCGTCGATGTGGACGTGCATGCCGCATTGCGTGCTTACGCGCGCGCCGCAGCGGTGGATGGCACGGACGACTTCCTGGAGTTGCGTGATGTCTTCGTAACCGAGGACTGGGGTCACGACTTCGGCGCGCAGGTGAAAGGGCACATGACTGAGCGAGGCGTCGGCGACCACCTTCCACCGCCGTCCGTGCAGGTCCACGACCTCCCAGGGGTCGTAGCAGTTGGGCTGGCCGATGTACTGCACCGTACCGCCGACCACCGAGTGGATGGCGCGGGCGACCTGTTCCCGCGTCCGTTTGACCGTCTCAATCTCGACCCCGAACCGTATCTCGCGCATGTCCATGTCCGCTGTGTTCCTTCCTGCATTCCGGCTTCAACTCATGAGCGGCTGTTCCCGCCGTCCTGTGTCCACATGAACGCTTGGTTCGGGGCTGGAAGTCAAGAGAATGAACACGAAAAGAACAAGCGCAACACATTGATGCAGAGTGACTTATGCTGATTTTGTGCAACCTCCGGACACACCGGGACTTGCGCGATTCGTGCCCTGCTGGAGCATGACCGCCAGAGGGCCTGAAGTCTTCTGGAGAACCCTCGATATTTCCGCTCGGCTGTGCAGCTTTGACGTGCGGTGTTCGCTATTACCCCACGGCGGGAACGTCACCTGTCCGCAGTTCCCGGTTGAGAAGAAGCGTGTGTTGTTCCTCTTCCCGGATTCGGGCGAGCAGTGAATCGCATGCCTCTGCGTCCTCCTCCGGCAGATCGAAAGCCCGTTCGAGACGGACAAGACGCTTGTGCAGCAGTTCGACCACCTCGGTAAAGTGATCGCGCACAAGGGCTTCGCGTTTCTCTTTTGGAGTCGGGATGTACTCGGTCATGCCACCGCGCCGTTTCACAAGCATGGGTTGCTCCTCCTTCGTTGGGCCGCGTGCTGGATTTCCTGGAAGCACTCGCGGCAAAGGTAATCGCCTTCACTACGGTAACGTGTATCTGCGGGCGGCTGGACCGCTTCACAATGATCGCAGCGCCAGCCGCCACACTTGAGCACGATGTTCTCCAGCCGCAGATAGTCGGCCTGAAGAGCCTCGATGGCCCGGCGAACCACCGAGGCGGCGCTGGGCCGCCCCGGTGTCTCGTCGGGGGATTGTTTCAGGTTCCGGACCATCCTTAGCTCAGGGTTGCCCCCAGTGTATGGATGCGCGGATAGACCAGCGGCGTGCCGGTCATGGCCGCCTTGTAGCGAACCCGGTTGCCGGTGTTGTTTGTGAAGGTGCGCATGAGCGTATACTCGGTCCACTCCTCCGTGATGGGCCGGGTGACGTCGATAGTCATGGCCTCCCAGGTAGCGCCGCCGTTGTTGCTGCAGAACCACTGGATGGTCGTTCCGCTCGGGATATCCATCTGCGCGTAGACCTTGGTCGAGGCAACGCCCTGGGCGAGTTCGTTCTCGCGGGTGACGTATACCCCGGCCGTGCCGTTCAAGTATCCGACGAGATTCACGTCCCGGAAACTGAGCACGGGCGAATCATTGTCCGCGTTCGACGCCAGGCGCACCCGCAGGAGCACTTGCGTGGCAAGGTTCGGCAGCCGCTCTTCCTCGGCGGGCACGATGGCGTCCCACGTCGCGCCGCCGTCCGTCGAGTACTCCCAGAGCATGGCGCATCCCTCGGGGATGGCGCTGTACTCGTCGATGTTGAGTTCGGAGAACTGGACACCGGTGACGGCCTGGAACTGGACCACGCCTTCGAGTTCGAAATCGGCGCCGTAGACCTTCATGGTGAGACTCGTGTCCGGAAGTGGCGTCCACGCCTCGGCGTTCGCGCTCTCGAACAGCGCGCCCTCGGTGTAATCGAGGCGCGTGATGAGTCCGTCCTGTCCCATCTGGCCGAGTTCGGCGACGCGGACCTCGTAGAGCGGGCTCTCGCTGCCGATGACCAGGGCGTATCGCTGGCTGGCCTCAGCGTAGAAGGGGTCGTCGAAATCGATACGCGTCTCGCCGGAAAGCGTAATGTCGCCCGGCGCGATGCTCTTCTCGGCGAAGACCGTGCCGTTGGGCAGGCCGTTCGTGACGCCGCGCACCTGGACGTTCACCGGCTGGAAGGCGTCCTTGCTGGTGAAGAAGAGGCCGATGCCGGTGACGACCTGGTTGCGGTCGAAGCGGAAGGTCTGCGCGAGCGGATCGATCCGGGTCGGCCACGTGCGAATCTTCCAGAGGATGGTGGTGACCACCTTGCGGATGATGCGCATGAGGGTCGTTTCGCCGGGGGACGCGGCAAGCTGGCTGCCCGCCCCGTCCTCCTCGCCGCCCGCGACGCGCAGGATGCGCGAGATGTCCAGCGGCGCATTGATCTCCATGCCGACCTTGGCCTCGTAGGCGCCGTCCGTCATCCGTACGATGCGGGTGCCGTCGCGTACGTCCGCCGGGATGGTGAACATGGCTGTGAGCGCGCCCGTGCTGTCGGCGGTAAGGCCGGAAAGGACCAGTTCGCCGTCGCAATAGACGGACACATTCGAGGCGTCCGGCGTGAAATGCATGCCGCGCACATGGACGTCCGTGAAGCCGCGGCGGCCCGTATTCGGCGAGATCTCGACCCGCGCCCGGGGTTTCTCGAAGAGCGCGTACGGATTGATCTTCCGCGAGCCCGAATACTGCGTCTGGTCAATGAGCAGCGTCTCGGTGGCGGGCAGCATGGCGAGCCCCTCGCTGAAGGAGGCATCGCTGCTCCCGTAATCCACCGCCAGCAGGTTCGGCGCGGCGGTGCGGTCCGGCGCCACGAAACGCCGGTTCGGATCGATTCGCGCGCTCCACTCGGGGTGATACCGGTCCGACTGGACATCGTTGGAGAAGTCGTCCGAATAGATGCCCTTCTTCGTCTGGGCGTCGCGGTTCTGAAGGTCGTTGTTCATCTGGTACTGCGCATCGTTGTACTTGAGCGCCTCGACGTCCTGGATGATGTCGTGAATCTGGTCCATGGTGATGCGCGTGAGCCCGAAGTTCCGCACGAAGCGCAGCCATATTTCCCCTGATCGAAAGTTTGAGTCGCTCCGCCGGGGACGCCGCGCAGAACGCCCGTGTAAAAACTTGACATTCGCAATTCGCCGTAGTAGATTGCAGGCACCTCTTTACGCATCTCGCACATGCAGTACAGTTATGCGGATCGTAATGGGGCCAAGGAAAAGCCGCCGCGTCATGGGATCTTCGTCAGCGCGGCGGCGCCGGGAGGAACGCCACGGAAGGCGGAAAACCGGATTCAGTTGAATCGGATTGCATTTGATGTCTCATGGATGAAAGCGCATCCATGGGAAATGGGGCTTCCTCCAAGCCAGATGAAGCCTTGAATAGACGATAGCGAGCTTTAGATCGGTGAGATGAAGCTTCGTATCGACAGGATGAAGCCTTGAATCGGTGAAATGAAGCTTCAAATCGACAGGATGAAGCCTTTAATCGACGACATGAAGCTTCAAATCGCTAAGATGAAGCTTCGAATCGACGATATGAAGCTTACATCGAGGCAATGTAAACTGACTCGACCTCAGCTTAAGTACTTGAATTAGAAGAAGATAGCGCCTTTATAGCGCAAAATTGCCCGCGCGAAGGCGCGAAATGGAGCAAAAACCGGAAACAGGTAACCCGCCAGCGCGCGAAGCGAGAAAGGAGTGGACCATGGCACAGTTTCCAACACGCGAAACCGAGGTGCTCGGCCTCGGCGACAGCCTGATCACCGGGTTGGAGAACAACGCGGCCATCTACCCTGCACCGCCGGTAGCGCCGGCGGACCTCCAGACCGCCTTTGACGCCGTCATTGCCGCGCGCGACGCAGCCACCGCAGCCCAGGCCGCCGCGGCCCAGGCTTTCGCGGACAAGGATGCCGCGCTCGAGATCCTCACCGACAAGATGAAGGAAGACCTCCGCTACGCCGAGAACACCGTCGACATGGACGATGACAAGTTGAAGCTGCTCGGCTGGGGCGGACGCAAAGCCCCAACGGCCCTGCAAGCGCCCGGACAGGCGCGGCTCCTCGAAGCCCCGCGCGAAGGCGAAGGCTGGATTTTCCTCGACTGGAAAGCGCCAACGGACGGCGGCAAAGTCGCCGCGTACAAGATACAACGCCGCCAGCGTCCCGAAGGTCCATGGACCGACGCGGGCATGGCCATGGATACCGAAGCCACGCTGCACAACCAGTCGCGCGGCAAAGAATGGGAATACCGGGTCCTCGCCGTCAACAAAGCCGGCGAAGGAGAACCAAGCAACACCGTCATGGCGGTGCTGTAGAAGAACATGTGGGAGAGTGGGATGAGGAACCGGAAGGGGAAACAAGACATGTCTACATTCACAATGAAATCAATTGCAGGGCTGGCCATTGCCCTGTTCATCGTGGCCGCCTTGACAGGCTGCCCCCCAAGCAAAGTTAACGCGCCCGATGTCGTTGGCATGACGCAGTCAGCGGCGGAAGCGGCGATCACGAGTGCGGGTTTGACCGTGGGGACCGTCACGGAGCAATACAGCGACACCGTGCCCGCGGGCCAGGTCATCAGCCAAAACCCGGCGGCGGGCGCCAGCGTCGCCCCCAATAGCGCGGTGGCGCTCGTCGTGTCGAAAGGCCCTGAACCGGTCAACGTGCCCGATCTCGTTGGTATGACGCAGTCCGCGGCGGAAGCGGCCCTAACCAGTGCTGACCTGGTCATTGGCGGCGTAACGGAGGCTTATAACAATAGCCCTGCTGGCAATGTGTATTCCCAGGTCCCATCCGCCGGTTCTTCTGCCGCACCGGGTTCAACCGTGGATATCGCAGTCTCCCTTGGGCGTAACGCCGGCATTGTTGTCAATTCATCGCTGGAGTCGTCTCTCACCAGCGCAACGGAGCAGATCGCCCTTTCCGGAAGTGTTATTGTACTGGATGACCTGCCTTTGCCTGGCTCTATTGAATACGTAGCATCAAACACCGGCGGCGACACCAGCGGCTCAGGGGAGGTGGCCCCCGACGGAAGTTGGTCATTGACGATCGACCTGGTAGAAGGTGACAACAGGGTTACGCTGAGCACCGCATATGCTGTCGTATCCGAGACACTGACCATTACGTATAATCCAGATTATCAATTTGGGGGGCAGCTGGCGATTTCTCCAGACCTGGCCTATGTTGGGGAGCCGCGGGAAATGCGTGCGCTTATCGCGCTTACCGATGCCTCTACCGATGCCGAAGGCGTTTTCCTTTACCGTGTCCATAGCGCAGACGAGCAACAAGTCGCGCAATTCTCAGACGACGGCAACCTTGATAATGGGGACGAGATTGAAGGAGACGGAATCTACAGTTGCACTTTTACGCTCGAGGAAGACACGGCCATGAGAGCGGCCTATAGAGCACGAGTGGAAACTGTAACCGGTGCGGACGCTTGGTCTGAAACCTTCGATGTGCGCGTTACTGAACACCTCACAGAAGAACAACTTGACACAGTGCTGTCCATGCAGGAAGCGTACCAAACACAGTTGGACGAGGCTTGGGTTACCAAGGATCGCTCGGAAATCGAAGACACGGTCGACGCTATCGTGGCAGACCTCCGGGGCAAACCCGATATTGCGGATGTCGGTGAATCGGCGAGCGGACTTGGGGTCTGGATGGTGTACACAAGCGGTATCGGAGGTGTGATTTATGTTCCCGAACCCGGCGTTAAGCACGGTGCCCCTAGTACCTTTATGCAAAATGCTTCCCCCACCGTTGGCTCGGCCGCAGCGTCCGAAAATTTCTACGAACATTATTTCAAGGCCCACACGCCCCAGCACCTCGGCCTCCGAGTGGCGAAGCAAGAAGAAGAAAACAAAGTGGAGAGCAACAAGGCACGTGTTATAGCGGCCCAATATTGGGACTGGGGCGAATCGGACGACATTCCGAAGATGGAGGAGAAGCTGCGCAATAATTCCTGCTTCGAAGTAAGCTATACAAAATATGCCAATTCCGGCAGCGGCTCCGTAGAGCATTTTAAGAACTTGGGCGATTACGGTGTTGTGCTCATTAGTAGCCATGGTGACTCCTTCTACAAGGGACTGCTCAATTTCTGGCAAGAGGAGTTTCGTTGGAACGGTTGGTTTGGCGAGGTCGTGCTTCATAGTAATATGCAGGTAACCTCGGCCAACCGGCAAACGTATGAAGACGATCTGAAAAGTGGGCGTCTTGTTGTATGGCATGGTTCCTATGGAATAATGCCATCTTTCATCCGCCGCTATTCCGGTTCATTTCCCAACTCCCTTGTATACATGAGCATTTGCCGCGGGGCCTGGAACAGCACCATGGCGCAAGCCTTTTTGGATAAAGGCGCTGGTACGTTTCTGGGGTATGACGAATACGTTAGTGTTGCTTTTTGTGAACAGACCGGACCGCCTCTCATGGACACCCTTTTAACCCCGGGCAACACAATGGCAGATGCATTCACTGCCGGGGAAACTGACCCGTATCCATCTGCCTCAGCCCAGCATCCGGCAGAGTTCAAGCTGTTTGGCGCTTCTGACTTGTCGCTTGATGTCAGCGGCTTACAAGACGGTGACTTCGAGAGCAACAGTATTTCACAGGCCTGGACAACTTCCGGAGATGCGCGCATTATCACGCAGCTTGGTACGGCAAGGCCCACACAGGGTACGTACATGGGCATTATCTCTACAGGTTTGGGGTTCTCCGAAAGCAGCGGCTCCCTTCAGCAGGAGATCTGCCTTCCGGGCAATGCGGAAACGGTCACTTTCGATTGGAATTTCATGTCTCACGAGTTCATGACGTTTGTGGGAAGCGAGTTTCAGGACTCATTTACGGTAAGCTTGAGTGCGGCAAATGGGACTGACAGTACCGACCTTGTGAATGTCAACGTGGATGCCCTGGCCGACTCGGTAAGCCCTATTTCTATCGACTTGGACGGCAGTGAAGCGGAATACGCGGCCGGAGGAGGTGAGTTCGGGGACGACGGCGCGTATGCGACGGGTTGGCAGAATGCCACCGTAGTCATTCCTGAAGCCCTGCGCGGCTCGCGTGTTACGCTTAGATTCTACGCCACGGATGTAGGTGACAGCCTATTTGATACGGCCGTCCTAATCGATAACATCGAGATTGCGGGAAGTCCATGATGCGAAATGTATCGAGCCACACCGGCCTCCTGGCGGAGCGTTACGCGGCTGCGTGGGCACGTACATGCCTCCTTCGTGCTGCTACGTTCACGATAGCGGTCACTTCCTTTGTACTGGGTTGTGCAGATCACAGAACCGAGGCACCAACAGTATCAAGGAAAAAAAATGAAGCGACTGAAACTCATTCCGCCATGAATTCAGGGTGGAAGGAGAACGTGATGCTGGAGGCGCGAATCAATGGGGCCGAAGTGCCGCTGAGCCCAGAAAGCCATGAAGCGATGATAGAAACTACTTTGGGGTTCTTTCGTTCCTGCACTGAACGGTCCCGGCAACGGGTCGTGGCCGAAGACTGGAAGCGTGCGTGGGCGGCGGGGGATTGCATACGCATACGCTTCTCCGAGGCCCGTGTTCTCAAGAGCCCGGCCAGGCCAAACACACGGGTGACAGACGTGCTTGTGCCGCTTGGCAACGGTGGCCGCGGTACCCAGGAGGTTTGGGTGCGTGATGGAGACGCCTACTACTCCCCATTCATTGCCTGCGACGATGAAAAACGTAGCGAGCTTGAAGATACACTACGTCTGATGATCAATGACAACGCAAAAAATCTTCCTTCTTCGTAGCCACGCTGCGCTACCAACTACGGCATTCGTTCCGCAATCGGAGGAATTCCGCATTACCAAATCGGTCCGTCCTGGTCGAAGTCCACGTTCTCGAAGGCGAAGAAGTCTTCGAGCCCCTGCTCGATACGCGCGCGCACCGTGTCCTCGGAGTCGCCTGCCCACAGATAGACGTCCGCGTCGATGTCGATGGACCGGTAGACCGGGTCGTACAACTCGAACTCGACCGTGATGACCTTCCGGGCTTCGAGGAAAGCCGTCAATTCCTGTTTCAGGAGTGGCGACGCAATGCCGCCGCCTTCGGGCGCGACGGCGATGTGGACGTTGTAGTAGCGGATGCCCGTGCAATCGTTCGCGTCGAGCACCCGCGCCTTGGCCACGCCGGGGAACCCCACCGCGAGGGTCTGGTAGTCTTCCTTGGTGACCGCCTTCCAGAGCGTGCGCAGTGCTGCGGGCGCCTGGGCACGGGCGAAGTCGATGGATTCCCGGCTCGCTCCGCCGGTCGCGGAAATCGTGTTTGTCACGGTGAGGCGGACCGGCGCCGCGCCGAGCGTGATGGGCGACAGGATATCGTGGACCAGGTCCGGCGCCAGGTTGCCGTCCGCGCCGAGCGTTTCCAGCCAGGAGACTTCGATGCTTCCGCCAGCAGCCGGCGCTATACCGTGGAGGCCGTCGCCAAACAGGACAGTCGTGACATCGAGCCCGTCGGCCTGTGCGGTGAAGTGCGTGTCGTTTGCGCCGCTGTCCTGGAAGTGCAGCACCTCGGTCCATTCGACGCCGTCGACGGTTACCCGTAGGCTGCCCTGGGCAATACCCGTTCCGGAAAGCTCCAGTTGTTGCCAGGGCATGCCCGTGCCCGTAAAGGTCTGGCTCTTGCGCACGCCCTGCCGCGCGGGGGCATCCATGTACAGTGCGCCATGCGAGAGCACAGCATCCGCCGCCGTCTCGAAATCGACCTGGCCGTCTTCAAGCAAGGCGCGGCACACCGTCCCCGTCGGAATGAGCAGGTCGGCATCGAGCGGTGCGGCGAGGGAGAAACGGAGTGTGGTCGTCGCTGCGACGGGGCCGTCCAGCCGGTAGCCGATGAGTTTGCAGAGATTGATGACGTTCTGCCGCTGCCGGGCCGTGGGCAGGAAGGCCTCGGCGGCCTGCGCGTCGAGGTAGTAGGCGAGCATGTCGCCGACGCCGCAGAAGAGCTCCAGCAACACAACGCCGAGGTCCGACGCATTGAAGTCCGTCCAGCGGTCCGTCAATTGCGGCACGCGGGCGAGCAGCTCGCGCCGCAGCGATTCGTAGTCCTTGTTCGTGTATGCGACACTTGCCCGGCCCATCACACGCCTCCCAATTCACGGCAGAAGGGATAAACGAGATTCCCCTCGACTTGTGTCTCGATGACGCGGTAGGCAATGCGCACAAGCAGCAGGTTCTGGTCCGTGTTCGTCGGTGACTCATCGAAGGAGACCCCGGTTACCCGGACACGCTTCTCCCAGCGGCGGATGGCGTCGATGACGTGGTGGCGGACAAGTCCTTTCAAGATGGTATCGTTCTGTTCGAAGACCAAGTCCTTCAGCCGTGATCCGAACTCGGGGTTCATCAAGCGTTCGCCGGGGCGCGTCCCGAGGATCTGTAGGATGCTCTCGTGGATGTGGGCATGGTCCTGTGAGGTCGCCGTCGAGATGCGCGCCCCGCCGGAACGCTTGTGGAACTGGAAGGGGAACTTGAGTCCTTTGCCGAGGAAATCGAACGTCATGCGCCGTCCCTCCGGCATTCGCCTTCACAGATGGGACGCGTTTCCTGCACGTCCACGGGCGGTGCGGGTTCCGGGAAACGGATGACGAGGTCAAGGCCATTCGCCGTGGCGAGGCGGATGGTGCCGTTGAGTTCGACGAGACCGCGATGGCCGCTTTCTTCCGTGGCGAAGTTCTTGATGCCGCCCGGCAGGATGCCTACCTCGATCTGCTCGCCGAAGGCCTCGATGCGCGGATAGCTCAAGAGCACGGTCGTACCCGCCAGATGGAAAATGGTCGCGGTCCGGTCCTGGTGGTTGACGGTCAGAACGGCGCCCTCGGCGATAGGCGCGAGGAAGCGGCCCTCGCCCACCTGTTCGGCTTCCACCTCCACCGGGAGGCCGGTGATCATGGCGGTCTCGTGGGTGACGCGCACCGCCGCGGGATCGAGCCGAAGCGCGGCGCCGCTGGGCAGCGCAATCTCGCGGCCAAGTGCCGGCGTCAGGGGTTGCGCCTCGCCGTCCGCGCCGATGAAGGCGATGGTTCCATCGGCACTCACGCGGACCATGTCGCCGTCAGCCAGGCCGAAGAGGCGGCCGCCATCGGGCAGATCACGCGCTGTCGTGCCTTCCGGCAGGGATTCAAAGGGATACGGGTCCACCGGAGGCGGTTCCTCGGGCGGCGGATTGACGTTCTGGAGGTAGGCCGCGACCTGCTGCTGGTTCGCCGCGATGGCCGCTTCGGCCTGGGCACGGATGGCCTCGGACGCCTGGTGACTGGCCTCGAAGGTGTTCTCCATGGCGACCAGGGTCGTACCGATGGCCTGCAGCTTGTCCTCCAGCCACTGCGGGAGCGGCTGCTGTGCCGTCTGAATAGCCGCCTGCAAGGCAGCCAGTTCCCCGCGAATCTGCTCCAGGCTCGCGCGCAGTTGCGTCGAGAAGGTCCCGGCTTCGTCGGAGAAACAGGCGGTTAGACCGTCCGCGACGCCCTGCAAGGCCCCGAGTTGCTGCGTCAGCACATCACGAAGGGCCGTATGCTGGGTCTCGATGGCCGCGCGCACTTGCCCGAGCGCCGTGTTCGTTCCGGTAATGGGTGTTTCCAGCCCGGTTACCCGCGTGGCAAGCGTGTCGAGCTTCGGGCCGACGGCATTCTGGAAGGCGGTCAGGGCTTGGGTCTGGGCATCGAGCCTGTCGCGCACTTCGCCCAGGACCTCGGCAGCCACCTCGAATTCCAGGTGATGCCCGGCGCGGCTGGAGTTGTCCATCAATACGGCCATCACGCGACTCCCACGGCGGTCTTGAGCAGGTCCACACAGACGCGCGTCTCGCCTATGTCGATGTCATAAGGAGGCGTTCCGATCATCTCGGCCAGGCCGCGCCGCCATGTCCGCCGTCCGGGCACGGTGCCGTAGGCGGTTCCGTCGCCCATGGCGGCTTCGAGCAGGTTGTTGGCGCCGTCGGGCGCGAAGTCGTAGACCGTTCCAGTCCCGTCGGAAATGGCGCGGGTGTTCACGATACGTTCGACGGCCTGACGCATGTCGCGGAGATAGAGCGGCACGAACGGCTGGTTGTCGATAGCGTTCAGGGCGGGCACACTCATCCCGCCGTCCGGCGTGCCGAGGGATTGCCGCTGGCCGTCTTTCGTGTATCGCTGCCACTCGGTCTGTGTGATGACGATCTGGGTCACGAGACTTACGATCATCGCGACAATGTCGTCAGTCGAGGGCGCGATGAGATATTGTCCGCCCGTCCCGTCCGCGAGCGTCATGTAGCTGGCCTCGCACAGGGGCCACATGTTG
>JADHEE010000658.1_pt1 | contig 12508 bp, 14 predicted proteins | sample 8952401 | NCBI WGS metagenome assembly JADHEE01 (sample SAMN16124438, study PRJNA663242) | bioreactor sludge metagenome | isolation source: sludge (ammonium) | place: India:Bengaluru | collected 2019-02-28
CCGGCCACGTCGCCTTCTGGTTCGTCGCCGAGGACGCGCTGTTCAGCGGCGACACGCTGTTCTCGCTCGGCTGCGGCAGGCTGTTCGAAGGCACGGCGGAACAGATGTGGGAGAGCCTGGCGCGCCTCCGCAGCCTGCCCGACGAAACCCGGGTGTACTGCGGCCACGAGTACACCGCCTCGAACGCCCGCTTCGCCCTCGACATCGACCCGGACAACCCCGACCTCGCCGCCCGCGCCGAGGAGATCGCCCGGCTCCGCGAGACGAAGCAGCCGACCGTGCCCTCGCTGCTCGGGCAGGAAAAGGCCGCCAACCCCTTCCTCCGCGCCGACGACAAGGCCCTGGCGGCACGCCTCGGCCTGGCCGACGCGGCGGCGGCGGCGGTGTTCGCCGAGATCCGCCGCCGCAAGGACACGTTCTGAGCTCACGCGGGGGCGGAGGCCACCTTCATCAGCACCAGGCCGGAGACGATCAGGCCCGCCGCCACCAGCCGCGCCGGGCTCGCCGCCTCGCCCAGGCAGACGATGCCGACGACGAACGCCCCCACCGCGCCGATGCCGGTCCACACCACGTAGGCGGTGCCGAGCGGCAGCGCGCGCATCGCCCACGCCAGCAGCACGAAGCTCAAGGCCGACACCGCGACGGTGATCACCGACGGCCAGAGGCGGGTGAAGCCCGCCGATTGTTTCATGGAATAGGCCCAGACCACCTCGGCCAGGCCTGCAAGGATCAAGATCAGCCACGCCACGGCGGCCTCCTGTTTCGAGCCGCCGGGCCGTCCCGGACCTGAACCCTCGGGGTCGAGGGGGAGGACGTCGCCTCGCTTTCGCGCCGCATATAGCCGGGGCGGAGGGCGGCGTCAACCCGTCGGCGTCAGCCCAGCAGCAGCACCGCGATCATCACCAGGCCGAGGCCGATGCGGTACCACGCGAACGGACCGAAGCCGTGCCGCCCGACGAAGCCCACCAGCACCTTGACCACCGCCATCGCGGTGAGGAAGGCGACGACGAAGCCCACCGCGATCAGCCCGAGGTTGCTGAAGTCGAGGTCGGCGCGGTTCTTGTAGAGCGAGTAGACGGTCGCCGCGAACATCGTCGGGATCGCGAGGAAGAACGAGAACTCGGCGGCGGTCTTGCGCTCCACCCCGGCCATCAGCGCGCCCATGATCGTCGCGCCCGAGCGCGAAACCCCCGGCACCATCGCGAGGCACTGGAAAAAGCCGATGCCGAGCGCGAGGCGGGGCGACATTTCGGCCACCGCGAACACCTTGGGCGCGCGCACCGCCCGCTCGATGACGAGGATCGCGATGCCGCCCAGCACCAGCATCGCCGAGACCACCATCGGGCTGTCGAGCAGGCGCTTGATGTAGGGGTAGGCCACCGCGCCGATCGCCATCGCGGGCAGGAAGGCGAGCAACAGGTTGCGCACGAAGCGCCGTTCGGCGGGCTCGGTGAACATGCCGGTGGCGGCGCGCCACAACCGCGCGCGGTAGACGATGCAGACCGCGAGAATCGCGCCCAACTGGATGACGATCTCGAAGGTTTTTCCGGGCGGCGCCTTGAACCCCAGCAGGTCGACCAGCAACACCAGGTGCCCGGTGGACGAAACCGGCAAGAACTCGGTCAAACCCTCGACCAGCCCCAGGAAGGCAGCCATCAACCAATCCAAAATCGCGACTCCTCAAACGTGTCCGGAGATGTCTCCCGATCGGCGGGGCGGATCGGGGCGTGGGAAATTTCTCCCCTACGTGGCACCAACCCGCACAAAAGTCGAGGGGCAGCCGCATGGGCTGCCCCTCTCGCATCCTCCGGGCGCGTTGCCGGTCAGCCCATCAGTTGGCCGCCGTTGATGTCGATGGTGGTGCCGGTGATGTAGTCCGCACCGTCGTGGACGAGGAACAGCACGCCGCGCGCGATGTCCTCGGCGCGACCGAGGCGACCCATCGGAATCCGCGCGACGATCTTCTCCAGCACCGAGGGCGGCACCTGGCGCACCATCTCGGTGTCGACGTAGCCGGGCGCGATGGCGTTGACGGTGATCCCCTTGCCCGCGCTTTCGAGCGCGAGCGCGCGGGTGAAGCCCAGCACCCCCGCCTTCGCCGCGGCGTAGTTGACCTGGCCGTATTGCCCCGCCTGGCCGTTGATCGAGCTGATGTTGACGATCCGCCCGAAGCCCGCGTCGCGCATGCCGTCGATCACCGCGCGCGACATGTTGAAGCAGCCGGAGAGGTTGGTGTCGATCACCGCGCCCCATTGGTTGGCATCCATGCGGTGCATCGTGGTGTCGCGGGTGATGCCCGCGTTGTTCACCAGCACCTCGACCGGGCCGACCTCCTTCGCAATGCGCGAAACCGCCTCGGCGCACTGCTCGAACGCGGAAACGTCGAACTTGTAGACCGGGATTCCGGTTTCCTCGGCGAACCGCGCCGCCGCCTCGTCGTTGCTGTTGTAGGATGCAACGACGCGATATCCGCTGTTCATCAAGCCTTCGCAGATGGCGCGGCCAATGCCTCGCGTGCCTCCGGTCACCAGTGCGACACGACCCTTGCCCATGGTTTCTAGCCTTTCCGTCCGAGAGTTTTTTCTGAAGCCCGACGCCCCGGGACGTGGCGCCCTACCCTTCACAATTAAGGCAAAAATCTAAGCGATCTCGTCGTTTGGGGCCAGATTTATCCACCCCGCCCCACCCCGGCGCTTCGCCTTACCCGAGATTTGGCCCGAGTCGGGGAAGGGTTTTTGCGCGCGCGGCGGGAGAATTGCGAAAGATTTGCAGTTCGCGCAGGTTGAACACCTACCCGGCGGCGCAAAACCCGCCCCAACCGGACGGCTCCGAGAAACGCATGACAGGCACGTCCTGATTATTGTTGCGAAGCAATTCGGAATTCAATAAGCATACGACCCGATATGGAGGGCGGACCGATAAAAAATCCGGACGCCCACGGCATGCCGCTGCCGAGGTCCGGGAGCCCCGGGCGGTTCAGTTAGTTTGAGGACAGTGATCCCATGAACGAGAACCCCGTCAATCGCGCGAATGACACCGACAAGCACGTCGGCGCCCGGATTCGCGAACGGCGCATCATGCTTGGCCTGAGCCAGCAGCAGATGGCCAACATGATCGGCGTGACCTACCAACAGGCCCACAAGTACGAACGCGGCATCAACCGTATTTCCGCCGGTCGTCTCTACGAGATTTCCCAGGTGCTGGGCGTCCCGGTGAGCTTCTTCTTCGACGGCTTGAAGGAAGACCGCGCGCCGGAACTCAACGACCGCCAGCGCATGTGCCTCGAGCTCGCCCGCAACTTCGCGGCGATCCCGAACGAAAAGCACCAGGAAGCTCTGAGCCAGATGGCCCGCGCCCTCGCCACCGCGATGGCGGCGGAATAACCTTCGCCTCCAGGCGAGCGATCCACACATCGCGGCATCCGGAAACGGACGCCGCGATTTTCGTTTCTCAGGGGTCGCAGATGACGCGGAAGCCGGTGCCGATGTTGCGCTCGGCGGGCGGGCGCGGCGCCTCCGCCGTGCCCTGCGCGGCGAGGGCGAACACCGTCCACGCGCCGCCCAGGGTGGCGCGCGCCGCGCAGCTCCCGCCCGCGTGCCGCACCGCGCAGTCCATCGTCCATTCGGCGACGTTGCCGTTCATGTCGTAGAGGCCGTAGGGATTGGGGGGAAAGCTCCCCACCGGCATCGGCCCGAGGTCGGGCTGGCCGGGATTGCAGCCGCGGCAACTCGCCATGCCGGGCTGCATCGTGCCGCCCCACCAATAGGGGTCGCGGTTGCCGCCGTGCGCGGCGAAGGCCCACTCCGCCGAGGTCGGCAGGCGGCAGAACCTCCCGGTCGCCGAGGACAGCCAGCGGGCGTAGGAGTTCGCGTCGTTCCACGACACGTTGATCGCGGGCTTGGTGCCCCGCCCCCACCCCGCGTCGTCGCCCACCGCCGGGCAGCCGCCCGCCGCGACGCAGGCATCCCACTGGGCGAAGGTGGTTTCGGTGCGGGCCACGGCAAACGCCTTGCCGTCGGCCATCGGCGGCAAGACCACCATCTCGGGGAAGATCGTCGCGGGCAGGCCTCCGGCGGCGAGTGCCGCGCCCGGCACCAGGAGCGTTGCGCAGAGGAGGCCGAGGCCCCTCATCCGCCGGAAATCCAGCGCGTCGCGGGCAGGCACAGCCTTGCGGTCACGCCGCCCTCGGGGCGGTGCCGCAGCACCAGGTCTCCGCCGTGCAGGCGCATCTGCCGCCGCGTCACGTAAAGGCCGAGGCCGGTGCCGCTTTCGGAAAATCCGTCGACGCCGGGCTCGCCGTCGTTCTCCACCAGGATCGTCACGCCGTGGTCCGCGTCCACGCTCGTCTCGACGCGGATCCGCCCGCCCTTGGGCGTATAGCGCACCGCGTTGCCGAGCACGTTCAGCAGCGCCTGGCGCAGCCGCACCGCGTCGGCGCGCACCAGCAGCGGCACCAGCGCCACCCGTGCCCGCACCACCACCCCGGCAGCGACGATGTCGCGCTGCAACCAGGTGTGGGCGGCGGAAATCATGCCGGAGAGGTCGACCTCGCCTTCCTTCAGCGCGTCGTCGCCGAACTGCCGGCGCGCCGCCTCGACCACGTCGGCGATCAGGGTCTCCATGTGACGGCAGGCGTCCTCGATCTGCCGCGCCGCCTCGACGTAGCGGCGATCTTCGAGCGGACCGTAGGCCTGCGCCGCGATCAACGCGGCAAAGCCCTGCACCGCCCCCAGGGGCGAGCGCAGCTCGTGCGCCAGGACGATGGGCGAGATCTGCTCCCCGGGCAGTGCGTCGGTCTCGGGTGTGGGTTCCGACATCGGCGTCAGGCTCCCGGCGCGGACAGGGCGAAAATCCATTCGGATCGTACCTCGGGGTCGGTCTCTGTCATTTGCATATGGGAGAAGCGGCTTTGAATACCATCCCGCCCGAGCAAACGATGCAGCGCCCAGATCGTTGCGCCGCGCACCAGGGAATTTTCATCTTCCAGCAGCGGCGCGATCGCCTCCGCCATCGTCGCGTCGCCGCCGTTGCCGATGGCGATCAACACGTTGCGGACGAAGCGCGCGCGCCCGATGCGCTTGACCGGCGAACCCGAGAACAGCGCGCGGAAGCCCGCGTCGTCGAGCGTCACGAGGTCCGCCAGCGGCGGTGCGAGCAGGTCGTCGCGCGCCGCCAGCTTCATCTCCGACGCCGCCTGGGCGAAGCGGTTCCACGGGCAGACGCTCAGGCAGTCGTCGCAGCCGTAGATGCGGTTGCCGATGAGGGGCCGAAATTCCAACGGGATCGGCCCCTTGTGCTCGATGGTGAGGTACGAGATGCAGCGCCGCGCGTCGATCCGGCGCGGCCCGAGGAAGGCGTCGGTGGGGCAGGCGTCCAGACAGCGGCGGCACAGGCCGCAGCGGTTTTCGTGCGGCGCGTCGGGCTCGAGCTCCAGCGCCGTCGCGATCACGCCGAGGAAGGTCCAACTGCCGAACTCCCGCGACACCAGGTTGGTGTGCTTGCCGATCCACCCGAGGCCCGCCGCCTCGGCCAGGGGCTTTTCCATCACCGGCGCAGTATCGACGAACACCTTCACCGCCGCGCCGAGCTCGCCGTGAATCCGCCGCGCCACCTGCTTCAGCTTCGCCTTCACCACGTCGTGGTAGTCGCGGCGCCGCGCGTACACGCTGATCGCCCCCGCCTCGGGCCGCGACCGCAGCGCGCGCGGCCCCACCTTCGGCCCGTAGTTGAGCGCCAGCACCACCGCCGAGCGCGCCTCCGGCCACAACGCGTCGAGCGCGCCGCGCTGCTCCGCCCGCTCCTCCATCCACGCCATTTCGCCGTGCCGCCCCGCCGCGACGAACGCCGCCAGCGCCTCCGCCGCCCCCGGCACCGCCGACGCGCGCGTAAAGCCGCAGGCGTCGAACCCCGCCTCCCGCGCCCAGCCCCGGATGGTGTCTTTCATCGCGTCGGTCATCGTCACTCCGGGAAAACCCCGCCACCCCCCTCGCGGCGGGTGCGGTCGCTCCATATCTCATCCTGGACCGGAACCGCCCGGTCGTCTATCAAGCCGCGAGCGGCGGAGTTCTTCGCCGCGTTCCCCCGCCCCCGAGAGGAGTAACCCGATGCGTCCCGAGCACCACCTTGAGCGCGCGCTGTTCGCCAGCCGTTGGCTTCTCGCACCGTTCTTCGTCGGCCTGGTCGCGGCCATCGCGGTCCTGCTCCTGAAGTTCTTCAAGGAACTGTTCTCGCTGATCGCCGGAGTCTGGACCGCGAGCGACTACGAGGCGGTGACCTCGATCCTCACCCTGGTCGACACCGCGCTGCTCGCCAGCCTCCTGCTGATCATGATCTTCAGCGGCTACGAGAACTTCGTTTCCAAGCTCGCGGTCGGCGACCACGAGGACCGCCCCGCGTGGATGGGCAAGGTGGGGTTCTCCGACCTCAAGCTCAAGCTGATCGGCGCGATCGTCGCGATCTCCGCCGTGGAGCTGCTCAAGGTCTTCCTCGACAGCACCCAGTTCTCCAACTACCAGCTCGCCTGGAAGGTGGGCATCCACCTCACCTTCGTGGTGTCGGGCGTGCTGTTCGCGGTCACCGACCGGATCGTGGCGAACGGCAAGGGTGCGAAGTCCTCCAAGGACGAGGACTGATCCTCACACCGCCGCCACGTCGCCGCGCGCCAGTTCCGCTTCGATCGACGCAGCGGTCTGCGCCAGGGTTCCGGCCTCGATGGCGGCGCGCAGGCGGGCCATCAGCATCTGGTAGAAGCGGAGGTTGTGCCAGGTGAGCAGCATCGCGCCCTGGATCTCCTCGCAGCGGATGAGGTGATGGAGGTAGGCGCGGGAATAGTGGGTGCAGGCCGGGCAATCGCAGGCTTCGTCGAGCGGGCGCGGATCGTCGGCGTGGCGGGCGTTGCGCAGGTTGAGGGTGCCGCGATGGGTGAAGGCCTGGGCGGTGCGGCCGGAGCGGGTCGGCATCACGCAGTCGAACATGTCGACGCCGCGCAGCACCGCGCCGACGATATCGAGCGGCTTGCCGACGCCCATCAGGTAGCGCGGGCGGTCGGTGGGCAGGAGCGGCGTGGTGAATTCGAGGGTTTCGAACATCGCCTCCTGGCCCTCGCCGACCGCGAGGCCGCCGATGGCGTAGCCGTCGAAGCCGATTTCCTGGAGCTTGGCTGCGGATTCGGCTCGGAGGTCGCGATAGACGCTGCCCTGGACGATGCCGAACAGGCCGTAGCCCTCGCGCGGCACGAAGGCGTCCTTAGAGCGCTTCGCCCAGCGCATCGAGAGGCGCATCGAGGACGCGGCGACGTCGTGCTCGGCGGGGAACGGCGTGCATTCGTCGAACGCCATGGTGATATCGGCATCCAGGTGGTTCTGGATTTCCATCGAGCGTTCGGGGCTGAGGTGGTGCGCCGAGCCGTCGACGTGGGAGCGGAAGGTGACGCCGTTCTCGTCGAGTTTGCGCAGCTTCGACAGCGACATCACCTGGAACCCGCCGGAATCGGTGAGGATCGGCTTGTCCCAGTTCATGAACTTGTGCAGCCCGCCCAACGCGCCGATGCGTTCCGCGCCCGGGCGGAGCATCAGGTGATAGGTGTTGCCGAGAAGGATTTCCGCCCCGGTGGCGGCGACCGATTCCGGCATCATCGCCTTGACCGTGGCGGCGGTGCCGACCGGCATGAACGCGGGGGTCTGGATGCTGCCGTGCGCGGTGTGGACGCAGCCACGGCGCGCCGCGCCGTCGGTGGTGAGAACGTCGAAGCCGAAAGCGGTCATCGGGAGGTTCCTTCGAGGAGGCTGGTGTCGCCGTAGGAATAGAAGCGGTAGCCGGAGGCGATGGCGTGCTTGTAGGCCGACTGCATCCGCTCCAGCCCGGCGAACGCCGAGACCAGCATGAACAGGGTCGACTTCGGCAGGTGGAAGTTGGTGAGCAGCCGGTCGACGGCGCGGAATTTATAGCCCGGCGTGAGGAAGATCGCAGTGTCGCCGGAGAATGGCGCAACGATGCCGTCCGCGCCGGTGGCGGTCTCCAGGATGCGGGTCGCGGTGGTGCCGATGGCGAGGAGGCGACCGCCATTGGCGCGCGCCGCGTTGATCGCGTCGGCGACTTCGGCGGGAACGGTGCCCCACTCGGAATGCATGCGGTGGTCGGCGGTGTCCTCGACCTTGACCGGCAGGAAGGTACCCGCGCCGACGTGCAGCGTCACCGACAGGCGCTTCACCCCCTTGGCGTCCAGCGCGGCGAGCAACTCCGGCGTGAAGTGCAGCCCGGCGGTGGGCGCGGCGACCGAGCCTTCCTCGCGGGCGTAGACGGTCTGGTAGTCGCTGCGGTCGCGTTCGTCGGCGCCGTGGTCGCGGTGGATGTAGGGCGGCAGAGGCATTTCGCCGTGCGCTTCGAGGCCCCGGATCAGATTCGCGCCCTCGCGGTCGAAGATCAGGCCGACGTCGCCCGCCTCCGACTTGTCGGCGACCTCGGCGCGGAAGCCGCCGCCGAAGTCGAGAACGTCGCCGGGCTTCAGCCGCTTGCCGGGCCTGGCGAAGGCGCGCCAGCGCGGGCCGCCCTCGGCCTTGTGCAACAGGATCTCGATTTTCAGCGGTTCGACACTGGGGCGCTGGCGCAGTCCGTAGAGGCGCGCCGGAATCACCCGGCTGTCGTTGACCACCACCACGTCGCCGGGACGGACGAGATCGGGCAGCTCGCGCACGATGCGGTCCGAGACGCCGTCGGGGCGGACGTGGAGCAGGCGCGCGGCGTCGCGCGGCACCGCCGGTCGGTCGGCGATGCAGGCACGCGGCAGGTCGAAGTCGAAGTCGTCGACGCGCATGGGGGTCCCTGACGATGCGGCGAAAGCGGCGGAGTATCCCACCGCCGCGCCGCTGTCAACCTCGGGGCCTCAGTTCTCGGGGATGCAGTCGCCGCAGGAAACCATCGGCAGCCCGCGCACCGCCCAGCCGGTGGACTTGGCGTCGCCGATCGCGCCCTCGGGCACGTCGTAGACGGTCTTGAATCCGGCCTGGGCGAGAAGCTGGGCGGCCTTGGCCGAGCGGTTGCCGGTGCGGCAGATCACCCCCACCGGGGTTTTGAGGTTGCCGCGCACCGCCTTTTTCGCACCGGCAACGAAGCCCGCCGCGCCGCGCGGGTCGGAGAGGGTGACGAGGTGCGCCGACTTCGGCACGCCGGACTGATACCATTCGGCCTGGGTGCGCACGTCGAGGAGGACCATCTCGCCGCGCTCCATCTTCGACCACGCCTGATGCGGCTTCAGGCTCTGCACGTCGGCGGCGTGCGCCGTGGGCGCGACGAAGACGAACAGAAGCGCGAACGCGAACCAACGCAAACCGGCAAACATCGCAAGTTCCTTTTCGGTCAGGACCGCGCCGGGGCCATCGTGCGGTAAGGCACCACCTGGCACGGTTCGGGGTCACCATCGGCGGCAATCTCGATGCCGCGCGCGAGCGAGATCAGGTCGTCCATCAAGGGCGCGCCCGCCGCCATCGAGACCACCACGGAGTGGCTCGGGCGCGGGTTGACTTCGAGCAGGCAGGGCGCGCCGGTTTCGTCGAACATCACGTCGCAGTCCACCAGCCACGAGAGGTCGAGCTTGTGCGCGATGTCGCGGCCGAGGTCGCGCAGCACCGGCGAGGTGATGATGTCGTGGCCTTCGTTGGGGAGCGCGGTGTTGCGGCGGCGGCGCGCGACGACGCGCTTGGCGTCGCCGTCCCAGGCGAACACGTCGAGGTCGTGCACCGGCTCGCGCAGGCGCTTCATCACCACCACCGGGAACAGGGCGTCGTAGACGTCGACGAAGCGGGTCATGAAGGTGTCGTAGTCCATGTGGACCTCGCGCGAGCCGAGGTATTCCTGCGCGCCGTGGATGGCGTTGCGCACCACGCTCACGCCCCGGCTCGACTGCGCGCTGGCGGGCTTGACCACCACCTCGCCGTAGAGGCCGAACATCTGCTCCACCGCCGCGACGAGGCGCTCGCGGCTGTCCGCCGCGCGCCAATCGGGCACCGGCAGGCCGACCTGGGTGAACAGGCGGTAGGCGTCGAGCTTGTTGGAGAGCAGGGCGACCAGGTCGAGGCGATTGCAGGCGAGCGTGCAGCCCAAGGCCGCGAAGGCCGCCGCATGGGGCGCGAGGGCGAGAGCGTCGCCGTCGACCAAGGGCACCACGAGGTTGGCGCCCTCGGCCTCGGCGACCCGCGCCACGCCCTGCGCGAAGCCCTCCGGATCCCAGGAATCGATGCAGACGAAGGCGTCGGCGAAATGGCGGGCGACCACGTCGGGGCGGCGCTCGACGGCGACCACGCGCACCTCGTGCCTGGGGCTCTGCCGCAAACGCATGATCATGTCGGCGGCCATTTCCAGCCCGACCGACGTCAGCACCACCGTGTAAGCCACCCGAAACACCCCGTGGAAATCAAGCTCCCAAGGCCGAGCATATCATCTCGGTTCCGCGCGGTCGCGCGCGTTGTGGCAGGGCGGCAGGCTCCCCATATAAGGTGATAATGATAATCGTTCGCGGAGGAAGCCCTCGGATGGGCAAGGACAAAAAGCAAAAAGACGGAAAGGATGGCAAATGCAGAAAAGATGGACCCTGCGGAAAAGTGAACAAGGACGGTTGCTGCAAGCGCTGCGGAAAGTCGCGGAAATGATTATTCCCCGCCCGCAGCCCCAGCTCGTGCCAGTGCGCGCGCCATCGCGGGCACGCCCGCCGTATCGCCGATCCGATCGGTGAGCAGGCGGATCCAGTTGAAGCCGATGTAGAGTTCGAGGAGCGTGTCGACGGCGGCAGGGGCGATCTCGCCCCGCTGCGCCGCGTCGGCGAACAGGACGCGCAGTTCCCGCGCCCGTGCGCTCAGGAACTTTTCCCGCAGGGCGTCGAGCGCCGCCTTGCCGGTCTGCGCCTCGGCGATCAACGCGCGGAAGGTTTCGCCGAGCGGCGTCTCCCGCCAGAATTTCCAGAGTTGCAAGGTATAGGCCGCGATGTCGGCGGCGAGGTCGCCGCTGGCGGGCGGGACCATGTGCGCCGCCTTGTCGGCGTTGTAGACCGCCACGATCAGCTCGGCCTTGTTCGGCCAGCGGCGGTAGATCGTCGGCTTGCCCGCCCCGGCGCGGCGCGCCACCTCGTCGATGGAAAACCCGGCATAGCCCTTTTCCGCCAGCAGGGTGCGCGCGGCGGAGAGAATCGCCTCCTCCGACTGCGGGTTGCGGCGTGCGCCGGTGGAGGCGCGGCGGGGTTCGGATTCGGACTCTGCGGCGGCCATGATTTCCCTCTTGCGAAACGGTACGTTTCGTTTATATTAATCGAAACGGTTCGTTTCGACATAATAGAGGATCACGGCGATGACCACAATCCGCAACGCGCTCGTCCACACCCACTTCCTCAGCCTGGTGATGCTGGGCGCCTACAGCCTGATCAACGCGATCCTCGAGATCGCCGCGCCCTTCACCAGCGGCTGGCCGGTGTGGCAGCTCACCCTGGTGGCGGTGCCGCCGATGGTGCTGGGCATGGTCCACGGCATCGTGCCGATGGCGAAGCGCCTCACCCGTCGCTAAGGCTTCAGCACCTCGGGATTGACGACGTTGATCGGCTTGCCCGCCGCGAAGGCGTTGACCTGATCGTAGATATCGGAGAAGTGGATCTCGAACTCCTCGCGGGTGACGTAGCCGACGTGCGGCGTGCAAAGCGCGTTGGAGAGGCCGAGCAGCGGCTCCCGCTCCGGCCCCACCGGCTCGATGTCGAGCACGTCCACCGCCGCCCATCCGGGCCGTCCGGCGGCGAGCGCGTCGGCGAGCGCGCCCGGCTCGATCAGTCCGGCGCGCGCGGTGTTGACGAGGATCGCCGTGGGCTTCATCAACGCGAGGTCGGCGCGGGTGAGGATGCCCTTGGTCGCGGGCTTCAAGCGCATGTGCAGGCTGAGCACGTCCACCGTGCGCAGGAAGGTCTCCTTGTCGGGTGCGACGCGATGACCGTCCGACGCGGCGCGCTCGCGGGACTCCTCACGCGCCCACACCAACACCTCCATGCCGAACGCCCGGGCGTAGCCCGCCACCACCCGCGCAATCCGTCCGTAGCCGTAGATGCCGAGGGTTTTGCCGCGCAGCGTCGTCCCCACTCCCGCCTGCCAGGTCCCTGCCTTGAGCGAGGCCACCTGCTCGGGAATCTGCCGCACCAGGGCGAGCAGCAGCGCCCAGGTCATCTCCGCCGCCGCGTACGAGGGCGTACCTTCGTGCTGGTTGGAGGAGACCACGATCCCGGCCCGGGTGCAGGCCTCCACGTCGATGTGGGGATAGACGCTGCGCTGGCTGATCAGGCGGAGGTTGGGCAGCCGGGCGACCAGTTCGGCGCGGATCGCGGTACGCTCGCGGATCAGCACCAGCGCCTCCGCATCCCGGAGCCGGTCCGCCAGCACCGCGACATCGTCGACGTGGTCGTTCCACACCGTCACCTCGTGGCCTCCGAGCTTCGCGAAGCTCGGCAGCCCGCGCAGGGTATCGAACCAGTCGTCGAGAATCG
>JADHEE010000660.1_pt1 | contig 12498 bp, 12 predicted proteins | sample 8952401 | NCBI WGS metagenome assembly JADHEE01 (sample SAMN16124438, study PRJNA663242) | bioreactor sludge metagenome | isolation source: sludge (ammonium) | place: India:Bengaluru | collected 2019-02-28
CGACGGCCAGATCGACGACCACTACGACCTCACCGCCGACTTGAAGAACTTCAAGGGCCGGGAGGTGATCCTCGCCACCCGGGGCGACGACGTGGCGAAGTACGCCTGGGCGTTCAGCGGCCCGGTGAGCGGCCCGATCCGCCTCGTGGTGCCGATCCACAAGGACTACGCGCTCGAGCTCAACCTCTTCCGCATGGGGACCTTCACCGGCTATCCGGAGTGAGGTCGCGGATCATCTCCGCCGCGTCGGGCCAGCCTTTCAGCAGTTCGTCCCGCGCGCCGTGCTCGTAGTCGGCGTAGTCGAACCCCGGCGCGACGGTGCAGCCCATCAGCGCGAAGCGCCCGCCCGGAACCAGCCGCGCCCCTTGCCACACCCCCGCCGGAACCACGGTCTGCAACGCTTGCCCGGCGAGCACGTCGGGGCCGATCGTCACCACCTCGCTGCGCCCGCCGGGGTGCAGGCGCACCTGCCGCACCGCGTCGCCGAGGTAGAAGTGGAACATTTCGTCGGAGGCGACGAGGTGCATCGCCGACTGGGTCTCGGGGGTGAGCAGGTAGTAGATCCCGGTGGAGACGGCGCGCCGCCCGTCGTACCCGGCGAACGCGAGCGGCGGCTTCGCCCGGTAGGTCTCGGCGAACCATCCGCCTTCGTTGGGGTGCGGCGTCAGCCCCAGGTGCGCGATCAGGCGCTCCGCCATTGTGTCCATGGAAACCCCCTGAAGAATGAAAGGTCAGGTTGAATAACGACTCCGATTCGGGTACACACGATATTGCTCAGTCGAGGTTTTCGTCAATCGGCGGAGTGGCGGCGCCAAAGTGCCCGCGCCGTGTCGCCTGTGGGAGAACTGGACGATGTGGTTCGACTTCAAGCAGAAGGTCCAGGCCGAGCCGGACTTCGACGGCCCGATGACCTTGCCGTGGGAGAAAAACGAGCGCGGCCACTTCTGGAAACTCCTCCACGTGCGCCCCGCTGTCGTGAATCTCGTGGGTCGGGGCGGCGTCGCCGCGTTCTTCCATCGCGGCGTCAAGCCGGGTTGGGTGTTCGTCTGCGCCAGCGACGACCTCGGCGACCTCTTCGCCCGCGCCAAGGACGATCCGGAGATTGCCGAGTTCGAGATGCGCGGCGGCGTCTACGTCACCTGGTCCTACGTCAAGCCGAGCTTCCGCGACGGCGTCGTCGCCCACCTGCGCAAGATCCTGCGCCCGGAAATCGCGGTCGGCGGCCTCGACGGCAACGCCGAGTACGCCGCCGAGCCGATCGCGGTGTTTCCCCCGGCCTAGGCGTCGCGGTCGTGGGCGTGGCGCGCGGCCACGGGAAACGGCGGCAGCCAGGACTCCCGGCGCACGGTCCAGCATTCGTAGGTGGGGACGAACTGATCGGGGGCGTCGAGCGCGCCCAGGTGCACCTCGATTTCGTCGCCGCTCCGCGCGAACACCGAGGAGCCGCAGCGGGGGCAGAAGTGCCGCCCCCGGTACGCATGGGTTTCGCCCGCGATACGCACCGCATCCTGCGGGAATATCGCCGCCGCGTAGAACGGCGCGCCGTGATGCTTGCGGCAGTCGAGGCAGTGGCAGACGCCGACCCGATCGGGCGCTCCCGAGGCCACGATCCGTACCGCGCCGCACAGGCAGCCGCCGTGCAACTCCTCCATCCGCGCCTCCTCGTGCCAGCCTCGTCGTCCCGGTATGTGGGGTCGGCGGCGGCGTTGCCGCAACGGTGCGGCGAATTCGTCTTCCGGTCTCGAATCTTCGCATCCGGATAACCACTTACGTACCATGGAAGATCCGCACACCACACCTCGTCCGCCGTTGGCGCGGAAGCTGCGCGAGACGATCCGCTCCCGGACGGCCAAGCGTGCGGGCATCGGCGTCCTGGCGGCCTTCGCGCTGTACGCCCTGCTGGGGTTCCTGGCCGCACCGCCGCTGATCAAGTCCTTCGCCGAACGGAACCTCGCCGGGCAGATCCACCGCCCGGTGACGGTCGGCCAGGTGGCCTTCAATCCCTTCACCCTGCGCCTGGATGCCCGCGACGTGCACGTCGGCGGGCGCGCGGACGGAGAGGATTTCGTCGACGTCGGCGAGTTGACGGTGCGCCTGTCGTGGGCGTCGCTGGCGCGGTTCGCGCCGGTGGTCGGCGAGGTGCGGATCGCCGCGCCGCGCGTGCACCTGATCCGCGCCGCCGACGGGCGGTTCAACTTCGACGACCTGCTGGAGCCGCCGCCCGCGCCCGCCGAACCGGGGAACGACCACCCCCTCGACCTCACCGTCGAGCGCCTGACGGTGGTGGACGGCGCGGTCAGCCTGGCCGACGCCGCCACCGGCAGCGCCGCCGAACTCGGCCTGAAGACCCTCGACCTCAGCCTCGACGACCTCTCCCTCGTCGGCGCGGTCCCGGGCGTCTACAGCCTCGCCGCCGAGGTCGCGAGCGGCGGCTCGGTGCGCGCGGAAGGGCGCTTCGACCTTGCTGCGCAGTGGGCGGAGCTGAAGCTTTCTGTGGACGCGCTCGCGCTCCCGGCGATCCAGCCGTACCTCACGGCGGCGACGCCCGCGCGGGTGCTGGGCGGCACGCTCCGCGCCACGCTTCAGGCGCGGGCGGAGTGGGCGCAGGCGTTCGGCCTCACCCTGGGCGACGGCACCCTCGGCTTGAGCGACCTGCGGCTGGGGTTGCCGGGAGCGTCCGCCGCCGCGCTGTCGCTGGCCGACGCCAGCGCCGCGATCGCGAACCTCGACCTCGCGGCGCGGCGGCTGGAGGTGAGCCGCGTCGCGGTCTCGGGCCTGGCGGTGGACGCGGCGCGCGGCCAGGACGGCGCGCTCGATCTTGCCGCCCTGGTTCCGCCTGAGTCCGCCCCGGCGCAGCCGCAGTCTGCCGCGTGGCGCTACAGGGTGGGCGAGATCGCCCTGAAGGACTCCCGCGTGACCTTCGCCGACGGCACCCTGTCGCCGCCGGTCAAGCTGGCGGCGTCGTCGCTCAGCCTGACCGCGCGGAACCTGAGCGACGACCTTGCGGCGGCGGTTCCGGTGACGCTGGCGGCGACCCTCAACGGCAAGGGGGCGGTATCGCTGGAGGGCACGGCGACCCTCGACCCGCTCAAGCTCGACCTCAAGCTCGGCGGCCAGGGCATCGACGTGACGCCGTTCGCGCCCTACGCCACCGCCGAGCTCAACGCCCGCATCGACCGCGCGGTGCTGGACGCCACGGGCGACGTGGTCTTCGAACAGGATGAAAACGGCCCCCGCGCGTCGTACCGGGGCGACTTGGCGCTGGCCGACGTGCGGGTGACCAACCGCACCACCCAGGCCGAGTTCGCGGGCTGGCGGTCGCTGGCGCTGGAAGGCCTCGCCGCGCGCTACGACGCCGCCCGGGGCGCGGACGTGGACGCCGCACGGGTGGTGTTCGCCAACTTCTACGGCCACGTGCTGCTGGACGAACAGGGCAGGCTGCACCTGCGCGACATCCTCGCCAAGGGCGACACGGGGGAGGCCGACGCTGCGCCGTCGGCGATGGACTCGGTGCCCCTCGACGCCGCCGCGCCCGCCTCCGGCGAGACGCCGGTGCGCCTGCACGTCGGCAAGCTCGAATTGCGGGAGGGGCAGGTGACCTACACCGACAACTTCATCACGCCGCACTACACCGCCGAACTCGCGGCGATCAACGGCACCATCGGCGCGTTCGGCACCGACTCCCGCACGCCCGCGCCGATCGACGTGGGCGCGCGCTTGACCGCCAACGGCCCGATCTCGATCAAGGGCAAGGTCAACCCGCTGGCCGCCGAGCCGTCGCTCGACCTGCGGGCGGTGGCGCGGGACATCGAGCTCACCAACCTCACCGCCTATTCGATGAAGTACACCGGCTACCCGATCACCAAGGGCAAGCTCAACGTCAACCTGCACTACCGCCTCGCGGGCGACCGGCTGAAGGCCGACAACCGGATTTTCATCGACCAGCTCACCTTCGGCGCGCGCGTCGAGAACGACACCGCCACCGACCTGCCGGTGCAGCTCGCGATTTCGCTGCTGAAGAACGCGCGGGGGCAGATCGACGTGGACATCCCGGTGGCCGGCTCGCTCAACGATCCGCAGTTCAGCATTTCCAGCCTGGTGTGGAACGCGATCGGCAACCTGGTGAGAAAGGCGATCACCGCGCCGTTCGCCCTGCTCGCCCAGGCGCTCGGCATCGGCGGCGGCGAGGAGCTGGGCTACGTCGCCTTCGCTCCGGGCGCGTCCGAGCTGCCTCCGGCGGCGCGGGACAAGCTCGACACCATCGCCGGGATGCTGGGCGAGAAGCCCTCCATCGCCATCGACCTGATCGGGCGCGCCGACCCCGAGGTCGACGCTCCCGCCCTCCGCGCCGCCGCCGTCGCCCGGGCGGTGAAGGCGCAGAAGCTCAAGGACCTGGCGGCGCAAGGCCGGGCAGCCGACCCTGCCGCCGTGACGGTGGCGGGCGTGGAGTACGAGCGCTACCTGGCGGACGCCTACCGCGACATCGCCAAGGCCGGCGCGGGCGGAGCCTATCCCTCCACGCGGAGCGGCATGGAGGACGCCCTCGCGGCGCAGGCGGAGGTGGGCGAGGACGCGCTGCGGCAGCTCGCGCAGGAGCGCGCCCAGGCGGTGCGCGCGTATCTCGGGGGCAAGGTGGCGGAGAAACGGATGTTCGTCGTCGCGCCCAAGCTCACGCCCGAGGGCATCGGCGATGCGGGCGAAACCACCCGCGTGGATTTCTCGCTGAAGTGAGCGGGAGAATCGCCTTACACTCGACGCCGACGCATCGCACCCGGGGGACCATGACATGACGACGCAGAAACGGCGGATGCTCGCCGGGGAATCCTACATGGCGAGCGATCCGGAACTCCGCGCCGACTACGTGCGCGCCCAGACCCTGCTTGCCGCGTTCAACGCGACGCGGGGCGACGACCGCGAGGCGCTCACCCGGCACCTGCGCGATCTCCTGGGCCATCTCGGGCCCGACGCCATCGTCAAGCCGAGCTTCCGCTGCGACTACGGCGCGAACATCTCCATCGGGGCGCGGACGTTCGTGAACTACGACTGCGTGATGCTCGATTGCAACCTGATCTCCATCGGCGCGGAGGTCCAGATCGGGCCCGGGGTGCACATCTACACCGCCACCCACCCCCTCGACGCGGCGGCGCGGCGCGCCGGGTGGGAATCCGCCGATCCGGTGACGGTCGGCGACGGCGTCTGGCTCGGCGGCGGGGCGATCGTCTGCCCCGGGGTGTCGATCGGCGAGAACGCGGTGATCGGCGCGGGCAGCGTGGTGACGCGCGACATCCCGGCGAACGTCCTGGCGGTGGGCAACCCCTGCCGCGTGGTGCGCGCCCTCTGAGCCCGGCTCAGGGCTCCTCTTCCAGGCTTTCCACGTCCGGCGCGTCGATGACGCGGCGCGCGGTCTCGAAGTCGAACCCGGCGCGGGCGAGGGCGGCCATGTCCCTGGCGCGGCGGTCGGCGCGCTCGGCCTCCGGGCGGTAGGGGCCGAGACGCTTGCGCCGCGCCAGGGTGATCGCGGCGGCGCGGGTGAGGTCGGTTTCGGTGGCGGCCTCGCCGGTCAGTTCGGCGAGGGCGGCGTCGATGGCGTCCGCGTCCGCGCCCGCGAGGCCGAGACGGCGGCGGATCGCGGCGGGCGGCGCGCCCTTGGCGAACAGGCCGCGCGCCTTCGCCGTGGCGGTGCGGGCGTCGTCGACGTAGCCGAGGCGCTGCATCTTCGCCACCACGGTCTCGATCCACTCGGCGGCCTGGGCGGCGTCGAGGTCGCTCTCGGGGTGCATCGCGGCGCGGCGCACCTTGCGCCCGAGGACGCGGCGGAGGTTCTCCGCCGTGCTGTCGTAGCGTTGCAAATAATAGAGCGCGCTGTTCTCCAGCGACTGGGCGGAGACGCGGCGCGGCGGCTTGGCGCGGGAGGTTCGCGGCGGGCGGGGTTCGGTCATGCGCCGATCATATACCCCTCCCGCGCCGAAAAACACCGGGCGGGGGTTGAGGCTTGTTCAGCCGCATGTCATATGCTGGTCCGGAATTTCCAAAGGCCCGAGTCCGATGACCCCGCATTTCCCCGAACGCATGACCCCCTTGGGCGCGATCAACTGGATCGGCTGCCACACCCTGTTCATGAAGGAGGTGCGGCGGTTCCAGAAGGTCTGGCTCCAGACGATCGCCGCGCCCGCGATCAGCACCCTGATCTTCATGGCGATCTTCGCCCTCTCCATGGGCCGCAGCGGGCGCGAGATGGACGGCGTGCCGTTCAACCAGTTCCTTCTTCCGGGGCTGGTGATGATGACGATGATCCAGAACGCCTTCGCCAACACCTCCTCCTCGCTGGTGATCTCGAAGGTGCAGGGCAGCATCGTCGACATCCTGATGCCGCCGCTTTCGCCGTGGGAGCTGGCGCTCGCCTACATCGGCGGCGGCGTGGTGCGCGGCCTGGTGTGCGGCGCGGTGGTGGCGGTGTGCCTCGCGGCGTTCACGCCGATCCCGTTCGAGGCGCCGCTGATGGCGCTCGCCTTCGCCCTCGAGGCCACGGTGATGATGTCGGCGGTGGGGGTGCTGACCGGCGTGTGGGCCGACAAGTTCGACCAGTCGACGGTGATCACCAACTTCGTCATCATGCCGATGTCGTTTCTCTCCGGCACGTTCTACTCGGTCGACCACTTGCCCGAGGCGGTGCGCTGGCTTGCCCACATCAATCCGTTCTACTTCATGATCGACGGCTTCCGCAGCGGCTTCCTCGGCGGGGAAGGGCCGAACGAATGGCTGTATCTCGGGGTTTTGACCCTCGGCAACGCGATCCTGCTGTGGTGGTCGCAGCATCTCTTCCGGATCGGCTACAAACTCAAGGCCTAAAGCCGCGCCCGGCTTGAAAGAACTTGACGCCGCATCGGGTGCCCCCTTTAAATAGCTCCTTTCTTTTCGAGCGAGCCGCCGAATCGGCGATTCGCCCGTCCGGATTCCTCAGGCGGTGGACGGACCCCACCGCCTGAAGTGTTTGCGGAGGCGATCCTCGCCAGCCGCATTTTCGTGCGCCAAGCGCGACTTTCAGAAGGAGTTGAAGGTGATCCCGTCCGTGATGCCGACCTATGCGCGGTTTGATGTCGTGTTCGAGCGGGGCGAGGGCCCCTGGCTGTACGCGACGGACGGACGACGATTCCTCGACTTCGCCGCGGGGATCGCGGTGTGCTCGCTCGGGCACTGCCATCCCCACCTGGTCAAGGCGTTGCAGGATCAGGCGGGCAAGCTCTGGCACACCTCGAACCTCTACCGCATCGACGGCCAGGAGACTCTCTCCAAGCGCCTGACCGAGGCGACCTTCGCCGACACCGTGTTCTTCGGTAACTCGGGCGCGGAAGCCAACGAGTGCGCGATCAAGATCGCGCGGCGCTACCAGTTCGACAAGGGCCGCCCGGAGCGCTACCGCATCGTGGTGATGACCACCGCCTTCCACGGGCGCACGCTGGCCACCGTGGCGGCGGGCGACCAGGCCAAGGGCAAGTACGGCTTCGGACCGGAGACCGCCGGGTTCGACCGCGTGCCGTTCGAGGACATCGCAGCCGCGAAGGCGGCCGTGGGGCCGGAGACTGCGGGGATTCTCGTGGAGCCGGTGCAGGGCGAGGGCGGCATGCGCGCCGCCGACTTCACCTATCTGCGCCAGCTTCGCGAATTGGCGGACGCCAACGACATCCTCTTGATGTTCGACGAAGTGCAGTGCGGCGTGGGCCGCACCGGCAAGCTCTTCGCCCACGAGTGGTCGGGCGTGACGCCGGACGTGATGTCGATCGCCAAGGGTATCGGCGGCGGCTTCCCGATGGGCGCCTGCCTCGCCACCGAGCGCGCGGCCAAGCCGATGGTGGCCGGGTCGCACGGCTCCACCTTCGGCGGCAACCCGCTCGCGATGGCGGCGGGCAACGCGGTGATGGACGTGGTGACGGAGCCGGGCTTCCTCGACCACGTCAACCAGGTGGCCGAAATCCTGCGCGCCGCCCTTGCCGAGCGGGTCAAGCGCTTCCCCGGGATCTTCGAGGAGGTGCGCGGCCTCGGCCTGATGGCGGGCCTCAAGTGCCGCGTCACCAACACCGATCTCGTCAATCGCCTGTTCGAGCACGGCCTGCTGTGCGTCTCGGCGGGCGACAACACATTGCGTTTCGTGCCGCCCCTGATCATCGAACGGGAGCACGTCGAGGCCGCCATGGCGATCCTCGACCGGGTGTGCGAGACGTGGAGTCACAACGCATGATGACCTCGATTTCTCCCCAAGCCGTGTCCAGTCCGGGGCTTCCGCCCCGGCACTTCCTCGACATCGCCGACATCGACGCGGGCGCGCTCCGGCGCATGATCAACCTCGCGGCGCTCTATCGCACCGGCAACGCGCCCGAGGCGCTGCGCCGCCCGCTCGCGGGCAAGACCCTGGCGATGATCTTCGAGAAGCCCTCGACCCGTACCCGGGTGTCGTTCCAGGTGGGCATGCAGCAGCTCGGCGGCGACGTGGTGGTGCTCTCCCACCAGGACACCCAGCTGGGCCGCGGCGAGACCATCCCCGACGCGTCGCGGGTGCTGTCGCGCTTCGTCGACATGCTGATGATCCGCACCTTCGCGCCCGAGACCCTGCACGAGTTGGCCGACTACGCCTCCGTGCCGGTGATCAACGGTCTCACCGACGAGACCCATCCCTGCCAGGTGATGGCCGACATCGCCACCTTCGAGCAGCATCGCGGCGAGATCGCGGGCAAGGTGATCGCCTGGACCGGCGACGGCAACAACGTCGCCCAGTCGTGGATCGAGGCCGCGCCGAAGTTCGGCTTCGAGATGCGACTTGCCTGTCCGGAAGGCCTCGAGCCCAATGCGGAGATCGTCGGCGCGGCGCGCAAGGCCGGGGCCTCGGTGGTGGTGGGGCGCGACGCGCGCGAGCTGCTCGACGGCGCGGACTGCGTGATCACCGACACCTGGCTGTCGATGCACGACACCGACACCGACCGTTCCAACATGCTCCTGCCCTACCAGGTCAACCGCGACCTGATGGCCTGCGCGAAACCGAATGCGCTGTTCATGCATTGTCTCCCCGCGCACCGCAACGAGGAGGTCACCGACGAGGTGATGGACGGCCCCCAGTCGGTGGTGTGGGACGAGGCGGAAAACCGCCTCCACGCACAGAAGGCGATCATGGTCTGGTGCATGGGGAAGATCAGTTGACGGAAGCGGCCCGCAGCATGGATCTGGTGCTGCCGTTCACCCTGGGCGGCGGCGCGTTCCGGGGGCGGCTGGTGCGCCTGCACCAGGCCGCCACGGACACCATCGTGCGCCACCACCAGCCCGAGGCGGTCGGACGCCTGATCGGCGAGGCCCTGGTGCTCGCCGTCGCGGTCGGCTCGCGGCTAAAGTTCGACGGCGTGGTGACGCTCCAGACCTCGTCCGACGGTCCGGTCTCGCGCATCGTCGCCGACATGACCTCGAACGGCGACGTGCGCGCCTCGGTGGCGACCGATCCCGAGCGCCTCGCGGAGATGATCGCGGGCGGCGAACCCCTCGACTTCGCCCATCTCGCGGGCAAGGGGCACCTTGCGCTGACCGTCGACCAGGGCGAGACGACCGACCGCTACCAGGGCATCGTCGCGATCGAGGGCCGCAGCCTCGCCGATACCGCGATTTCCTATTTCCGCCAGTCGGAGCAGATCGGCACCGCGCTGCTGCTTGCGGCGGAAGCGCCGGAAGGCGGCTTCGGCTGGCGCGCGGGCGGCATCCTGTTGCAGCGCCTGCCCACCGCCAACGCCACCCTGACCGGGCCGGAGGAGGCGGACGCCTGGGAGACAGCCAAGGTGCTGCTGCAAAGCCTGACCGACCGCGAACTCCTCGATCCGACCCTGGCCGCGACGGAAGTCCTGCGCCGCCTGTTCCACCAGAGCGACCTCGTGGTCTACGACGGCGCCGACGTGCGCTTCGCCTGCCGCTGTTCGCGCCAGCGCCTCGAGGGCGTGCTTGCCGGGCTGCCGCCCGAGGACCTGGAGCACGCCGCCAAGGACGGAACCATCGAGGTGACGTGCGATTTTTGTAAGACGCGCTATATCTTCGATATAAACGATATTCCGACATCCTCGATGTCTGGCGATATTCCGTCGAAGCCGCGGAGCGAATAACGCTCCGTGACACCTTGCAGGGAGTCCGTTCCATGTCCGTCAGCATGTCCGGTTTCGCGTCCGGCCGCCGCGCGCTGTTGCGCGGTCTCGGCGCGGCGCTGATCGCCGCCACCGTCGCCGCGTGCACCACCACGCCGCCCGCCCCGGTTTATCCCGATATCCGCTTCACCAGCGTCGACCCGCTGCCGATCCGCGCGCTACGCGTCGACATCGCGAGCGACTACAGGCCGACCTTCGCGCCGCCGAACGTCGAGCACCTGATGCCGGTTTCGCCCGAGCGGATGGCGCGCCAGTGGGCGCTCGACCGGCTCCAGCCGCTGCGCTCCGGCACCGCCGTGGCCCGCTTCACCATCCTCGACGCCGCGGTGACCGAGTCCAAGCTCGCGACCAAGGACGGCATCAAGGGTGCGTTCACCGACCAGCCGTCGGAACGCTACGAGGCGGTGCTGCGGGTGCGGATCTCGCTCGACGATCCGGCGCGCGCCTACCATGGCGAGGTCGAGACCGCGGTGCGGCATAGCCTGACGGTGCAGGAAGGGGCTTCGCTCAACGACCGCGAAAAGGCCTGGTACGAGCTCACCCAGAAGCTTGCCGCCAACTTCGACAGTGCGATGACCAGCAACCTCAAGGCCTACCTGCCGGACGCGCTCGCCAACTGAGCCTGAAGGCACCGGAGCCGTGACGACGAGCCGGAGGCGCAAGCCTCCGGCTTTTTTCATTCCTTCCAGAACGCGCGCTGGAACAGCACCAGCACCGAAAGGATTTCCAGCCGCCCGAGCAGCATCCCCGCGGCGAGCAGCCACTTCGCCGCGTCGGGCAGGGTGGCGAAGCTGCCCCTGGGGCCGATGATGTCGCCGAGGCCGGGGCCGACGTTGGAGATCGCGGTGGACGCCCCCGAGAGCGCGGTGGTGAAGTCCAGCCCCAGCAGCGACAGCCCGACGGTGAGCCAGGCGACGCAGAGCGCGTAGAGGAAGAAGAACGCCATCACCGAGTCCGTCACTCCCGCCTGGAGCGGACGGTCGTTGTAGCGCGGCAGCAGCACGATGTGGGGGCGGAGCATGCGCGCCACCTGGACCTTCGCCGCGGCATAGAGCACCTGGAAGCGGAAGATCTTGAAGCCGCAGGTGGTCGACCCGGCGCAGCCGCCGACGTACTGCAACACGAACAGGAGCGCCACCGGCAGCCCGCCCCAGAGCTGGATGTCGGTGGTGGTGTAGCCGGTGCCGGTGACGATCGAGACGACGTGGAAGATCGCCCCGAGGATCGCGGGCTCGGTGTCGTAGCCGTTGCCGAAGATCAGCCACGCCGCGATCACCAGGGCGGCGAGCGCCACCAGCAGCAGGAACGCGCCGACCTGGCTGTCGATCGCGACGTTGCGGCGGGTGCCGCGCGCGATCTGGAGATAGAGGGTGAAGGGCAGGGCGGCGGCGATCATCCCCGCGATCGCCACCACCATGATCCAGTCCGACGACCAGTGGCCGAGGGATTCGGGCGAGGTGGAGAACCCGCCGGTGGAGAGCGTGGTCATCGCGTGGTTCGCCGCTTCGAACGGCGTCATCCCCGCCAGCCAGTAGAAAAAACACCAGGCAGCGGTGAGCGCGGCGTAGATCGCGAGCAGTTGCAGCGCCACCGGGCTGACGCGGGCGAAGACCTTGTCCGGGGTGTCGAAGGCCTCGGTCTTGAACACCTGCATGCCGCCGACGCGCAGCATCGGCAGCAGCGTCACCGCCATCAGGACGATGCCGATGCCTCCCAGCCATTGCAGCACCGAGCGCCACACCAGCATCGCCCGGGTCACCGCCAGGAGGTCGGGGAACACCGACGAGCCGGTGGTGGTGAGCCCCGACATCGCCTCGAAGAAGCCGTCGGTGTACGAGAGGTTGGCGCTGCCGAAAGCGAACGGCAGGGCGGCGAACACCGGCATCACGAACCAGGTGCCGGCGGCGAGGAGGAAGACGTGGCGGAGGTTGTGGCGATAGCTCGGTCCGGCGCAGCTCAGGGTCATCGCCAGCGCGAAGAACACCGCGACCGCGGCGGACAGCGCGAAGATCACCCAATCGGCGTCGCCGTCGACCAGCGAGATCGCTGCCGGAACCGCCATCGCGGCGGCGAGCACCAGCAGCAGCAGCCCGACGACGTAGAGCACCGGACGGATATCGAGCACGCTTCTCCCCCAACTGGTAACCGGCGGGAACTATGCGCTAAACCGCGAAGGCTGTCACGCCTAGCGGACGCGGGTGATGCCGGGGAGGTAGGAGCCCATGCGATGGTCGGTGCCGTAGGGATTGGGTTCGGCGAAGCAGCTCACCTTGGCCAGCGAGCGATAGCAGAACGGCTCGGGCGGCGGGGTGTAGGCGAGGCGGAACGG
>JADHEE010000662.1_pt1 | contig 12464 bp, 13 predicted proteins | sample 8952401 | NCBI WGS metagenome assembly JADHEE01 (sample SAMN16124438, study PRJNA663242) | bioreactor sludge metagenome | isolation source: sludge (ammonium) | place: India:Bengaluru | collected 2019-02-28
AAATCAAATACTGCATTCCATCCTGGGGTGTACCCTCCGGTGGTAATCTCCAGCCCGTAATAAGTGCCGGGAACGCCATTGGTCGGCGCCCCGATAAGGCGGGCTGCGGCTGTTGTAAGTGTTGCTACCTGTGCAGTAGCACAATCCCATGACACAGTTGATGCATCTGTCAGTGCAGCTTTTAACGGTGTTTGTTGCTTAGAAAATACCTGCTGTACATTAAGCTTTGCCGTATTGGAATCATACGGCTGAACAGTAACGCCGATGGAAGATGATCCCAAAAATCCGAATGATGTTGTATCAAGAGGACCAATGGTAATCCATGCCGTATTCGCGCCGTTCCTCTGCTTGAGCAGGCTATTTGTCACATCGGGCCACCACATATACGGATACGTAGTTGATGGCGCGCTTGTGCCGCTATTATTGGTGGCGATTGCTTGCGCTAAATTATTGATGTCTGAACGGACAACGGCGCCGCTTCCATTGTCAATGACATAGTCGTGCTGCATAGTTGTGACACCCATAATTGTTGTGTATAATGCCACATCTGAGATGGAGTGGCGCCCGATGACAAAGGTTCGTGACGAGACTGATAAGTTTTTTGAAAAGACGGAGATCTCTGGCGATTGCCTTATTTGGAAAGCCGCTCAAAACAAGAATGGGAATGGTGTATTCAGAACAAACAATGGCAGGGTTGTGCCTGCGCATAGGTGGGCATACGCCAAGTTTGTTCAGGAAATTCCTCCCAAGATTCGGCTGACGCAAAAGTGCGGTAATAAGCTATGTGTTAACCACCACCATATGGAGCTTGAGACTGCGGGGAACATCCTCGCGAGAAACAGTGTTCGTCGAGAGAATGGGTGCATTGAGTGGACGGGACACAAGTTGAATGGAGGTTATGGGCAAGTTGGTTTTGGTGGAAAATACATTCTCGCCCATAGACTCTCATACAATGAGCATTTTGGGCAGATTTATGATTCAATTTGCGTTTTGCACAAGTGCGATAACAGAGCGTGCATTAACCCAGACCACCTTTTCATTGGAACAAAAACAGATAACAATAGAGACAGGCACATGAAGGGACGGACTCTGTTCGGTCGTAACCTTCCGTTTGCGAAACTCACCGAGAGGGATGTTCTATCAATAAGGGCGCTGAGGAAGACTGGAATGACAAAGTCAGCCATAGCGCGCCTTTTTAACGTGAGCAGAAGTGCCGTAAGTTCTGTTTTGTCTGGAAGGACATGGAGTCACGTCACCTGACGGAATTGTCAATAGATACTGCGAACTGATTTAGCCAGTCCTTTGTTTCGGTCGGAAGCGTTCCAGGAAAACGAGACTCGATGGCTTGAAAGCCTCGAAAGATGGAGCGCAGGACGTTAGGCTGCTTGGCCTCATCGGACGATCCTACGCGCGGGACAGGAATGAACGCGCCATTTCCCGCATTGGCGTTCGAATTCCATACGTATTTTCCCGGCAGAAGGTCGCATTCGTCGGGGACAATAATTTGTCCCTCAGACGGTTGATAATCATCGGGCAAGCCGCGTTCATATCTTGCCAGGACGCCGTTTGCGTCCAGCACAGCAACAGTCGTCATGAGCGTATTCCTTAAAGCGTCTCTGCCGTCACAGAGAGTTGCGAAACAAGAATGTTGTAAGCTGGATCATCTGTAGACATGCGAAGTTGAGGCTTGTCGATGGCTCTGCAATAAAACTCGGCCACATCAAGGCGCTGCCAGTCAGACCACACCGGGGATGCGAATGGGTCTGTCATAGTGGTGCGGACATAAACGACAGCATCAGCGTTTGCCGTGCCAGTACCGTCAAAACTAGCCCATGAATCAATATCGTCTGTACGGTCGTCAATTAGATCGATGACGTTAACAATTGACGCTTCAACTTTAGATGATAGACGCACACGTTGAACACTGCCGAGGTCTATACCAGCCGCGAAAGTGTACGTTCCGCTGGACGCGACCCCGCCAGCAACATCAAGGTTTGGGGTGGCGTCAAAGTCTGTAATGGCATCAAGTGTTTCTGATCCGGCAAGTTGAAGAGCACCACCGATAACAACTGTTCCAGAATTCGTCCCGCTGAATAGGGGTGCCTCATTGACGCTGCCGACTGTCGAGAATGCCAGAACAGTTGCGCCGTCCGTGGTTGCTGTGGCTACGGGACCAGGAATTCCAGAACTGTCAACAAAACGAGCAAGGTAGGTTCCGGGCTTGAGCGGAAGGACGGCAACGGTATCACTTCCGGGTATGGCATTTCCGATTGATGTCGATTCGGCCAAAGTGGCTCCGACCAATGCGGAAGAATGGCGGAATTCAACCTTGCCGCCGATCTTAACGTCTAGGTCGGTGGATTGGGTCCAGCGCAAAAGCGCCATTGAGGAAATTGCACTGATCGTAAGGCCCTGCATGGCGGCAGGAGGAGCCCCTAGACCAACGACCTCCTTGCGCAGCGTCTCGGACCAGTCCGAATACGCCCCCATCGTGTTGTAATGGCGCGCTTGCCATTCATAGACACCGGGTGCAATGTCCATGACCTCAGCATATGCGGTTTTCACCGGGGCAAGTTCTGTCCACCCGTTATCTCCGCTTCCCTCAATTCGATATCTGGCGATGGTGTAACGGATAGAGGAGGCACCTTCATCAGACCACGTCAGTGTCGCCTTAGCCTTGACGCCAGCACTTCCGCGAGTTTCGTAAAGTTCTTCAGTAAGACCAAGACCAATAGGCGCCGGTACAATCCATGGGCTAGGAAGGTTAGACAGGTCGCTTTGTGGAACAACTGAACCTTGACCAGCCGACCATTCATAAACAGCATCATCTTCTTCGTTTAGAGTTAAGTCAATTCCATTTCCGTCATCTGCCAGAACCCAAGAAACGACACGGAATTTCTTATCACTGATCCCAGCAATATCAAGGTTAAGAGAAACGCAATCCCATGCCGAGATACCTAGCATTTTTACGGTGGCCGGGAAATTGACGACCATCCCACGCCGTGCACGTCCCAAGGCAATGGAAGCGATACGCTGTGCACGCTGCGGATCAATCGTATGCGGAAGCGCGATATCCCGGTAAAGGCGCTGCCCGCCGTCCTCCGCCTCATATGTGGCATTGGTCAGCGGGGGGAAATCGGTCATTTCCCAATATTTCGCAGGCTCCTTGTAGGTTCCGCGAACAGCATTTGTCAGCGTCTGGCGAGAGGTATGCGGCAGGATTTTAATGGAGCCGCGCAAATCGTCTTGGTCGATTGTCTTGACAGATGCCGTAGGAGCCGCAGGGAAGAGGCGATATTTTCCTTGCGTGTAGACCATGACGCCGCCGCACGCGGTCAATAGGTCATTGAGGATGTCGATAGGCTTTTTCGACAGGTCAATGATTCCGTTGACGGTATAACGTGCTTGATTCTTGCGGGTGATCCGCACTGTTTCGTCAGATGTTATATCGACCGTCACGCCAGCCATGGCATTAGCGCGTGACGTAGCGAGCTTTCCCTTTAGGTAATCTGTGTTGATCCAATAGTAATCCGTTCCAGCAAGCGCGCCGGTCAGTGTTACGCAGTCTCCTGTCTCGATGTAGGTAGACAGATTGGGAAGCGTCACCGTACCCGCAGACGCTGAAAGCGTCACTTGAGTGGACAACGAAATAGTATGCGTTCCTGTCCCTGCGTCCGTCAGGTCAATAGAGGTCGCGGACAGCGCATTGTCGTAGCTGCTTGCAAGATTTCCGGTGGTTTCGTCGCTACGAATCCAGTAATAGGCCGTACCGTCAACCAAAGGTGCCGGAAGTGTTCCGCTTGATGATACGAACACCTGCTTTCCTGTCTGCCAGCCAACGCCAGCCGACAGAGTGAGCGTGTTCGCGCTGGACGAAACGGTAAAAGTCTCCGAAGTCCCAAGGCTAACGTCTTCATCTGCGATGTCGGCAGCATCTTCCCAATACGGCCAATCTACTTCGCTTGTGCGGCAGTTAATGCCGTCGCGTGAGGTGATATAATCGAGGATCGCCAGGGGCGCATTATTCGACCATTTGCACTTTGACACTGTTCCACCGCTGCCAGAGGTAAGGAGAGGCATGGGCTCTCCTGAGTCATTCAGCAGCGTAAAGGTGGATGTGCTGGGAACGGTGTTAACGGTATACCGTTTGGTAACGGGCTTGCTCAGGCCATTCGATGCTGCATAGGTGGCGCCTGCGTGGTCGCGGATAAAGACGATATCGCCAACCGCAAAACCATGAGCGCCAACCGTCGAGAATACGCCTGGGGAGCCAACAGATGATACTGAAAGTGTCAGATGCGGAGCACGCGGGTCGTAATAGAGCGCCCCATCAACCATGGACGTGGTGGACGGCAGACCAGAAACCCAAGCATTCGTGTCATATTTGACGCGCGGGTAGATGTAGGCCGATTCGCGCAGGCGGTGTGACGTTGTCCATTCACCACCAGCCTCCGCAACAAGGTCGCTATCCGCCGCCTGGGTCTGCGTTCCCAGGTGCTTGTTGATGCGATAAAATCCGCTGAAACGGCTATTTGTGGAAGTCAGATTGTTGAAAAACGTCTCGCGGATCGCCTGCACTTGATGCGTAGCAATGACGTTGACTGAATGGAAATATTCGTGCGTGCTTCCGGTGGATGTGGCGTAAACCATGAGGCCGCCAGCAAGCGCAGTACCATAAATTTTCTTGCGGGGACCGACACTGTTGCGGACTGTTAACTTGTTATCGCGGGCTTGATAATTCGCTTGCTCAATGTCACTCTGTTTTGGCTGAGACATTGCTGCAAGGGCGCCTGTCGCAAGTCCACCGATAGCCCCTTTGATCGCGCCGCCAACAATAGCCGGGCCAAGAAGTTCTGTACTGAAAAAACCCATTGCGCCACCAGTGAGCGCTCCCAAAGCAGCACCCATGACGACGCTTTTAATAATCCCCCCAATGCCGCCACCGCCCTTGAATCTGTACATTCCAGCTTGGAACGGATAGAGCGCAGTCGTAATGCTCCCAGCATGACGATGCCCACGGCGCCCCTCGAATCTGCCAGTTCCCAGCGCATCAAGGATGCTGGGGTGAAGTTCACGGTGCGTGGGGATCATTCTAGTTTCCAGAACAGAGAGGCGCAGTAGCCGATATGCGGAGTTTCTGTGTTTTATTTATGTGTTGCTAAAGTGATTTTACCAAATCAATACCAACACGATTCCAACCGCGTTTTTGCAGAATTTCTGCTGTATTTTCGTCGCCAACACCAGTTGACAGCGTGAAAGACATTTCATCAGCGCCTTTATCCTGCGACCACAATTCTACAGCCTGCATCAGCCGGGAGAATGCAGTTCCGCCGCGATGCTCAGGGGAGACATAGACGAGGCGGATTTCGCACTGCATCTTTTGCGACCACAGGTAACGTGAGACGACGGCGCAGGCGAGTCCAATTAAAGCCCCGCTGTGCTGCGCAACAAAAACGACCATGGGAGCCGTATGGTGGAAACTGGAAAGAATGGTTTGAGCAACTGAAGACTTATCAGGCTCTGGATAATGCACCTTGCACGCGGCGATATGGGTAGATAATTCAGACATGATGGAGTCAATGTCTTGCAGCGTCGCACGGCGAATTTCCATCACGCCCTTCCCCAAATTATTTCCTTAGATGCCGCATCAGAAGCCCATTCATATCCTCTGTCTCCTGGATACCGGCTTTGCTGGTCAGCATTGGTATATCTCAGGTTTTCAGGATTCGGGTTTTCCCAACGCGCCATTACGTTTTCGATGGTGACGCTGATGCTTCCTGTCTGCCCAAGTTCAATGGGCTGCGTATCCATCATTCCGCTGAAGACAAGAATTGGCTTATTGATCAAACGGTGAGATTCATCAAGGAATCCTAGCCAAACATAAGCCGGGCGCCCTTGATACTTGCTATTCAGAGCGGCGGCCAATTGCGCGGGGTCAACGCCAGTGAGAGAGGCGGACATTCCGTAGGCGCGAAGTTCTGAACCCTCCTCAATGGCGGAAATCGTTCCAAGCGCGCCAACGCCAAGGAATTCGTTATCTGTTCCTGTTCCTTCATCATCGAACCAGATGGAGAAGGGGGCGGTACATGCGCGTTCGGTTCCTTCGTCGTATTCCAGACGGATAAAGTACACATCACGATACGTTGGCGCGGCGATTGCCGCCGCTACCCCAGAGGAAAGAGCGCGCGTCATGACGGGAATGTTTCGATGAACTGAATGGTCGTGCTGCCGAACGACGGAGCGCGAAGGGTCCAAGCGGCTTGCTGGTCGTCCACCAGCCGCATAATTGCGGACGGGGTATTGATCTCAATAGCGGCATTATTGGCGGGAGCGGAACGGATTGGCGGCTCAAAGGTGATTGTCGCGTTCCCGCTGCTATCAGTGTTCACGTCGGCGGTTACGATTTTTAGCTCGCGCTGCAAAAGTCCGTTGTCAAAGCTGAAATAATCGCCTTCCTTCAGCCATCCAGTGATGTTGTTCGGCGCGCCGTCGATGATAAGGCTTGTCCCGGTCTGACCGGCGCCGTTTACCAAAGGGGTTCCGCCGCCAGCACCCATGAGGGGATAGGCGAAGGACGGGGACAGGTAGCAGGAACCAGCCGCACCGCGCAGACGGGCAAGACGTGCCATCCATACGCGGTGTTCCGAGGCATTGCGGTCGGTAAAGGTGACGCTCGCCGTCCATCGCGCCCCTGGCAATTCCCGCCGCTGCGTCGATTGTGACAGCGGGCTTGAGAACGTCATGGTATTGGTTGCGAGCGACCACTTCAGGCCGGATGCATGGATTGTCGGAAGCGTGATAATGGTCATTAGCGCCTGCCGACAGCTTGAGCGAAGGAGCCGCCACGATTGGCAGCAGATTGAACAGCGCCGAGAGACTGTTGAACGGCGCCACGCTGTATTTGCGGGGCGGCTGCGGCAACAACCTGTTGGGCTACGGCAAGGGCAATAGCCTGAGCATCTTCCGCGCTGGCACCGGGGGCGTTAACGACAATCGCGCCCTCTGCAATGTGGGTTACAGCACCACTAGAGTTGTTGCTGTTTGCGGCACGCGGGCTGAGGATTGCTTGCGTCTCATCGGCAGGGTAGATGCGAGCACCGCCGGGAAGCTGCATCAGTTCTGGGCCTTCTTCGCCAACCAAGGATAGCCCGCCTGGGGCATAGTCAGTACCGGAAGCGAAGGCCATAGGAGCGCTAAACGATGTTCCGGCATCAGCAACTGAAATACCGCTAGTGTCGATTGATCCCATGCTGTTGCTGCCTGACATATAGGCATTGCTGGAACCGAACAGGGAGGAAAGGCCGCTGCTGAGCATCCCCGACAACGGCCCGGTAATCTGTGCCTGAACCTGCATGCGGATCAGGTCTTGAATGATGCTTGTTGCCATGGACTTGAACGCCTGCGCGGCGGTCATCGTCTTGGACGAGAAGCCGACAAGAGCATTTTCCATGGATTGCATGCCGTTGGTAACGACACGACCGGCCATCGCGCCGTAATTGCTTGCCGACATGCTATAACGGCGTAGCGCAGCCTCGGCGCCATCTGCCCAATTCTGCGAAGCCTCAAGGCGCTTGATGTTATGCTCTTGGATGAGGCGGGTTAGCTCCTCTTCTGTCCAGCCAAGTTCAATAAGTCGGTCTTTATGCGCTTGGAGATACTTAATCTCCATGTCCTCACGGATAGACTGAGGAAGGTATTTCTGCTTGAGGTCGGTGCCGTCTTCCTGCTTCTTTTTTTGCTTGTCGTCGTAGAGCGCGCCAGCCCGAGCCTTCGCAAGCTCAACGTAACCGCGCGCCTCTTCAGTCAAGGCCCCGCCGTTGGCCTTTCGCAAATCATGTTCGACTTTGAGGCCAGCGCGGAACACCTCGGCATCGCGTTCGCTCATGGATAGGGCTGCGCGCTGGTCATCTAGCGACTGGACGTAATCGCGGGCAGAGGTGATAGAGGCGTCGTAACGCTGTTTGGATTGCTCTGCCTCGCGCGCCAACTTCTCCTGTGCGCGCTGGTTGTCGTTCGCGGCCTTCTCTGCGGCCTTATGGGCAGCTTCCATATCGAAGATTGAGGCAGCGTTGGCCCGAGCGGAGGCAACCGATGACTTCAGGCGGGGGTCGTCATCCTTTAGTTCTTTTAGCTTACTGCGAACATCGTATTCGGCTTTGAGCATAGCCGCTTCACGTTCGTGACCGCTGGTTGACAGCCGGACAAGGCTGATCTCGCGTTCGCGCGCTTGGCTCATCTCATTGATGGCGGTGCCGACGTTGGTATCTGCCGTCTGCTTCGGAGTCGTCTGCGCCTGGAACAGTGCGGCGCGGGCGTTCAGCAGCTTTATTTCGACTTCGTGGAAAGCGTCAGGGCCAGGAAGGATAAGGCCGAAGCTGTCTTTCTTTGTCTTTTGCAGCTTGGCGTATTGGCCCTCAAGATCGGCAATTTCCGCCTTCAGGTCATCAATTGCCTTCTGCTCGGCGCGAGAGGTAGATGGGCGGTTGTTTGCGCGATCCTGCGCCTCGTAGTAGCGATCAATGATGGGGATGACGGCATCAAGCGCCTTGCCGTAACGCTTTGTCGCCTCCTCGGCCTTCTGCGTCTCACCGCTGGAATTGGCTAGGCTCCCGGCAAGGAAGCCCAGCGCAGTGACGGCGATTCCGATGCCAGGACCAAACCTCCCGAATCCGCTGACAAGCTGGGCAACCTGAATCCCCATCTGACCGAATGCCGCACCGCCCATCTGCGACACGATAATCATGTCTTGGAACTGCTGCCCCGCGTTGGCGAGGGCAAAGCGCATGTTGCCGAAGCCGCTGACAGTGCGGGCGGTTTCCTGCGTCAGCATCGCCTTCTGAGCCGTCAACGCAGCCGCACCCTGCTTCCACTTATCCATGGAAATGGCGCCGGTCAGCATGGCGCGGTCCCACGCAAGCGTCTGCTCGGTTAGACGCTGCTGTGCGGCTTGCAGCGGGAGGATGCTCGACTCAAGTGACTTGAGTGCGCGGGCTTGGTCGGCTGCGGCTTTTTGGGCGGCTTGTGATTTGCGCGCCTCACCAGACATGACCGCAGCAGCGGCGCGGTCGTAGGCGGCGGAATACTCATCAACAGCCGACTTCACCTGCCGCGTGGATTGCGCCGTCGAAGCCATGGCGGTTGCCGTCTGGCTCGCCATGTCCTTCGACTGCTGCCCGTAACGGGCGTATGCTGCCTCGATATCCCTGAGAGCGGACGTGAACGCATCACGCCCCTTCAGCGCCTCGGAGGGGTCTAGCCCAATGGAAATGAGAACGTCGGATTGCGGCATTCCTCACTCCATCAGCAACCATTGCTCATCATCGCCGCTTTGACCCACTCAAGCATTTCTTGGTCTGCTTGCGGCATACGTGGAATGTCGTTTTCGTCTTCCGCTTGGACATTGCGGAATTTAACGTCAAGGTCGAGGATTAGGCGGATTTCGCGCGGCGTGGGGCGGATGCTGGTCAGTTGTGACCAAGCGGCGATTTCCGTTGGGCGTATTGCCTTTGGCCCGCCTTCTCCCCACTCGCGCATATTGGAGAGGTCTAGGAACCATCGCCAGACGTGCACCATAGCGACCGGACATTCCGGCCCTCGCATGGCCTTACGGATACGAGCGGCGGAATACTGGTTCCCTGAATCAGCAAGGCGCTTTGAATAGCCTTGCAACCATTCACGGTTTGTCCCGATGGCCTTGCCGTCCTTGTCCCGCCTCAGTCTCCCGAGGCGGAACTGAAACTCCGCGTGCCTGATCAGGCGTCCACGGAGTTCGGCATAAAATTTTCGCGGGAATTCACAAAGCGGTACAAGCCCTCATACAGCCATGGCAGGCGGGGATTTTCGAGGACTTCGGCGGCAGTTTCGCGGGTGAAAGCGACTTCCTTCCCGCCGATCTTCACCGAGAAATTGGCACCCACCACATGAGCGGCCAAACGTTCGGCATTGGCCTTGCGTATATCAGCGACGGTGCGCTTTTCCTCGGGGGTAGGAGGAACCGGACGACCAGCGTCCAGGGCTTCGCGCGCTTCGATCTGGTACACCTGCAATTCAGCGATGGACCGGCGCCGCTCCGTCTCTTCCCATTCCAGCAACTGCGGATGGCCGGGGCCTGCAACAGTGATAGTTCCGAGGGCGTCCTTCACTTTCGGATTGGGGTGCTTCACCGTGTAAACTGCGGTATCGGCATAATAGAGCGAATCGAGGTCGAGGATGGTGGTCATGTCGGGAACAGTCCTTGTCGGGTGATGTCGGGATGCAGAAAAGAGCGGAGTGGCAAACTGCCCGACACAGCGCCACCCCTACCGGCTAGGCCGGGTTAGGTGGCGGCAACCTTGGTCGCCACGTCGTTGAAGGACAGGGAAACCTTGACCTTGTAAATGTTGTTTGGGCCGTTGATCGCAACGACCTGATAGCCGCGAACAACCGCCTTCAGGAAATATCTGGTGCCATGGCCGGTGCTCGGGGTGATGATATCCGGGAATTCGACAAGAATATTGTAATCCTTGCCCGCGAAGTCTTCAGCAGCAGCCTTGAGCGCATCCTGGCCGTCATCGCCTTCATACAGCGTCATTTCCATATCGCCACCGCCGTACTGGATCAGGCCCTTGGCCTTCTTGTTGCCAGCGGAGGAAATTTCAGGCTGCGAGACTTCGTCGGCAGTACCGGAACCAAAATCAGGGAACGAAATGACGCCGCGAATTTCCTTGTAGGCGTCGGCGGTGCCATCGGTCAGCGTAGTCCCGATGCCATACTTGGTTTTCGCGGCACCAACGCGAGATTCAGTGCCAGCAGCGGCGGTAAACGAGAAGGCCATTGTTAAGGCTCCATTAACGGAAACGCCGCCTAAATTGGCGGCGCGGTCACGGCTTGCCCAAGGCCACGATTAGGGCTGAACCGGACAGGAGCCGGTATTTCAATAGCTGCGGAAACTGATCTGCATAGAGAGCCGATACCAACCATCTTTCCCCACGGTCCGCGTTGGATTGGAGAAACTGTAAGCGTGCAGCGTTCCAGACCCAGCTTGGAAGATACGGCCACGGTAAAGTGCGGCGGCCATGTCGAGGAGTTGACGCGCTGCGCCCCTTCCTTGCCCCATACCGACGTTGGCAGATACGGTAATGGTCGGATTCCCCTGATACGTTGACAGGGCGATATCCATTGCGTCCTGACGACCGGATGAGGCTTCAACCTCCATCCATGGCGTCACGTTGTCGCTCGGCGGATCAAAGGCCGCGTTCTCAAAGGCGATATTGCCCGGGTCAGTTCCGGTCCATTCTGGGGGAGTTACGCCATCTGGAGATACCCACGGCGCCAGCAACGCCGATTCGATCTGTTCGGCGGTGGCTGTCATGGTTTACCTCAAAAAGATGCCCCGGCTAACCGTTGGCGCGGCGCCGGGGCAAAGCGTCGATTCCTCGCAAGGAACAACAACACATGCAAAGCATACTCTGCACAGCTTCGGCGGTCAACGCATTTGACGAGAATATTAGAACGGTACGGATGCCGAAACCGTGACGATAGGCGCCCAAGAATAACCGGGCTGGAAGTGCGAGCGCGTGAACTCGGCGGACATGTGTGCAACTTGCGTGTGCTGTTCGACCTTAGCCGCGTGCGGCGCGTTGTCGCTCACAAACACCGTTTGATATGGCGCCAATCCTTCAAGCTTGAACCGCGCTTCGAACGGATCACGCGGTCCATATGGCGATGCGTGCAGCGGCCAATCACCAGGATTGTCAGGCGCGAAACTACGGTCGGGAGAACCGACAGAGACGTTAACCGATTCGCGCGATTGCCCAGACCAAACGTCATTCGGTTGCCAGCGCGACCAAGTGAATTTTCCAGATGTCCATTGCGCGAAGCAATAAACCGCAACCTCGCGTGTCACAGCAGCGACGGCGCTGTCAACGCGTTCAACAACAAGGCGGTCAAGTACGGCGCGAAGGTCTGCGGCATTTGTGACTGTGACCATGCGACCACACCCCGCAAACAGAAACAGCCTTCCCATTGCTGGAAAGGCGGATATGGCGCATGAACCCTAAATTACACAATTAACCTCTAGCGCATCTTGTCGTAAATGGCAAGAAGATTAGCCTAAGGCAACGAGCACTCCTATGAAAAACAGGATAGCGAGAACGAGGATAAAACTGCCGTTAGACTGCTTCATTCCGCCGATCTGTGGCTGTACGGTCACACGCTGTACCTGCCGTTTAATCACCTCGGGAAAATAGGCTTCGCGCTGGCATTCGGCATACAGACATTTGAACCGCCATGCTTCAGCTTCTCCATAATTCTGGATCAGAAAGGCAATGGCATCGTTCAGTTCGTCGGTGATGTCGTTTGACACTGCGAGCAAGTTACCCATCGCCTGAGCATGCGAAATCCTCTGGCGGTGGTCTGCCAGCATGGACCGGACGTGATTGCGGGTTATAGATGATTGCGTCATGAGGCGATGATGCGCCTACCAG
>JADHEE010000667.1_pt1 | contig 12382 bp, 15 predicted proteins | sample 8952401 | NCBI WGS metagenome assembly JADHEE01 (sample SAMN16124438, study PRJNA663242) | bioreactor sludge metagenome | isolation source: sludge (ammonium) | place: India:Bengaluru | collected 2019-02-28
TTGAGGGGGAGGGGCAGGTTTAGGCCGGAGGCCGCCACCTGCTCCCGAGCCCCACACGGCGGCGAGTGTGAGATTTTGATGGTACGAAAACTGATCCCGGTAGGGACACGATTTGGCTTTCTTGTCGCGTTGCGACCCGGTGAAGATCAGGGAGCACACCCGACAACGGTTTGCCGGTGCGAATGCGGCAAAGAAGTTACCCGGCGTAATGACAAACTGAGGGCGGCGGGCTGGTCGTCTTGTGGTTGCGTTACAGCCGGTTCCCCGTCAATACCGATCAAGGTAGGCGAACGTTACGGGCGGCTAACAGTGCAAGTGATGACGATAGAGGGATCATGCCCCTCTGATAGCGTCTATCGCTGCCTGTGCGATTGTGGCAACACAACCGAAGTAACCGGGGCCAACTTGAGGCGGGCGCGTGGTACGCGCTCTTGTGGCTGTTTGGCGGGGTATAACATGCAGCCGCAATGGCCGGGTATGGACAAAGCCAAGGTAAGACCACGAAAGGAAAAGGCCGCTGATTAGCGGCCTTTTTCGTCCCCGGATACAGAGTGATCCATTTTAAACGCTTTCCTCAATTCTATATCTTCCTCAACGTCTTTTTGGGTCGGCTTTTTGGGGTAGCTGAATACAAGCGGTGGAATAGCAATAGCAACAAGAGCAGCACCAGCCCGAATATACCAAGGCAATTCATTTTCCGTCATAATAGCCCGCACAAACGCCGCAAATGCACAACCAAATATCACAATGAAAGGCATTTTTAAACACAACCATTTATTCCTTTCATTCCGCCACACTTCTAAACGCTGATTTAAACTTGCTATTTTCTCGGGTTTCATTATTTACCCCCATAAACAAAAATCAACATCAAGACCCACGAAACAGCACAAAGCGAAAAATAAAACATGGATTTCTTTTTGAAAGTGTTTTTATCTGGAATGCTAGAATCAACAAATTCTTGTATTTGTTTGTCATGGAACCCCTTCTTTAAAAGCCTGTGCTTATTGAAATTCACAACACCAAAATAAAAAAGGACAATATTAAAAAAACACATAACCCATTTTAGGATTTCAAAGTTAACCAGCGGCTCAACACTCATTATTTAACCCCTGCGACATAAATTATAATACTGAATGCAACCAAACAAGCTAAAAGCCACAAAACAGCCTTTATAATAAAGTGGTTCTTTTTTACATAGAATTTCTTGACGAATGCTTGAACGTTTTCATCCCCGTTCTTTACGAATAAATAGCGGCGGAAATTTACCGCCGCAAAACAAAAACAGACAAAGACGTTTATCATCCCAACAATCAAAATAAAATCATCACTATCAATCATCCCCTTCCTCCTTTAAAAAGGCCAAAATTGCAGCCTCGACAACCTCTGTCATATCAATGTTTTTAGCAACGCAAGCCGATTTAAATTGACGGTGCAAATCCTCGTTAATATTAACTTGGAGTTTCTTTACTGGCCCTTTCTGCTTCTTCATTGAAGCAATGACGCCTTTAGTGTCGGAGTTGCCGCCACCAAGGGAAAAAACTTTGCTTTTAGGAGTCATTTTACACCTGCCAAAACATTAATTATTTCTTTGCTGAGTAGTTCTATTTCACCTTTTGCTTGACCATCATTTGAATCAAATATGGTGCCGCCATCAGTTAGCGTTTTAACGTATGCTTGGCGCTGTTTAAGATGAATTTTCATAGCTTCAACACCAGTCCCGCTAATGCTTTCACGCAGAACGTTAAACATTTCTGTACCAGCGATAACCTTTGTCATAAGGAAACGAACGGGAACGGGCTTTAATTGGCTTCTGGCCTCTACAACGTCCAGTATTGCCACACTGGCCGCAAAATCGAGCGGTGACGGAGTAATGGGGACGATCACCATATCACTGACCATGACAGCGGCGGCTGATATGGCTGAAATACTGCCAGCACCATCAATCAAAATATAATCGTACCCGGCCAGCGTTTTTTTGACCTGATAGATCTGTTTCTCGTCTGGGCAGGTTGCAACATCAAACAGACAATTATCATTTACCCAGTTCGCCACGCTTGATTGTGGATCAGTATCCACGACAACAACCTTAAACCCCATGCGGGACAGGCAAGCGGCAACGTTTATAGATGTGGTCGTTTTACCAACCCCGCCTTTTCCATTCAGTACAGAGAGAACCTTCATCATTACCCCCCTACGGGCATCCGATAATCATATAATCATATAATCATATAATCATATGATTATGTAAAGCACTTTCTTACGCAGAAGCGGAGCCATCAAGATCAAGGACTTCGTGAGAGATAACGGACTTCTTAAGCGTCTCTTGGTAGTACGGTTCTAGCTCGTTTGGAGTCAGGTACTCGGACACAGTTACCTGTTCAGCGTGTATCAGTGCCCGCTCCATGATCTCCCGCTGGCTCAAACCGTACAGTGAGGCCAGCCGTTCAAGAGCTGCTTTAGCTTCCAGATCGATATAGGTGTTAATTCTCGGCTTACGCTCGGTGCCCTCGGCCTTCTTGCGCTCCCGGTATTCACGCTGAAACTCGGCATTACTCTTTGCCATAAAACCCCCATTGATTGAGTTGTTTCGTTACGCAGTAAGTATACCATTGAGCACTCAAACGAGCATCATATAATCATATGATTATATAATCTTTTAATCATATCCTCATTTAATCATATACTCATTTAATCATATGATTACGCTAACACAGAATAAAACTCTGCTTTATGGCGTTGGCCAGCTGCCGGAAACGATAGAAAATGCTGTGAAGTGGTTGCCGGTGCCCTCGATGGCGAGCGCCCCCAGGGCGAACGAGTGATCGGGGGCCGGGTCAACGGCGTGACCGGCCCGGGATCTCGGCGGCCCTCGATGTTGCATTCGGAACGGCGAGGCAGTCAGGGGCGAACGGTCGCATGGAGCGGCCCGCAGCGCAGCGAGGACACGGGCGAGCGGTCGAGTGAAACGGCCCTTGACGGCCTTAGAGTGACCCCAGCCTTGAGGGGGAGGGGCAGGTTTAGGCCGGAGGCCGCCACCTGCTCCCGAGCCCCACGGCGGCGAGTGTGGGGAGTGTAGAGGGGCAACGCCCCTATACCGCCCAAAGGGCGAATCTCTGACGGGGTATAAAAAATAGAGGTGCCTACAAAATAGACCCCCCTACTCTTTAAGCACCGGCACGGCCATAACCGCACCATTGCTCACTTGGCAACTATCTATTTAACATAAAAAAGCCAGTCACGCAGTTTGGCAGGGGCCGCAATTAACATAGAGGTTAAATTAACATCAGCGTTAAACAGCAAAACCGCTCCGTGGATAACTGGCCTGCCCACTGCCCGCAGGCGGTCAGATGGACAGCCGCAAGCGGTTCGCCAGTTAACCACCTCGCCAAGATCTCTTTCTCGTTTATTTTTTTAAACAAGAACCGCGCGAAAAGGCTGTCGCGAAAGCTCCGCCAGCATCCGGGCTCTCCTATCTTTCGCTGCGCTTCAAGATAGGAGAGCCCTCCTGCGGCTACGTTAAAAAATGACGTAGTTATGCAGGATAGCTCGCCTTGCTCTGGACTATCGAGACCGCTTGCGGCGGCTCCCCCTCACGCGCTCCAGAGACACATCCCGTCCGTGCTGCATCTGCTTTAGCCCCCGCCTGTTGGCCGGGCTGCCTCGCCGTTTTTATAGAGCTGGCCGTGGTTGGTTCCCCGTTACGCTCTGAGTGCAAATGCCCTATGGTTGCGAGCCAATAGGTGGCTGTGATGCGCGATCGCACGCTGGGCAGTGTGTGAGGTTTCCCCGTTCTGCCCGACCCCTACACCCAAACGGCAACAATCAACATGCTTCCAATCCGTTTGAATACGCCAAAGCGCCAATGGCAGGAGCCATTGGTAACAAGTGCAGGAATTAGGGATATAAAAAACCAGCGGGTATGCTTGCGCATACTTGAGAAACACGCTCAATAACGCTATATTGAACGCGAATTTGGATACGCTGTCCCCTACGACACGTAATCCGCTGGTAATAAGTCACCCCGGACTTGTTACCGTGGTTAAGCCGGTGCTGGTAACACCTACTTAACCCGAAAAGGCCGCCTTTAAGGCGGTCTTTTTCGTTTCTTACGCAGAATAATACTCGTCATTTCAGAATGATCAAGCAGGATCTCACCCCTGCCTGATCATTTTTGGATCAACTGTGATCATCGATCCATTTCTTGCTCCGGCTTCTCTTGCCCATTTGCGCGCTCTGTGCGGCCATCCAAGGCATTTTGCAGGTACTCGCGGGCCACCGGTTCCGAGTAGAAATTGATCTCGTCACGCTCGAAATCACGCTCAAACGGCAGCCCTCGATCAGCGTGGGCCTGCTGAAACTCGTTCAGTAATTCCTCCCGTGTGTTGTCGTCCATCTTCTCCTTATCGATGATCTTCCACTCGATGACTTGGCACAGGTCAAGATCCAGACGCTCAACTTTTTCGTGAGCATTTTCATAGGGATCGCCTCGGGCGGCATCCAGATATTGAGTCGTCAACGTCTCACGCTCGCCGTTCAGCAACTCGTGACGATGGGCCAGCTCGTCAACCTCAAGCGCGGGCGACTCCGTGATCACCGCCTCATATTGACGGGCCAGCCGTTCAAACGCATCTGTGTACTCTTGGCGGCTCTGCGGCGCGACAACCTGGGTATCCTTATCATCCGGTAGCTGCTGGCCCTGCTGCTGGCTCTTGAAGCTGTCCAGCTCGTTTGTGGCCTTGGCGACCTGATCGGCAAGTGCCGGGTGTTTTTGCATGTCGTTCAGGCTGGTGATCACCGATTCAGCCATCGCCACCTTGCCATTTTCCATGTCAGCAATGGCGCTCTCGGCATTCATGCCAAGCTGAGTATCCTTGTTCTGCTTGGCGACAATCTCCATCAGCGTCCGGGTTTCAGACAGGGAGCCGGATTCTGCAACCGCGCTTTCCTGCTCTGCTGACTTCTCTATCGGGTTGCGCATATAGGCCGGTATATCGCGCACTTCGTCAAAGCGTGAGGGACTGGCACCCAACGGGTTACGCTCTCCCTCGAATGCGTCTGAGGGCGCTGGCTGGCCCGAATCAGCAACGCTCGGCTCCTTCTCGGGATCGACCTGTGCCGGTTCGTTGCCGGCGAGCTGCTGACCCTTGATGTTGTCCAGCTCGTTTGTGGCCTTGGCGACTTGATCGGCAAGTGCCGGGTGTTTCTGCATGTCGTTCAGGCTGGCGATCACCGATTCAGCCATCGCCAGCTTGCCGCTTTCCATGTCAGCAATGGCGCTCTCGGCATTCATGCCAAGCTGAGTGTCCTTGTTCTGCTTGGCGACAATCTCCATCAGCGTCCGGGTTTCGGACAGGGAGCCGGATTGTGCAACCGCGCTTTCCTGCTGCGGGCCAGCCTCGATACTGGCCGCCATTTCAGCTTTACGATCCATCATCATTTGATGGTATTTGTCAGGGTGAATGATGATGTTCATTCCCTTTTCGGCGGCCACTTCTGCACACTGTTTTTTAAACTCTTCGGTGCCGTTGAGTTTTAAAGAACCACCGTATTTCTCTTTTGCATATTCCAGCATGACAGCAATCGCCGCCTTATCATCTGTTTTAGCAATGACATGTTGCCCACGGTCAATGAATACCGCTTTTTTGCTTTCCGGGTCGCGGTACTCGATTTTTGAATCTTTGCGCTCCATGACCAAATCTTTCAGCTTGATATAGCTCTGCGCCTGCCGCTCCTGCTGAATGGCATCTTTTAGCCCAAGCTGTGAGTCCTTGGCGCTGCTGATAGAGTTTTCATCGTCACCCGCAACCAGTTGTTTGATTTTATCCAGTGCTTTCATAACGTCTTTATCCTCATTCCAGTTTGTATGATATTGGCTAATGAAGTTTCTAGCCTCTTGCTCCTTTTCCTCTATGTGTTCCATAGAGGTTATTTTTACATAGACGATCACCCCCTTAGCTATGTCCCTATCGTCCCGGTGTACGTGCTTCAATTCCGCTTTTAATTGCCTAACCCGTTCGTAAACCGCTTTCTTTTCTGCGGTTACGAACCGCGATAGGTAGTGTTTTGATTCTGTCAGAGAATCAAAGCGATCTTGTGCCGCTTCCGGGTTCGTGCCTCTGGCCTCAACCTGATAGCCCTTTCCTGCCTGCTGCTCCGAGTAAACTTTTAAAAGGTACTCACGGGCTTCCTGCCACGGCAAATTTATGTGCTTAGTCAGAAAATCAGAGGCATTGTGATTTCTTTCCCCTGCCCTGATCCTCATTGAGCCATCTTTTGCCTTTGTTATCCGGTGCTGCTCGGGATCTATATTGAAATCCCGTTGCACGGCGGCCATGAATCTTTTTGGATCTATGTTCTTGCGTATCTCTGCAAAAACCTCCTTCTCATTTTCTTGAGCCTTTTTACTCAAGTGAGCGAAAAGCAATTCATGCGCAACACTGGATTCATCAATCGTCTTTATTCCTCGTCCTGCACTATGTTCATTCCATCGCATTGACGGACGAATATTCTCGTTTTTGATTCCGTGCTCTGCCATATTACGCTTCGCATTATCATGCAAAACACGTTCAGGCGGGGTTCTGTCAAATCCTCGCAATCCGTAAACCAAACCGCGTTCGGGCATACGTGGCAAGCCAAATTCTCTTTGGGGATTAAAGGCTCTGGTAGGTTGTTTAATACCTCGCTCGATACCTCTTTCCCGTCCTCTCTCTCCCGAAAGTCGAAATTTTCCTCTGTGCTCATTATCAACCCTCTTTAAAAAGTCACGTTTCTGGCTATCAGGGATAGCCTTATATTCTTGGCGGCGCTTTGCCGCCGATGGATATATATATTTAATCTCAAGGCTTTTCTGGTTAATCCAAGTGTCCAGCCTGTTTTTAATTTGTGTCTCTGTCGGTTTTTTAAGTGCAAGCTCTCGGCGCTCTATATACTCCCGACTAAACAAAGGGTTTTTAAGATTGGTAAACTTTTCGTCACCCTTAAACCGCACAGCCAGATAAGAACCATCTTTACCGGCGTTCCGCTCCCTCACTTCGCCAAAATCTTTTAACAGCTCTGCAAAGTCAGCAAAGGATTTCACCCCCTTGCTCTCTACGGCGCTGTAAATATCCCTTTTTAAGGCCCCCTGCCGCTCTCTAAATAAATCCCCTTTAGCTCTCGATAAAACGTTAGGGTAATTATCTTCGCTAACCCTGACGCAATCCTTGGGGCTAACTAATCCATATTTATTATTTATGCTTTCCTGAATGGCATCTAATAAAACTTGTGTTTTCTCGTTTGTAAGATCACCCCTTGGATTCATGGATTTACCAGTAACTAAATTTGTTCTAGGTATGACAATATGAATATGAGGTTTTCTTTCAACAAGCTCGCCAGTTTTATTATTCACAACTGATTTGATTTTAGGTAAATGCGCTTCGGCATAGAATGAATATTCTTGTTCATCAAAGGCCGCCATAAACATTTTTTTATAGTCGCCAGTAATAGCCTCTAAAGTGTCTTTACTTATTTCATTTTCATGGAATGAAAGCGTTATATGTAAATAACGCTCCTGCCCTTTATCATCTATTGACTGAATAACTGAGTTAGTGACCGCTAGATCACCATCCAGCACAAGACGATAATCAAGCTCGTCCCGTGTGTATTCACGTTCGGCCTTTCTGCCGTTTTCTAAATACTCGGCAATGCCGTTATTACCGCCACCAAATCGCACTATCATTTGATGACACTCAATAAAGAATCACGGATTGATATAAGGGCATTCATCGCCTTAATATAAGTCGTTTCCTTAATAGCGCCGCCCTTACTCTCCATATTCAGCCGCTTTGCAATCTGGTTTATATTATTGCTGGCCTTATTAACGAAAAAGAGAAGTTTTTTATAATCTTTGGTATTATGACCACTAGCCAAGCTCTCTTCTAGCTTGCCAGTGACCAGTAAATTAAAATATTTTGATTTTGACATACCGAGCCGGATCATTTCTTTTTCAAACGGCTCAAACTCGGCGCTTGAAAGCCGGAAAGAGACAATCACCTCTTTATTTTTTTTGCTCATTTGTTGTGTCCCTCCAGGTTCGTAGAACCGCACCAAGACAAGACGCCCGCCGTCTTGGGGTTTCAAAGGGGCTCCCCCTTTGGCACGACGATTGTATCACTGAGCGCAGCGAAGTGTATACAATCGGTCTCGTGCCTGAATGCCTTGCCTTGATGTTAGCTGATGGCACCATAACCCACAAAACACCCCACGGAAAAACCCACACAACCCCAAAAAAAACCACAGAAAGACCCACAAAAAGACTCACTAAATCACTTGACAACCCACAAACAAACCCACAGAATGGCTCACACACATTAAGGGTGGGGCCAATGAAAGAGCTAGATGCACTATGCAAGACCTTGAAGGAGGGCCGCTTGAAGTCAAAGCAAGCGGCATTCAATCTCCACTACGATGACCTTTGCAGGGCAATAGGAATTTACGGATGGGGGAACATAGCCAACTTCATAAACAGTTGCACCGAAGAAAATCTAACCGTCAAGACATATAAAAACATGCTTGATCGGGCAAAAAAGAAAGTGTCCGCAGGGAATGAAAAAACAGCTCAACCGACAAAGAAAACGGAAAGGCAAACAGATAAAGTCATAGAACAACACAGGCCAGTTCAGACGCATGAGGCGATTGATGGCGTTGAGCTAAAAGAATATTTAAAGGTTTGCTTTAATTCTGAATCCATAGCCAAAAGAGCGATTGAAGCTCAAGTATCTATAGAGCAAATAAACGAGTGGGATTGCCCCAACCAAGTAAGACTTGGGACAATGCTTTCAAATTACATCAGAAATAAGTGAGGATAACATATGTATTTAAAGGCTGTAATTCTTAATAACAGTGGTAATGTTGGTAAATCTACTATTTGCCAAGCGATGCTAAAGCCTCGCCTTGAAGGTGCTGAAATCATCAAAGTTGAGACAATCAACACTGACGGCACGAACGACAGTAAGCTGTCGGCCAAGGAATTTGATGAAATCCTGAGAAGGATTGACGACACTGACTGCACACTGATTGATGTGGGTGCTTCAAACATTGAGCAGTTTATGGTTCAAATGCTTGAATTTCAGGGCAGCCATGAACTGATTGATTACTTCATTGTCCCGGTAACTCCACAAGAAAAACAGCAAACTGACTCTATAGCAACGATTTATAATCTTCTCGATATGGGAATTGAAGAAGATAGAATTAAAGTTGTCTTTAACCTTGCTGATAAAGACACTCAAATTGAACGCCAATTCTCTATTTTTTTAGCTGACAAAAGTTGCAAAAAAATAGTCGGCTCAAATTACCCTGTTGTTTATCAAAACAACATTTTTAACATTCTCACTAAATCCGGCCTTAAGTATGATGAAGTTTACAACGATGACCGCGACTTTAGAACGTTGATTAGGAACGCCGAAAGCAAAGAAGCGCGCCAAGAGCTTTCCAATCTTCGGACTGTAAAAATGCTAATGAATGGTTTTAATTCAGATCTCGATATTGCTTTCTCCAATCTTGGAATTGCTTAAACTAAATGGGGCGGAATGATCCGCCCTTTAGTGCAGGGGGTTAAAATGGGTAGTCTTTCGGAAGAATTTAAAGACCAAAAGATTAACGATCTATTAGAGGACTACATCGCGCTTGAAAAGCAAATCGGCGTAGTTTCTCAACGAGTCATTTCGTTATTAGAAGGAACAGAGGAACGATTTGATAAGTCGGTTTCAGATGGTGTTCAGCGTTTGCATTCAGAAGTTGAAACCAGCTTAAACGCTTGGAATCGTCTTATTAGCGATGCTGACGAAAGAAGTCTGCAAAGAATAAATGAAATTGCGACTTTGATTTCAAATATTGAAAATGAGGCCGAGCAATATATCGCCAAATTATCATCCTCAATTACAGAGGAAAAAAGAGGCATTATTGAAGAGGCTGGGCGGGCTAAAGAAAGTTTTTACACCGAATCAAAGCGCATTCTATCAGAAATGAAAGACGAGCTTAAAAACCAAACTGAGGGATACCGCCCATTAAAGAAAAGCGCCCTGATTGGTTTTGCATTTGCCGGGGCGCTGGCCTTGTCCGTGGCGTTCTCTGGCGGGGCGTATTTGTACCTATCCCACAAAGCGAGCGCAGAGCTTGAAATGGTGCTCAAGTCGAGCGGGCAACTGATAGACTTCACCCAGCAGACGATCAAGGCGCTACCAGCGAAGCAGCAGGAAGCGGCCAAAAAGGAGCTGGAAAGGATTATCAACTAATGAAGCGCCGCTTTAAGCGGCCTTTATTTCATTAAAAGGAGTAACGGGATGAATGTAGAAAAAGCGAAAAAAGCAAAGAAATTCTTTTTCTCTGTTTTTGTTTCGTGTCTTGTTTTTTGGGTCGCTTTAATGGTGGCGGCGGATGGTTTTATTGGGATTAGCTCAATGAGCTTAATGCTTAGTGATTTGAGTGATATTTTCAGAATAGCAAGCATAGCTTGCGGCGTAATATATGCGCTGACTGCTATTGTTTTATCTGGGCTTGAAAAAGGAAAGGTTCAATAATTTAATTGATGTGTTACCACCTGCATAGATTAATGAAATAGACAAGGATATTAGCTATGAGCTTTAAAAACTGGTTGATCAAGTCATTGGGCGGGCATACAGGCTTTGAGTTTTCCGCCATGAGTGAAAGAGCTAAAGAACTTGAACCTTATAAGGAGCTTGCAGAATCAATAAAAATTTATGCTGGCGATTATCCAGCATGGAAAGCGCAAAGCGAATTTAGAGAAGTCATGCACATGTTAGGTGAACCATTGACCGATCAACACTTGAAGCCTTGGAGCCCTGACAATCCCCCTCTTAAACATGCCGAGTATGTTGATTTATACCTTGGCAGGGTAGTAGATGGACTGGCAAAAATTTACAAAAATGAATCGTCTCTCGCACGTTGGGACGATAATAATGCAAGAGGGGTAGGCTATCTAAAAATGGAAGAAAGCAAATGAATCACGAATGGATTATCGGTGGAACAGGTAGCCCGGCTACTGTGATTTTAAGCCATCAGCAAGCCGTCACGGGTCATATTAAGCGGCGGCTGGCTCAAGGCGGGGATAGCGCGGCATGGCTCGCGCTCGCCGTTCTGTCGTACTACAGCCCGGCACAGATGGGGCCGAGCTTGGCCGGTTTCAGCGCAAAACTGGATCACGATGCCAAAGGGGCTTTTATCCAGATGCTACAGATCCGGGATCAGCCGGATTGGTCAGACGATGCGCTGGCCGAGCTGGCGAAGCACTGCCGCGATTACCTTGAAGCAAATAAGGGGTAGCTATGGGATGGATCGACCCCTATAAGAGTTGATGATACAGGGCCGCCATGCGGCCCTTCTCTTTGGTGCCGGGGCAAGTTATTTGTAGCGGCATTTTGTATTGTGCAATACAATTGTATTGCACAATACAAAATGCCGGGTTGCGGTACTGATGGAGGGCACAGATGGCAAAGCAGCAAAAACCAGCCATTCAGGCTTATAGCGAGTTGCAACAAGCCTATGATTTTTTTAATGAAAAACTCTTTAACAAGGCATTGCCTGACCTGCTGATCACGCTACAGCGTGGCAAAAACACGTTTGGTTACTTTGCCCCGGAACGGTTCACCGGGGAATCAAACATCTCTGAGCTGGCGATGAACCCGGATTACTTCGGCGGGCGTTCTCTGGCCGATACCCTTTCAACTCTGGTTCACGAAATGGCCCACGTATGGCAACACCACACGCCAGACGTTAAGAAGTGCCGGGGCGGCTACCATGATCGGATCTGGGGCGCAAAAATGGAGCAGATCGGTTTGATGCCATCCAACACCGGCCAGCCGGGCGGCAAAAAGACCGGGCAGCAAATGACCCATTACATAATCAGGGGCGGGCAATTTCAGAATGCTGTTTATGAGCTGCTTAAAAGTGGGTTCTCGATCTCTTGGTATGATAAGTGGTCGAGCGGGTTAGCCCCGGTATCAAAGGCAAACAAAGACATTCTTGATGACTGGTTAAAGGCGACTGACGAGGACGAACAGGAGCTTATAACCAAGCTGACAAAGACGGTAAACCAACGGCACGACAATAACGATGATGACGAAGAGGATAGCGGCCAAGAACCCGATCCAGTCATTGACATAAAGCCCCCGGCAAAGGGCGCGAGCAACCGGGAAAAGTTCACTTGCCCAAGTTGCGGCCTAAATGCGTGGGCCAAGCCATCGGCCCGGCTGCTCTGCGGTGAGTGCGAAATCCCGTTAGAGATCGAGGGGTGATACCCAACAAAGCAGGAGGGGGGCGCAAGCGCCCCTGTTTCGCCCTCCGGGCGAGTATAGGGGCGTTGCCCCTCTACACTCCCCACACTCGC
>JADHEE010000663.1_pt1 | contig 12340 bp, 11 predicted proteins | sample 8952401 | NCBI WGS metagenome assembly JADHEE01 (sample SAMN16124438, study PRJNA663242) | bioreactor sludge metagenome | isolation source: sludge (ammonium) | place: India:Bengaluru | collected 2019-02-28
GCGTGGAAAAGGCGCCGGCGACGAGGTCGAACTGGCCGTCGAGCAGCGCCGCATGCCGGTGCATCGGGCCGATGCCGGAATCCGGGCCGCCGCCGACGAATCCCAGGCGCAGGCGGCGGGACGGCAGCGATGCATTCATGGCGGACTTTCCAGGCAGGGTTTCAATTGGCGCGGAGAGGTCAGGCGCGCTCCGACGGCGGCGCCACCTTGAACACCTCGGCCAGCGTGGTCAGCCCGCTCGCCACCTTCATCGCGCCGGAGATACGCAGCGGCTTCATGCCCTCGCGGTAGGCGAGGTCGCGAATCCTGGCGATGTCCCCGTGGTCGCTGATCAGCTGCTTCATGTCCGGCGACAGCATGAGGATTTCGTACAGGCCGATGCGCCCGCGGTAGCCGGTCATGCGGCAATCCAGGCAGCCGACCGGGTGATGGAAATGGCTGGGGCGGTTGGCCTTCCACGGCGCCACCAGGCGGTCCCACATGGCGTTGTCCTCGGCCGTCGCCGGCCGCGCCTCCTTGCATGCCGGGCAGAGCACGCGCACCAGGCGCTGCGCCATCACGCCCAGCAGGGTCGCGCTGATCAGGTACGACGGCAGGCCCAGGTCGAGCAGGCGGGTGACCGCCGACGGCGCGTCGTTGGTGTGCAGCGTCGACAGCACGAGGTGTCCGGTCAGCGCCGCCTGGATGCCCACCTCGCCGGTCTCCAGGTCGCGGATTTCGCCGACCATGATGATGTCCGGGTCCTGCCGCATCAGCGCGCGCACGCCTTCGGCGAAGGACAGGTCGATGACCGTCTGCACCTGCATCTGGTTGAAGGCCGGCTCGACCATTTCGATCGGGTCCTCGATCGTGCACACGTTGACCGCCGGCGTCGCCAGCTGCTTCAAGGTCGAGTACAGCGTCGTGGTCTTGCCCGAGCCGGTCGGCCCGGTGACCAGGATGATCCCGTTCGGGCTGCCGGCCATCGTTTCCCAGCGCTTGCGGTCCTCGTCCGAAAAGCCGAGTTCGGAGAAATTGCGCACCAGTACTTCCGGGTCGAAGATGCGCATCACCAGCTTCTCGCCGAAGGCCGTGGGCAGCGTCGACAGGCGCAGTTCGGCCTCCAGCCCGTCGGCGGTGCGCGTCTTGATGCGGCCGTCCTGCGGACGCCGCTTCTCGACCAGGTCCATGCGCCCGAGGATCTTGATGCGGCTGACCATCGCGGCCATCACGCTCATCGGGATCTGGTACACCTGATGCAGCACGCCGTCGATGCGGAAGCGCACGATCCCCAGTTCGCGGCGCGGCTCGATGTGGATGTCGCTGGCGCGCTGCTCGAAGGCGTACTGCCACAGCCAGTCGACGATGTTGACGATGTGCTGGTCGTTGGCGTCGAACTGGCGGTTGGAGCGCCCGAGCTCGACGAGCTGCTCGAACGACGACAGCCCGGCGCTCTGGTTGCCCAGCTGGGCCGCCTTCTTGACCGAGCGCGCGAGATTGTAGAACTCGACCAGGTAGCGCGCCACGTCGAGCGGGTTGGCGATCACGCGCCGGATGCGCTTGCGGGCGATGCCCTCGATCTCCCTTTCCCACTCGCGCAGGAAGGGCTCGGTGGTGGCGAAGACGATCTCGCTGGCCGTCACCTGCACCGCCAGGATGCCGAAGCGCGCGGCATAGGCGCTGGACACGACGTCGGTCACCGAGGTGAAATCGACCTTGAGCGGATCGATGTGGAAGTAGTCCAGGCCCACCCTGGCGGCGAGCCACTCGCCCAGTTCCTCCAGCGTCAGCGGCCGATGCGGCGCCAGCAGCGATTTCCACTTCTGTTCGGCGACGATCGCCAGCGGATGCGAGGTCAGGCGTTTCAGGCGGGTTTCGGCGATCAGGGCCTCCGCCTCGGCCTTGTCGACCATGCCGTCGCCCACCAGCATGCCGAGCACCTCCTTGACGGTCAGACGGCGATCGGGCGCGGCTTTGTGGGAATGGTCGGCCATGGCATTCGGTCCGGAAAGGCAATCCACAGACTATACCCGAGCAGCCCCCCTCGGCTCAATGCGAAAAAGCGTAAAGAAATTCGATATGGATATCGACCGCGTGACGCCGGAGGCGGAGAACGATTACAATCCCACGTCGGCATCCCGCTCGCCAATATCACGCTCAGGAGTACCGATGAGAACCGCGCTTTTCCTTGTCTCGTTAGCCGCCGCCATCGCCCTGCCGGCCTTCGCGCAGCTGGGCCCGGCCGGCGTTCCCGGCGCGCCCGGGCTGGCGCCGCCGCCCCCGGAGTCGACCCAGCCCGCCGCGCCGCCACCCCCGGAAGGCAGGCATGGAACCCCGCCGCCCAAGGTCCCCGCGGCCTGTGCCAACGCCAAGAACGTCGAACGCTGCGTGGCGCGCCAGGAGCTCCGGCGCAAGGCGCATGCGGTCTGCAAGAAGCAGGCGGGAGAAGCGTACCGGCGCTGCGTCAACGACTACGTGAACCGCCGGCGGAAATGAGCGGCGCGGGAGCGCGTCAGAGCGGCGGCTGACCCCAGGCCGCGCGCCAGGCGGCGACCTTGCGCGCGAACGCCAGCGTGTAGGCGGGGCTGGTCGAAGGCAGGATGTGCGTCTCGTAGCCCTGCCCGGCGAACCAGCGCGCGCAGCGGCCCGAGGTCTGGCCGTTGAAGCAGATGCGCCGCAGGCGCGGCGCCTTTTCTCCGAGCAGTGCGAAATCGTTGCGTTCCGCCGCCTCGATCGCCGCGTCGAGCGCGCCTTCGCGCCGGCAGGCGCGGTACACGTCCCACACGCCCACGCCGTGCCGCAGCAGGCAGCGCTGCTTGCCGGCGTAATCGAATTCCGGCAGCGGCTCGCCGAGCACCTCGGCCATCACCCGCCAGAACTGGTTCTGCCTGTGCGCGTAGTAGTGTTGCGCGGCGAGCGAAGCGGGCGACGGGAAGCTGCCGAGGATCAGCGTCTCGATCCCGGCGTCGAGAATGGGCGGGAGGCCGACGAGCAGTCCGGAATCGGTCATGGCAGGAAAGGCTGGCGGAGACGGGCCACTTCAAACCCGCGGCGCGCGGAGAGCGGGATCGGTGCTCTCCGCGCCGGCGCGGACGGCCTCACTTGCCCGACAAGGCCAGCATCAGCTCGTTGATGCGCTTGACGAAGCCGGCCGGGTCGTCGAGCGTGCCGCCTTCAGCCAGCGTGGCCTGTTCGAGCAGCAGGTTGGCCCAGTCGTCGAAACGCGCTTCCTCGTACTTCAGGCGCTGCACGGCCGGGTGCCTGGGGTTGATCTCCAGGATCGGCTTCATCTCCGGCGCCTTCTGGCCGGCGGCCTTGAGGATGCGCGCCAGGTTGCCGCCCATGTCGTGCTCGTCGGCGACGATGCACGAGGGCGAATCGGTCAGGCGGTGCGTGACGCGCACGTCCTTGACCTTCTCGCCGAGCGACGCCTTGACCTTTTCGAGCAGCTCCTTGTACTCGTCGGCGGCCTGCTCGGCTTCCTTCTTCTCGGCCTCGTCCTCCAGCTGGCCCAGATCGAGGCCGCCCTTGGCCACGGACTGCAGCGGCTTGCCGTCGAACTCGGTCAGGTAGCCGGTCACCCACTCGTCGACGCGGTCGGAGAGCAGCAGCACTTCGATGCCCTTCTTGCGGAAGATTTCGAGGTGCGGGCTGTTGCGCGCGGCGGTGAAGGTCTCGGCGGTGACGAAGTAGATCTTCTCCTGGCCTTCCTTCATGCGCGCCACGTAGTCGGCCAGCGCGACGGTTTCGTCCGGCGTGTCGGCGTGCGTCGAGGCGAAGCGCAGCAGTTTGGCGATGCGTTCCTTGTTGGCGAAGTCCTCGCCGACGCCTTCCTTGAGCACGCGGCCGAACTCCTTCCAGAACGTGGCGTACTTTTCCTTCTCGGCCGCGTCCTCGCTGTCGGCCAGCCCTTCGAGCAGCGACAGCACCTTCTTCACGCAGCCGCCGCGGATGGTCTCGATGTCCTTCGATTCCTGCAGGATCTCGCGCGAGACGTTGAGCGGCAGGTCGTTCGAATCGACCACCCCGCGCACGAAGCGCAGGTAGAGCGGCATCAGCTGCTCGGCGTCGTCCATGATGAACACCCGGCGCACGTAGAGCTTGACGCCGTGGCGGGCGTTGCGGTCCCACAGGTCGAACGGCGCGCGCTGCGGGACGTACAGGAGCTGCGTGTATTCCTGCTTGCCCTCGACCTTGGCGTGCACGTAGGCCAGCGGGTCCTCGAAATCGTGCGCGACGTGCTTGTAGAACTCCTTGTACTGCTCGTCGCTGATCTCCGACTTGGGCCGCGCCCACAGGGCCGAGGCCTGGTTGACCGTCTCGTCCTCGTCGGTCTCGACCTGCGCCTTCTTTTCCTCGTCCCACTTCTCCTGCTTCATCAGGATCGGCAGGGTGATGTGGTCGGAATACTTGCGCACGATCTGCCGCAGCTTCCAGCCGGACAGGAAATCGTCCTCACCCTCGCGCAGGTGCAGGACGACGTCGGTGCCGCGCCCGGCCTTGTCGACCATCTCGACCGTGAACTCGCCCTCGCCGGCCGATTCCCAGCGAACCGCCTGCCCGGCCTCGACGCCGGCGCGGCGCGAGATCACCGTCACCTTGTCGGCGACGATGTACGAGGAGTAGAAGCCGACGCCGAACTGGCCGATCAGGTGTGCGTCCTTGGCCTGGTCGCCGGTCAGCGCCGAGAAGAACTCGCGCGTGCCGGACTTGGCGATGGTGCCGAGGTGTTCGATGGCCTCGTCGCGGGTCAGGCCGATGCCGTTGTCGGAGACGGTCAGCGTGCGCGCGTCCTTGTCGAAGGAGAGGCGGATCTTCAGTTCCCCGTCGTCGCCGTAGAGCGACGGATTGTTCAGCGCCTCGAAACGCAGCTTGTCGCAGGCGTCGGAGGCGTTGGAGATCAGCTCGCGCAGGAAGATTTCCTTGTTGCTGTACAGCGAGTGGATCATCAGGTTGAGCAGTTGCTTGACTTCGGCCTGAAAGCCCAGGGTTTCCTTGTTGGCGCCCATCGAAAAACTCCGTAAGACGTTGATTGTGTTGGATTGAATGCGCGGATTCGCCGATGCCGGACACGCCGGCGCGGAGCGATGCGCTCAAACGTGGGGCCGCTCGCGCCGTTTTCAAGCCCCACCGGACGCCGGCGCAATTCACAGTCCGGTTAATTGCCACCTATAATTCGCCTTTCATCGTCAGGCGGAGGGCGGCACTCCATGGCAGATCCGGAACGGAAGGACGTCCCCACGCGCAACAAGGAGCGCACGCGCGCGCTCATCCTCGCGGCGGCCACCGAGGAATTCGCGGACAAGGGCTTCGCCGGCGCGCGCATCGAGCAGATCGCCGCGCGTTCCGGCTCGAACAAGCGGATGCTCTATTACTACTTCAACAACAAGGAAGACCTGTTCCTGGCGGTGATGGAGGACACCTACAAGACGATCCGCGACGCCGAATCCGAACTGCGCCTGCTCGACCTGCCGCCGATCGAAGCCATCCGCCGCCTGATCACCTTCACCTGGGACTACTACATCAAGCACCCGGAATTCCTCAAGCTGCTGAACACGGAAAACCTGTACCACGCCGCGCACATCAAGCAATCGAAGAACATCGGCTTCTACAACTCGAAGCTGATCGGCACGCTCCACGAGATCCTGATCCACGGCCAGCGCGAAAAGCTGTTCCGCGGCGGCGTCGACCCGCTCCAGCTCTACATTTCGATCGCCGCGCTGAGCTACTTCTACCTGTCGAACAACGACACGCTGAGCACCGTCTTCATGCGCGACCTGAACAATCCCAAGGCCAAGGTCGAGCGCCTGCAGCACATGATCGACCTGGTGCTCGGTTATCTGATGCTGTCGTCCTGAGCCGGGCGGCGGGAAGCCGGGACTCAGGCCGGCGCCGGCGCAGCACCGCCCGGCCGGATGCCGCCGGCGGCGGCACGCAGCACGATCAGCGCGTTCTCCGACGGCCTGCCGATGCGGATCGGCAGGCCGTTCCACAGCCCGGCGCCGTTGCTCACGTAAAGCGCCATCGCGCCGACCCGATACAGCCCGGAGACGAAGCCCTCGTTGGCCGCCCGCGTCACGAGATGCAGGCCGACAATCTGCCCGCCGTGCGTGTGGCCCGAGAGCTGCAGGTCGATGCCGGCGCCGGCGTTCCGTCCGGCATCCCTGGGCTGGTGAGCCATCAGCACGGTGACGGCGTCCCGCGGCGCGCCGACGAGCGCCGCCGCGACGTCCGGCGGCGCCAGGCCGAAGCGCGCCGCGCTGTGGTCCGTGGTGCCGGCGACCACCAGGGCATGGCCTTTTTCCTCGATTACCGCGTGCGCGTTCGGCAGCATGCGCAGGCCCAGCTTCCCGAACGCCGCCATCCAGGCCGGGTAGTTCGAGTAGTACTCGTGATTTCCGGGGATGGCGAAGACGCCAAGCCGCGCCTTGAGATCGCGCAGGGGCGCGACGTCGGCGGCACGGGCCGCCGTCGAACCGTCGACCTGATCGCCGGTAAGCAGGATCAGGTCGGGATGCAGGGCGTTGGTCCGGTCCACCACGGCGCGCATCCACGGCGCCTGGAGCAGCCGGCTGGCATGCAGGTCGCTGAGCTGCACCAGGCGCAGGCCGTCCAGTTCCGGCGGCAGGCGGTCCAGCGTGATCTCCACCGTGCGCACGTCCGGCACGCGCACGGCCTGCCACACGCCGATCCCGGCCAGGACCAGCGCGGCCGCGGCCAGCGCGCCGTTCCAGGCGGCGGCGGTGAACGGCAGATCGGGGCGCCAGCCCGCCTTGCCGAGCAGGAAGAACAGCACGGCGCCGACGTCCTTCAGCGCCAGAAAGACCGCCAGCAGGAGCAATGCCCCGAACAGCCAGCCGAGGAAGGCCAGTGCGGCGGCCGGTATTTCGGGCGACGCCATGCTGCCGAAGAACGTCCGGGTGATCAGGTGATGCAGGGCGACCAGCAGCACCAGCAGGGCGGCCAGCCACTTGCCCCAGGCAGGCCAGGGCAGCGCGGGAAAAAGGCGGCCGGCGACGTAGAGGCCGATGGCGCCGGTGATCACATGAAACATCGTCGATTTACCTCTGGGGTCGGCCGGGCTTTTCAGCCGGCTGGGGTTTGAATTCGGTCGAACTCCCGCTCTTGCGGGGACGCGGAAAAAAGCGAGGAAAACCGTGATGCCGGTTTTCCTCCGTGATCCCCGCGCCGGGAGCGATTCTAATGCCACGCCGCCGGATNGGTTTTCCTCCGTGATCCCCGCGCCGGGAGCGATTCTAATGCCACGCCGCCGGATGCATGGCGGCGGCCACATACCGGCAGAGTCTGCCGGCCCTGATTGGTTCCGCGCCGGATTCAGCGGCCGGTCAGTCGTTCGAGCGTTTCGGGATAGCGCGCTCCTTGCACGGCGATCTGCGCGGCGGCCGCGTCGATTTCGCGCAGGTCGTCGGCGGTCAGCTCCACCGCCGCCGCGCCGAGGTTCTCTTCCAGGCGGGACAGCCGGGTCGTTCCCGGAATCGGCACGATCCACGGCTTTTGCGCGAGCAGCCAGGCCAGCGCGATCTGCGCCGGCGTGGCCTGCTTGCGCGCGGCGATCCGACCGATCAGGTCGACCAGCGCCTGGTTGGCCCGGCGCGCCTCGGGCGTGAAACGCGGCAGCGCGGTGCGGAAGTCGTCGCTGGCGAAGGTCGTGGCGGCGTCGATCTTGCCAGTCAGGAAACCCTTGCCGAGCGGGCTGTACGGCACGAGGCCGATGCCCAGTTCCGCCAGCGTGGGCAGCACCGCCTCTTCCGGACGCCGCCACCACAGCGAATACTCGCTCTGCAGCGCGGCGACGGGCTGCACGGCATGCGCGCGGCGGATGGTCTGCACGCCGGCCTCGGACAGCCCGAAATGGCGGACCTTGCCGGCCTGGATCAGCTCCCTGACCGCGCCGGCCACGTCCTCGATCGGCACGTCCGGATCGACGCGATGCTGGTAGAAGAGGTCGATGACCTCGGTCCTCAGCCGCTTGAGCGAGGCCTCGGCCACCGCCTTGATGTGCTCCGGCCGGCTGTCGAGGCCGGGCAGCCCCTTCCCCATGCCGCGCGGATCGCTGCCGGGATCGGTGGCGAAACCGAACTTGGTGGCGATCACCACCTGCTCGCGCAGCGGCGCGAGCGCTTCGCCGACCAGTTCCTCGTTGGTGAACGGCCCGTAGACTTCGGCCGTGTCGAAAAAGGTGACGCCGCGCTCCACGGCGTCCCGCAGCAGGGTGATCATTTCCCGCTTATCCTTCGGCGGCCCGTAGGAAAAACTCATGCCCATGCAGCCGAGGCCGATCGCCGAGACTTCCAGACCGCTATTGCCGAGTTTGCGCTTTTGCATGTTCTCCATCCTTTGCCAAAAAATCCGGGAACGCCGGAACAGCAGCACTTTAAGGATTTCGAAGGAATCGAACTAGACTACAATCCGTTGATAAATTGGAAAGTATGGCTTGCCAATAAGAGAGGACCCATGCCGATCAACGAACTGCGCTCGATCGCCACCTTCGTCCGCACCGCCGAGCTCGGCAGCCTGCGCAAGGCGGCCGCGGCGCAGGGCATGACGCCGCAGGCGGCGAGCCAGGCGCTGGCCCAGCTCGAACGGCACCTCGGCGTGCGGCTGTTCCATCGCACCACGCGCAGCATGTCGCTGACCGAGGAGGGTCAGCGCTTCATGGAAACGGCGCAGCCGGCGCTGCTCGGCCTGCAGCGCGCGCTGCAGACGGCGCGGATCGCCAAGGACGAGATGGCCGGACCGCTGCGCATTGTCGGCCCGCACTCGATGTTCCTGCCGGTGGCCGGGCCGATCCTCACGGAGTTCTGCCGCCTGTACCCGGAGGTACAGCCGGACGTGCGGCTCGACGACCGCGTCGGCAACTGGGTCGAGGACCGCGTCGACGTCGGCTTCCGCATCGGCGTCTCGCCGCACGAAGGCGTCATCGCACGCCGCCTCTTTTCGCTACAGCTGATCATCTGCGCCGCGCCCGACTACCTGCGGCGCCACGGCGCCCCGGACAATCTCGCCGCGCTCGGCGAGCACCGCTGCAGCGTCTTCCGGCACCCGGCCAGCGGCCGCGTCACGCCCTGGTACGTCAATGTCGGCGGCAACGTCGTCGAGCATCACGTCGCGCCCGCCTTCTGCGCCGACGACGAGGCGCTGGAGCTCCAGGCCGTGCTGGCCGGCGCGGTGATCGGGCAGATGACCGGCATCGCCGCCGCGGCCCACCTGCGCGCCGGCCGGCTGGTGCCGCTGCTCACCGCGCACGTGGCCGAACACCTCGGTTTCTTCCTCTACTACGGCAGCCGCGCCGACCAGCCGGCGCGGGCCCGGGCCTTCATCGACCTGGCGCTGGAACGGCTGCTCGACAGCGCCGAGTTCGTCCTGAGCGAAAAGGAATTGGCCGCCGCCGAGCGCGGCGGGCGAAAATACCGTCCGGCGCGGTGAAAAATTTCACATATTCGTCATTCCGGCGAACGCCGGAATCCAGGAAAACCAACGAACTGGACCCCGGCTTTCGCCGGGGCGACGAATAAATCGGTGTTTTCCTAAGCGCCGCCCAGATACGCCTTGCGTATCGCCGGATCGTTGAGCAGTTCCCTGCCCGGCCCTTCGAGCACGATCCGGCCGTTTTCCAGCACGTAGGCGTAGTCGCACAGCGCCAGCGCCTTCTGGGCGTTCTGCTCGACCAGCAGGATGGTCTTGCCGTGCCGGTCGCGGATTTCGCGGATCAGTTCGAAGACCGACTTGACGACCAGCGGCGCCAGCCCCAAGGACGGCTCGTCGAGCAGGATCAGCCCCGGATCGGACATCAGCCCGCGGGCGATGGCCAGCATCTGCTGCTCGCCGCCCGACAGCGTCCCGGCCTGCTGCTGCGAGCGCTGGGCAAGGATCGGAAAGCGCGCGTACATGGCGTCGCGCCGCGTTTCGACGAGCTGCTTGTCATGCACGATGTAGGCGCCCGCCTTGAGGTTCTCCTCGATGGTGAAGCCGGCGAAGATCTTGCGCCCTTCCGGCACGTGAGCCATGCCTTCGCGCAGGATGTTGCAGGCGCGCCCAGGCAGCGGCCGGCCGTGCAGCAGGATGCTGCCGGACCGTGGCTTGACGATGCCGGAAAGCGTGTTCAGCAGCGTCGTCTTGCCCGCGCCGTTGGCGCCGATGATGGACACGATGGCGCCCTCGTCCACCTTGAGGTTGACGCCGCGCAGGGCCTGCACCGGCCCGTAGGAAACGTGGAGGTCCCGCACCGTCAGCGTGGTCACGCCGGTTCCTCCTCGCCGATGTAGGCTTCAATCACCTCGCGGTTGCGGCGCACGTCGGCCGGCTCGCCGCTGGCCAGGAGCTTGCCGAAGTTGAGCACGTAGAGCTTGTGGCTCAGGTTCATCACCACCTCCATGCGGTGCTCGATGAATATGACGGTGAACGCGAAGCGTTCGTGCAGGTTCAGCACGAGGTCGATGAACTCGCGCACTTCGCTCGGATTGAGGCCGGCCGCCGGTTCGTCGAGCAGGATCACCTTGGGCCGGATGGCCAGCGCGCGGGCGATCTCCAGCTTGCGCTGCAAGCCGTACGGCAGCGCTTCGGGCCGCGCGTCCTCCAGGCCGGCAAGGCCGACCAGATCGAGATACTCGCGCGCCGTTGCCGCCGCCTTGCGGTCCGAGGCGCGCTTGCCGGGCGAAGCGAAGATGGCCGAGAAGAAGTTGTACGGCGCGTACGGGTCGGAGGCGGTCATCACGTTTTCCAGCACGCTCAGGCCCTTGAACAAGCGGATGTTCTGGAAGGTGCGGCCGACGCCCTGGCGCGCGATCTGGTCCTGGCGCAGGCCGGCGAGATTGACGCCGTCGAGCAGCACCTCGCCGCGGTCGGGCGTATACACGCCGGTCACCAGATTGAAGACGGTGGTCTTGCCGGCGCCGTTGGGGCCGATGATGCCGACGATCTCGCCGGGCTCGGCGGCGAACGAAAAGTCGTTGACCGCCTGCACGCCGCCGAAGGCCTTGGACAGGCCGGTGACGATAAGGCGGCCGCGCGTCGATATATCGCTCATGCCCGGTCTCCCTCGACGCGCGTCGATTTCCTCTTCCACAGGCGGCTGATCTCCCAGTCGCCGAAGACGCCGTTGGGCCGGTAGTTGATGATGATCAGCACGATCACGCAGTAGATGACGATGCGCCACGCCGAGGCGAAGCGCAGCGCCTCGGGCAGGCTGGACAGGACGATCGCCGAGACCATCGCGCCAGTCAGGCTGTTGATGCCGCCGACGAAGACGATGATCAGCCACTCGGCCGACACGGTCCAGTTGAAGAAGCCCGGTTCGAGGTATTGCGAATAGAAGGCGTAGAGCACGCCGGCATAGCCGGTGATGGCGCTGGCGAAGAGGAAGGTCACCAGCTTCAGGCGATGCACGTCGATGCCCATCGAGCGCGCCGCCAGCTCGTCGGTGCGCAGCGCGAGGCACTGCCGCCCGAACTTCGAGTTCTTGTAGCAGGCCACGCAGAACAGGCAGACCAGCACGCTGACCGCCACCAGCGGCAGGTCGACGCGTTTGGGGATGTTCACCAGCCCCTCGGCGCCGCCGGTGAGCTGCGCCGAGTTGTTGAGCACCGAGATGATCGCCTCGCCGAAGCCGAAGGTGACCAGCGAGATGTAGTCGCGGCGCAGGCGCACCGTCGGCACGCCGACCAGCAGCCCGGCCGCCATCGCCGCCAGCGCGCCGGCCAGCGCCGCGATCGGGAACGGCAGCTTGAAGGTCAGCGCGAGCATCGCCGAGACGTAGCCGCCGACGGCCATGAACGCCGCCTGGCCGAAGGAAAACTGGCCGGTCAGCCCGGTCACCATGTAGGTGCCCATGACGCCGATCATGGTGATGCCGGTCAGGGTCAGGATCGAGTAGATGTAGTCCATGGAGCGGTTCCGCTTTCCCCGGTTAAGCCTTTTCCTGCACGATCACGCCGGAGATGCCGCGCGGCCGCAGCAGCAGGAACACCAGCATGACCACGAAGACGCAGGCCGGCGTCCACCCCGACCCGACCAGCCCGATCAGCGCCACCTCGACGATGCCCAGCAGGAAGGCGCCGGCCACCGCGCCGGTGATGCTGCCGAGCCCGCCGATCACCGAGGCGATGAAGCCCTTGACCACCAGCTGGCCGAGCTGCGGATAGAGCGAATAGTTCATGCCCAGGAACACGCCGCTGATGCCGCCGAGCGCGCCGGACATGGCGAAGGTGGCCAGCACCACGCGGTCCGGGTCGATGCCCATCAGGCTGGCCGTGTTCACGTCGAACGACACCGTGCGCACGGCCAGCCCGAGCTTGCTGCGGTAGAGCACCAGCAAGAGCAGCCCGAGCGCCGAGCACGAGAA
>JADHEE010000675.1_pt1 | contig 12245 bp, 15 predicted proteins | sample 8952401 | NCBI WGS metagenome assembly JADHEE01 (sample SAMN16124438, study PRJNA663242) | bioreactor sludge metagenome | isolation source: sludge (ammonium) | place: India:Bengaluru | collected 2019-02-28
ACCGGCGATGGTGACGGGTACGGGTGTCGTGGCGTTCTGGCGCGACGCGGGGCCGGGGCGGTGGTTTGCCAAGGATGACGGGTTCGACGCGGAATGCCGGACGCGGTTTCTCGGGGCGTGGGAAGCGGCGGCGCGGGCTGAGTTGGCGGCGTGGGGCGCGACGGCGGAAGGGGCGCTCGGGCTGGTGATCCTGCTCGACCAGATGCCGCGCAACATGTTTCGCAACGATCCGCGCGCGTGGTCGAGCGACGCGCAGGCGCGGGCGGCGGCGGAGGCCGCGATCGGCAAGGGATTCGACCGGATGGTCGCGCCGGAGCTGCGGGCGTTTTTCTATCTGCCGTTCGAGCATGCGGAGGACCTGGCCGCGCAGGAGCGTTCGGTGGCGCTGTTCGCCGCGTTGGGCGACGCGGATAGCCTCACCTGGGCGCGGCACCATCGCGACATCGTCGCGCGCTTCGGGCGTTTTCCGCACCGCAACGCGGCGCTGGGCCGCGCGAGTACGCCCGAGGAACTGGCGTTTCTCGCCGTCGACGACTTCCGGGGTTAGACCACCGCGCCTGCGAACGGCGGCAATTCCTGCAACAGGTCGCGGAGGATGCCGAGGCCGCGCCGCAGTTGCGCGTGGTCGCGCGGCGCGGAGATGCTGACGCGCACCGCGTCGGGCATCTGGCGCGAGGTGGCGAAGGCCGAGGCCGGGGAGGTGGCGACGCCGCGCCGGTAGGCCTCGGCGGCGAAGGTCTCGGCGCGCCAGGGGTCGGGCAGGTGCAGCCAGAGGTGGGGCGAGGTGACGTCCGGACACGCCTGGGGCAGGTAGTCGCGTGCGATCTCGAGGCGCGCCGCGGTTTCCGCCTTCTGTTCCGCCACGGCGGCGAACGCGCCGCCGTCGGCGATCAGGTCGGTGGCGAGGCGCGCCAGCAGGATCGGCGGCATGGTCGCGGCGGCGCGGGTGGCGGCGACGACGCGCGGCGCGAGCGGCGGCGGCGCGACCGCGAAGCCGAAGCGCAGGCCCGGGCTGATCGCTTTCGACAACGACGTGACGTAGACCACCCGCTCGGGCGCGAGGGCCTGGAGCGGCGGCAGGCCCGCGTCGGAGAGGAAGGCGTAGATGCCGTCCTCGATGAAATACCCCTCGCGGCGGCGGAGGATCGCCGCGATCTCCTCGCGCCGCACCAGGGGCATGGTCGCGGCGGTGGGGTTGTGGTGGGTGGTCATGCCGTAGATCACGCCGCCGGGGCGGGCGGCCAGCGCGCGGTCCACCGCTTCCGGAATCAGTCCCTGGTCGTCGATGGGCAGGCTTTCCACCCTGCGGTCGAGGAAGGCGGCGGCGAGCTTCAGCCCCGGATAGGTGAGCGCCTCGGCGAACACCGGCTCGCCCGGGCGCGACAGCGCCGAAAGCGCCGCGAGAATGGCGTGCTGGCCGCCGACGGTGAGCGCGACGCAATCCGGCGCGGTGGAGACGCCGTCCCGCGCCACCCAGGCCGCGCCCGCCGCGCGGTAGTCCTCGTGGCCGCCGAAGAATTCGTAATCCAGGAGTTCGGGCAGGAACTCGGATTGCCCGAGTCGGGCGAGCGCCGGGCCCACCAGGCTGCTCGCGACGCCGAAGGAGGGGCGGTTGCGGGCCATGTCGATCAGGCCGCCGCCGTCCGCCCGCGCGCCCGCCGGGGCGAGGCGCAGGGGGCGGGCCGGGCGCGCCTTGACGAAGGTGCCGCGCCCAACCTCGCCGGAAACCAGCCCGAGGCGCTCGGCCTCCACGTAGGCGCGCGCCACCGTCCCCACCGTGACCTTGAGGCTCCACGCCAGCTCCCGCTGCGGCGGCAGCTTCGCGCCCGGCGCGAGCGCACCCGCGCCGATGTCGGCGGCGAGCGCGGCGACAATGGCGCGGTACTTGGGGCCGGAGCGTCCGGCGAGGTCTGGGGTCCAAAATGACATGGTGTCAATGTTAACATTGACGCAGTCATTGAGTCAATATCATATCGATTCCAGGTTCAATTGTAGCGAAACCGATGGGTTTTTCAGAATTGAAGGGGTTCAATCATGATGCTCAGAGATTCAATCCCGGCCATGGCTGCGACCGCCGAGGTCAAGTCCCGCGCGGCCCGCGCCAACGCGATGCTGTGGGTGGTGGAGACGCTCGAAACCTGGGCGGCGCGCGCCGCGCAACGCCGCCAGCTCGCCGCGCTGGACGCGCGCATGCTGCGCGACATCGGGCGCTCCGAATCCGATGTGCTGCGGGAAACCGCGAAGCCGTTCTGGCAGGCGTGATCCGGGTTGCCCATATGCGAGGGGCACAGGAGGAAAACATGAGCGAACTGCCTGAAAAACAGGACTATCCGGTCGACCGCGTGCGCCGGTTTCTGGAGCCCGGGCCGACGGTGCTGGTGTCTTCGGCATGGAAGGGCGAGACCAACGTGATGACGCTCGGCTGGCATATCGTGCTCGGCCTGACGCCGTCGCTCGTCGGGCTGCGGGTCCACGCCGCGACGCACAGCCACGCGATGATCCGCGACAGCGGCGAGTGCGTGATCAACCTGCCGACCACCGCGCTGACCGACACCGTCGTCGGCATCGGCAACTGCTCGGGCAGGGACGTGGACAAGTTCGCCCAGTTCGGCCTGACCCGGCAACCCGCCGCGATGGTGGGCGCGCCGCTGATCGGCGAGTGCCACGCCTGCTTCGAGTGCCGCCTGCACGACGATTCGCTGGCGGATCGCTACAACTTCTTCGTCTTCGAGGTGGTGAAGGCGCACGTCGCGCCGCTGCCCGACCATCCGGAGACCCTGCACTACACCGGCGACTGCACCTTCATGCTCGCGGGGCGGACGATCACCCGCCGCGAACTGTTCCGCCGCGAAATGGTCTGAGGGTCTCACCCCATGCGCGCCACCGGCCAGCCGGTGAGCGGCTTGACCTCCTTGAGGACGATGGCGGTTTCCATTTCCTTGATGCGGGGCAGGCGGCGGATCACGTTCATCGCGAAGTCGGCGTAGGCGTCGAGGTCGGCGGCGACGACCTGGAGCATGAAGTCGGCGCTGCCCGCGATGCTGTAGCAGGCGACCACGGCGTCGAGGCGCTGCACGCCGTCCTCGAAGGCCTTGGCTTCCGCCTCCGAATGGCTGTCGATCTTCACCCGCACGAACGCCATCACCCCGAGGCCGACCTCGCGCCGCTCCACCACCGCGCGATAGCCCGCGATCACGCCCGCGTCCTCCATCTGCCGTACCCGCCGCCAGCAGGGCGAGGCGGAGAGGCCGACGCGTGCGGCGAGGTCCTGGTTGGTGAGGCGTCCGTCCTTCTGCAATTCGGAAAGGATGGCGGCGTCTGCGGCTTCCATCGGCATGGATTTTCCCTGATGGCTGGAATATCGAAAGGATTACCCGGATTTTAGCGATTTTCGGACATCTGCGGCAACTCTTTCCCGTGCCGCCGCGCTAGGCTCGACGCGAACCCATTCCCGTTGCGAGGTCTTCGATGTCCGAACCCATCCGCGTTGCCGTGATCGTCAATCCCGAGCTGCCGCCCGGCCTGCTCGCCAACACCGTCGCCGCCGTCTCCATCGGCCTCGGCGCGCGCATTCCCGGCCTTGCGGGCGCGCGCCTGACGGATGCGCGCGGGCGGGAGATCGACATCTCCTCCAACCGCCCGGTGCCGATTCTCGCCGCCGACGACGCCACCCTCCGCGCCTTGACGCTGAAGGCGGCGGCGCACGACGGCGCGCTGGCGGTGGTGCCGTTCCCGGCGTTCGCGCGGGCGCTGCACGACTACGCGGATTACGAACGCGCCTTTCCGGGCCGCGATCTCGCCGACGAAGCCATCGACGGCCTCGCCCTCGCCGGGCCGGACAAGGCGATCCGCTCGCTCACCGGGGCGTTACGGCTGCTGCGCTAAGGGCGGCACGTTCCAGTACGGCGGGTCGCCGAAGCTCGCGCGCAGGCTCTCGACCAGGGCGAGGACCTTGGCCGAGGCGCTGCGGTCGCGCGGGTAGGCGATGAACAGCTCGGCGTTTTCCGCCGCGAGGCCGATGTCCACCTCCGCCAGCGCGCCCGAGCGAATCCGGTCGTGGACGAAGAACGCGGGCAGCAGGGCGAGGCCCAGTCCCGCCGCCGCCGCGTCGCGCATCACGATGCCGTTGTTGACCCGCAGCACCGCGCGCGGCCGCGCCACGATCCAGCCCCCGGGCGCGGCGAAGCGCCAGTCGGAGCCGCGATTGGCGTAGAGAATGCCGCGGTGGCGGGAGAGGTCGTCGAAACCGGCGGGTGCGCCGTGCGCCGCGAGGTAGGCGGGAGCGGCGACGAGCAGGCGGCGGCTGGAGGCGAGGCGCTTGGCGACCAGCCGGGTGTCGCCCACCGGGCCATGGCGCAGCACCGCGTCGTAGCCGTCGGCGGCGGCGTCGACGAAGCGGTCGTCGAGGTCGAGGGTGAGGTCGATGCCGGGATGCTCGCCGAGGAATTTCCCCAGCGCCGCCGACAGGTGGAGAACGCCGAACCCCACCGGCGCGGCGAGGCGCAGCGGCCCGGCGAGGGTGCCGCGCCGCTCGGCGAGCTCCGCCGTGCCCTCCCGGATCTCGGCAAGGATGCGTTCGGCGCGGCGGCCGAAGACCTTGCCGTCCTCGGTGAGCGAGAGCTTGCGGGTGGTGCGCTGCACCAGCCGCGCGCCGAGGTCGCGTTCGATCCGCGAGGCGCTCGCTGATCACCGACTTCGGCTTGCCGAGATGCTGCGCCGCGCCGCTGATCGACCCGGCCTCGACCACGGCGAGGAACGCCACCAGTCCGTCGAGCTTGAACATCGTTCGGTTTCTCCGGAAGCCGGTTTCGGAATTGGGCGGCTAGTCCGAACGCATACGTGGGCGCATGTTTCGCTCCAGGAAAGCCCCAACCCGGAGAAACCATGATGTCCCTTCGCAATCTCGCCGCTGTCGCGGTTCTCGCGGCCTCCACGCCCGCCCTTGGCGGCGTTCCCGCCTATCCCGCCGGATTTTCCACCCAGGAGATCGCCGCCAACGGCACCACCCTGCACGTCCGCGTCGGCGGCAGCGGTCCGGCGGTGGTGCTGATCCACGGTTACGGCGAAACCGGCGACATGTGGGCGCCGCTCGCCGCCGAACTCGCCCGCGACCACCGCGTGATCGTTCCCGACCTGCGCGGCATGGGCCTCTCGGCCAAGCCCGCCACCGGCTACGACAAGAAGACGGAAGGGCAGGATATCGCGGCGGTGCTCGACGCGCTCGGCGTGGGCCAGGTCGAGGTGGTCGGCCACGACATCGGCAACATGGTCGCCTACGCCTTCACCGCGCAGCACCGCGCCCGCGTCGGCAAGCTGGTGCTGATGGACGCGCCGCTGCCGGGCGTCGGGCCGTGGGAGGAAATCCTGAAGAGCCCGCTGCTCTGGCACTTCCGCTTCGGCGGGCCGGACATGGAGCGCCTCGTCGCCGGGCGCGAGCGAATCTACCTCGACCGCTTCTGGAACGAGTTTTCCGCCGATCCGGCGAAGTGGGACGAGGACCAGCGCAACCACTACGCCGCGCTCTACGCGCAGCCGGGCGCGATGCGCGCGGGCTTCGCCCAGTTTGCGGCGTTCGACCGGGACGCGGTCGATAACCGCGCCTTCATGGCGGCGGGAAAGCTCGAAATGCCGGTGCTGGCGGTGGGCGGCGCGGCGTCGTTCGGCGCCACCATGGCGGCGGTGACGCGGTTCGCCGCCAGCGACGTCACCGAGGCGGTGATTCCTGCCGCCGGGCATTGGCTGATCGAGGAAAACCCGGAGGCGACGGTCGCCGCCGTACGGGCCTTCCTCGATGCGAAATGAAGGCCTAAGGCAGCGTCACTGCCGCCGCGCTCAAGCCCGATGAGCCGGGCAGGACGATCTCGCCGTGGTCGTCGCCCGCCTCGTCGCCGTCCCAGTAGCGGATCGCGGTGGCGATCACCCGGATCAGCACCAGGCCGGGGGTGTCCACGTCCTTCGCGAACCAGCGGGTGAGATCCTCCGACCAGTGGGCGAGGAACGCGTCGCGGTTGCGGATCAGCTCCGCCTGGCCCTGCACCGTCATCATGAACGGGCGCTGGCCGACGATGCCGCCGCGCCCCCGCAACGACAGCGACACCTTGGGATTGGCCGCGATCTCGTTGACGAGATGGGCGTCCTCGACGGCGAAGTAGTGGGAGACGCCGTCGTAGGCGCTGTTTGCCGCGCTGCTCATCGGGCGAGTGGAGATTCCGCCGTCGGCGGCGTGGGTGGACAGCATCACGACGTCGACGTCGTGAAGCTTGTCCGACAATTCGGAAAGGGTGAGCTTGGCCATGATTGCAGTCCTCCTTCGGAAGAGGTAACGGCACAGCCGGGCAGGGGTTGCATCTGCAACCGCGTACAAGACAGGCCGGGGCGATCGGGCCGACCATGGCGGTTTCGCAAACTTCGTGAGGACTCCCCCCGTGTTCGAGACCAAGATCGCCATCGTCGTCCGCGAGGACTTGCAGGTCTGGCAGAAGCTCAACGTCACCGCGTTCCTGATGAGCGGTATCGTCGGCGGCGCGCCCGAGATCGTCGGCGAGCCTTATCGTGACGCCGCCGGCAACGTCTACGCCAGCCTGACGATCCAGCCGGTGATCGTGCTCGCCGCCGACGCCGCGACGCTGGCGAAGATCCACGCCCGCGTCCTCGACCGTGGCGTCCGCGCCGCGCTCTACATCGAGGAGATGTTCTCCACCGGCCACGACGCCGCCAACCGCGCGGTGTTCGCCGGTTACGGCCCGGACACCGCGAAAGTCGTGGGGATCGCGCTGCGGGAGGACAAGAAACTCGTGGACAAGATCACCAAGGGCGCGCGGATGCACCCATGAGGCCGGTTGCGGCGGCGGGGAAACCGCTTATCTCGAAGCGGTGATGCGATCCATGACCCGCCCCGGCTTGAACGCCGAAACCGCCCTGTGGTACGCCGACGACCTCGACGCCGAGTTCCTGCGCGGGCGCTTCGGCGACTATTCCTACGACCTCCACACCCACGACACCGCCTGTTTCGCCCTGATCACCGAGGGCGCCATCGACATCCGCATGCGTGGCGGCAGGCGGATCGTGCGCGCGGGCGAGCTCTACGCCATCGACGCCGACGAACCCCACGCCGGGGTGCCGGTGGACGGCGCGGGCTGGTCGCAGCGGACCATCTACGCGGACATGGGCCGCCTGCGGGCGCGCCTCGCCGACGGGCGCGACGGCATGCTGGGGATTTCCGGCCCGGTGATCCGCGACGCGGCGCTGAACGCCCTGTTCGTCGCCGCGCACCGGCTTTCGGAGCAGGGCTCGGCGCTGGCGCGGGACGAGCGCTATTGCGACTTCGCGGCGCGGTTGTTCTCCCGCCACGTGCGCCAGCCCGCCGGCATCGCCGCGGCGGGGCGGGAGCCCGTGGCGGTGCGCCGCGCGCGGGAGTTCCTCGACGCCCACCTCACCGACCGGGTGCACCTGGACGACATCGCCGCCGCCGCCGGGCTGACGCCGTTCCGCCTCTACCGCGCGTTCGAGCGGGACACCGGCATGACGCCGCACGCCTACCAGCGCCAGGCGCGCATCCGCGAGGCGGTGCGGCTGATCCGGCGCGGCGACGCGCTGGCCGAGGTCGCGGCGGCGGCGGGGTTCGCCGACCAGGCGCACCTGACTCGCGCCTTCTACCGCCGCATCGGCGTCACGCCGGGTGCGTTCCGCGCCGCGCGGGCCGGAGCCAAGGCATGACCCCGTTCCACGCCCGTCACTTCTCCTCGAGCCAGGCGTAGGCCTGCGCCAGCCGCTGCTTGGCGTGGTCCTCGATGATCTCGCCGTGGCAGGGGACGATCCGGCGGATGTCCCACTTCAGGATGCGGTGGATGCCCGCGCGGGCGTCCGCCTCGTTGTTGATCGCCCAGCGCACCAGGCGGTGCGGCGCGGGGCGGTCGCCGACGCCGCCGAACCAGAGGAAGAACCGGGTCCAGGCATCCTTGGGGTGGCGGATGTTGAGCAGCAGGTCGGCGATCAGCAGGGTGTGGCTGGCGGGGTGGAAGATCGCGGTCTCGTGCACGCGCGAGCCCTGCACCCGGCTCGGCAGCGCGTCGTCGCCCCACATCGGCGGCGCGACGTTGGTGAGGAAGCCGTCGAAGCGGAGGTCGCGGCGCTTCGGCGCCAGTTCGGCAGGGCCGTAGAGCCGCGCGGTGGGGAAGGCGGCCACCGCCTCGGCGGCGAACTTGTGGTGATGGAGGTTGGGGCAGACGATCGCCCCCACCTCGCCCAGGAGCGCGATCTCGTGGCGCAGCGCCTCCGGCATCGCGACCGGGGAATAGAGCAGCAGGCGACCGCTGGCGAGGCGGATGATGGTCATCCGCGTGCCGACGGAAAAGCCGAACACCGAGAGCGGCATGTCCACGGTCCAGAGGTTGGGGGCGAGCGAGACGATGGGGCCGGGGGCAGGAGTCATGGCTGGGCCTTCGGAACAAGAACAAGGGAGACGACTCGAACGGAACGCGCGGTGCGCGGATGCGTTGCGGTCGAAGGCGCGAGAAATCCGGAGGCGTTCCCCGGCGCGCCTGCAAAGAGGTGGTGCGGCACGCCGCGATGCGCGAGGTGCCGGGGAAATTCTCATGACTCGAAAGATGGGGCGCGAAGGCTTCTAGATGGCGTCCTGGCAGACGTCCACCCACTTGGCGCCCACCAGGGCGGCCATCCGCTCCGGCGAGATGCGCAGTGCGCTGTTGGTCGAGCCCGCGGCGGGCAGGACTTCGTCGAAGGCCTTGAGCGACACGTCGCAATAGATCGGCAGCGGCGTCGCGAGGCCGAACGGGCAGACGCCGCCGACCGGGTGGCCGGTGAGGTCGCTCACCTCCTCCGCCCCGAGCATCCGCGCCTTGCCGCCGAACGCCGCCTTGATCTTCTTGTTGTCGAGCCGCGCGTCGCCGCGCGCGACGACGAGGAACACCGTCTCGCCCATCTTGAGCGACAAAGTCTTGGCGATCTGCCCCGGCGCGACGCCGTGGCCTTCCGCCGCCAGCGCCACGGTGGCGGTGCTGGCTTCGAGTTCGAGGATTTCGATGTCGGGCGCGTTCAGGGCGAAGAAGGCGCGGACGGACTCAATGCTCATGTCGGAAAAGTCCTTCAGGCGATGGCGGGGGAGCTCCAGCGCGGCGCGCGGTCCTTGTCGACCAGCATCGCGCGCACGCCTTCGATGAAGTCCGGGGTGCGGATCATCTCGAGGGCGGTGGCGAGCTCGGCGTCGAGCGCCTCGCGCAGGTTCATGGATTTCGCCGCTTCTATCAGCCGGGCGGTGCGGCGCATCGCGTCGGGCGCGTGGGATTGCAGCAGGCGCAGCGTCCGGTGCGCCCACTCGCTTTCGTCCTCGGCGAGGCGGACGAAAATCTCCAGCACGTCGGCGGAGCGGAAGGCCTCCTCGATCACCGCGCGATGGTCGGCGAGTTCGCTTTCCCCGGCATCGCGCGGCAGGCTGTCGAGGATGTCGGCGATCTCGCCCGGGTCGGCGTGGATCGCGGCTTCGATCTGGCCGAGTTCGTCGGAGGGGACGAAGTGGGTCGCCATGCCGCAGTAGAGCGCGTCGGCGGCGGAGAGGCGCGCACCGGTGAGGCCGAGGTACATGCCGAGGCCGCCCGGCAGGCGCGAGAGGGAGTGGGTCGCGCCGACGTCGGGGAAGAAGCCGATCGCGGTCTCCGGCATCGCCAGCATCGCCTTCTCGGTGACGACGCGATACTTGGCGTGCATCGAGATGCCCATGCCGCCGCCCATGCACATGCCGTCGATCAGCGAGACGTACGGCTTTGGGAAGACGCTGGTGGCGTAGTCGAGGTCGTATTCGGTCTCGAAGAACCGGGCGTTGGCCTCATGTTCGCCGTCGAGGCTCGCTTGGCGAACCGCCCGGATGTCGCCCCCGGCGCAGAAGGCCTTGCCCTCGCCCTTCAGCACCACCGCGAGAATGCTGGAATCCACCGCCCATGCGTCGAGCTGGGCGTGCATCGCCGCGATCATCTCGGGCGTGAGCGCGTTCAGCACGCGCGGCCGGTTGAGGGTGATCGTGCCGATGCCGTCGGCGGTGGAGAACAGGATGTCGTCGGTCATGGGGCGGCTTCCGTGGCTCAGCGGTGGGTGAACGCGGGTTTGCGCTTGTCGAGGAAGGCGGCCATGCCTTCGGCCCGGCCTTCGGTGGCGAAGGTGGCATGGAACTGCCGCCGCTCGAAGCGCAGACCCTCGGCGAGCCCGGTTTCCTCGGCGCGGTGTACCGCCTCCTTCGCCAGGATTACCGCAGGGAGGTTGCGTTCGGCAATGGTTTCGGCGGCTTTCAACGCTTCCGCCAGGGTGTCGGCGGCGGGCACGACGCGCGCCACCAGCCCGGCGGCCTTGGCTTCCGCCGCGTCGATCGTCCGCCCGGTGAGCACCATGTCCATGGCGAGCGCGCGCCCGACGAGGCGGGGCAGGCGCTGCGTGCCGCCCATCCCCGGGATCACGCCGAGGGTGATTTCGGGCTGGCCGAAGCGGGCGTCGTCGCCCGCGACGACGAAGTCGCACATCATCGCGAGTTCGCAGCCGCCGCCGAGCGCAAAGCCCCGCACCGCGCCGATCACCGGCTTGCGCAGGCGGGGGAAGCGGTCCCAGACGCTCAGGTAATCCTCGGCCAGCACCTCGCCGAAGGATTTTTCCGACATCTCCTTGATGTCCGCCCCGGCGGCGAACGCCTTGTCCGAGCCCGCGACCACCATCGCGCCGATGCCGGGGTCGGCGTCGAAGGCTTCGAGCGCGTCGAGGAGTTCGCGGGCGAGGGTGTCGCAAAGCGCGTTGAGCGCCTGCGGCCTGTCGAGGCGGACCAACCCGACGCGGCCATGGGTCTCGACGGCGATCTGGGTGTAGGCGGGCATGGCGGGGTCCTCGGGACTGTTGGACGGGTGGGTTTCACATAAGCGCGAATTGGGAGTATGTGGTAGGGCGAAAACCGCACAGGGAGTGATTCGCGTGCCCAGCCAACCGCTTCGCAGCTTCGCCAGCGACAACTATGCGGGCACCGCGCCCGAAATCCTCGAAGCCCTCGCGGCCTGCAACGCGGGCGCGGCGATGCCCTATGGTCGAGACGGCCTGAGCGGGCGGGTGAAGGCGTGCCTCGCCGAGGTCTTCGAACGCGACCTCGAGGTGCTGCTGGTGCCCACCGGCACAGCCGCCAACGCGCTGTCCTTGAGCCTGCTCGTGCCGCCGTGGGGCGCGGTGCTCTGCCATCCGTCGAGCCACATCAACGCCGACGAATGCGGCGCGCCCGAGTTCTTCACCCACGGCGCGAAGCTCCTCGGCATCGGCAACGGCGCGGACGCCAAGATCGACGCAGCCCTGGTGCGGGAGGCGGCTGGATGCAACCGCGGCGACGTGCACGCGGCGCAGCCGTCGTGCGTGTCGATCACTCAGGCGACCGAGGTCGGCAGCGTCTACACCCTATCCGAAGTGAGCGAGATCGGCGCCGCGTGCAAGGCGGCGGGGCTGAAACTCCACATGGACGGCGCGCGCTTCGCCAACGCGCTGGTTTCGCTCGGCTGCACGCCTGCCGAGATCACCTGGAAGGCGGGGGTGGACGTGCTGTCGTTCGGCACGGTGAAGAACGGTACCCTCAACGCCGACGCGGTGGTGCTGTTCGACAAGAGCCTCGCGGCGGAGGCGGGCTTCCGCCGCAAGCGCGCCGGGCATTTGACCTCGAAGATGCGCTTCGTTTCGGCGCAGATGCTCGCCTATCTCGACAACGCCCTTTGGCTCGCCCACGCCCGCCACGCCAACGCGATGGCGAAGCGCCTCGAAGACGGCCTGAAGACGGTTCCGGGGGTGGAGATGACCGGCGCGCCGACGCGCTCCAACATCCTGTTCGCCAAGCTCGACCCGCGCATCTGCGCCGGACTGCTGGCGGAAGGGTTCTATTTCTACCACGACCGCTGGGCCCCGGGCGTGGTGCGGCTGGTGGCATCGTTCGCGACCACCGAGGCCGACGTCGACGCCTTCGTCGCGACGGCGCGGCGGCTGGCCGGATAAGAAACGCCCGGAGGAGCGGACTCCCCCGGGCGCGGCGGGTCGGGTGACGTAGAGTCCGCCCCGCCGTGGGTCGGATCAGAACTTGGCGCGCACGCCGACGTAGGCGGCGCGACCGCCCTGTTCGTAGCCGTTGCGGAGCTGGTAGGTCTTGTCGGCGAGGTTCTCGACCCGACCGTAGACGCTCGCCCAGTCGGTCACCGCGTAGGCAGCGCCCAGATCCCAGAGCA
>JADHEE010000676.1_pt1 | contig 12241 bp, 9 predicted proteins | sample 8952401 | NCBI WGS metagenome assembly JADHEE01 (sample SAMN16124438, study PRJNA663242) | bioreactor sludge metagenome | isolation source: sludge (ammonium) | place: India:Bengaluru | collected 2019-02-28
AGGAGTCTGGCGGCGACACTGGCGCAACGTCCAGCAAAGGTGCCATTGGTGGCACTCAGGTTATGCCAGGCACGCTGCGCGATATGGGCTATGACCCAGCAGAGGTGCGCAACAATCCGGCGCTACAGGCCGAAGCGGGCGCAAAATACCTGCGCCAGATGTATGACCGCTACGGCGATTGGGGGTTGGCCCTGCAAGCCTACCATGACGGGCCAGGCAACACCGACGCCATGTTAAAAGGCGAGTACACCCCAGGGCCGGAAGGGCGTCAATACGTCGATTCACGCTTTGATCAGTGGACGGGCGGCGTTAACCCGATTGATCGCGCTTTGGGTGCGGTCACAGACTCCGACGCGCCACAGCGGGCAACCAGCGCCCGTGCCGGCGGCACCGGATCAACCAACAAATTTGCCAGCCAGTTTGGCGAACTGACGCCGCGAGCACCGCAGGAAACGCAGCCAGCAGCACCAGAACAGCCGCAAGCGACTATGGACACCCAACCACAGCCGCAAGCAGCCCCAACGCAGCAGGAAGCCGCACAGGCGCAACCAGACACCAGCGGCGACTATTACAACGCAGATCAGATGCAGGATTATCAGCCACCCACAACCATTGGGCGCGATCTGACTCAGGCGGGCAAAGGTTTAGTGCGCGCGGCAGAAGACGTGCTCAACATCCCGATCTATGCAGCGAATGCGGCACAGTCTGCCGGTGCATGGCTGGGCAAGCAAGTTGGGATGGGTGATGGAACATACACCCCGATCCCCGAAGGCCGGATCGGCATGGGGCTTGATGATCCCGAAGATCCTTATGCGCAGTTTGGCGCGAAGTTGATCGCCGGTCTGGCTCCGATCCCTGGTGCTGGGGCTATGTCAGCAGCCCCGAAAATTCAGGGCATCGCACGCGAAATGGCAGAATTGGCGGGCACAGCTTCGCCAGAGGTTGCGAGCATCCTTTCCCGGTTGGGGGGATTCCTTGAGCAACGGATCGCCGCACCGGCAACCCGTGCCGTTCCAGGGGCGCTTGCAGCCAGCGAAGGCGACCAGCAAGACGCGCTGATCGGCATCGCAGCAGGGCCAGTGGGCGAGGCGGCAGTAAATGCCGTTGGCGCAGCCGCACGGCGTGCAGCACCGGTGATCCGTGACCTGATCCGCCCAGCAGAGGACGCAACGGGCGCGGGCACTGGCACTGGTACTGGTGGCGCAGAAGCGACGCAACAAGCCGCTATTGACGCCGTGCGACAGGATGCAACCGCAGCAGCACGCGGAAGCGCACCGCGCACCACAGTAACCGACGCGGCAACCGGCGAGACTTCCAGCGCACCGAACGCGGCGATCAACCTTGCGCGCCGTGGCGATATCGATCCAGAGGTTGTGCGCGCCGCAGATGAATTGGGCGTGACTGACGATCTGACGCCTGGCCTGTTTATGCGCGACAAGTCAACCCGCGACGTGATCGGCAACCTGCGCAGCGAAACCGGATCCCTTTTGGGTGAGAAGCAGAGCCGCCAGTATCAGGCGTTGACTGCCCGCGCAGATAAGGTGCTGGAAGACTTAGGCGGGCCGGTTGAGGATCTCACCTTCGATCAGGCATTCAAGGCAGAGACAAGCCGACTGATCGATGATATCGGCACCGCTGAAACTGCGGCCTATAACAAATCATTGCGCACGATCCCGGATCACACTCCGGTAAATCCAGAAAAGACGGTTGATTACCTCAACCAGAAAGCCAGTAACCGTGGCGGCGCAGCCAACCTGGATCCGATTGAGCGTAGCGTATTGGAACGCCTAAGCCCAACCAGCGACAGCCGAGGCGGGCCGACTTTCGCCCTTCTGGACGATGTGCGCAAAGACGTTGGCGCGGCGATTAACAAGCGTCAAGGCCCATACAAGGATGCGAACGTTGCGCGCCTTAACGCCATGTACAGCCGTTTAACCGAGGATCAAGGGGATGTGGCGGCACAGTTTGGCGTGAAAGATGCGTGGGATGCGGCAAAGGATCTGACCCGTCAGCGCGTGGCGCTACAGGCAAAACAGCAAGCCGTGCTGGGCAAAGAGCTTGATAATTCCGCAAGCAGCAAGATTTATCAGGCTGTTAAAGCGCTGGGCACCAAAGGCGCAGATCCAAAGGGTTTTCAAACTCTCATGCGATCAACGCCAGCGGCTATGCGCCCGCAGGTTGCGACCAACGCGCTTGCAATGGCATTCCGCATGAGCGGCACCACCGGCGAACGCCTGAACATTCCAGGCTTTGCGAAGTGGTACACCGAGGCGCGCAACTCAGGCAAATTGGGAATGCTCATGCAGCACCTGCCAGCGGATCAGCGTGCAGTTGTTGACAACCTGGCGAAAGTCGCCAACGCAGCCCGCAAAGAGGGTGAATCTTTCGCCGCCACCGGCAAGATCAACAACTTTTCGCGCCGCTTCAACAACAGCAATGACTTTTTGGATAAAGTCTTTAACACGCGGATCGGTGCCATGTTGACGCAATCGGCGGCGGCTGCGGTTTCTCCTGGCTTCGGTAACGTTGCCGTTGAGGCTGCGCGCGGGGCAGTTGCCAACCGTGCTGCGGCTTCGCAGGTTGCGGATCGTTTCCTCGCCGGTGATGATATGACCCAGGCGATCAGGGCGGTTGCTCGCATGGTGGCAGACGATGGATCCAGCGGCCCAAGCCGGACGATCATCAACACCACAGAGCGACGCCTTGCGAACAGCAAAGCGGCCCAAGACTTTATCGCCACGCTTGCCGAGGCTGATCAACGTCAAATCGCCCGCGCCGGTTTCATCGCATGGCTTGCCGGTACTCCGGCAGCGGCAGCAGCCAGCGACGGTGAGCAGACCGACGAGCGCCCGCCGTTAATCACCGGCCCTGACGGTGAGCAGCGGATCCAGATCTACGGGCAGCAGTAACCAAAGGGGCTTCGGCCCCTTTTTTAATTTCCTGAACGTCTATACACTAAAGCCTGAATACAACAACGAGGCACCAACAATGAGCGATATTGTTTTTTCTGCCGTGCGTATGCCGTCCAGCCCGTTTATTCAGGTTGGCAAGTTTGCGCCTATCAGCGGCGGTGATATCTATATTGGCAAGCCCGACACCAACCCGAAGGATCCGGCAAATCAGGTGCAAGTGTACCTGGAAAATGAGGATCTAACGCTGGTGCCGGTGCCGCAGCCGATCAAGATCAACCAGAGCGGCTATCCCGAATATAACGGGATTGTTGGGCGCTTTGTGACGCAGACCGCATCAAGCATGGACGTTTATGATCGCAATGACGTGCTGCAATATTCCTTTGATAACCTTCTGGAATATGACGCGGCGCAAATGTGGAAGGTGATCGGCTCGTCTACCGGATGGGAATACGTGGGCACGCCAGAAGGCACGCTCAAAACCAAGCTGCAAGGCTTTGTGACGCCGTTTGATTTTGTGGGCCGCGAAGAGTACACCAGCGTTTCACAGGCGATTCAGGCAATGTTTGACTATGCCAAAGCGAACGGGAAGATCGTCAACGCTTATGGTTGGTCTGGCACGCTTGAAAGCACGGTCAACCCGAATGGGATCACCATCATGGGGGGAACCTGGAAGGGAACCGCAGATTTTCGACTGACGGACACCCTGATCGAAGGTGCCGTGGTTAATAACCTGCGCATCATGCACTATGGCGGCGACGTAAGGATCCGCGATTGCATGTTTGACGGTAAGCCGACAACCAGCAAGGTTGCAAGCGTCATGATGCAGGGCGTGCCAGTTGACGGAAGCACGATTGAGGTTAGCGATTCCGAGTTTCGAAATGGCCTTTACGGTATTTTGCAGCAGGGCACCGGATCAACGGTTGTTTCCGGCGTATACCGCAACTTGTCGTTTTACGATATGGGCGGCGACGGCATCGAATTAAACGTTGTCCAGCGTCACTATGATAATGGTTGTCTGATTGACGGCATTTTCCTTGATAACATCGACTCAACCGGACAGGCACCGATCACGCCGTCAAACTGGGGTATTGGGATTGGGGTTGCAGGTCAAAGCCCTTACGGCATTGATACGCCGGATTCAAACTTTGCCAAAAACGTCACGATCCGCAACGTGTACGCAAACAAAGTGCGTCAGATCGTACACTTCGAAATGGTTCGTGATTCCGTTGTTGAAAACATCCACGGCGACCCAAACCAGAACGTTTCGAACGGCTCCGGCCTGACGGTTGCGACGGTGCTTTTCTACGGCTCCCGCCGTTGCTCAATTGATGGGGTTTACGGTGAACCGGTAGTTACCGGCAGCACGCTTGCCCAGGATGTGCGCGTTATCATGCTGGAGTGGGGCACAAATGCTGGCGTTGGTGCGCGCGGCCCTTGTCACGATATGGCGATCCGCAACGTCTACAGTAAAACAGGGCGCTTTTATGCCGGTATCGGCACCGAGAAGGCAGGGGCAACTAACACGTATTACATTGAAAATGTGAACGTGGCGAAATTCTCTCTTTTCGGTGTGGCAACTGAATTGAACATGAGCAATGTTCATTGCCGGATCTTTGATTGCGTGGGCGATGATTCAGCGGGCGGCACAGCTTCAAACGGCTACCTTGCCACGGGGCGCACCATCTTGCGAATGATCAACGTTAACGCAACTGACGTGAACGGCTACGGCGATCAAGGTTGGTCACGCTGCGCCTATTCGCATATCGAAAGCGTAGGATCCAACGTCTTTGCGCGTCCATATCCACGCCAGGGGGTTGACGGCGGGATCGGCGCTAAAATGACCGCATCGAATCACACCTACATCATTCCTTCGGCTAGTGATATGAACGCGGCGGGCATTTGGGATGGTAACGCATTCCCTACGGGGCGGGAGTTCATGGAAGGCGATCTCGTTGTCCGAAATGACGGGAAGATCTTCACCGTTGTTGATTCCGGCGCGTATATCCCCGCCATTGATGAATTTAAAATCAAGGCAACCACCGTGGGATCGTTCACGCTCGCTTCAAACTACCCGTTGGGCGGCAACAAAGGTGATATGGTCTGGATCTACAAAACGCCACTTTCCCCAGGGTGTCGAATTGTGATCCCTGGTGCCGGTGAAGGGGGTGCGGCCCTTTCTACGTGGATCACGCGCGGGCCTTATCGCGTCAACGTGAGCGACCCAACCAGCGAGATCAGGATCGATATTGCGCACGCTATCCAGACCGCCACACCGGCTGGCACCCAGCTTGCAGCGGCAAAAGTTGTTTCGTTCCGCACGCCAGTATAAAAAAAGGGGCCGCAATGGCCCCTTATTTTTTCACCCCGGATTAAGCCGGATCAACCAGATCGACAAGCCCCCAATCTTCCGCAATTAAATCAGTCTGCGAAGCAAGCCAGGGAACAAGTTTGTTATCTGCCGTTTTCATACAGATAAAAGGCAATACTTCAAGATCGTCTATTCCGTCAATATCGCTTTCGAAATTCCACGATCCACCGCTAACTAAAAACAAAAACATGTCCTTCCCATTCCAGCCAGCGCGGGCAACCTTCTTGCCTTGTTTCAGTGCAACTAAAGCATCACCGAATGAATAACCTTTGATACCGCCCATCTTTAACTCTCCTATTAATCAACCATTTCAGAGACTTCTACTAACTCAGCGAAATTTACACCCAGCGCACCTGCCACCTTCACCAGCGTTGCCAAAGACGGCGTTTCGTGCTGGTTTTCATAGCGGCTTAACTGGCGCTCAGCGATCCCCGTTGCCTCCGAGATCTGCCGCTGGCTCTTTCCTTTCGCCTTTCGCACGTCAGCGATCAGGATTGCAATTTTCATGATTCATTCCCCCGTGTATTCACCCCGCTATCATCGCCCACAGGCACCAGTTTTGGCAAGCGGCCTTTTTTGCTGGGGTTGAGGTACTCGAAGCACGGGATCCCACGCTCATTGGCGCGGGCCAATTCCAGCGCGCAACCTTTCGAAGCCTTCCAGCCTGGGAGGAAGATCACCGCGTCTGCGGCGTCTACCATCGGCAGGGAGATCGCCATATAGGCGGCATGATCACGCAGCGTTACCGGCAGGAATGATGGATTCAACAGGCCGAGCACATGCGGGCGCAGCGCGAAATGCGCCACCATAAACGCGGGGCGGTTGTAATCAGGGATCCCCGTCATAGGGCCAGCCAAATAAACGTTTTTATCTTTCAGAGTGTTTAACATGGGTTTTTTGCCTCTCCGTTTTCGAGGTGCCATTGTTTATGGTGAGGCTCGCAAAGCCAGCGAACAACCAGCGGGTGATTATAATCGTCATGGTGTGCAACCGCTTTAACCTCTCCGCATATCTCGCAGGGGCCGCGCTGGATCTTCCCATCGCGTAATGCGTTGCTTACGGCGTTGTGCGCCTTCCGCTTCTTTTTGTGCGTGGTGATATACTTTTGCTTACACATGGCGGCAACGTTTTTGCCGATCCCGTGCTGGTATGCCTTGTTTTGATTATTCTTGCACACCTTGCAATCATTGCGCTTTCCATCACGCTTTGTCTTGTCGCTGTAAAATTCATCAAGCGGCTTGATCTCTCCGCATTTTACACATTGTTTCATAGCAGCCACCAAAAGACGGCCCCGAAGGGCCGCAGTTAGTTAAAATGGAATGTCATCGTCAAAGTCCATAGGCGGCTCGTTAGCGCCCTGCGACTGATTAGCCGGACGGTTGCCGCGCTGATTGCCGTTAGACGCCCCACGGCCCCCACGTTGAGGATTTGCCCCATTGCCGCCAGGTTGTTGAGGATCCCCCCACGCAGTCTGGCTGGCTGGCGCATTCTTCCCGCCGAGCATTTGCATTGTGCCTCCCATGCTCACAACAACTTCCGTTGTGTAGCGCTCCACGCCGTCTTTATCAGTCCATTTGCGAGTTTGTAACTTGCCCTCAATGTAGACCTGCGATCCTTTCTTGAGGTATTCACCGGCGATCTCAGCCAGCTTGCCGAACAAAACGATCCGGTGCCATTCCGTTTGCTCTTTCTTCTCGCCGGTGCTCTTATCGTTCCAGCTTTCGGAGGTGGCAACCGTGATATTTGCCACGGCACCGCCGCTGGGCATATATCGCACGTCTGGATCTTGCCCCAGGTTGCCGACGATGATCACTTTGTTAACTCCGCGCGTTGCCATATGTTAAAAACTCTCCGTTGGTTTAATGTCGCCCGCATTATCCGCAGGTTGTGCGCCGCTTTGCAAGTTGTCAGCCACACCGGCTGGCGGCTGGGCCAGATCGCTTTGCTTGCGCGGCACTTCACGTTTTGGCGGTTTCGCCGGAATAAACCCAGGATTTGCCACGGCGGCTTCGGCTTCGCGTTTGGTCACGTAAGTTGTGATAAGGTTTTGCTCCGTTTCCTGACCCGTCAGCAAGCGATAAGCGGCGCGGGCCTCGTCTTTCAATTCTTTAATATCAGTGATCAGGTCAAACTCTTTAATGTAATCCTTCGCCTTTCGCTTCGCGCCGTGCCCATCATCATCACTGGTGGCGATACCGAACAGCGATCCGATGTGGTAGCGCTTCGCGTAAGACTGCGCGGATCCGTCGCCCTGCGCGGTCTTCTTATCAACGTGAATTTCCATCACGGCAACCATAAATTCACCGCTTTCGACGTGCTCGATCCGCGTTTCCATCGGCAAATCGCCTTTTTCGGTGAAGCGGCCCGCCGACTGAATAACCATTAAGCCTTGATCTTCAATGGCAGAATCAATGGCGTCGAAATAGTCAGCGAGGTTGGCATATTTCGAATTTAAATGATTATTTTCGCGCGTCTTCGAAATCTTGCCGATATTCTTGCGGGCTTCAAAAAATGCCCGCATGAATGTTTGACGTGATTCCGAAAATTGAATGATGTTTTCCATCTTTATTTCTCCGCTTTAAAGTATTCAGGGTAACGCGCTTGAATATAACCAGGCGTCGGAAGTTTAATTCTACGTTGACCGCGAGAATAAGAAGGCCACTTATTAGCATCACGGCACGCCTTATAAATCTGTAATGCGGTGCGGTACATCATGCGGCCCAATAATAATTGCTCTTCGGTCAATTCGAATGCTTCCGCAAGGAATGGCTCTTCTTTCTCCTGCGCTAATAATGTCACGGCTTTTGGTGCGCCGTATGCGATAGAAAATACGTCATGCTGCAACGCCATTTTCAAATAATAACCATTGTCAAAAGCCAGCCGCCCGAATTTTTCCGGCTCCGCGCTTTGCGTGGTTTTATAGTCGATGATCTCACGGTCAGCGGTGATGCGGTCAAGACGCACTTTTACTTTTACGCCGTCGATCTCAGCGAAAATGGAAAGTTCCGGCGTGCCTTCGGTGATAATGCGGTGAAAGTCCTGATTCTGCAAAAGCACGTCACGCATCATTAACACGCGGTCAAAATCCTTTGCCGGTACTTGCTCACGATCACCGGCGATCCCCTGGTGATGTTCCCACAGGCGTTGCCAGATCATCACGTCTTCGCCGGTCATATCAACCAGCGGGTAAAGTTCCGGCATTTTCTTCCCAGAGTAACCGGCGATCCCTTTATCCTTAAGCCACTTTGTAACCGCCGCAACGGACGTGAGCGCGTCGGGGTAATCGTCTGGATCCGGCATCCGGTAATATTCCAGATCGAAGCGATCAGGCTCAAGCATACAGGTATGGCCCGTTGTGCCGAACGTCAGCGGCTTTTGATTCGCGCCGGTGCTTTCCTACGCCTTTTACATCTCCTATTTATCCTTTTTTAATCGCCAGCCAGCAGGGCTGCGGATCAGAAGTTCATGCAGCGAGGATCCCGAAATATGATCGGTTTCCGCGTGATATTCCTCGTTGCTCAATTCGTGCGATTCAAACACCTGCAAGTAAGGTTGTGCGGTTTCAGTCTGCATTGTCTTTGCCCTTCATTGTTTCGTGAACATGAGCAGATTTAAGCATCATTAATTCATGAATGCAAGCCTTGAAGGCATCCGGCCCCCAACAAACAGCACAAAATGCACCTTTCCTGCGGGCGCGCTCCAGTTGCTCTTTTTGCTCCGGCTTCAACCGGCTTTTCTTCTTGTTCCGGCGCTTGAGTTCGATCACCGCGTGGGGATAGGGGCCGAACGGCTCCAGCAAGATATAATCCATGATCCCTTTGACGCGGCCCATTGCGTTTAACTTTTGCTCATACTGCGGATTCCGGCCCCCGCCAGACTCGTTGACGGGGTGGAAGATCAGCAGATCAGGGAAAAACTCAGTAACCCAATGGAAGCACGTTTCCGCGTCTGCATCTTCTGACGGCAGGAATTGTGATTCATCCCATTCCGTCCAGTATTCGATCCAATGCGCTGTTTCTTTCCGGTTCATCAAAACACCTTTTTGTAAACGTTATCTTTGCCGCTTCCCATTTTACGATGCGTCACCCGCTTTGGGGGGAGGATCAACGATACGTTAGCCAACACGGCTTCGGCAGATTTGCACGCCTTCAACGTGGCGCGGTGCTCCGGCATGAAAACATGCTCTTTTAAAAACTGGTTCCATAGCTGTTTCGCCCCAGGGTTTTTGGAGTTGGGCCAGTGAATTTCCCACGCCTTAAACTGGATCCCATCCTTCATGAGTTGATACTCAATAGCGAAGGATCCCCCGTTGCCAACCTGCGGCGTAAAGCTGATCACGTCGCAATAATCTTTATCCGTGTAATGCTCGCCGGATAGGTTTTTGTTTGGATCGATCAGGAGGTTGCCACAGCAGCGGCACTGGCGCGCCACGGTGTCATTTTTGGCCCCGCAGCCCTTCTGCAAGATGCGGCCCGTGCTGCGGTCTTTTACGTCTTCGCAGAGCTTATAAACAAAGATATCATCGCAGCGCTCGCCGTTGGGGTGAATGTGGCGGCAGCGGCGCGCGTGCTTGCCGTTTTTGTGCCCGTATTTGCATTCCTTCCAATCCTCTTTCACCTTGTCCACGGTGTACACGTAATCTTCAAGGATCGGATCCTCATACAGCCCGCCCATTGCAGCCATAGTGCCCGAATAGTCCAGGACGAGGTGATCGCTCTTCTTGAATCCGGCTTCAATCATCCAATCCTTTAAAATACGCATCCCACGGCCCAGCAGTTGCACTAACAGGGTGAGCGACCCAATACGGCGCAGGATAACGGAAGTATCCCACAGGGGCACATTCACGCCCGTTGTAAGCGCGTTAACCTGGAATATGAATTTAATTTTTCCGGCCTTCGCATCTTCGATGATCTCCATGCGTTTTTTCGGGCCGGTGTCTTCCGTGATGATCGCATAGGTTATGCCGTCCGGCAGTGCCGCTGCGGCCTCTTTGCAGTGGGCCACGCCAGCGCAGGTGACTAAAACCCCGTTGCGCTCTTTGGTGAGTTCCACCACTTCTTGAATGATCTTCCAGGTCAGCTTTTTATCTTTCAGGATCTGCCGCTGCATGGCGATCATTTCGTTGTTGCTAAAATCTTTCGCCCCAAACTCAGTGAAGCTGGCGAATTGATCCAACTGATAACCCAGCGACGACACGCCAAAGTAAGTGGGCACAACTGACCCGACTTTCACAAGGTAATTTGTTGTGATACGGATCACCGTCTTGCGCCAAAATCCTGGCGTTTCGTAATCCTCATTGACGATGGAATCAACCCCACGGTAAGGGGTGCCCGTGTAACCGATCACGCGCAACCGGCACCCGTGAACCTTAAGGCACCGCTCCTGCAAAGTCCTGATTATGATCGTGTAGGCGTTGCGCTTTGCGGCGATCATTTCCTCGTAATTCTCGCCTTTGTGCTCGCCAATCTGGACAGGCTCGCCGTCTTCCAGAACAAGTGCGCCGTTTTCGTCTTTGAGGTAGTCGGGCACCATCCTTTCTTCGGATTCGATCAGATCGTCAATGTTGACGTGGTGGCATTCGTCAATGATCAGGAAGAGCGGGGCGAAGTCTGCCAGCTTGTCAAACAGGCTGTTAACCATCGTGCCTTCACTGCCGCATACGATGGGGTAATGGGTTGATTTTTTGTTACCCAAGCCAGCGCAGAAAATGGAGTTGTTTACGTGAAAATTCCACAATTCCTGCGCGTCCTGATCGATGATCTCAGCCTGGCGAGACAGCACACAAGCGCGGTGCTTCTTCGCTGGGTTTTCATCATCCCACGGCAACTGCATGATGCGGCGCGCCAGCATGGAGATCATGATCGTCTTGCCCGCGCTCACTGCCGCTTCAACGATCACCGGCCCTGGATATTTTCGGATGCACTGCGCCACCGCGTCATAAGCGGCCCACTGATAGGGATAAGGATCCAGCGGCAGATCGCCAAACTGCCGGATCAGATCTTCAATCGGCGTGCGGGCGATCCGGTCTTCTATCGTTTCCATCAACCTTTCTGCGAAGGTGCTTTCTAACGTGTCAGCGGTTGCCATTTGTCTTTTGCTCCGTTATTCTTCTACCTGACTGATTCATGAATATAACGGACACCGGCAAAAATGGCAATCCATGACAAACAAACAGTTTTGCGAGGAATGCGGGATAAGTGGGAAAAGGCGTTGATCGAGTTGTGCGGCTGGCAGCACAAAAACTTTGACGGCAACCACCAATCTTGCCCCATCTGCGGAGGCGTGGATCGCTTCCGCTGGGGCCACAAAAAACCGCAAAAGCGCGAGGAAGGTTTCGCGTATTGTTCCGGCGACTGCGGCGGCTCGCATGATGGGCTTTATTGGTTCATGAAAGCGCGTATGCAGCCGTTTAACGAGGCGATCAATGATTTGGGTGATTGGCTGGGGGGCATGACGCCAGAACGGCGCGAGAGCGTCGCCAGAGAGGCCAAAGCCATTTCGAAGAGCAAGACCACCAGGAACAGCGCGGAGATCCCGCACGATAAAGTTGTGAGCATGGCGCGTGCTGGGGGGAGAAAGGGATCAGCCTATCTGCCATGCAGGAAGGTTGCCGAGTCGGGCGCGTCGCTTCAATTCTGCAATCTGGCGCGGGTAGACCCTGATCGATCAGTACACTTTGCGGCAGGTCTTCGCACCTGGGGCGCGGTGGCAGTGATCCACCCAGCAAAGGGGCTGCAAGACGGGCCAATCTACCTGATCAGCGATCCCCTTTGTGCCGTGGCAATGGCAGAGCATGACGGCCCCGCGAAGGGTTGCGAGATATGGATCGGCTTTACCCCGCTGAACTGCCGCGAGGTTTCAGCACGCTACAGGGGTGATCGTGAAGTGCGATTGGTGGCGCTGGATCAGGACGAGATCTATTTATACCAGGATTGCGGCAGGGTGCGCGCCGGTCTGGATA
>JADHEE010000677.1_pt1 | contig 12238 bp, 14 predicted proteins | sample 8952401 | NCBI WGS metagenome assembly JADHEE01 (sample SAMN16124438, study PRJNA663242) | bioreactor sludge metagenome | isolation source: sludge (ammonium) | place: India:Bengaluru | collected 2019-02-28
ATGCCTAATGGTAAAAGAGACTGTAGCCATTGCAAGCGGTTTCAACAGGCTATTCGTGCCCTTGCGCCATTCTGCATAACGCTACGCAAAACGGATGAATACCCGTTTTTGTTGTGGTTTTTTCTGGAAGAGTGCGCCAGGAACATAATATTCCAGTAATGAAACAGCAAAAAACACGTTACACTAAGAGCCGTTTCTTCCCGGTGGACTCTCTTTCTCAGCCGATACGAACGGAACACTGCCTGAACTCAACGTTATGCAGGAAAATACACATGGACATTACTAACAAAGCCCGCATTCATTGGGCATGCCGTCGCGGTATGCGCGAACTCGATATCTCCATCATGCCGTTCTTCGAATACGAATACGACACCCTGAGCGATGAGGATAAAAAGCTGTTTATCCGCCTGCTGGAGAACGACGATCCTGATTTATTTAACTGGTTAATGAATCACGGCGAACCTGCCGACGCCGAACTGCAACGGATGGTGCTTTTAATTCAAACACGGAATCGGGAACGTGGTCCTGTGGCAATCTGATTTACGCGTCTCGTGGCGCGCCCAGTGGATGTCTCTTTTGCTCCACGGCCTGGTTGCGGCTTGCATCCTGTTGATACCATGGCCGCTAAGCTACACCCCGTTATGGTTAATTTTACTGTCGCTGGTGGTGTTTGACAGCGTACGCAGCCAACGGCGCATCAATTCCCGTCAGGGCGAAATCAAGCTATTCATGGATTCCCGCCTGCAGTGGCAGGGTAGCGAGTGGGAGATTATCGGTACGCCGTGGATGCTCAATTCCGGCATGATGCTCCGCTTACGCAAGGGCGACGGGAAACGCTACCAGCATTTGTGGTTGTCGGCAGACAGCATGGATGAAGGGGAGTGGCGGGATCTGCGCCGGATGCTTTCGCAGCAACCGACGCACGGGCGGTAGGGGGTTAGCTGAACTGCTCCGCCATTTCGCCAAGGATCTGCTCGCACCAGCTCTGCAGGCGCTCTTCGCTCAGATCGTATTGATTCGTCTCATCAAGGGCCAGCCCGACAAACAGCTGGCCGTCGGCAATGATCGGTTTCTTACTGGTAAACTCATAGCCCTCGGTCGGCCAGTAACCGATGAAGGTCACGCCTTTTGGCGCCAGCTTATCGTGCAGCATCCCCAGCGCATCAAGGAACCACTCGCCGTAGCCTAACTGGTCGCCCATGCCGTACAGCGCGATAATTTTGCCTTCCAGCTTCAGGGAATCAAGCTGCTCCCAGATGGCTTCCCAGTCTTCCTGCAGTTCACCAAAATCCCAGGTTGGGATGCCCAGAATCAGTACGTCGTACTGTTCCATCATCGTTGGGGCGTCGTCTTTGAGATTATGGAGGGTGACCAGTTCCGGGCCGATAATGTCGCGAATTTTCTCTGCCGCCATCTCGGTGTAGCAGGTGCTGGAACCATAAAACAGACCAATATTCATCGCTAAAATGTCTCAATACTTGCTATGACTTTGCGTGTAGTGTACCAGAAACAACCCGCATTCAGGCATAATGCACCCATTGCAGAACGAAAGAGGCTGACGTGGAAAAGGATCTCGCACTCATCGAGCAGTTTCTCGATGCGCTGTGGCTGGAGAAGAATCTTGCCGAAAATACTCTCAGCGCCTACCGACGCGATCTGGGCATGCTGGTAGCCTGGTTGCATCACCATCAACTCTCTCTTGAGACGGCCCAAAGCGACGATCTGCAGGCGCTGCTTGCCGAGCGTATGGAGGGAGGCTATAAAGCTACCAGTTCCGCGCGACTGCTGAGCGCCATGCGGCGTCTGTTTCAGCATCTGTATCGTGAGAAATTACGTCCCGACGATCCCAGCGCCGTACTGGCGTCGCCAAAACTGCCGCAGCGTCTGCCGAAGGATCTCAGCGAAGCACAAGTTGAGAGATTATTACAGGCGCCGGTGGTTGACCAACCGCTGGAGTTACGCGATAAAGCGATGCTTGAAGTGTTGTACGCGACGGGACTGCGCGTCTCTGAACTGGTTGGGCTGACGATGAGCGATATCAGCCTGCGTCAGGGCGTGGTACGGGTGATCGGTAAAGGCAACAAAGAACGTCTGGTGCCGCTGGGGGAAGAAGCGGTTTACTGGCTGGAGAACTATCTTCAGCATGGGCGTCCGTGGTTGCTTAACGGTGTCTCCATCGATGTGCTGTTTCCGAGCCAGCGTGCGCAACAAATGACGCGCCAAACCTTCTGGCATCGCATCAAACATTACGCCACACTGGCGGGTATCGACAGTGAAAAACTTTCGCCGCACGTTCTGCGTCACGCTTTTGCGACCCATCTTCTGAACCATGGCGCCGACCTGCGCGTGGTCCAGATGCTGCTTGGGCACAGTGACCTTTCAACGACGCAAATCTACACGCATGTCGCCACGGAACGCCTGCGACAGCTCCACCAACAGCATCACCCACGCGCGTGAGTGGTGACGTGTAACAGGAATCAATATGAAAAAGACTTTAGTGCTGTTCTCTCTGCTGGCAGCCTCATTATCCGGCCTGGCGCATGCAGACGATGCAGCCATCAAACAATCTCTGGCGAAGCTTGGCGTCACCAGCAGCGATATTCAGCCAGCGCCAATCGCCGGCATGAAAACCGTGATGACCAGCGGCGGTGTGTTGTACGTTACTGAAGACGGTAAACATTTTCTGCAAGGGCCGCTGTATGACGTAAGCGGCGCCCAGCCGGTTAACGTGACGAACCAGATGCTGATGAAAAACCTGAACGCGCTGGAAAAAGAGATGATTGTCTACAAAGCGGCGCAGGAAAAACATGTCATCACCGTGTTTACCGACATCACCTGCGGCTACTGCCACAAGCTGCACGAAGAGATGAAAGACTACAACGCGCTGGGGATCACCGTGCGTTACCTCGCTTTCCCGCGTGCGGGCGTGCAGAGCCAGCCTGAGCAGGACATGAAGGCCATCTGGTGTGCGAAAGATCGCAACAAAGCCTTTGATGATGCCATGAGCGGCAAAGGCATTCAGCCAGCCTCCTGCGATATCGACATTGCCAACCACTACGCGCTGGGCGTGCAGTTTGGCGTGACCGGTACGCCAGCTATCGTACTCAGCAACGGTTACGTGGTGCCAGGTTACCAGGGGCCGAAAGAGATGAAAGCCTTCCTCGACGAGCACCAGAAACAGTTTGGCGGTAAATAATTCGCGTGAAATCTTCGATACAACTCCGTCGTCGTGAAGTGAACGACAGCGCCGCGCTACCCGCGGATCTGTCGCCCCTGTTGCGTCGACTGTATGCCAGCCGTGGCGTGCAAACGGCAGACGACCTTGAGCGAAGCGTAAAAGGCATGTTGCCCTGGCAGCAACTGAGTGGCGTCGATACGGCCACGGAGCTGCTGTATAACGCCTTTCGCGAAGGGACGCGCATCATCGTGGTGGGGGATTTCGACGCCGATGGTGCCACCAGTACCGCGCTGAGCGTGCTCAGCCTGCGGGCGATGGGGTGCGATAACGTCTCTTACCTGGTGCCGAACCGCTTCGAGGATGGCTATGGCCTCAGCCCGGAAGTGGTTGATCAAGCGCATGCCCGTGGCGCTCAAATGATCCTGACGGTCGACAATGGGATCTCATCCCACAACGGTGTCGATCGTGCACACTCGCTGGGGATCCCGGTGCTGGTCACCGATCACCATCTGCCCGGCGACACGCTGCCGGCGGCGGAAGCGATCATCAACCCTAACCTGCGAGACTGCGCCTTCCCGTCGAAATCCCTGGCAGGCGTGGGGGTGGCGTTTTACCTGATGCTGGCGCTGCGCACGAAGCTGCGGGATAAAGGCTGGTTCGAGGCGCAGGACATTGCGCCGCCGAATCTGGCGGAATTCCTCGATCTGGTGGCGCTGGGCACCGTGGCGGACGTCGTGCCGCTGGATGCCAATAACCGCATTCTCACCTGGCAGGGTTTAAACCGCATTCGGGCGGGCAAATGCCGTCCGGGCATTAAGGCGCTGCTGGAGATCTCCAACCGGGATCAACAGCGGCTGGCGGCCAGCGACTTAGGTTTTGCCCTTGGCCCGCGTCTTAACGCCGCCGGGCGTCTGGATGATATGTCGGTCGGGGTGGCGCTGTTGCTGTGCGACAACATCGCAGAAGCGCGCGTGCTGGCCAACGAACTGGACGCGCTGAACCAGACCCGTAAAGAGATCGAGCAGGGGATGCAGGCCGAAGCGCTGACCCTGTGCGAAAAGCTGGAGCGCAGCGGCGAAACGCTGCCCGGCGGTCTGGCGATGTATCACCCCGAGTGGCATCAGGGCGTGGTCGGGATTTTGGCCTCGCGTATCAAAGAGCGTTTTCACCGCCCGGTGATTGCCTTTGCTCCCGCAGGCGACGGCACGCTGAAAGGATCGGGCCGATCCATCCAGGGGCTGCATATGCGCGATGCGCTGGAGCGGCTGGACACGCTACATCCGGGGCTGATGATCAAATTTGGCGGTCACGCGATGGCGGCCGGGCTGTCGCTGGAGGAGGCGAAGTTCGATCAGTTCCAGCGCCTGTTCAGCGAGCTGGTCACCGACTGGCTGGATCCGGCCCTGTTGCAGGGCGAAGTGGTCTCCGACGGCCCGTTAACGCCAGCCGAAATGACCATGGAAGTGGCACAGATGCTGCGCGATGCCGGTCCCTGGGGACAGATGTTCCCGGAGCCGCTGTTCGATGGCCGCTTCCGTCTGCTGCAACAGCGGCTGGTGGGTGAACGCCACCTGAAAGTGATGGTAGAACCGGTAGGCGGCGGCCCGCTGCTGGACGGTATCGCCTTTAACGTCGATACCACCATCTGGCCGGACAACGGCGTGCGCGAAGTCGAACTGGCCTACAAACTAGATATCAACGAGTTTCGCGGCAACCGCACGCTGCAAATCATCATCGACCATATCTGGCCACTTTAGCATCACTATTCCGCTATAAAAAAGGGCGTGAATCCGGTACAATTCCGCCCTTATAACCGCATTTTGACTCGTCCATAAAAGAAAACAGACCATGTTTGAAATTAATCCGGTAAAAAACCGCATTCAGGACCTCACGGAGCGCTCCGACGTTCTTAGGGGGTATCTTTGACTACGATGCCAAGAAAGAGCGTCTTGAAGAAGTAAACGCCGAGCTGGAACAGCCGGACGTCTGGAACGAACCTGAACGCGCACAGGCGCTGGGTAAAGAGCGTTCCTCTCTCGAAGCTATCGTAGATACGCTGGATCAAATGGCCCAGGGGCTGGAAGATGTTTCCGGTTTGCTGGAGCTGGCCGTCGAAGCCGACGACGAAGAAACCTTTAACGAAGCCGTAGCAGAACTCGACGTGCTGGAAGAGAAGCTGGCGCAGCTGGAATTCCGCCGTATGTTCTCCGGCGAATACGACAGCGCTGACTGCTATCTCGATATTCAGGCAGGTTCCGGCGGCACCGAAGCGCAGGACTGGGCCAGCATGCTGACGCGCATGTACCTGCGTTGGGCAGAAGCGCGCGGCTTCAAAACCGAAATTATCGAAGAGTCTGAAGGTGAAGTGGCCGGTATTAAATCCGTGACCATCAAGATTATCGGTGATTACGCCTACGGCTGGCTGCGTACCGAAACGGGCGTTCACCGCCTGGTGCGTAAGAGCCCGTTCGACTCCGGTGGCCGTCGTCATACCTCCTTCAGCTCCGCGTTTGTTTATCCGGAAGTTGATGAAGATATTGATATCGAAATTAACCCGGCGGACCTGCGTATCGACGTTTATCGCGCATCCGGCGCGGGTGGCCAGCACGTTAACCGTACGGAATCAGCGGTGCGTATTACCCACATTCCAACCGGGCTGGTAACACAGTGCCAGAACGACCGTTCCCAGCATAAGAACAAAGACCAGGCCATGAAGCAGATGAAAGCAAAGCTTTATGAGCTGGAGATGCAGAAGAAAAATGCTGAGAAACAGGCGATGGAAGACAACAAGTCCGACATCGGCTGGGGCAGCCAGATCCGTTCTTACGTCCTTGATGACTCCCGCATCAAAGACCTGCGTACCGGGGTTGAAACCCGCAATACGCAGGCGGTGCTGGACGGCAGCCTGGACCAATTTATCGAAGCAAGTTTGAAAGCAGGGTTATGAGGAACCAACATGTCTGAACAACAAGCACAGGGCGCTGACGCGGTAGTCGATCTTAACAACGAACTGAAAACTCGCCGCGAGAAGCTGGCAGCGCTGCGCGAGCAGGGCGTGCCGTTCCCGAACGATTTTCGTCGTGACCATACCTCAGACCAACTGCACGCTGACTTCGACGCTAAAGAGAACGAAGAGCTGGAAGCGCTGAACATTGAAGTGGCCGTTGCAGGCCGCATGATGACCCGTCGTATCATGGGTAAAGCGTCTTTCATCACCTTGCAGGACGTTGGCGGCCGCATTCAGCTGTACGTCTCCCGCGACGATCTGCCGGAAGGCATCTACAACGAGCAGTTCAAGAAGTGGGACCTGGGCGATATCCTGGGCGCTAAAGGCAAGCTGTTCAAAACCAAGACCGGCGAGCTGTCTATCCACTGCACCGAGCTGCGTCTGCTGACCAAAGCCCTGCGCCCGCTGCCGGACAAATTCCACGGCCTGCAGGATCAGGAAGCGCGCTATCGTCAGCGCTACCTGGATCTCATCTCTAACGATGAATCCCGTAAGACCTTCAAAATTCGCTCTCAGATCATGGCCGGTATCCGCCAGTTCATGGTGAACCGCGACTTTATGGAAGTGGAAACCCCAATGATGCAGGTGATCCCAGGCGGCGCGTCTGCGCGTCCGTTCATCACCCATCACAACGCCCTGGACCTGGACATGTACCTGCGTATCGCGCCGGAACTGTACCTGAAGCGTCTGGTGGTCGGTGGTTTCGACCGCGTGTTCGAAATCAACCGTAACTTCCGTAACGAAGGTATCTCCGTTCGTCATAACCCAGAGTTCACCATGATGGAACTCTATATGGCGTATGCGGATTACAAAGATTTGATCGAGCTGACCGAATCCCTGTTCCGCACCCTGGCGCAGGACATTCTGGGTACCACCCAGGTCCCTTACGGTGAAGAAGTCTTCGACTTCGGCAAGCCGTTTGAAAAACTGACCATGCGCGAAGCGATCAAGAAATACCGTCCGGAAACCAACATGGCGGATCTGGATAACTTCGATTCTGCGAAAGCGATCGCTGAAAGCATCGGTATCAAGGTTGAGAAGAGCTGGGGTCTGGGCCGTATCGTGACCGAGATCTTCGAAGAAGTGGCGGAAGCGCACCTGATTCAGCCTACCTTCATCACTGAATACCCGGCTGAAGTGTCCCCGCTGGCGCGTCGTAATGACGAGAACCCGGAGATCACTGACCGCTTTGAATTCTTCATCGGTGGCCGCGAAATCGGCAACGGCTTTAGCGAGCTGAACGATGCAGAAGATCAGGCGCAGCGCTTCCAGGATCAGGTTGATGCGAAAGCGGCGGGTGACGACGAAGCCATGTTCTTCGATGAAGACTACGTGACCGCGCTGGAACACGGCCTGCCGCCAACAGCGGGCCTGGGCATTGGTATCGACCGTATGGTGATGCTGTTTACCAACAGCCACACCATCCGTGATGTGATCCTGTTCCCGGCGATGCGTCCGGTTAAGTAAGCCACAGCTACCAGAAAGCCCCGGCGTTAATCGCGTCGGGGCTTTTTTATTGCTTCGCGTCTGCTGCGAAGCGGACCAAACCCTCTTCTGCCGCTCTCGCTTCCATCACCATCCACGGGCTAAAGGCCCAGGGGGTGGCTTCCAGCGCGCGTAACAGTGCGTCCAGCGTTACCCACTGATACTCCATCACTTCGTCGCGATTGATGTTTACGTCGTTGACGGCATGTGCCGCGAAGACCGGGCATATTTCGTTTTCAACAATCCCGGAGGGATCGGTTTCGCAGTAGCGGAATGCGGGTGCGACCGGAATAATCCCGGCGATCTCGACGCCCACTTCGTAGCGGCAGCGGCGGATTATGGCCTGTTCTGACGTTTCACCCTGTTGCGGATGTCCGCAAACGGAGTTGGTCCAGACACCGGGCCAGGCTTTTTTGCTCATGGCGCGACGGGTGACCAGACACTCACCTTTGTCGTTGAAAAGCCAGCAAGAGAAGGCCAGATGTAGTGGGGTGTGAGAGGTGTGCGCGGCGTACTTTTCCTGGGTGCCGATTATCTCTCCCAGGTCGTTGACCAAAATGACGTGTTCGTGTGTATCCATTGTAACTCCGTGCTGAAATCGTCAGGCGATACTGACTTGTTAGTGTTCCACTAAGTTCAGCGCGGCCTGACCCGGGCGATTATATCGCAATCGGCATTAAACTGTTTGTCGCATAGGGTGCTCTTGGGCATCCGCGGTGGGGCTGCTATGATAGCGCGGCCATTCACGTTGACCGAGGAACTGTTTTGTTTGCAGGAAGCCCGACGAAAAACCCTGTTTCTGCTCTGTTTTGCCTGATCCTGGCCCTGTTGCTGGCGGGATGCGCAGGCAATCAGTCATCGGATTCTGGTGCTGTGTATACCGTTAAACGCGGCGATACGCTGTACCGCATCTCCCGTGCGACTGGCACCAGCGTGAAGGATTTGGCGCGCCTGAACAATATTTCGCCGCCTTACACCATTGAAGTGGGGCAAAAGCTGAAGGTTAACGGCAGCAGCGCCACAGCTAAAAAATCCTCTTCGCGTAGCAAAGGTAAAACCGCCGCAGTCACTCCTTCTTACGTCGTGCCTAAGTCCTCCTGGCCACCCGTCGGACAGCGTTGCTGGGTCTGGCCTGCCAGCGGCAAAGTGGTGATACCGTACTCCACCTCGGAAGGGGGCAACAAAGGGATTGATATCGCAGGCACCCGCGGATCGCCGGTCTACGCCTCCGATGCGGGCAAGGTGGTCTATGTCGGCAACCAGCTGCGCGGCTATGGCAACCTGATCATGATTAAGCATGGCGAGGATTACATCACCGCCTATGCACATAATGACACCCTGCTGGTGAATAACGGACAAAACGTGAAGGCCGGGCAGAAGATCGCCACCATGGGCAGCACCGGCTCCAACACCGTGGCGCTCCATTTCCAGATTCGTTATAAGGCAACCGCCATCGACCCGGTACGCTATTTACCGGCGCCGGGCGGCAAACCGAAGTGCTAAGTGGTTATTTAATCGCCGGTTAGCGCAGGGGAGTCTTGTCAGAAGGGGCGTAAGGTCTATAATGCTTTACGCACCTCAAAGCGGGCGTAGTTCAATGGTAGAACGAGAGCTTCCCAAGCTCTATACGAGGGTTCGATTCCCTTCGCCCGCTCCAAACACACTTCTCTCACCGTCTACTCAAGTCAATAAAACCCAGCAATCACAAGGCTTCCGCCGATATCTCCGTGTTTTGACGTAAACTAACGTCTACTCAAATCTATACATTCATGTGTATAGTAATGCGTATAGCCCGTGCTCTACACTTTGGAACTATACACAATGCCCCTCACAGACCTTGAAATCAGGCGTTCTAAGCCGCGTGAGAAGTCCTATACGTTGAATGATGGCAACGGGCTTTCTTTGCTCATCGAACCGAACGGATCGAGAGGATGGCGTTTCCGTTACCGTTTCGATGGTAAGGCCAAAATGATTTCGTTGGGTACTTATCCAGATGTAACCCTGAATGACGCCCGGCTAAAACGCGATGATGCCCGCAGGCTGGTTGCTGGTGGCATTAATCCCAGCGACGTCCGCAAAGAAGATAAGCTGGCGAAGCAGAGCCGCAATGAAAATACCTTCGAGGCGATCGCGCGCGAGTGGTACGCCAAGCGCATAGACCGCTGGTCTGAGTCCTACGGCGAAGAGATGATGAAAACCTTCGAGGCTGATGTTTTCCCTATTATCGGGCAGCGTCCGATCGCCGATATCAAACCGATGGAGCTCATGGCCGTTCTTTCGAAGCTGGATGAGAGAGGCGCGACCGAAAAGCTGAGGAAGGTGAGGCAGCGTTGCGGTGAGGTGTGGCGGTACGCAATTGTTACTGGCAGGGCTGTTTATAACCCGGCCCCGGATCTGGCCAGCGCGTTTGCTCCTCATAAGAAGGAGCATTACGCTTTTCTCGCCAGTGAGGAACTTCCCGAGTTCTTCCGCACGCTGAACACATATAGCGGCAGCTCTGTCGTGAAGCTGGCGATGCGTCTGCAAGTTCTTACCGGATTACGCCCAGGAGAACTGCGCCAGGGTGAGTGGGCTGAAATTGATTTTGATAAACGTCTATGGGAAGTACCACCTGCACGCATGAAAAAGCGACGCCCTCACTGCGTCCCTTTATCCCACCAAGCGATCGTCATCCTAGAACAGCTACGCCTCATCACAGGCAATTATCGGTTTATTTTCCCTGGTCGGATTCAGCACAGTAAACCAATGAGCGAAATGGCGATGAACGTCCTGATCCGTCGAATTGGATATGCCGGAAGGGTGACCGGGCACGGCTTCCGCCACACGATGAGCACCATTCTCCATGAGCAAGGATATAATACCGCCTGGATTGAAACCCAACTGGCTCACGTTGATAAAAACTCGATCCGCGGCACGTACAACCACGCCCAGTATCTGGACGGCCGCCGCGAAATGCTCCAATGGTACGCCGATTACATGGAGGCGCTGGAAAACGGCGGAAATGTAGTGCATGGAACATTTGGAAAAAGCGTTTAACTGTATATATAGACAGTGTTAATTGACAGTAGTAGACTTCTGTAGACTATCGTTAGCAGGAAGCTTTTATGCGAGAAAACATCCTCAACATGCCCCATCATCTTCGCCGACAACGTGTGGTCACTGCTGAGCAGGCTGCAATGGCTATGGCTGGCGTGTACAGTTGTTCACGCTTAGATGAGTTGAAAGCTAAATTCCCTCCTGAGATCTACAACATTGCTTCCAGTTACTTGAGGATAATTTTGAGTGCTGTAAACGCAGAAGAACTACATCCCAAGAGAACATGGTCTAGCTCACCTGGCGGAGATATCACTGGAGCTGATTTTTATTCCAATGATATTTGGCCTTGGGCTGTAAAAGAAATATCAGCTACAGATAGTTGGTTTGGATGTGATCCAGATAGCTCTAGCGAAAAGTACCAGCCTTTACGAAGCGTGTGGGGCGATTTTGCTGGTAAAGATACAGCGTTAAAACTGATCGCTGGAATGGCTATTGCGCTTGAAAAATCAGGTGGCAAATATGTTCGCGGTAAAAATTTGAACAAATCCGAAGTTGCTAGAAGTGCTTCAAGAAGCATATTGGAGCATGGCGATGGCATCGATGTGACAGATAAGGCATTGACTATGCTAATTAATGAAGCTCTGAACACATACGCTTCCAAATAGCTCGTAAGGATTTCCAAAAAGACGATCCTCAGGTTCTAAAACTTCTGGCCGTACTTCTATTTCAGTGGAGGCGCTGCTTCCAACTGATTTACCGTGACTTCCACAACTACCCGCATGTTTTTGCTGAAATATACCTCGTAGACCACATTAGACTTCGAGAGGTATATATGTCCCAATCCCTTATCCGCTTACCTGAAGTTCAGCGCAGAACCGGCTATAGCAAGGCTTGGATCTATCGACTCATGGCTGAGCAACGTTTCCCCTCATCCATAAAGATTGGTTCTCGAGCAATCGCTTTCATTGAAAGCGAAATTGATGAATGGATTAGTGAGCGCATTGAATCGTCACGCAGCCAAACGAACTGAGATTCCGTGAGCAGAGATAATTTGCGAGAGTTTGCACTTCGGATCTCGCAGAATAAGTTTGTCGCGACAGCTCACTAAACAATTCAAAAAGGTTAATGCCATGAAGAACAATTATGCCCGTCTGGGGCAGGGCTTCGCTCACCCTAAAAACTCCTTGCCTTGTTATTCAACTGAAGGGTATGCTTTAAAAACACCAGCAAAATCTGGTGTCGGGCGTGAGAACCCGGATAAGCAAAAGGCGATACCAGACGCCTATAGCGTCTTTTTTTGTGTCGTAATGCCAGTACATCTACATTCAGCGGGGAAGATCCGCGTCGAATCTATGGTGGCGCTGGCGGGGCAGCCGAAAGGCTGGCCGGTATCCTTTTGCACCGGTATTCTCACCCCCGTCAGTGTCATCACCCTTTATGAGCGTGAGAACTCAGGTGGTGACTCCAGTAAGCAAAAGGAGGCTGCCACATGGCTACTACCCCAACCCAAAAACTGCCCAAATTCACCTGGC
>JADHEE010000678.1_pt1 | contig 12235 bp, 9 predicted proteins | sample 8952401 | NCBI WGS metagenome assembly JADHEE01 (sample SAMN16124438, study PRJNA663242) | bioreactor sludge metagenome | isolation source: sludge (ammonium) | place: India:Bengaluru | collected 2019-02-28
GAGCCTCGCGGGCTTCGCCGTCTGCCACGCCGGGAAGGGGAGCGAGGCGGGCTCGGGACGCGCGGCAGTGCGATTCGCCGCGGTGGCTTCGGGCGAGGGCGGCGAGGAGCGCCTGCGGCGCCTCCTCGAGGCGGTCGAGGCGTGGGCGGCCTCGGCCGGCGCGGCGGTCGTCACCGCGGGGACGGGTTCGGGACGGGTCGGAGCGTGGCGAACGCTCCGGGCGGCCGGCTGGCTCCCGTTCCTTCAAGGGGTGGCGATGCACCGCGACCGGCACCCGGGCTACGACCGCGAGGACGTCTTCGTCCTCGACGACTGGCGCTAGGCCGCGGCCTTCTATCCGCCGAGCGAGCCCCGGAGCGCGGCCAGCTCGGCCTCGAGCGCGGCGACCCGCTCCTCCAGGGCGAGGAGGCGTTCCTCCATCGGCGAGATGCGCGGGGGCGCGGCGGAGCGCGGCGAGGCTGCCTCTGCGGGCGGCGCGCCCGAGACGAGGTGGGTCCAGCGCGTCTCCTTCTGCCCCGGCCGGCGCGGGAGCTCGGCGACGAGCGGCTCGGCGTGCGCGGCCATCGCCCCGAGGAGCTCCTCGGCGGCCTCGACGGAGGCGAGCTCGTGCATCCGCTCGGCGCGCGCGCGGAGCTCGGCCGCGGTCTGCGCGCCGCGGAGGAGGAGGAGGGCGAGCATCGCCTTCTCCGGCCGGCCGGCCTGCCACTTCGCCTCGAGGTTGTGCTCCCACTTCTCGGCACGCCCGCCCGTGACCTTCCAGACGAGGACGAACTCCCGAAGCCGGTCGAGCGCGCCGACGACCTCCGCGGCGGCAAGGTCGGTCACCGGCTCGCGCGAGGTCCGCTGGTTGCAGGCGGCCAGGAGCGCCGGGAGCGTCATCGGGTAGGCGTCGGGCGTCAGCAGCTCCTTCTCGAGGAGCGCTCCGAGGACGCGGGTCTCGACGGCGTCGAGAGGGCGGGGGAGGCGCACGTCAGGCCTTCCGCGCCGTGACGGCCGAGGCGAAGAAGCTCGGGTAGCTGTTCGCGAGCTCCTCGGCGTCCGGGAGGAACGTCACGTCGACGAAGCCGCCGCGCCGGAGCGACTCGCGCCAGGCCGCCGGCGTCAGGAAACCGTGCGTCGGGCGCGCGACAGGGTCGAGCGTCACGCGGGTGAAGCTCTCGAGGAGGTCGAAGACGAGCTCCACGTAGATCGGCTGGTCGTTCCCGAGCGGGCGGACGCACTCGGAGACGACGAGCGAGCCGCCGGGGGCGAGCGCCTCCCGGGCCTCGGCGAGGACGGCCGCGAGGTCGGGGGCGACGTGGAAGCAGTTCACGGAGTAGACGGCGTCGAACGCGCCGGGGGCGGCCCCCTGCGGCGCCCAGGGCTTCGTCATGTCGAGCTTCGCCGCTTCGACCGCGACGCCCGGCGCCGCCGCGGCGCGCGCGGCCCGCTCGCCCCTCCGCGCGAACGTCGGGACGACCTCGGTGAAGAGGTAGCGGGAGAGCCGCCCGCCGAGCCGCGCGAGGGCGACCTCCGCGGCGCTCCCCGCCCCGCCGCCGATCTCGAGGACGCGCGCGCCCGACGAGGGGAGGACGCGCGAGAGCGCGAGGGCGCCGAGCGAGTTGTTGACGCCGTAGAGGAGGTTCCGGTTCGAGAAGTAGCGGAACCAGAGCGGGAGGCGGTCGGGCCGGAAGAGGATCTCCTCCCCCGTCCTCTCGCCCGAGAGGAAGCTCCCCGCCTCCTCGACGAGGATCCTCACCGCCTCGCCCGCGACGGCCGAGTCGGCGTCGATCGCGGCGAGCTCGGCCTCGAGGGCCCCGAGGTCGCCCGGCTCGGTGCCCGAGGGCGCGTACCCGTCCGGCGAGGCGACGAGGTGCCCCGCGGCGGCGAGCTTGCGGTGGACGAAGGCGACGAGCGGCAGGCTCCTCGGCGAGAAGCCGCGGGCGGCGACGAGCGCCGCCGGGTCGGTCCCGGGGGCGACCGGCCAGGCGCCGGCCCGGCGCAGGAGCTCGGCCGAGGCGGCGTCGACGAGCTCGTCGAAGACCTCGCTCGCGCGAAGGAACGGCCAGGTGAAGAAGGCGCGCGCCTCGGCGTCCGGGATGCGGGCGGAGAGCGCCGGGAACTGCTCCTCGGAAGTCCTCGACATCGGCAGGCATGATACGGATTCGTAGAATCGCGCGGATGAAGATCTTCCTCGTCCGTCACGGCGAGAGCGAAGGGAACCTCGGCGGGACGCTCCAGGGGTGCCGCCTCGACACCCCGCTCACGCGGCGCGGCCGCCGCCAGGCCGAGGCGCTCTCGGTCCGCCTCGCCGAGGCGGAGATCGACGACGTCGTCGCGAGCCCGATGGCCCGCGCCCGCGAGACCGCCGCGATCTGCGCGGCGCCGCACGGCCTCGCGGTGAGGCTCGACCTCGAGCTCGTGGAGTTCGACTGGGGCGTCTGGACCGGCCTGCCGCTCGACGACGAGATGGAACGGAGCGTCGCCGAGCTCCGCGCGAAGTGGCGTTCCGGAGACGTCGACGCCGCGCCGCCCCGCGGCGAGAGCCCGCTCGTCGCGGGAGCGCGGGCGAAGCGCGTCCTGGCGCGCCTCCGGGCCGCCGGGCCGGCCGCGCCGCTCGTCGTCGCCCACGGGCGCTTCAACCGGATCTTCGCGGCGACGCTGCTCGGGCGCGACCTCGCGCGGATGGACGAGGTGCGCCAGAGGAACGGCTCGCTCTCCGTCTTCGAGTGGGACGGGGAGGGGGCCGCGCGGCCGCTCCTCCTCGACGACGTCTCTCACCTCGGGGGAGACGTCTCGACGCCGACGGGAAAGGTCGACTGGGTGAGGGCCTGAACGCCGTCTCCATCGAGGGGAGGCGCCGCATACCGCGGGGAGGCTCGTGGCGAGCCTCCCCGATCCACTCAGGCCGAGAGTCGCGGGTTGAGCGCGATCGCCTTGTTCAGGGCCTCGACGGCCGCCTCGAACTTCTTCAGCCCCTCGTAGGTCGTCTTCATCGCATACCACGCCTCGGCGTAGTCGGGCTTCAGGCCCACGGACTTCTTGAGGTGCCCGAGCGCGGTGTCGAAGGCGAGGTCGCGGTTCGCGGCGAGGCCGAGCCCGTAGTACGCCTCGGGGCGCGAGGCGTCGCACTCGAGGGCGGTCCGGAACGACTCCGCGGCCTCCGGGAGCTTCCCCTCGTCGAGGAGGGCCATCCCGTGGGCCACGTGGACGTCGGCGCTCCTCGGGTCGATCTCGACCGCCTTCTCGAACGTCTTCTGCGCGTCGCGGAACTTCTTCATCCGGCCGTACGCGAGGATGGCGCACGAGGGGAGGAGCGGGTCCTTCGGGAACTTCCGGCCGGCGGCCAGCGCGACCTCGACGGTCCCCTGGAAGTCGCCCGACTCGAGGAGCGCCCGGGCCGTCCGCAGGTGGAGGTCCGGGTCTTCCCTGTGCTGCTCGAGGGCGACCTTCAGCGGCTTGACGGCGGCGCCGAAGTCCTTCGCGTCGTAGAGGGCGAGGCCCAGCTTCCGGTGGACGGGGGAGGTCTCCGGCGCGGTCTTCGCGGCGATCTTGTAGTTCTCGAGGGCCGTCCGCATCTTTCCGGAGATCCGGTAGAGGTCGCCGAGGTTCTCGAAGAGGAGGGCGTCGGACGAGGTCCGGGCCGCCTTGCGCAGGCGGAGCCGGGCGCGCTCGACGTCGCCGCGGGAGTAGTCGACGAGGGCGAGCGTGTGGAGGATCGAGGCGTCCTCGACGCCTCCCTGCTCCGCCCACGACTCGACGTCCTTGAGGATCTTCCGGGCCTCCTCGGTGAGCGTCTTCGGGTTCTCGCCGGCCAGCTCCTCCAGCCGGTCCGGGAAGCCGTCGGCGGCGAGACGCTGGCGGAAGACCTCGAACGCCTCCCGCGCCTTCCGGCCGAAGAAGAAGCGCTGGGTCGTCTGCTCCCGCTTCGCCTTGTCGGCGAGCGAGTCGCGCTCGGCCTTCGTGGTCTCCAGCTCGGCCTCGGCCGCGGCGAGGCGCGTTCCGAGGTCCGCGGACTTCTCCGCGAGGGCGTCCCGCTCCTCGACGGCAGCGGCCAGCTGCAGGGCGAGCCGCTCCTTCTCCTGCTCGACCTGGCCGGCTTTCTCCTCGAGCTGAGCGATCTGCTCGGCGGATGCGGTCTTGAGGGCGGACAGGGAGCGGAAGAGGACGACGGCGGCGATCACGGCAACGGCCGCGACGGCGAGGGCGACGAGCATTCCGGTCGACAAGGGTCTCCTCCGCGCAACAGGAGCGGCGCAACCGCGAATTCTACCTCCGCCCCGGAGGCCGGGGGCGTGCTGCGACCGCGTGATTAGAATGGCACGTGCCGCACCACAGGATGACCTCGACGACCTTCCGACCCGCCGCCGGCCTCGTCCTCCCGGCCGTCCTCCTCGCCGCCTTCGCCCTCGCGGCCCCCGCCGCCCCGGCGGAGGTGGTGAAGGGACGGGTCGTCGTCCTCGGGTTCGACGGGGCCGACCACCGGCTCGTCTCCCAGATGATCGCCGAGGGGAAGCTGCCGAACCTGGCGAAGCTCGCCCGGGAGGGGAGCTTCTCCCCCCTTCGGCCGACGATCCCGGCCCAGACGCCCGTCTCCTGGTCGACCTTCTCGACCGGCCTCTCCCCCGGCCGGACGCTGATCTTCGACTTCCTGAAGCGCGACCCGAAGACCTACCGACCCGAGTTCGCGATCGTCTCCGAGGGGAAGAAGAGCTTCCTCCTCGGCCGCGGGAACAGGGCCGGCGCGGCGGCGGCCGGAGCGCTCCTCGCGTTCCTCCTCGTCTTCCTCGTCGGCCGGCTCGTCCTGAAGCGGACGAAGCCCGCGGCGCTGGTCGCCCTCGCCCTCGCGCTCCCCGCCGCCTTCTTCTCGTACCGGTTCGGCGGACTCCTCCCCGAGTCGCTCCAGACGGTCATCAACCACCGCCAGGGGACGCCGTTCTGGGAGGTGGCCGGGAAGAGCGGGATCAAGTCCGTCGTCCTCCACGTCCCGGTGACGTTCCCCGCCGTCGACTACGACGAGGGGCGTCTCCTCTCGGGGCTCGGGGTCCCGGACCTGCGCGGGCGGATCGGCACGCCGAGCTACTACACCTCCGACCCGTTCTTCGCGCCGAAGAACAAGAACGAGTTCTCCGTCGAGCTGATCCGCCTCGAGTCGAACGTCGGGACGATCCGGACGGAGGTCTTCGGGCCGTACAACAAGCTCTTCGCCGAGCCGCCCGTCATCAAGACGCCGATGACGCTCACCGTCCTTCCGGACGGGGGCCGTCTCCGGATCGAGCCCGAGGGGAGCGACCCGGTGACGGTCAAGCCGGGGGAGTGGTCGCCCTGGGTCACGTTCACGTTCGCGTTCAACCCGGTCGTCAAGCTCACCGGCATCGGCCGTTTCCACCTGGCCCGGATCGCTCCCGAGATCGAGCTCTACCTCTCGCCGATCCACTTCAACCCGGCCCAGCTGCCGCCGAACGTGAAGATCACCGCCCCGCGGGGGCTCGCGAAGAGCCTGGCGAAGCGGTTCGGGCTCTACAAGACGGCCGGGTGGTCGATCGACACCTGGTCGATGAGCGAGGAGACGATCGACGAGCCGACGTTCCTCGACGACGTCACCCACACCGTCCAGCAGTACCGGAAGATGATGGACGGCCTCCTCGCCGAAAAGGACGTCCGTCTCTACGTCCAGGTCTACGAGTTCACCGACCGGGTCGGACACGTCATGTGGCGCTTCCTCGACCCGACCCACCCGATGTACGACGCGGAGAAGGCGGCGAGGTTCGGCCCCTCCGTCGAGCGGAACTACAGGCAGATGGACGAGATCGTCGGCGACGCGCAGAAGGAGCTCGGGCCCGACGACCTTCTCCTCGTCTGCTCCGACCACGGCTTCGCGAGCTGGCGCCGGTCGATCAACTACAACACCTGGCTCGCCCGCCACGGCTACCTCGGGATGAAGGGGGGCGAGGAGAAGCTGGCCGACCTCGAGCAGCTCTTCAGCCAGGGGGAGTTCTGGCCGAACGTCGACTGGTCGCGGACGAAGGCCTACTCGATGGGGCTCGGCGAGATCTACGTCAATCTGAAGGGGCGCGAGTCGCAGGGGACGGTCGAGCCGGGGGCGGAGTACGACGCGGTCCGGAACGAGATCAAGGCGGGGCTGATGGCCCTGGTCGACGAGGCGACCGGGCGCCGTCCCGTCGAGCGGGTTTATTTCCGGGAGGAGGCCTATCCCTCCTTCGACGCGAACGTCATTCCCGACATCTTCGTGACGAACAGCGACGGGTATCGCGTCGGCTGGCAGGCGACGCTCGGCGTGGTGACGCCCGACCTCTACGAGGAGAACCGGCAGGTCTGGTCGGGGGACCACTGCTCGGTCGACCCCGACGTCGTCCCCGGGATCCTCTTCTCGAGCCGCCCTCTCCGGACGACGCCGCGCCCCGGCATGGCCGACGTCCCGGCGACGATCTACGAGGCCCTCGGCCTGACGCCGCCGGAGCCGCTCGACGGAGCGCCGCTGTTCTGACCCGAGCCGGCGAGCCGCGCCCCGGGGGCGGAGTCCGCCGCGGGCGCGGCCCGCGCCGCCGGCTCGGCCTCTTCCTCCTCCTCGGCCTGCTCGCCTCCCCCGTCGCCGATGGGCAGGAGCGGGGAGCGGCGATGACGGCGCGGGATGCCTCGGGGGCGGAGCGTCGCCGGGAGCTGGAGGCGCTTCGCCGGAGACTTTCGGGGCTGAAGGCGCGCTACGAGGAGACCCGGCAGCGGGCCGTCGACGTGCGCCAGCAGCTGGAGGCGGCCGAGGCGAACCTCGAGCTGCGGTCGACCGAGCGGAGGATCCTGGAGCTGCGCGCCGCCGAGAACGAGCGCGCGGCCGGCCAGGCGCAGGTCGAAAGGGACCACGCGCGCCGGCAGAGCGTCGCCCTCAGGGACGACCTCGCCCGGAGGCTCGACGCCTTGTATCGCCTGGGCCGGCTCGGCTACCTCCAGACCCTCGCCACGGCCGACTCCGGGGAGGCGTTCCTGCGGGGGCTCCAGCTCCTCTCGTTCCTGGCCTCGCGGGACGCCCGACTGCTCCGCGACTACGAAGGATCGCTCGCCGAGCTCGCCGTGAAGGAGCGGAACCTCGCGGCACTGCGCGCGGCGATCGCCGGCGTCGCGGCCGAGACGCGCGCGGCCGAGAAGGCCCTCCAGCGGGCGCGCGCCGAGAAGGCCACGCTCCTCGCCCGTCTCGAGAGAGCCGCCGAGGAGCAGCGGTCGAGCGTCGCCGCGCTCGAGGACAAGACGGCCCGCCTCGAGGCGCTCCTCGAGCTCCTCGAGACGCGCGGCCGGGCCCTGCCGGCCGGATCGGCGTCCATCCGCAGGTACAAGGGGGCGCTCGACTGGCCGGCCCGCGGAAAGGTCGTCGTCCCTTTCGGGCGGATCGCGAACCCCCGTTTCCCGCGCACCTTCCTCCGCTCGAACGGGTGGACGATCGACGCGCCGACCGGGACGCCGGTCCGTGCCGTCTTCGCGGGCGACGTCGTCTACGCCCAGTGGCTCAAGGGGTACGGCAACCTCGTCGTCCTCGACCACGGCGACGGGGTCTTCACGCTCTACGGTCACCTGATGACGGGGACGGCGCCCCGGGGTACGCGGGTCGCGCTCGGAGAGGTCCTCGGGAGGGTCGCGGACCCGCCCGAGGAGGAGGTCGCCGGCGTCTACTTCGAGATCCGCGAGAGCCGCGCTTCCGTCGACCCGAGGGGCTGGCTCCGGTAGCTCGCCGCCGTCGCGGGCCGGCCGAAGCCTCGCCGCGTGGGCGCCCCGGAACCCGCCGGAACGCGATCCCGTATCATCGAGCGGTGACGAAGTCCCGGCTCGCCTCGTTCCTCGGCTCGATCGCCCTCCTCGGCACGCTCTTCGTCGTCCTCCCCGGCCTCGGGGCCGACGAGAAGAAAGAGAAGGGGGCGAAGGACGGCCTCTACCAGCCGCTCGGCCTCTTCACGGAGGTCCTCTCGCTCGTGCGGGGGAACTACGTCGAGAAGGTCGAGGTCCGGCCCCTCCTGGCGGGCGCCTTCTCGGGGATGACCGAGGCGATGGACCCGTTCTCGGAGTACGTCGCTCCGGAGAAGCTGGCCGCCTTCGAGGCGGCGCGCGCGGCCCGCGAGAAGGCCGACCACGTCGAGTCGGGCCTCGTCCTGGCGCGGCGGGCCGGCTACCCGGTCGTCGTCACGGCGGTTCCCGGAAGCCCGGCCGCGGCGGCCGGAATCCGAACGGACGACCTCATCGAGAAGGTGGGGGAAGTGTCGGCCCGGAGCCTCGCCCTCTGGGAGGTCGAAGCCGCCCTCTCCGGCAAGCCGGGGGGGAAGGGAACGGTCCTCGTCGTCCGGGAGGAGAAGCCCCGGCGGCGGACGCTCGAGATCGTGCGCGCCTCCTGGACCCCGAGCCTCCCGTCGGCCGAACGGATCTCCGGCGAGCTCGTCGTGAAGGTGCCGGCGTTCGGGCCCGGGACGGCCGACGCGCTCGCGAAGGTCCTCGAGCCGCTCGACCGGACGAAGTCGATCGTCCTCGACCTGCGCGGGAACGCCTGGGGGACCTGGGAGGAGGCGGTGCGCGCCGCCGCTCTCCTCGGTCCGCCCGGACCGATCGGCGAGCTGAAGGGGCGGAAGATCGAGACCCGCAGCTGGTCGGCGGAAGCCGGCCGGCGCGTCCACGAAGGGGGGCTCGTCCTCCTCGTCGACAGCGGCACGGGCGGACCGGCCGAGCTCTTCGCCGCCGCGCTCCGCGAGGGAGCGGCCCGGGAGCTGGGCGTCGACGTCGCGGCCGCGGCGCGCCGGGAGGAGAAGGCGGCCGAGGGCTTCGCGGCCGAGGACCCGGGTGCGGCGGTGGCCGCCCCCGACAAGTCGAAGCTCAGGGTCCGCGTCGTCGGAGAGCCGACGTTCGGCATGGGGCTGACGCAGGAAGTCGTCCGCCTCGCGAGCGGGGGCGCGCTCCGGATCACCGTCGGTAAGGTCCGGACGGCGGCCGGACGGGCGCTCTCCCCGCGCGGCATCGCCCCCGATGACCGCGTCTTCCACGTCCTCCCCGAGGAAGGGGAGGAGGGGAAGACGCCGGACCCGTTCCTCGAGCGGGCGCTCAAGGTCGTCGCCGAGCTTCCCGCTCCCCCCGCGCGCGCCTCGTGACGGCGGCCCGGAAGCGGGGCGGCTGCGGGCGGGCGCTGGCGCTCCTCGCGGGCCTCGCGTTCCTCTTCGCCCTCGCGTTCCTCTGGCTCCGCTACGGGCGGAAGCCCGAAGCGCCGCCGACGCCGACGCCGGCCCCGAGGCCGACGATCGCCGCCCCGACCTCCGTCCCGACTCCGACGGCGGCGCCTCGACCGACGACCGTCCCCCCCGACTTCGAGCCGGCGGCCGGCACGGGACGCGGGGCGATCGCCGTCGTCATCGACGACGTCGGGAACGCCGACGGCTCCCTCGCCCGCCTCGAGCGGCTCTCCGGGCCGCTCGCGATCGCCGTCCTCCCGAGCGCGCCCCTCGCGCGGGAGGCGGCGGCCCTCGCGAAGCGGAAGGGGTGGGACCTCCTCGTCCACCTCCCGATGGCGGGCTCGCGCGGCCCCTACGAGCCGGGGACGATCTCCTCCGACGACGACGACGCCACGATCGTCCGGCGCGTGGAGGAGGCGCTCGCCGCCGTCCCGGGGGCGATCGGCCTGAACAACCACCAGGGCTCGGTCGCGACGGCGGACCGGAGGGTCGTCCGGTCCGTCCTCTCCGTCGTCCGGGCGAAGGGACTGTTCTTCCTCGACTCGAGGACCTCGGCCGCGAGCGTCGCGACGGAGGAGGCCCGGGCGCTGGGGCTCGCGACGATCCCGCGCGACGTCTTCCTCGATGACGCGCGGGCCGAGGCGGCGGCGATCGGCGGGGCCCCCGAGGCGCTCGAGACGGCGTTCGCGCGCGCCCTTTCGACGGCGGCCTCGAAAGGGCACGCGGTCGTCATCGGCCACCCCCACGCCGCGACCGTGGACTTCCTCGCGCTGCGATTCCCCTCTCTCTCGAAGAGCGGCGTGCTGCGGGTCCGGGTCTCCGAGCTCGTCGACTGAGCCCGGCGCCAGGGGCGGCTCGGCGCCTCTTCCGGGCCGGGCGGCGGGCGGTATCATCACCGCCGCCACTCGGGCAGAACGAACGACGGGGGTCCGGACGATGCAGCTTTTCGAAGACGTGGAGCTGAATGACGTGCAGGCGAGCGCGGTCGGCCGGGCGATGCTCGCCGTGGCTCGCGCGGACGGCGCGGCAGACCCCCGCGAGGTCGCTCTCATCGAGGAGCTCGCTCCCGTCGACACGTCCGCCCCCGACCCGACTCCGGCGGAGCTCGCCGAGACGCTGAAGGAGGAGAAAGGGCGCGAGCTCCTCCTCCGTTCCGTCCTTCTCGTCGCCCTCGTCGACGGCGACTACTCCGCGGCCGAGCGGGCCGTCGTCGGCCGGTTCGCCGAGGCGCTCGGCGTTTCCGGCTCGCGCCTCGAGGAGCTCGCGAGCGGGGTGAAGGCGTTCCTGATGGCCCCGCTCCTCCCGCTCGCGAACACGTCGTCGGTCCTCGACGTCTCGCGCAAGCTGAAGGTCTGAGCGCGGCGCACGGCGAAGGAGCCGTGCCCGACCCCACCTTCCGTCTCGCGCCCGGCGCCGGGCGGCGCGTAGACTTTCGCGCCATGCGCGCCCACCGCCTCCGCTTCGCGCTCGCCGCCCCGTTCGTCGTCTCCCTCGCGCTCCCGGCCTCCGCCGCCCCTCCTCCCGCGGAGCACCTCGGCGTCGCGGTCGGCGCCGACCGCACGCTCGCCGACTGGGGCCAGATCGTGTCGTACTTCCGCGCGCTCGACGCCGCCTCGGACCGCGTCGAGGTGACGACGATCGGGACCTCGACACGCGGCGAGGAGATGATCCTCGCGGCGATCTCCGCGCCGGAGAACCTCGCGAACCAGCGCCGCCTCCGCGAGGTCGCGCGCCGCCTCGCCGACCCGCGCGGCCTCTCGCCCGCCGAGGAGAAGGCGCTCCTCGTGGAAGGGAAGGCCGTCCTCCTCGTCACGTGCGGCATCCACGCGAGCGAGATCGGCGCCTCGCAGATGGCGATGGAGTGGGCCCACGCCCTCGCCACCGCCGAGGACGCCGAGACGAAGCGGCGCCTCTCTCAGGTCGTCCTCCTCCTCGTCCCGTCGCTCAACCCCGACGGGCACCGGATGGAGGTCGACTGGTACCGGAGGAACCTCGGCACCCGCTGGGAGGGGAGCCGGATGCCGTGGCTCTACCACCACTACGTCGGGCACGACAACAACCGCGACTTCGCGCAGCTGACGCAGGCCGAGACGAAGGCGATCAGCCGCGTCCTCTACCACGACTGGTTCCCGCAGGTCTTCCTCGACGAGCACCAGATGGGGACGAGCGGCCCGCGGATGTTCGTGCCGCCGTACGCCGACCCGCTCGACCCCGACATCGACCCCCTCGTCATCCGGGAGGTCAACATGATCGGGTCGCTCATGTCGATGCGGCTCGAGCAGGCGGGGAAGAGCGGCGTCATCTCGGCCTGGGCGTTCGACGTCTCCTGGCCGGGCGGGTCGAAGAACACGGCGTGGTGGAAGAACGTGACGGGCGTCCTGACCGAGGTCGCCTCCGTCCGCCTCGCGACGCCGATCGAGGTCCCGCCGACGGAGCTGCGCGGCGGCGGGAAGGGGCTCGTCGAGTACGGTCCCCAGGTCAACTTCCCGAATCCCTGGCGGGGAGGGACGTGGCGCCTCCGCGACGTCATGGACTACGAACGCGTCGCGTCCGACGCGATCCTCGAGTACTGCGCCACCCACCGCGAGGACGTCCTCCGGAACATGCTCGCGAAGGCGCGGGCCTCGATCGCGGCGGCCGCTCCCGGCGAGGGCTATCGCATCCCGATGGCCCAGCGCGACCCGGCGACCGCGCGCGCGCTGGCGGCTCTCCTCGTCGAGCACGGCGTCGAGGTGAAGGCCGATGCGTCGGGCGACGCCTGGGTTCCGCTCGCCCAGCCGTACGGCCGCTTCGTCCGCGAGATGCTCGAGGTGCAGCGCTTCCCCGAGGTGAAGCTCGTGCCGGGGAAGGAGATCGTCGCGCCGTACGACGTCACCGCCTGGAGCCTGCCGCTCTCGATGGGCGTCACCGTGGAGAAGGGGCGGCTCCCGGAGAGCCTGCGCCCCCTCGGCGCCGTCGGGCCGGTACCGACCTTCCCCTCCGGCACCACCGCGGTCGCCCTCGGCCCCGAGAGCCCGGAGCGCTGGAAGGTCGTCGCCGCC
>JADHEE010000679.1_pt1 | contig 12223 bp, 11 predicted proteins | sample 8952401 | NCBI WGS metagenome assembly JADHEE01 (sample SAMN16124438, study PRJNA663242) | bioreactor sludge metagenome | isolation source: sludge (ammonium) | place: India:Bengaluru | collected 2019-02-28
GATTGGTAGCCCAGATCCTTATGGTAAGCAGATTGACGGGATGGGGGGAGCCAGTTCCAGTACCAGCAAAACGGTCATTCTGTCTAAAAGCCAGCAACCTGATCATGACGTAGATTATCTGTTTGGACAGGTTGCAATTGACCGACCTTTTGTCGACTGGAGTGGTAACTGCGGTAACCTCTCCGCCGCCGTGGGTCCCTTCGCCATCAGCGGCGGCCTGGTCGACCCAGGCCGCCTCCCTCAGAACGGTATGGCCCCGGTGCGCATCTGGCAGGCCAACATCGGCAAGCGGATCGTCGCGCACGTGCCGATGCGCGGCGGCGAAGTGCAGGAGGAGGGCGATTTCGAGCTCGACGGCGTGACCTTTCCGGCCGCCGAGATCAGGCTCGAATTCCTCGATCCGGGCGCCGGCGACGGGGAAGGCGAGGGCGGCGCCATGCTGCCGACCGGCCATGCCACGGACCTCCTCGACGTGCCGGGCGTCGGCCGGCTGGAAGTCTCGCTGGTCAACGCCGGCCTGCCGACGATCTTCGTCGCGGCGGAGAGCCTGGGCTTCAAGGGCACCGAACTGCAGCCGGACATCAATCCGCATCCGGAAATCCTGGCGCGCATCGAGAAGATCCGCACGCACGGCGCCGTGGCCATGGGCCTGGCCGCCTCGCCGGAGCAGGCGGCGACGCACACGCCGAAGCTCTGCTTCGTCGCGCCGGCGGCGGACTACGCCGCGTCCGACGGCCGCATGGTGAAGGCGGCGGACATCGACCTGCTCGCCCGCGTCTTCTCGATGGGGCCGCTGCACCACGCGATGACCGGCACCGGCGCGGTGGCGATCGCCGCCGCGGTGGCGCTTCCGGGCACCATTCCCAACCGGCTGGCCAGGAAGAGCGCGGACGGCTGGGTGCGCTTCGGTCATCCCTCGGGCACGCTGAGCGTCGGCGCCGAGGCGCGCGAGGAGAACGGCGCGTGGTCGGTGAGCAAGGTGATGATGAGCCGCTCGGCGCGCCGCCTGATGGAAGGCGTGGTGTTCGTGCCGGAAAGGTAAGGAACGCCGGAGCGCGGACGGCGTCCCCGGCGCCCGCGTGAAATCGAAAATCGCCGCGTTTCCTTGGTGGCCGTATTCGTTGGGCCGATAATACGGCACCCGGCGGACGGCCACGGAGGCGCGACGATGCACGATCACCACGACACCAGCGATTACTTCGACGTCAGGCAACTGCAGCTGCTCGACGTGCTGTACACCACGCGCAGCGTCACCCGCGCGGCCGAGCGCCTGGGGCAGACGCAGCCGACGGTGAGCACCTGGCTCAAGCAGATCCGCGACAAGGTGGGCGATCCGCTGTTCGTCCGCACGGCCAAGGAGATGGTGCCGACGCCGCGCGCCGACGTGCTGGTCGAGAAGGCGCGCGAAATCCTCGAAGCGATGCGCCAGATCAGTGGCGCGGTGCCGCGCTTCGATCCGGCCACGTCGAACCGCGTCTTCCGCATCTGCGCGCCCGACTCGGCGCACATCACCATGATTCCCCGCCTGCTGCAGTGCATCCGCGGCATCGCGCCCAACGTCCAGGTCGAGACACTGCCGGTCAACGACAATTCGGCGCGCCTGCTCGAAAGCGGCGAGGCCGACCTGGCCTACGGCGGTTTCATCCCCGGCATGGACACCGGCTTCTACCAGCAGGCGCTGATCAAGCAGGACTTCATCTGCCTGGCCAGCATGGACCATCCGCGCATCCAGGGGCGGATGGCGCTGGAGGACTACGGGCGCGAAGCGCACGTGGCGGTCAGCTACGGCGGCATCCACGGGGTCAACGCCCTGATCAAGTCGGCCCTGCACGCCAGCCACATCGAGCGGCGGGTGCTGCTGACGCTGACCGGCTTTCTCGGCATCGGCAAGGTGATCGCCACCACCGACCTGATCACCACCCTGCCGCGCAACATCGGCGAGACGCTCGCCAGCCAGTACGGCCTGCAGATCCTGGAATGCCCGGTGGGTATCCCGACGTACATGATCAAGCAGTACTGGCACGCCCGCTATCATCGCGATCCGGGCAACCAGTGGCTGCGCAAGCTCTGCGCGCAGTACGCGGAGTAGTGCCTCCGGCGCCACAACTCCGGCCACACCTTTTCCCCGAAAGAACCCAATGGACTACACCAATTTCGACTACCGCCTCGAAAATCACGTCGCCCGCATCACCATCGACCGTCCTAAGGCCTACAACGCCCTCGACCTGGAGTGCATGAAGGAGCTCTGCGACATCGTCAACCGCTGCGGCTCGGATCGCTCCGTGCGCGCCGTGGTCATTACCGGCAGCGGCAGCAAGGCGTTCTGCGCCGGCGGCGACGTCGCGTCCTTCGCCCGCGATCCGGCCACCGTCGATCTGCTGCTCAAGGAAGTGACGGGGTTCATGCATATGGCCATCTCCCGCCTGGCCTGGATGGACGCGCCGGTGATCGCGGCGGTCAACGGCGTCGCCGCCGGGGCCGGGCTGGGGCTGGCCGCCGCGTGCGATCTGGCGATCGCGGCGGACAACGCGGTATTCACCAGCGCCTACACGTCGATCGGCCTGACGCCGGACGGCGGCGCCAGCTATTACCTGCCGCGCCTGATCGGCCACCGGCGGGCCATGGAGCTGTTCCTGACCAATCGCGTGCTGAGCGCGCAAGAGGCGCTCGAGTGGGGGCTGGTCAACCGCGTGGTGCCGCAAGCCGACCTGGAGAAGGAGGCCGGCGCCCTGGCCGAGCAGCTGGCGAACGGCCCGACGCGGGCCTGCGGCGGCGTCAAGAAGCTGCTGGCGCTGGCGCAGAACGATTCGCTGGAGTCGCAGATGGAACGCGAATCCCGGCAGATCGCCGAACTCGCCCGCTCGCCCGACGGCCTTGAAGGGGTGCGCGCCTTCGTCGAGAAACGCAAGGCCGCGTTCGTCGGCTGAACGCGCGGCGCGCCGGATGGCTGCCGCCGCGCCCTGAGCGCCGGCGGCGGAACGCGGGGATCAGCCGATGCGCCGCAGGTGGATGGCCACCGAAATCTGCGCGCCGAGCCAGCCGAGCGCGGCGCCGAGGCCGACGACCGCGCCGGCCTCCGGCAGCGTCGGACCGTGCGGGGCGAAGGCGGCGCCGTAGAGATCGAGCAGTTCGCCGGCCGGCGCGGCCAGCGCCCCGCCGATGCCGGCGACGAGCAGCAGCGCGAACAGCCCGCCGAGGGCGCCCTGCAAGGCGCCGAAATAGTGGAACGGCCGGCGGATGAAGGCGTCGGTGGCGCCGATCAGCCGCGAGACCTCGATCTCGGCGGCCTGAGCCAGGATCTGCAGGCGGATGGTGTTGAAGGTGACCGCCACCAGCGCCCCTGCGAACAGCCCGGCGAGCAGCGTCACCGCCAGCCGGCCGATGCGCAGGAAGGCCTCCAGGCGCCGGCTCCAGGCCGAGTCGAGCTGGACGTGCGCCACGCCGGGCCAGCCCTTGAACGTCTCCGCCAGGCGCTCCAGCGTGGCCGGCCGGCCGTCGTCCGGCTCCACCACGAAGGCGTCGGGCAGCGGATTGCGCGCCAGGCCGGCGACGATGTCGGCCATGCCCTCGGTTTCCTTCAGGCGCTTCAGCGCTTCGTCGCGCGCGACGAAGCGCCATTTGCCGGGCTTCGCCTCGCGCAGGCGCGCTTCGATTTCCGCCGCTTCCTTCCTGCCGCCGTCGGTCGTCATGAACACGCTGATCTGCTGCACGCCCGAGACGTCGCCGGCGAAGCGCTGCAGGTTGTCGAGCACCACCCAGCCGGCGGCGGGCAGCGCCAGCGCGGTGCCGATGACGATCAGCGACAGCAGCGTGTTCAGCGGCGAGGAAACGAGGCGGCGCACCGCGCTTTTCAGCGCCGCCCCGTGCTGGAAGAACACTCCGTTCATGCGCCGTCTCCGACCAGCCGGCCGTGCTCCAGGCGCAGCACGCGCGGCGCGAAGCGGGCCATCCACTGCGGGTCGTGCGTGGCGACGACCAGCGTGACGCCGACCTGGTGGAAGGAACGGAAGATGTCCAGGATGCGGCTCGCCGATTCGCTGTCCAGGTTGGCCGTCGGCTCGTCGGCGAGCAGCAGCGACGGGCGGTTGACCACGGCGCGGGCGATCGCCAGGCGCTGCTGCTCGCCGCCGGACAGGGCGATCGGCCGGGCGCGCTCGCGGTCGAGCAGGCCGACCTTGTCCAGCGCGGCGCGGGCGCGGCGGTGCGCCTCGCGCGCCGGCAGGCCGACGATGGACAGCGGCAACAGCACGTTGTCGAGGACGCTGCGGTCGAAGAGCAGCTTCTGGTCCTGGAAGATCAGGCCGAGCTTGCGGCGCAGGTAGGGAATCGCGCGGCGCCGCAGGGCGGCGAGGTTCTGGCCGTCGACCACGATGCTGCCCGCGGTCGGCTTCTCGATCGCCGCCAGCAGGCGGAACAGCGTGGATTTGCCGGCGCCGGAATGGCCGGTGATGAACACCATCTCGCCGTCCGCGATCTCGAAGCTGACGTCCCTCAGGGCTTCGAGGCCGTGCGCATAGCGCTTGGTGACGGCGCTGGCGGAAATCATCGCGGGGCTACTCGAAGAGGGCGTCGACGAAGTCCCGGGCGACGAAGGGGCGCAGGTCGTCGATGCCCTCGCCGACGCCGACGTAGCGGATCGGCTTGGGGCACTGGCGGGCGATCGCCGCGATGACGCCGCCCTTGGCCGTGCCGTCGAGCTTGGTGACCACCAGGCCGGTGACGCCGATCGCCTTGTCGAAGGCCTTGACCTGCGCTAGGGCGTTCTGCCCGAAGTTGGCGTCGAGCACCAGCAGCGTCTCGTGCGGCCCGCTCGGGTCGGCCTTCTGGATGACGCGGCGCACCTTGGCGATCTCCTCCATCAGGTGCAGCTGCGTCGGCAGGCGGCCGGCGGTGTCGGCCAGCACCACGTCGATGCCGCGCGCGCGGGCCGCCGAGATGGCGTCGAAGATGACCGCCGCCGGGGCGCCGGCTTCCTGCGCGATCACGGTCACGCCGTTGCGCTCGCCCCAGGCCTGCAGCTGCTCGCGCGCCGCGGCGCGGAAGGTGTCGCCGGCGGCCAGCAGCACGGACCGGCCCTGCGCCTGGAAGTGCTTGGCCAGCTTGCCGATCGAGGTGGTCTTCCCGGCGCCGTTGACGCCGGCGATCATGATGATGAACGGCCGGTGCGCGCTCACGTCGAGCGGCTGTTCGAGCGGCAGCAGCAGATCGTGCAGCGCGCCGGCCAGCGCCTCCTGGATGCCTTCCGGCGTGTCGATGCGGTCGCGGCGGGAACGGGCCTTCAGCTCGTCGAGCAGGTACCCGGTCGCGTCGAGGCCGACGTCGCTGGTCAGCAGCAGGCTTTCGAGCTCTTCGAGCAGTTCCTCGTCGACCTTGCCGCGCGAAAAGATGGATTTGAGCTTGCCGCCGAGCTGCGCGCGCGTGCGCGCCAGCCCGGCCTTCAGGCGTTCGCGCCAGGACGGCGCGGGCGTCGGCGCGGCGGGCGTCGCGTCGTCCGGCGCGGGCTCGGCGGATTTCTTCAGGAAACCGAACATGGGGCTTTGGTGTCTCTGGGGATCGGGAGTGATGGCGGGGGTAGTGGCAGAATCGGACGCCGGAGACCGTCGTGACCGGAATCGATTAAGATGCCGAGTCCGTGTGTCGCTCTCCGTCAATCTGTCCACGATTTTATCAGAAGCTATCAGAGGTCGTTTCCGCCCATGTCCCAGATACCGCGAATCATCCGCCTGGCCGCCGCCGCGGCCGTCCTCGCGCTCGCCGCGTCCGCGTGGGCCAACCCGTTCGAGCGGCAGCTGGCGAACGGGCTGCGCGTCATCGTCAAGGAGGACCGGCGCGCGCCGACCGCCGTGCACATGGTCTGGTACCGCGCCGGCAGCATGGACGAAACCAACGGCACGACCGGCGTCGCGCACCTGCTCGAACACATGATGTTCAAGGGCACGCCGGCGGTCGGCGCCGGCGAGTTCAGCCGCCTGGTGGCCGCCGCCGGAGGGCGCGACAACGCCTTCACCAGCCGCGACTACACCGCCTATTTCCAGCAGGTGCCGAAGCAGCAGCTCGAACGCATGATGCAGCTCGAAGCCGACCGCATGCGCCACCTGACGCTCGACCCGAAGGAGTTCGAGCAGGAGATCAAGGTGGTCATGGAGGAGCGCCGGCTGCGCACCGACGACCAGCCGCCGGCGGCGCTCGGCGAACAGTTGCACGCGGTGGCCTTCCAGGCGCATCCGTACCGCGTGCCGGTGATTGGCTGGATGAACGACCTGGAGGCGATGACCGCGCAGGACGCGCGCGACTGGTACGACCGCTGGTACGTGCCGAACAACGCCTACGTGGTGATCGTCGGCGACGTCGATCATGACGAGGTCTTCCGCCTGGCCGAGACCTACTACGGCCCGCTCGCCGCGCGCCCGCTGCCGGCGCGCAAGCCGCAGCAGGAGCCGGTCCAGGCCGGCATCCGGCGGCTGGTATTCAAGGCGCCCGCCGACCTGCCGGTGCTGTTGATGGCCTACAAGGTGCCGGTGCTGCGCGACGTCGAGCGCGACGTCGATCCCTACGCCCTGGAAATGCTCTCGGCCATCCTCGACGGGCACGAGGCGGCCCGCTTCTCCCGCCGGCTGGTGCGCGAGCAGCGCCTGGCGGTGTCCGCCGGCGCCGGCTACGACGCCACCGCGCGCGGCCCCGGCCTGTTCTACCTGCAGGGCTCGCCCAGCGCCGGGCGCACGCGCGCCGAGCTGGAAGCCGGTTTCCGCGCCGAGCTCGCGCGCATCGCCCGCGAGGGCGTCGGCGACGACGAACTGGCGCGGGCCCGCGCGCAGCTCGTCGCCGGCGAGGTGTACAAGCGCGATTCGATGTTCGCCCAGGCCATGGAGATCGGCCAGCTCGAAGCGGTCGGCATCCCGTACGGCGAGGACCGGCGGCTGATCGAGAAGCTGCAGGCGGTGACCGCCGCGCAGGTGCAGGAGGTGGTGAAGCGCTACCTGGTCGACGACGGCCTGACGGTCGCCGAGCTCGACCCGCAGCCGCTGTCCCGCGTCCCCACCCGTCCGGCGCCGCCGGCCACCTCCCACCGTCACTGAGCAGGCAAGCGATGAATGCAATGAAGAAAATCCGGGTGTTGGGCGTCATCTTCCTGGCGGCGGTCAGCGGCCTGGCCGCGGCCGGGCCGCGGATCGAGCACTGGGTCGCGCCGTCCGGCGCGCGCGTCTACTTCGTCGAAAACCGCGCCCTGCCGATGCTCGACGTGCAGGTCGACTTTCCCGCCGGTAGCGCCGGCGACCCGGCCGGCAAGCCGGTGCTGGCGTCGCTGACCCACGCGCTGCTCGACATGGGCGTCGAAGGCCTGGATGAGAACGGCATCGCCGACCGGCTGGCCGATCTCGGCGCGCAGATTTCCGGCGGCGTGGAAATGGATCGCGCGTCGGTCAGCCTGCGCACGCTGTCCGCCCCGGCACCGCGCGGGCCGGCGCTGGCAGTCTTCCGCGCCGTGCTGTCCACGCCGCAATTCCCGGCCGACGTGTTCGAGCGCGAGAAGGCGCGCAAGGTGGCGTCGCTGAAGGAGGCACTGACCCGTCCCGACACGATCGCCAGCCGCGCCTTCTGGGCGGCGCTGTATCCGGGCCACGCCTACGGCCGCAGCGCCACGCCCGAGTCGATCGCGGCGATCGCGCGCGACGATCTCGCACGCTTCTACAGGACGCATTACGGCGCCGGCGGCGCGGTGGTCACCATCGTCGGCGACGTCGGGCGCGGCGAGGCCGAGGCCCTGGCCCGGGAACTGACGGCAAAGTTGCCGGCCGGCGCCGTGCCGCCGCCGGCCGGGGCGCCCGGCCCGGCCGCGGGCGGCGAGCAGCGCCTGCCCCATCCGGCGGCGCAGGCCCACGTGCTGATCGGCCTGCCGGCGCTGAAGCGCGGCGATCCGGACTTCTTCGCGCTGCAGGTCGGCAACTACACGCTGGGCGGCGGCGGCTTCGTCTCGCGCCTGATGCGCGAAGTGCGCGAAAAGCGCGGCTTCGCCTACAGCGTGTATAGCGCCTTCCTGCCGATGGCGCAGGAGGGGCCGTTCCAGATCGGCCTGCAGACGCGCAAGGAGCAGGCCGGCGAAGCCCTGCGCGTGGTGCGCGAGGTGCTCGCCGGCTTCCTGGCCGAGGGGCCGGACGAAGCCGAACTGCTGGCCGCCAAGCAGTATCTCGCCGGCAGCTTCCCCCTGCGCCTCGACAGCAACCGCAAGCTGCTCGACAACGTGGCAGTGATCGGCTTCTACGGCCTGCCGCTCGATTACCTGGACACCTACGTGGCCAACGTCGAGAAGGTGACGGCGGCCGAAGTGCGCGCCGCCTTCGCCCGGCACGTCCGGCAGGAAAACCTGGCGACGGTGGTGGTCGGCGGGGAGTAGGGCGGGACGGCGATGAATTCGGTGCACATCATCGGCGGCGCCTGGCGGCGGCGCGTGCTGCGCTTCCCGGACGGCGAAGGCCTGCGCCCGACGCCGGACCGGGTGCGCGAGACGCTGTTCAACTGGCTCGGGCAGGACCTGTCGGGCCTGGCGTGCCTGGACCTGTTCGCCGGCAGCGGCGCCCTCGGCTTCGAGGCCGCCTCGCGCGGCGCGGCGCGCGTGGTCATGGTCGAGCGCGCGGCCGGCGCGGCCGCCGCGCTGCGCGCCAACGCCGGGCTGCTGGGAGCGGCGGGGCGGGTGGAGATTGTGCAGGCGGATGCGGTAAAATTCGCGTCCTCGCGCGCCGCGGCGGCGCCGCGTTTCGACGTGCTCTTCCTCGATCCGCCCTACCACCAGGGCTGGCTCGGGCGCCTGGAACCGCTGCTGCCGGAGCTTCTGGCCGACGACGGTGCGCTGTACGTGGAGGCCGAGGCGGCGCTGGACGGCTGCGGCCGCTGGCGCACGGTGCGGCGCGGCAAGGCGGGACAGGTCTTTTATCACTTGATGCGGAACGGAGAGCCCGATGGCGCTCAATAAACGGATGGCGATCTACGCCGGAACCTTCGATCCCCTGACGCGCGGGCACGAGGATCTGGTGCGCCGGGCGGCGAACCTGTTCGATCACGTCATCGTGGCGATCGCCGCCAGCCACGCCAAGCGCCCCTTCTTCACCCTGGAAGAGCGCAGGGAGATGGCGCAGGAAGTCCTCGAACGCTACCCGCAGGTGGAAGTCTGCACCTTCGACGGGCTGCTCATGGACTTCCTCCACGCGCGCGGGGCGAAGGTCATCCTGCGCGGCCTGCGCGCGGCGTCGGATTTCGAGTATGAGTTCCAGATGGCCGGGATGAACCGCAATCTGTATCCCGAAGTCGAAACAGTGTTCCTGACGCCCAGCGAGAAATACATGTTCATTTCGGCGACGATGGTACGCGAGATCGCCATCCTCGGCGGCGACGCGAGCAAGTTCGTCCATCCCTCCGTCAGCGAGCGCCTGAAGCGGAAGGTGGCCGGCCAGCAGCCGGCCTGACTCCGCCCTTAAATATACGGAAAGAGAGCACCATGTCTTTGATTATCAGCGATGAATGCATCAACTGCGACGTCTGCGAGCCGGAATGCCCGAACGGGGCCATTTCGCAGGGCGACGAAACCTACGTGATCGATCCGGCGAAGTGCACCGAGTGCGTCGGCCACTACGACACGCCGCAATGCGTCGAGGTCTGCCCGGTGGACTGCATTTCCAAGGACCCCGCGCACGCCGAGAGCAACGACCAGCTGTGGGTCAAGTACGAGAAGCTGACCGGCAACAAGCGCTGACCGGCGCCATCAGGGCAACGAGCCGTCACCCGGCGACGGGGACGGCTCGTTCGTTTTGATCCCGGCGGGCGCGTCAGGCGGCGTCGCGCAGGGGCGTTTCGGCGGTGCGCGCGCGCAGGACGCGGCGCACGGCCTGCGCGGCGTTGTCGACGTCGCGCATCTCGTCGAGCAGCTGGCATTCGACGTGCAGCAGTTCGTTGATGCGCTCTTCCAGCGTGTCGGTCGCCTGGTGGATGCGCTTGATGCTTTCCAGCCGGCGCTTCAACTGGATCTGGCGCTCCCGGATCTGCGTCTCCATCGGCGCGATCAGCGCCTTGATCCACGATTCGGCGTCGCGGTTGGCGCTTTCGAAGAGCCGCCGGACCTGGTGCGCGACCTCGTCGAAGAAGCGCTGCGTGAGCTGCCGCTTCTGGTGCGTCATCAGCTGGAAGACGGTGTTCAGGTGGGTGTCGCACCACTGTTCCAGGCGGTCGATCTCGCGGTGGCAGCGGTTGAGCGAGAGCGTGGCCGGGTTGCTCAGCTTGAGGCCGTGCTCGACGACGAATTTCTTCTGGATGGCGTCGATCATCTGCGTGATCTCGCCGATCTCCGTTTCCGATTCCTTCAGGCTGCGCCGCGCTTCGGCGAAGAACCTGCGCATGGCGTCCGACAGCGTGCGCGAGAACGTCGCGTCGAGCATGGCCTGGCGGGTCGAGGCGGTCAGCGTGCGCAGCGCGTCCATGCCGAGGCGCCCGAACAGCCGGTTGCTCAGCTGCGAGAAGACGCTGCGCACGGCATAGAAGCGCTGCAGGCCGGTCTCGAATTCCTCCTTTTCCACCCGCACCTTGCCCATCATGTATTCGACCACGCCCTTGTTCTTGCCGCGCAGTTCGGCCATTTCGCCGAGCTGTTCGCGCAGGCCGGCGAGCCGCGCCTCAAGCAGGCCGCGCACGCGCGCGTGGATGTCGGCGAATTCGGCCTCGGTGCTTTCGCGCACGATGTCCTGCTTGGCGGGGATCAGCTCGAACGACAGCGCGTGTTCGAGCGCCGGCAGCCGGCTGCGTTCGAGCAGCGCCTCGTCGCCGTTGACCCGCGCCACCAGCCCCTTCTGCGCGGACACCGGAAAGATCTGGTCGGCGGGCAGGCCCAGCGTCTGCGCGCTTTCCTGCACCTGGCGGTCGATCTCGGCCGAGATTTCCTCCTCGGACTTGAGGCCGTCCCACAGGCCGTCGATCTTGTTCAGCACGACGATGCGCCCGCGCGTGCTGTCGCCCCGCTGGCCGATGTGTTCCTTCCAGACGGTGAGGTCGGACTGCGTCACGCCGGTGTCGGCCGCCAGGATGAACAGGATGGCGTGGGCGCTGGGCAGCAGCGACAGGGTGAGCTCGGGCTCCGTGCCGATGGCGTTGAGGCCGGGCGTGTCGAGGATGACCAGGCCCTGTTGCAGCAAGGGATGCGGGTAGTTGATGACGGCGTGGCGCCAGCGCGGGATTTCGACCAGCCCGTCCGCGTCGGCGTTGGCGGCGTGCTCCCCGTCCTCGGGAAAGCCCAGCCGGACGGCGGTTTCGCGCGGCACCCGGCGCACCTCGCTGACCGAGCGCAGCGTTTCCTGCATGGCGTCCGGCGCATCGATGTCCAGCGGCAGCGACGTCCACTCGGCCGGGTAGCGCTTGTAGTCGGCGATGCCGATCTCGCTGGCGCGGGTCTCGATCGGCAGCAGCTCGATGCCGGGCTCCTTGCCCGAGTCGTACATCAGCTCGGTCGGGCACATGGTCGTGCGCCCGGCCGTCGAGGGCAGCATGCGGTTGCCGTGATAGGCGAAGAAGACGGCGTTGATGAGTTCCGACTTGCCGCGCGAAAACTCGGCGACGAAGGCGACGTTGAGGCGATCCTCGCGCAGCTTTTCGAACAGGCGCTCGAAGCGCAGGTCGGTCTGCGCGTCGCCGAGCTCGTTATCGGCCAGCCGGCGGTGGAAATCGGCCAGGCTCCCGGAGAGCCGGTTGCGCCATTCGGAATAGGCGGCGAACTGTTGGGCAAGCGTCATGATTCATTCCATGAGAATACTTCCCCGGCACTCTACCACAGCCGTCCGGGCAATCAAGCTCACGGTTCCTTGCCCGTCCCGGCCGCGGGCGGCGGCGGGGGTGAGCCGCCCTGGTTCTCCCTGGCCGCCTTCTCGGCCGCCTTTTGCTCCGCCTTGGCGCGCTCCCGGGCTTTCTTCTCGATCTGCGCGGCCTGTTTCTGCGCGCGCTTTTCTTCCTTCACCTGGCGCTTGGCCTGTTCCTCGGCCGATTTCCTGCGGTTTTCCTCGGCCTTGCGTTCCTTGTCCAGCCGTTTCTCTTCGCGCGCGGCCGCCTTGGCGGCTTCGTCGGCCCGGTAGCGTTCGGCCCGTTCCTGCTGCTCGGCTTCGCGGGCGGGGCGTTCGGCCGCGCGCCGGTCCTTTTCCGCCTCGATTTCGCCGCGCCGGGATTCCCGCTCGAATTCGCGGGCCGGCGCCTC
>JADHEE010000680.1_pt1 | contig 12201 bp, 9 predicted proteins | sample 8952401 | NCBI WGS metagenome assembly JADHEE01 (sample SAMN16124438, study PRJNA663242) | bioreactor sludge metagenome | isolation source: sludge (ammonium) | place: India:Bengaluru | collected 2019-02-28
GGCCGCCCGCCTCGACCCGATCGACGCCCTCCGCTGGGAATAGAACAAGGGGTCATAGAACAAGGGGTCAGGTCTACCATCTACACTCTGCGGATTCCCGCAGAGTGTAGATGGTAGACCTGACCCCCTCTCTCTAGCGGGCGGCGGCGGCGACGGCTTCGGCGGTGAGGCCGAGGTTCTCGTAGACGGTCTCGTAGGGGGCGGAGGCTCCGAAGCGGTCGAGGCCGATCACGGTTCCGTCGAGGCCGACGATCGCGCCCCACGAGAGCGTCGCGCCCGCCTCCACGGCGACGCGCGCGCGGCACGAGCGCGGGAGGACGCTTTCGCGCCAGCCTTCGTCCTGCGCGAGGAAGAGCTCGATCGAAGGCATCGAGACGACCCGCGCGGCGATCCCGTCGGCCGCGAGGAGCTTCTGCGCGGCGAGGGCGAGGTGGAGCTCGGAGCCGGAGCCGATCAGGATCACCCGGAAGCCCTCGGCGTCGGAGACGACGTAGCCGCCCTTCAGCGCCCCGTCGTTCGGCGGGAGGACCGGGAGCCCCTGCCGCGTGAGGGCGAGCGCCGTCGGGCCGTGCGTCCGCGAGAGGGCGACGCGCCAGCCGGCGACCGTCTCGTTCGCGTCGGCGGGGCGATAGACGACGAGGCCCGGCGTCGCGCGGAGCGAGGCGAGCTGCTCGATCGGCTGGTGGGTCGGGCCGTCCTCGCCGAGGCCGATCGAGTCGTGCGTGAAGACGTAGACGACCGGCTGCTCCATGAGCGACGCGAGGCGGATCGCCCCCTTCATGTAGTCGGCGAAGACGAGGAACGTCCCGCCGAAGGGGCGGAAGCCGTGGAGGGCGAGGCCGTTCAGGATCGCCCCCATGCCGTGCTCGCGGATGCCGAAACGGAGGTACGAGCCGGCGTACTCCCCCGCCTTCACGTCGACCGCTCCCTTTGCCCGCGTGTTGTTCGACGGCGTCAGGTCGGCCGACCCGCCGACGAGCGTCGGGATCGCCGGGACGAGCGCCTCGAGGACGGCACCCGAGGCCTGGCGCGTGGCGAGCTTCTTCTCCGCCCCGAAGATCGGCAGCTTCGCTTCCCACCCGTCCGGGAGCTTGCCGTCGAGGAAGAGGTCGAGCTCCTTCGCGAGTTCGGGGTGCGCCGCACGGTACGCCGCGAGGCGGGCGTTCCAGCCGGCTTCGGCCTTCGCGCCCCGCGCGGCCGCGGCGGTGAAGAGGGCGCGGACCTCGTCGGGGACGAGGAACTGCGCGTCGGCGGGCCAGCCGAGCTTCTCCTTCGTGAGCCTGATCTCGTCGGCCCCGAGCGGCTCGCCGTGGGCCTTCGAGGTGTCCTGCCGGTTCGGGCTGCCGAAGCCGATGTGCGTCCGGCAGGCGATCAGGGAGGGCCTGCCGCCCTCCGCCTTCGCGGCCGCGATGGCCGCCGAGACGGCGTCGGGGTCGTGGCCGTCGACGCGCGCCACGTGCCAGCCGTAGGCGGCGAAGCGGGCCGGGACGTCCTCCGAGAAGGAGAGCGACGTCGGGCCGTCGATCGAGATGCCGTTGTCGTCGTAGAGAACGATGAGCCTGCCGAGGCCGAGGTGCGCGGCGAGGGCGCACGCCTCGTGCGAGACCCCTTCCATCAGGTCGCCGTCGCTGGCGATCGAGAACGTGAAGTGGTCGACGATCGCGTGCCCGTCGCGGTTGAAACGGGCGGCGAGCATCCGCTCGGCCAGCGCGAGGCCGACGGCCGTCGAGACGCCCTGCCCGAGCGGGCCGGTCGTCACCTCGACGCCGGGCGTCAAGCCGTGCTCCGGGTGGCCCGGCGTCCGGCTTCCCCACTGGCGGAACGCCTTCAGGTCGTCGAGCGCCAGGTCGTACCCCGAGAGGTGGAGGAGGCCGTAGAGGAGCATCGAGCCGTGCCCCGCCGAGAGGACGAAGCGGTCGCGGTCGAGCCAGGACGGGCTCTTCGGGCTGAATTTCAGGAACTCGGTAAAGAGGACGGTGGCCACGTCGGCCATCCCCATCGGCATCCCGGGGTGCCCGGAATTCGCCTTCTGGACGCCGTCCATCGCGAGCGTCCGGAGGGTGTTCGCCGCGAGGCGGCGGAGGGCGTCGTCGGCCATCGAAATCTCCTTCGCGCCCGGCCTCCGGGGGATTCCTCCGGCGGGCGCGCCCCGGTCGGGGGGGCGGCGGGCCGGAGGGAGGCCGAGCCTTCGGCGGATCGTACATGGCCGAGTCGCTCCCGGGCGCCGACCGGCCGCGCGCGTCCCGGCGCGGCCGACTCCGCCTCGCCGGCGCTCGGCCTCCGGGCTACGATCGGCGCGATGCGTGTCCACGCCTCCATCACCCCCTACCTCTCCGCCGGAGACCGCTGCCGCCCCGTCTTCTTCGCGGGGCCGTGCGTCATCGAATCGCGCGCCCACACGCTGAAGATGGCGAAAGCGATCAAGGGCGTCTTCGAGGCCGCGGGCGTCGCCGACCGGCTCGTCTTCAAGGCGTCGTTCGACAAGGCGAACCGCTCCGCGGGCGACTCGTTCCGCGGCCCCGGGATCGAGAAGGGACTCGACGTCCTCTCGGCGGTGAAGGAGAAGCTCGACCTCCCGATCCTCACCGACGTCCACGAGGCCGAGCAGTGCGAGCTCGCCGCCGAGGTGGCCGACGTCCTCCAGGTGCCGGCCTTCCTCTGCCGCCAGACGGACCTCCTCGTCGCGGCGGCGCGGACGAAGCGCGCCGTGAACGTGAAGAAGGGGCAGTTCCTCGCCCCCGACGACTGCGCGCAGATCGTCGCGAAGGTGCGCGGCGCCGGGAACCCGAACGTCCTGCTGACCGAACGCGGGTCGACGTTCGGATACCACAACCTCGTCGTCGACTTCCGCTCCCTCCCGATGATGCGGGCGCTGGGCGCCCCGGTGATCTACGACGCGACGCACTCCCTCCAGCTCCCGGGCGGCCTCGGGAAGGAGACGGGCGGGGCGCGGCAGTACGCCCCCGCCCTCGCCCGCGCCGCGGCCGCCGTCGGAGTCGACGGCTACTTCCTCGAGGTCCACGACGACCCGGCCCACGCGAAGTCCGACCGGGCGACGCAGCTCCCGCTCGCCGACCTGCCGAAGTTCCTCTTCGACCTCCTGAAGTTCGACGCGCTCCGCCGGGAGACGGAGGGCTGAGGCGTTGCGCCCGCTTCGCGCGGCCGTCCTCGCCCTCGCCGTCGCGCTCCTCGCGCTCGCGCCTCCCGCGTTCGCGGCGGAGGTCCTCCTCCACGCCGTGACCTTCCCCGAAGGGGTCCGCGTCGACGTCCCCTTCGCCGGCACCGGCCGCTCCCCCGCGGGCGCCACGCTCGAGGGCGAGGTTCGCGCCGAGGGGGCGCGGACCCGGATCGCCCTTTCCTGGAAGCGGATGAAGCCGGCGATTCTCTTCGGAGGCGACCTGACGTCGTACGTCCTCTGGGCCGTCGCGCCGGACGGCGCCGTCGAGAACCTCGGCGAGCTCTTCACTCGCGAAGCGAAGGGGGGCGCCGACTACTCGACCGGCCGGAGGAGCTTCGGCCTGCTCGTCACCGCCGAGCCCGACCCCGCCGTCGCGAGCCCCTCCGAGGTCGTCGTCTTCACCGGTGAAGCCCCGAAGCCGGAAAGGGCCCGAAGCGAGCCGTTCACGTTCGCCCGGCTTTCGGGCGAGGCGAAGCCGGCGACTCCCTCCATCGCGACGGCCGAGTGGGCGGGCGGGGAACCGCTCGAGCTGCTTCAGGCCCGGGCCGTCCTCGCGAGGGCGGAGAGGCTGAAGGCGGGCGACCCCGATCAGCGCACCGTGCGCGAGGCCCGGTTCGCCCTCGCGCAGGCCGAGAGCGCCCCGCGCGACGGCCGCGCCGCCGCCCCCCTCGCCGAAGCCCGAAGGGCCACGGCGCTCGCCGCCGAGGCGATCCGGGAGGTCGAGCGGCGGCGCGCCGCCGAGGAGGCCGCCCGGCTCGAGGCGGAAGAGCGCGCGAAGGAAGCGGCCCGGAAGGCCCGGGCCGAAGACGAAGCCGAGCGCCGCCGACAGGCGGAGGCGGTCCTCGCCGAGGTCGAGGAGCTCCGCCGGAAGGCGGCCTTCGACCTCCAGCAGACACGACAGGCTTCCGCGGCCCTCGAGCTCGCCCGGGCCCAGCTCGAGGAGGAGCGGAGCGCGCTGCGCGAGCGGCAGGCCGCCCTCGAGGAGGAGCGTGCGGCCCTCGCCTCGCGGCTCGAGAGCGCGCTCGGGAAGGTGGCGCCGACGACACGATCGGCGCGCGGCCTCGTCGTGAGCCTTCCCGGCGCCTCCTTCGAAGGGGGGCGGGCGACTCTCGTGCCCGCCGCGCGGGTCACGATCGGGAAGCTCTCGGGGATCCTCCTGATGAGCCCCGGCCTGACCGTTCGGGTCGAGGGGCACACCGATTCCAGCGGCAGCGCCGGCGTGAACCGGAAGGTCTCGCGGGAGCGCGCCCGCGTCGTCGCCGACCTCCTCCGCGAGCAGGGGATCGAGGGGGAGCGCCTCGCGTTCGAGGGCTACGGCTCGGACCGGCCCGTCGCGCCGAACACGAACGCCGCGGGACGGGCGTTGAACCGGAGGGTGGAGATCGTCCTGATCGAGGACGCGGCCGGCGGGGCGCGCCCCGAGAGCTCCCCGGCGCCGCCGCCGGAGGAGCGGGCCCCATCGGACGGAGCCCCTCCGACGCGAGGGTAGGTCGGCCCCTCGGGCGTCAGGCTCCGGACGCCGGATTCTTCAGCCGCTCGGCCACCTTCTGCGCCTTCGGCGACAGCGGGAGCTTCTCGTCCCGGAGGTGCCGGATCGCGAGGATCGGGTGCCGGAGGAGCATCCGGGGCCCGGAGTAGCGCATTACCTGCCGGACCCTCTCCCGCATCCCCGCCTCGTAGCAGTGGACCGGGCACTTCACGCAGGTCGGCTTCTCGTCCGAGAAGGGGCACTTCTCGAGGCGCCTCTCCGCGTAGAGGCGGAGCTCCTCGCACTCCTCGCACAGGGCGCCCCGCTTTCCGTGGAGGTTCCGGCAGTAGATCCGGATCATCGCCTGGATCGTCTTCCACTCCCGGGCCACGCGGCGCTCGGCCGGCGTCATATGGCGTCCTCGTCCCTTTCGCCCCGCGCCGAACCGCCGGCCGCAGGGACCCTCACGGCGAAGGCCGAGAGCGCCGTCAGCGCGGCCACGACCCCGAGGATCACCGCGAGGCGACCCCAGGGGCGCCCGACCTCCATCCTCTGCCCCGCGAAGAAGGCGAGGGTCCGCACCCATTCGAGGGCGCCGAGGACGAGCCCCGCCTGCACGACCCGGGCGCTCCACCGCTCCCTCACGAGGAGGAGGAGCGGCATCGCCAGGGAGACGGCGACGAGCGCGAGGCTCCTGGACCGGTAGAAGTGGGCGGCGAGGAGCAGGGCCGAGAGGACGACCGGGAGGGCTCGGAAGACGCTCTTCATCGCCCTTCGAGGAGACCACGTCTCACGATGTCCCGCCATGATGCGGATCATGCCGTGCCCGGCAGGGCGAAGGGGCAGGGTCCGAAGCCGCGCCCGATGGCAGGCCACTTGCTGTATCTTTCGCCAGTTCCGGTAGACAACGGTGGGGCCGACCCCGCAACCCGCTTCTCGAGAGCCCCGTGCTCCCGGACGCGGCGATCGGAAGGCCAGGGTCGATTCGGGATTCCGGGTCGCGTTTCGGTTTTTCGTGGCACGACGTCTCGTGCATTCGGGCTGGAACAGGAAGACGAACGGGAACGAACCACTTGGGAGGAAAGAGGCGTATGAGAAATCTCCGATTCACCGCGCTCGTCGTGGCGGTCGTCCTCTTCGCAGGGGCGGCGTTCGCGCAGGGCGTCCCGCAGGCGACCCTCACGGGGCGGGTCCTGAACGAGGGGCAGGGCCTTCCCGGGGTGACGGTCACGGTCAAGTCCCCGAACCTCCAGGGGACGCGCACCGCCGTCACCTCCGTCAACGGCGACTTCATCCTTCCGCTCCTTCCGCCGGGCGACTACAACGTCACCTTCACGATGTCCGGGTTCCAGACGGTGACCCGGCAGGTGAAGCTGTCCGCCGCCCAGTCGACCCCCGTCCAGATCTCCATGGGGATCTCGTCGATCGCGGCCGAGGCGGTCGTCGTCGCCCAGCGCGAGACGATCTCCCAGACGCAGCAGAACGCGACGACCGTGACCTCCGAGTCGCTCGGCAAGCTCCCGACGGCCCGGAACCTCGCCGCCGCCGTCGCGCTCGCCCCGGGGACGTCGAACACCGGCCCGAGCGGGAACACGGTCATCTCGGGCGCGATGTCGTTCGAGAACCTCTTCCTCGTGAACGGCGTCGCCGTCCAGGACAACATCCGGAACACGCCGTGAAACCTCTTCATCGAGGACGCGATCCAGGAGCAGACGGTCACGACCTCCGGCATCAGCGCCGAGTACGGCCGCTTCACCGGCGGCGTCGTGAACGTCATCACGAAGTCGGGCGGCAACGTCTTCAGCGGGTCGTTCCGCACGAACTTCGAGAACGACAAGTGGACGAAGAAGACCGACTACGTCTCCCCGACGACGGGGCTGAACACCGAGGTCAAGGTCGACAAGATCGTCCCGACCTACGAGCTGACGCTCGGCGGGCCGATCCTGAAGGACCGCCTCTGGTTCTTCCTCGCGGGCCGGTCTCGGAAGAACGAGGCGAGCGCGAACACCGCCGCGCCGCTCACGCTCCCCTACGTCGCGACGACCGACGAGCAGCGCTACGAGGCGAAGCTGACGTTCTCTCTCGGCGCGCGCCACACCCTCCTCGCGAACTACCAGCAGATCGATACCGAGCAGCTGAACAACAGCTTCGGGACGATCATGGACCTCGCGAGCCTCTACGACCGGAAGCTCCCGCAGAAGCTTCTCTCCTTCAACTACTCCGGCACCCTCTCGGACAACTTCTTCCTCGAGGGGCAGTACTCGACGCGGAAGTTCACGTTCGAGGGCTCCGGCTCGCGCTTCACCGACAAGATCTTCGGCACCCTCATGGTGAACAACGCGAACGGCCGCCGCTGGTGGTCGCCCACGTTCTGCGGCGTCTGCGAGGACGAGAAGCGGGACGCCGACCAGGCCCTCCTGAAGGGGACCTACTTCCTCTCCACGAAGAACCTCGGCTCGCACAGCATCGTCCTCGGCGGCGAGATGTACGACGACCAGCGCTTCTCGAACAACCACCAGTCGGGAAGCGACTACCGGATCTACGTCACGAACGTCCTCGCCTCCGGCGGCGAGATCTACCCGGTCGTGAACACGACCGCCTCCGGCAACTCCCTCTCCTTCATCCGCTGGACGCCGATCCTCCAGGGGAGCCAGGGGAACTCGTTCAAGACCTGGTCGGTCTTCCTGAACGACGTCTGGTCCCTCAACAAGAACCTCTCGTTCAACGTCGGCGTCCGCTGGGACAAGAACGACGGCCAGGACGGGACCGGCCGGAAGACCGTCGACAGCGACGCGATCAGCCCCCGCCTCGGCGGGACCTGGGACGTCAGGGGTGACGGCGACATGATCGTCAGCGCCGCCTACGCCCGCTACGTCGCCGGTATCAACAATTCGCAGGGGGACTCGTCCTCCGTCGGCGGCCAGCCGGCCACGGTCGACTTCGACTACCGCGGACCGACGTTCAACCTCGACCCGAACGGCCCGCTCACGCCGACCGAGGAGGTCATCCGCCAGGTCTTCGCCTGGTTCGAGGCGAACGGCGGGACGAGCCGCACCGTCCGAGGCATCCCGTCGATCCCCGGCATCAACCCGAACATCGAGGGGACCCTCTACTCCCCGAACACCGACGAGTTCTCCCTCGGCCTGAAGAAGAACCTCGGCTCCCGCGGCATGGTCCGGGGCGACATCGTCTACCGGACCTGGAACGACTTCTACGGCCTGCGCGTCGACATGGGGACGGGGACCGTCTCCGGGACGCTCGCCGGCGTGACGCGCACGTTCAACAAGCAGCTCGTCATCAACACCGACGAGGAGGAGAGGAAGTACTGGGGCTTCACCCTGAGCGCGGCCTATCGGCCGATCGAAGGCCTCCAGCTCCAGGGGAACTGGACCTGGTCCCGCCTCCGCGGCACGTTCGACGGCGAGAACGCCGCGAGCGGCTCGCTCCAGAGCACCGCGCCGTACTACCCCGAGTACAAGAACGCCTCCTGGAACCGCCCGGCCGGAGACCTCGGCGCCGACCAGCGCCACAAGATCCGCCTCTGGGCGATCTACGACCTGCCGCTCGGCATCGACTGGGTGCAGACCTCCGTCAGCCTCCTCCAGAACTTCGACTCGGGCCTCCCGTACGGGGCCGTCGGCGCCGTCGACACGCGTCCCTACGTCACGAACCCGGGCTACCTGAGCGTCCCGTCGTCGCACACGTACTACTTCACGGCGCGCGACGCCTTCAAGACCGACGACGTCTGGAGGACCGACCTCTCCCTGAACCTCTCTTTCCGGCCGTTCGGCTCGATCGAGGTCTTCGCCTCGCCGCAGGTCCTGAACGTCTTCAACCAGCAGGCGCAGACGGGCGTCACGACGACGATCGAGACCGCCCAGAACACGACCGGCTACGCCGCCTTCAACCCCTTCACGACCGCCCCCGTCCAGGGCGCGCGGAACACCGGCGCGAACTGGAACTACTCCGCCGCCTTCGGCTCCCCCATCAGCCCCGCGAGCTACCAGCAGCCGCGGACGTTCCGCTTCTCCGTCGGCCTCCGCTTCTAGCAGCCGCTCCGGGCGCCGGCCCGTCCGGCGCCCGCCCTTTCGAAGAGCCCCGGCTCCCCGCCGGGGCTCTTCTCTTTCGGGGCGCCTCCGCGGCGCGGGCCGGTCCTTTCCCTTGACGAACGGCCGGGCTCGACCTACCGTATCGGTGTTGTGACACACCGATGCGCCAGGAGCTCCCCGTGACCCCCCGCGGCCTCCGCGTCGACCCGCGCGACGCCGTCCCGATCTGGAAGCAGATCGAGGAAGGGATGCGGCGGCTCGTCGCGTCGGGCGCGCTCGCGCCCGGCGCGGCGGTCCCGTCCGTCCGCGACCTCGCCCGCGACCTCCAGGTGAACCCCGCGACGGTCGTCCGCGCCTACCAGCGGCTCGTCGAGGCGGGCCTCTTCGTGGTCCGCCGCGGCGAGGGGACGTTCGTCGCCGAGGCGCCTCCGCCCCTCCCCAAGCCCGAGCGCGCCCCAGCCCACGCCGAAGGGGCGCTCCGCGTCGCCACGACGGCCGTCACCGTCGGCGCCTCGCGCGACGAGGCCGCGCGCGCCCTCGAGACGGCCTTCGCCCGCCTCGCCCCCGCCCGAGAAGGAGAGAAGAAGTGAGCGCATCCGCCGCGGCCCGCACCGAGCGGCTGACGGTCCGCTACGGCCGGACGACCGCCGTCGACGCGGTCTCCCTCGACGTCCCGACGGGCTCCGTCTTCGCCCTCCTCGGCCGGAACGGAGCCGGCAAGTCGTCTCTCCTGCGCTGCCTCCTCGGCTGGCAGAAGGCGACGGACGGCCGCTGCGAGCTCCTCGGCGAGGACCCCTGGAATCGCCGCGCGAGACTCATGGAGCGCGTCGGCGTCGTCCCGGAGGAGCCCGACGCCCCGCGCGAGATGACGCCCCGCCAGCTCGGCGCCTTCTGCACAAGGCTCTACCCGTCGTGGGACGCAAAGGGCTACGACGCCCGGCTTGCGCGATTCGGCGTGCCGCCCTCGACCGCCTTCGGCCGGCTCTCCAAGGGGCAGAAGGGGCTGACGCAGCTCTCTCTCGCGCTCGCTTCCTCGCCCGACCTCCTCCTCCTCGACGACCCGACGCTCGGCCTCGACCCGGTCGCCCGGCACGCCTTCTTCGATGAGGTCGTGACGGAGCTCGCCGACCGCGGCACGACCGTCTTCCTGACGACCCACGACCTCGCGGGAGCCGAGCGGATCGCCGACCGCGTCGGGATCCTGAAGGACGGGCGCCTCCTCCTCCTCGAGGAGACGGAGGCCCTCAAGTCCCGCTTCCGCTCCGTCCGCTACCGGAGCGAGGTGACCGAGGGACGGACCGACTTCGGGAGCGAGCTCGACGAGCTCGACCCGGTCCGCGTGAAGGTGCGCGGCTGGGGGATCGAAGCCGTCGTCTCGGCCTTCTCCGACGAGCGTTTCGAGCGCTTCGCGGCGATGGACGGGATCGTCGACGCCGAGGCCGCGCCGCTCTCGCTCGAAGAGCTCTTCCTCGCCCTCGCGGGCGAGGAGAAGGGAGCCGCCCGATGAGGCGCTTCGCCGCCGTCGCCCTTCGCGAGGTCGCGGAGCGGCGCTCCGTCCTCGTCGCGGCCGCCGCGGCCGCCGTCCTCCCGTTCCTCGTGCCGCTCCTCCCGTCGGTGCCGGCGAGCGACGCGGGGACGGCCCGCGCCGTCACGGCGCTCGTCCTCGCCTGCGCGTTCGGCGTCGGCGGGGCCGTTCTCGTCGGCGCCTCCGTCGTCGGCCGCGAGCTCGCGGAGAAGCGCCTCTCGTTCCACTTCGCGCGCCCCTTGCCCGCTCCCGTGATCTGGGGCGGGAAGCTCGTCGGCGGCCTCGCGCTGGTCCTCCTCGCGGAGGCGATCGTCTACCTCCCCGCCTCCCTCGCGAGCGGCCGATTTCCAGGACTCATCGACCGTTTCGACGCCTCCGCAATAGCGGCGCTCCTCCTCCTCGCCGTCCCGCTCTTCCTCCTTGCCTGGGTCGGATCCGTCGCGGTCCGATCGCGCTCGCCCTGGCTCGTCGTCGACTTCGTCCTGCTTGCCGCGTCGGCGGCCGCGGTCTTTCTCCTCGGTCGGAAGCTCGCCCGATTCGAGGCCGTTCCCGGGCCGGAGGCGATCCTCACGATGGTCGGCGTCCTCCTCGCGGCGCTCCTCGTCGCGACGCTCGTGCAGGTCGCCGCGGGCCGAACGGACTTGCGGCGCGGGCACGGTGCTCAGTCGCTCGCCCTCTGGGCCGTCCTCATGGCCGGGCTCGCAGCGGGTGCCGCGTGGGTGGAGCGGGTCGTCGATCCCGGCGTCGCCCGGCTCGAGGGCGCCGTCGCCGAGCCCGCGGGCCCCGGCGGGACCTGGGTCGTCGTCGAGGGGGGGACGCCGGGATCCTGGCGGGGAAGCGCACGGTACCTCCTCGACCTCGCGAGCGGCCGCAGCGTCCGCCTCCGGCCGGGCTGGTCGACGACGGTCTCGGCCGACGGGACGCGCGCCGCGCACGTCACGACCGTGAGACCTCGCGGCAAGGAAGTCGAGCTCGAGACCATCGACCTGCGGGACGGCGAATCCGCCTCCTTCCCGCTTCCGGAATGGGCAGACGGAATCGACCTGACGCCCGACGGGCGGCGCCTCGCGGTCGTCGCCGGCGGCCTCTGCCGCGTCGTGGAGCTTCCGTCGCTCCGGCTCCTCGCCTCCGCGCGAGTCCCGTCGGAAAGCTGGAACCACGTCCCGCGCTTCGTCTCGCCCGACGTCGTGCGGATCTTCCCGCACCGCCACCGCCTGGCCGAAGAGACCGACGCGGAGCTCGTTCCGCAGCCGGAGCTGCTCGAGCTCGACGTCGTCCGCCGCATGATCGCGGTCCGCGCCCGGTACGAGCTGCCTCCCCGGTCGGCCGAGCGTGATGCCGCGGGAAGCTCCACGAGCCGGCGGCACTACTTCCTCGAGCCGAGCCCCGACCTCTCTCGCGTCCTCCTCACCGCCCTGGGCGCCGGACGGGGCATCCGCCTCCTCGAGACCGGGACCGGCCGCGTCCTCGCGGGCCTGGACGGCCCTTCCGGCCCCGGCCGTCCGCGTGGAGCGTTCCTCGCCGACGGGCGCGTCGTCCTCGCGGAGCCGGGACCGACCGGGTTCCGTCTGGACCTCCTCTCGAGGGACGGGGTCCGCATCACCTCGATACCGCTACCCGGGAAGAGCCACGGAATCCGGTTCGGGAGCGAGCCGGCGGCCGGCCTGCTCCACGTCGCGGTCGCATTCGACGTGAACTCGCTGAACTGGGGCTGGCACCTCGTCGACCTCGGCACCGGAAGAGCCACGCCTCTGCACGGCGAGCGGCCACAGCGCTCCTGGTGGTCTGACACCTCGAGGTATCCGCCGGCCGGCAGCCCCGCAACGCAGCTCGTTCGGGACGTGAGGGGCCGGCTCGTCCTCGTTGACCCGAAGACGGCCGCCCGGAAGCCCCTGACGCGAGAGGACCCTCGACACGTAAGATTGGTCCCGTGACCACCCCCGCGCGCCGCGAAGCCCGCCGCGTCCTCGAGATCGAGGCC
>JADHEE010000681.1_pt1 | contig 12190 bp, 13 predicted proteins | sample 8952401 | NCBI WGS metagenome assembly JADHEE01 (sample SAMN16124438, study PRJNA663242) | bioreactor sludge metagenome | isolation source: sludge (ammonium) | place: India:Bengaluru | collected 2019-02-28
TCTCACCACCCTTCATACGCTCAAAATTTTTCAGCACAAAGTTAACCCCTTGCTCTAACGTAATCCAAAAACGTGTCATATGCTCATCAGTAATAGGCAGCTCTTTTACACCCTCGTCAATTAATCGTTTGAACAATGGTACGACAGAACCTCGTGAGCCTAAAACATTGCCATAACGCACAACGGAAAATTGTGTTTGACGCGCCCCTTTGATATTATTGGCGGCAATAAAAAGCTTATCACTAGCAAGTTTCGTTGCACCGTAAAGATTGATAGGATTGGCGGCTTTATCGGTAGAGAGAGCGATGACTTTGTGCACCCCACATAAGAGAGCTGCATCGATAACATTTTGAGCACCGTAGATATTTGTTTTAATACACTCCATTGGATTGTATTCAGCGATAGGGACGTGCTTGAGTGCGGCAGCATGAATTACAAAATCAGCCCCATACATGGCACTTTTTAATCGATCAGCATCTCTGACATCGCCTATAAAAAAACGCATACAAGGGTCTGTAAATTGTTGTGCCATTTCATATTGCTTGAGTTCATCACGTGAAAAAATAATAATTTTGTTAGGTTTGTAGTTTTTTAAAAGAATCTCAGTGTATTTTTTACCAAAGCTGCCTGTACCACCCGTAATAAGTATATTTTTACCATTAAACACGCTAGCCCTTTGTTACAGAAATTTAATTTTTTAAGAAGCAATTTTAATTCCGCTTCTGATTTGACAATAGTATCATAGGAATAGTATAATAAAGGCATATTTAAGTAAGGAGCATGTGATGAAAGTTTCAAGCAGTTCCAACAGTCAAGTTTTAAATCTCATTTCGCAAAATAAGTCCGATACAGACTCTGTTTTAGAAAAAATAGCCGCAACAAAAGAGCTTAATGGTACAGATAGTGCGAGTTTAATTATTTCTGATGCATTAACGTCTCAAATTTCTTCTCTAACTCAAAGTGTACAAAATGCCAATGAAACGGTAAGTATGTACCAAATAGCCGATTCTTCTTTACAAGCAATTCAAGCAGGAACAGACCAGCTTAATGAATTATCTGTTCGTTATAACAGTGCCTCTCTCAATAGCGACCAAAAAGCAATGGTTCAAGAAGAATTCGATGCAATAAGCCAGTCAATGCAAGATATTGCATCGCAAACGACATACAATGGGCAGAACTTACTTTCAAGTAATTACGGTCTTGATGTCACAGGTCTGAGTGAGCTTTCCGTTGAGGATCAAGAGGGAATTGCAAATTTTAGAGAAAATCTAAGTTCACTAACGCAAACAGCGAGTGACCAAATTAATGCTGCAAGTAGTTCTATTACGAATTCATTGACAACGATTACCAACTTAAGCAGTGCGAATTCTCAGATTGCAGAAACACCATTGGATCAAAAAATAACGCAAATGAAGAGCGACGACATCAAGTTAACAAGCTCTGTTCTTGCACAAGTACATCAAAATAGTATGATGCAACAAAGTATCTCGGCACTTTTAGTTTAAAAGTGCCTCCTCTCCTTTAGCCTTTTCACATGCCACGTATCAACAATAGAATTTTTTATGAAAATGCCATCAAACGCTATGGCTGTACGGCTAAAGGCTTAAATTGGAACTCCAAACAGTCTCAGCATACACGCTTTGAGGTGATTCATGAGCTTTTAGCAGACCATTTGCCTTCAAGTTCTATTATTGATGCTGGGTGTGGTTTTGGGGATCTTTATCTCTATTTTCAGCAAAAAGGCTCTCTTCCTCGTAAATACGTGGGTTACGACATGCTTGCAGAAGCTATTTTTGTAGCCAAAAAACGGACCAAACAACATTGTGTACATAAAGATATTTTGAATGACGAACTTGAATGTGCTGATTTTTATGTCGCTAGTGGTTCGATGAATATTTTGAACCGATTGGAGACATTTTTGTTTATTCGCCGATGTTTTGAAGCTTCTAAAAAAGGTTTTATTTTTAACCTGCTTAAAGGCGAGGAAAAAGAGGGGCATTTTAACTACTTTTTACCCGAAGAGATTGAAGCACATGTGAGTGATTTTGCGTACGATGTGGAAATGTATGAAGGGTATATGGATGGTGATTTTACGGTATTTTTGAAGAAGGAAGATGTATGAAAAAACTCTTAGTTGGCGTTATCGGACTCTATTTAGTTGCGATGGGATATTTGTATTTTACACAAAATGACCAACTTTTTCCTGCTAAATTGATCCAAAAAGAGGCTAAGGTCAGTGGCGAAAATATCGAGTCGCTCTCTTTACCTGTTAAAGAAGGTGTTGTACTTGATGGCGTATTACGTAAAGATGAAGAGAGTGATGCAGGGCTCATTCTCTATTTTGGTGGCAATGCAGATGATGCAACGCAGTTTGTCGTATATACCAAAGCATTGCAAGGCTATGATATGGTTGCATTTAATTACCGAGGCTATGTACAAAGCACGGGGACGCCTAGCGAAGAAGCTCTTTTTGAGGATGCGCTTAAAATTTATGACACTTACGCCAAAGGCCGCAAAGTCGTTGTGATAGGGCGAAGTTTAGGTACAGGAGTGGCAACGTACCTTGCAAGTAAGCGCGTTGTAGATGGTTTAGTTTTGCTTACGCCTTATGATTCGATTCTCTCTCTTGCAAAGTTAAAATATCCATTTTTCCCAATAGACCTTCTGCTTAATAATAAATTTGAAACGGTGAATTATTTGCCTTTAGTGAAAGCCAAAATTGCAGTGATTGAAGTTGAAAATGATGCTACAATTCCACGCTATCACCTAGAAAAACTTTTAGAGGCCATGCCAAGAAAACCCCTTCATGTGATTCTCTCCAATACTACGCATGGTGCAGTTCTTGAACACCCAAGTTTTACCAAAGAGTTACAAACTATATTAGGAAAAATCATTGAATAAAGTCTATATCAAACACTCCGTTGTTCCCAAACTAAGACGCTTTACCCCATGGGTTTATGCCAACGAAATTGACTCTGCTTTAGAGGAGTTTCAAAGCGGTGAAGTCGTCGCACTCTTTTCCAAAAAAGATGGCTTTTTAGGAACTGCCTATGTCAATCCAAAATGTGCGATTTTCGCACGCGTTCTTAGTTTTGGCAAAGAGGAGATCGGCAAAAAGTTTTTCCATAACCGCATCAAAAGAGCCATTGCCAAACGTGAGGCACTTTTATCTGGGACCAATGCCGTACGTCTCATCCATTCCGAAGCAGACTTTTTACCAGGGCTTATTGTGGATAAATACGGCGACACGCTCTCCATTCAGATCAACACCGCTGGTATGGAAACCTTTCGTGAGCTCATCATCAGCACCCTCAAACAACTCGTGAATCCTTCGTGGATTGTTGAAAAATCGGACGTTCATTCACGTGAAATCGAAGGATTAGAAAGTAAAAATGGCACACTGTTTGGTACAGCTTCTAAAGAATTTGAACTTAAAGAAAATGGTTTAACGTTTTTAGTGGATATCGAAGATGCCCAAAAGACGGGCTTTTACTTAGACCAACGTAAAAACAGAGCTATCTGCGCCAGTTACGTTAAAGAGGGCAATACTGTTTTGGATATCTGCTGCAATGCGGGCGGTTTTGGCATCTATGCGCTCTCTAGGGGTGCAAAAAATGCCGTCTTTGTAGATATTTCCGAATCCGCCATAGAGCAAACCAAAGCCAACTTGCACGCGAATGGTATGGAAAATTACGAAGCCTACAGTGCCGATGCATTTGCATTTATGAAAGAGAAAAAATACAAAAATAGTTTCGATATGATCATCCTTGACCCGCCATCCTTTGCTAAAACCAAAGAGCAAGCAGCAGGTGCCAAACGAGGTTTTAAACACCTCTTGATGGAGTCCACCAAAGCGGTCAAAGATAGCGGCATTATAGGCTTTTTCTCGTGTTCTCATCATGTGGGGAGAAAGGAACTTTTAGATATTGCGATGGAAGTTTCACATGATCTTAAAGTGCAGTACATTTTACTAGAGCAGATGCAACAAGACAGCGACCATCCATGTCTTATCAACGCACCTGCATCGTTTTATCTCAATGGATTGTTGCTCAGGGTTGAGAAGTAGCTTTTACGCTACTTCAAACTGCCCTTTGTCAATAAAGCTCAAAAAATCTGCTTTGAATTTAGTTCTATTCTCATGCTCTTGTATCCACGAAAGGTGGATTTTGCGCTCTGCTTCGATGATGGGAAACCATGTTTTTTGCAAGTCCGTATCGAGCATACAACGATCATAAATAGACTCTAAAAAATTCCAGACAATAAACGCATAAATGTCATACTCCACTTCTTGTTCTGCACTTCGTTCACTGTTTTTTCGTACCAAATGAGGTTTTGCAAGGGCTTCTTTGAGGATTTCAAAGTACATTTTATCAATTTCACCATAATGAACAATTTGCATGGTTTTACGATACGTTCGCATCGAGTAAATGAGTGCAAAGATGGCTAAAGTTGTTGCGATAATGCCCATAATGGAGCTAATCGCCGTCCAGAGGGTTTCATATTCGTCGCTTAGAAAAATCTCCATAAACAGATCCTTTTAGATGAGGTTTAAAATTGAAGGCGCGTGATCAAGCATTTGTGCAATGCGCGGATCATTTTTGGAGCATCCATAAACATCCACATACAGTTTTTCAAGCCAGTGGTGTAGCGTTTCTTTATAGACTTCTTTAATAAATGTTTTATACACTAAACGCTCAATAGGTGTAGTTTCTTCACTGATTTTAAGTGCTAAGATATAATCAAATGGATCAATTTTTAAAGCACCTAAACGACGGTAAAACTGCTCTCGTTTTTCACGAATTTGTTGCTCATGTGAATGCTTTTCAGGTGAGTCAATTTCGATAAGTAATGCACGCGTACCATGGGTGTTAAAAAGGTGCTCGATGCTACTTTGTAAAAGCGTTGAACCAAGTCCGATACCTCTTTGTGTTGTATCAATCGCCATGTATTCTAACAAGAAAAAATCTTCATTAAGAGGATGGTACATCATACAAAATCCAACTATTTTTTCGTCATTATAAGCGAGATAAATCGTATAGAAAGAGGCGTGAACCATGTGCAAAAGAGCATCGCGAGATTTCTGTTCTGATGAAGGAAAAGCGGTAGAGTAGATGGCGTAAAAGCCATCAAACTCATGTGGATTGTTTTGCTCTAAAGCGTGTACTTTTAAAGCCATAAAGAGGTTATTTTAAAATACGTGGTAACGTAATACCTGTTTGACCTTGGTATTTACCGTGTTTGTCTTTATACGTAGTCTCGCATGGTGTATCACCCTCTAAAAAGAGCACTTGTGCGATGCCTTCATTGGCGTAAATTTTAGCAGGTAATGGCGTGGTATTTGAAATTTCGATGGTGATGTGACCCTCAAATTCTGGCTCAAATGGTGTCACATTAACGATGATGCCACAACGTGCATAGGTACTTTTCCCCAAACAAATAGCTAAAACATTTTTGGGAATGCGAAAGTACTCAACCGTACGTGCCAATGCAAAAGAGTTTGGTGGAACAATGCAGATGTCACCTTCAAAATCAATCACATTTTTATCGTCAAATTCTTTAGGGTCAACCACCGTCGAATTGACATTGGTAAAAATCTTAAATTCACGTCCCACACGGATGTCATACCCATAACTACTGACGCCATAACTGACGACGTCTTTGCCCACTTGATCCTCGCAAAAAGGCTCTATCATACGCTCTTTGAGCGATTTTTCTCGTATCCAGCTGTCTGCTTTTAAACCCATAATTTCCCTTAAGTGATCGTATATCTTTAGTATGGTATTATAGCACATTTTATGTCATGCCAAAAATGGCAAATATTTAGGAGAAACCGAATGGACAAAAATGAGATCAGAGAGTTAATACGTATTTTTGATAAAAGTGATATCACAAAACTGAAAATCAAAGAGGGTGATTTTAGCATTGAATTACAAAAAGGTTTAGAGAGCGCAGTAACGTATGCAACAGCTCCTGTTGTACAAGCGCCAAGTGTTACTCCAGCAGCTGTAGCAGCTCCTGTTGCACACGTTGGAGGCGAAGCAAGTATCAATGCAGCTCCTGCAGGTCTTAGTATCAAATCACCAATGGTAGGAACTTTCTATAAATCTCCAGCCCCTGGTGCAGCTCCATTTGCAAAAGTAGGCGATGTAATCCGTAAAGGTCAGCCAATCGGCATTATTGAAGCGATGAAAATCATGAATGAAATTGAAGCAGAATTTGACTGTAAAATTTTAGAGATTCTTGTTGAAGATGGTCAGCCAGTAGAATACGATATGCCAATCTTCGCGGTGGAGAAAGTTTAATGAAGATTGAGAAAATTCTTGTTGCCAATCGTGGTGAGATCGCCCTTCGTGCAATAAGAACCATCAAAGAGATGGGGAAACAAGCGATTGCGGTTTATTCCACTGCGGATAAAGATGCACTCTATCTTCAACATGCCGATGCAAGTATTTGTATTGGTGGTGCAAAATCATCCGAGAGCTATTTGAGCATTCCTGCTATTATCAGTGCGGCTGAGATCAGTGGTTGTGATGCAATCTTCCCAGGGTATGGTTTTTTAAGTGAGAACCAAACCTTTGTTGAAGTCTGTAAACACCACAACATTAAATTCATTGGACCTTCGGTTGATTCTATGGTTCTCATGAGTGATAAATCAAAAGCTAAAGATGTTATGAAAAAAGCGGGTGTTCCTGTCATTCTTGGTAGTGAAGGTGTGCTTGAGAGTGTTGAAGAAGCGAAAAAACTCGCTGAGCAAATCGGACTTCCTGTTATCGTCAAAGCCAGTGCAGGTGGTGGTGGTCGTGGTATGCGTGTGGTTGAAAAGATGGAAGATTTGGAAAAATCATTCCTTGCGGCTGAAAGCGAAGCGCTCAGTGCGTTTGGTGATGGCACGCTTTACATGGAAAAATACATCAAAAATCCTCGCCACATTGAAGTTCAAGTTATTGGCGATTCATTTGGCAATGTCGTTCATATCGGTGAGCGTGACTGTTCGATGCAACGTCGTCACCAAAAACTCATCGAAGAATCTCCTGCCATTGCTTTGGACGATAAAACAAGAGCAAGACTTCATGAAGTAGCCGTAAAAGCAACGAAATATATTGGCTATGAAAATGCAGGTACATTTGAGTTTCTTTTAGATGCAGACAAAAACTTTTACTTTATGGAAATGAACACACGACTTCAAGTGGAGCACTGTGTCAGCGAGATGGTCAGTGGTATTGACATTATTGAGTGGATGATTCGTGTGGCTGAGGGTGAAAAACTTTTTGATCAAAGTGCACTTACATTCCGTGGTCATGCGATTGAGTGTCGAATTACCGCTGAAGATCCTGTCAAATTCATCCCAAGCCCAGGTAAGATTACCAAGTACATCATCCCTGGTGGACGTAATGTTCGTATGGATTCTCATGCGTATCAAGGCTATTCTGTACCACCACATTATGATTCTATGATTGGAAAGCTTATTGTTTGGGGTGAAGATCGTACTCGTGCGATTAAAAAGATGAAACAAGCTTTAAGTGAGTTACAAATTGAGGGAATTAAAACGGTTAGAGATTTTCATTTGCATATGATGGAAAACGAAGACTTTATTGAAAACAGATTTGATACAAACTATCTTTCACGCTATTAATGAAATAAGGTCGCTCTAAGTAGCGACCTTAACTTCTAAAACTTCTAACTTACGGCGCTCTTACGACTTGGATATTTGCAGAAGATTTTAGCTTCTCAAAATACTCTTCGATCGCTTTTTGCTCTTTACCTTCACCCAATTTTGAATAAATATAATTTTTTGCATCTGCAAAAGAGACACTTTGAACATTGTGTTTTTCTTTTACAAAAAACATGACGTAGTTTGAATCAGATTTATTAATTGAAGAAAATTTTCCTTGAGGTGTTTTGTTCAAAAGTGCTAATAACTTTGGATCGGTTTTGCTCGCATCAATTCGGCCTTCTTGCAATTGTACGTCACTAGCCGCACTCATAGGATTGCTTTGAATGGCTGCAAGGCTTTGTTGATTTGGGCTGGTGTAAATGGTTACATCAAAAGCGGCTGCTTGAGAAAATTCATGAAGGTTTTCATTGTAGTAAGCTTGAAGTTCACCATCACCCATTTGTTGCATTTTCGTGCTCACAATTTTTTTGTAGAGTTTATCGCGTTGGAGTTTCTTTTTAAGATCTTCTTTGTATTCAGAAACTTCGATGTTCTTTGAACGGATCATATTAAGAAAATCGTATTGGTTCATATTGTTACTAATCGCTAAGTTTTCGATGTATTGATCGATTTCAAAATTATCGACAGAAATGCCCAGTTTTTTGATTTCAGAATCTTCCAATTTTTGTCTTACCAAAATATCTAAAGACTCTTTTTTAGAGATGTTAAAGCGCTGAGAGTACTTGAAAACATCATAAAGTGTGATGGGTTCTTTATTGATAATCACTGAAACGCCATCAATTGTCCCCGCAGATGCTGGTGAAAAAAGAAGGGTTGCACTCAAAGTTACAAAAGTTAACACCTTTAGTTTAATCTTCATCAATAGTCCTTTGTTTTAAGAAAAATAGCTATATAATCGTGTCTGTATTAAAAGTTAAGAGCTACGAATGATAACATTTTTTTCGACAAAAAAAATTAAAAAAATGCTTTTGCTCGCTCTCTTGTAGAATTTTTAGTTACCGCGTAACGAAATGATACATAATTTATACATAACTTATTAAAAATCAATCATAAGGTACAGTCATGGTTGTGACACGTTTTGCCCCTAGCCCTACGGGATATTTGCATATTGGAGGGCTTAGAACAGCTCTTTATAGCTACCTTTGGGCAAAAAGAAACAATGGAAAGTTTTTATTTCGCATTGAAGATACAGATCTCGCACGAAACTCTAAAGAAGCAGCTGATGCTATTGTTGAAGCCTTTAAATGGGTTGGACTTGCGCATGAAGGTGAAATTGTCTATCAATCTGAGCGTTTCGATCTTTACAAAAGTTATGTCAAAAAGCTTTTAGAAGAAGGCAAAGCGTATAAATGTTATATGAGTAAAGAAGAACTCGATGCACTTCGTGAAGGACAGATGGCACGTAAAGAGCGTCCGAAGTATGATGGCAGATACCGTGACTTTACAGGAACTCCACCCGTTGGAGTGGAACCTGTTATTCGTATTAAAGCGCCTACGAGTGGCGTTGTTTCCTTTGTCGATGGTGTCAAAGGTGAAGTAACTTTTAATGCAAGCGATATGCTAGATGATTTCATCATTGCACGAAGTGACGGCACACCAACCTATAACTTTGTTGTGGTCATTGACGATGCTTTAATGGGTGTCAATGAAGTGATTCGTGGCGATGACCACCTCTCCAATACGCCTAAACAGATCATTTTATACGAAGCACTTGGGTTTGATATTCCTAAATTTTACCATGTCCCGATGATCCTTAATCCTGAAGGTAAAAAGCTCTCTAAACGCGATGGCGCTGTGGATGTTATGGAGTATAAACGTGAGGGATATTTGCCAGAAGCATTGCTGAATTTCCTTATTCGTTTGGGTTGGAGTCATGGCGATCAAGAGATTTTCTCATTTGATGAGATGAAAGCGCTGTTTGATCCAAATAATATCAACAAATCAGCTTCTGCGTACAACCAAGAAAAACTTGTATGGCTCAATGCTCATTATATTAAACAAGCGAGTTATGAGCGTTTAATTGAAGAGTTACGCTTTTTTGATCTGGATATTTCGTCTCATGGCAAAAAAGAGTTACTGATTGACGCACTTCGCGATCGTGCAAAAACACTTGTAGAGTTTGCAAGCTTGGCAAAACAGATTTTAGAAGCTCCAACATGTTACGATGAAAAAGCAGTAGAAAAGTTCTTAACAGCCGATGGATTGGCTATTTTAGAGCGTTATTTTAACGCCTTAAAAGGTGCAAAAGAGCTTGTCAATGCGAGTGAATTTGAAACATTTACCAAAGCATTTTTGGAAGAGCGTGGATTAAAATTGAAAGATCTTGCACAAGCTATTCGTATAGCAATGGTTGGCAGTTCCGTTAGCCCTTCCATTTTTGAAGTTTTAGAAATTATCGGTTATGAAGACGTGCTAAAAAGAGTGGAAAAATTAATATCTTTTAAAGGAGTTGTGAGTGAGTAATAAAGGAAAAGTAACAAAAGAAGAATCTTTAGCATACCACGTAGGTGGCAAGATTGAAATCAGTGTTAAAACACGTTGTAGCACAGCTCGAGATCTTTCTATGGCTTACACACCAGGTGTTGCGCATCCATGTTTGGAGATTGAAAAAGATAATGAATTAGCGTATACCTATACGAATAAAGGCAATCTTGTAGCGGTTATAACGGATGGTACGGCGGTTCTTGGGCTTGGCGATATTGGTGCAGTTGCTGGAAAACCTGTTATGGAAGGTAAATCAGTCCTTTTCAAAAAATTTGCCAATGTCGATGCTTTTGATATTGAACTTGATGAGCATGATGCCGATAAAATCGTAGAAATTTGTAAAGCACTTGCACCTACTTTTGGTGGTATCAATCTTGAAGATATTAAAGCGCCAAAATGTTTTGACATTGAAGAGAAGCTTCAAGCATGTGTCAACATTCCTGTTATGCACGATGACCAACACGGTACAGCGATGATTACAAGTGCTGGACTTATCAATGCTCTTGAAATCAGTGGTAAAAAAATTGAAGATATGAAAATTATCGTATCTGGAGCGGGAGCAGCTGGTATTGCATGTGCGAAAATGTACAAACTTTTAGGGGCTAAGAAGATTGTTATGATTGACACTAAGGGTGTTATTCATTCAGGAAGAACCGATCTTAATAAATATACAGCAGAATTTGCGCTTGAAACAAGTGATAGAACATTAGAAGATGCAATGAATGGTGCAGATATGTTCCTTGGACTTTCCGCGCCTGGTGTTGTAACGCAAGAGATGGTTAAGTCGATGAATCCATATCCTATTATTTTTGCCCTTGCAAATCCAACACCTGAAATCCTACCAGAAGAAGTTCACGCGGTAAGAGATGACGTGATGATGGGAACAGGTAGAAGTGACTATCCAAACCAAGTAAATAACGTTTTAGGCTTCCCTTTCATTTTTAGAGGAGCACTGGATGTTAAAGCAACCAAAGTGACTGAAGGTATGAAAATGGCGGCAGCAGTTGCCCTTGCGAAACTTGCAAAAGAAGAAGTACCTGATTATGTCAAAGCGGCATACCCTGGTGAAGATCCAAAATTTGGTTACAACTATATTATTCCAAAGCCATTTGATAGACGTGTGCTTGTCTGGGTGAGTGCTGCTGTTGCAGAGGCTGCGATTAAAGATGGCGTTGCTCGCGTGAAAGATTTTGATATCAACTCGTACAAAAGAAATCTTCAAGAAATTATTGATGCAGAGCGTAAATAGATGAAAAATGTTCACGTCATCAAACACCCTCTTATCGAGCATAAGCTTTCGATTTTAAGAGATGAAAGAACAGAGCCATTTCAGTTTCGACTGTTGGTCGATGAGATCTCTTACTTGATGTTGTTTGAAGCAACCAGAGATTTACCACTTAAAGATGTTAAAGTGCAAACGCCTGTTGCAGTCGCAGATGCGCATAAACTCGATGCTAAGATTATGATCTGCCCAATTCTACGGGCAGCTCTTGGTATGTTGGACAGTATTTTTAAACTGATTCCTGATGCGAGTGTTGGCTTTTTGGGCTTTCAACGTAACGAAAAAACGCTTGAAGCAGAATTTTACTATGCGAAGCTTCCCCCTGATCACATTGAACGTACAGCGATTATTATCGATCCGATGTTTGCAACAGGTGGCACAGCGATTGATGCGGTGAATTTTTTGAAGAAAAAAGGTGTGCAAGATATTCGCTTTTTATGCCTTGTCTCAGCGCCTGAAGGACTTAAAAAGTTTCACGAAGTGCATCCTGATGTATCTGTTTATACCGCATGTATTGATGATGGGCTCAATGAAAATGGTTACATTGTTCCAGGTCTTGGAGATGCTGGAGATAGGGTTTTTAATACGCTAGGTGCTTAGTTGATGTGAGGAAATTCCTCACATCAACTCTTCTTATTTTACTAAATAAATATCTTGTACAATTCCTTTTTTATACACACCACTGCTCATAATTGAACCTATGAAAAGAGCGTTATTGACCCATGTGTATTTTGGATCAGATGTTTCTA
>JADHEE010000682.1_pt1 | contig 12173 bp, 14 predicted proteins | sample 8952401 | NCBI WGS metagenome assembly JADHEE01 (sample SAMN16124438, study PRJNA663242) | bioreactor sludge metagenome | isolation source: sludge (ammonium) | place: India:Bengaluru | collected 2019-02-28
CCTTATACGGCAAAAAACAGAAACACATAGGCTTTAAACGTATTGCTATAAACCCTATTTATATTTCTTAGATTTCATGAAACCTTTCATGAAACCACCAAAGATTTTTAATTGAAAACTATAAGCAATTAGATGCAAAAGTGCCTATATCCAATTAAAATCTTTACCATTTGCATTCATTTATAGTTTTATTATTTTTCGCGAATATAGAATAAAATATAAAATTAAACTGTATATATGAATCGACTCATGTTGAAAATTATACGAGTAATGCCACTATTTGTCAATACAATATTAAATATATAATTTTTAAATGCTTACATAGTGTTTCTATCGGTAATTGAAGTGAATAATTTTTTTGTATGATGTGCTAAAAAATATAAATTTAGAAAATTAATTTTGTTTTTTATATCAACTGACCCTATTTTAAAATTTAATCGGCTTGGCATAATTGTTTGAATGTTAAAAAAAGGTAAATAGCTATTAATTTTTTTCAAAGTTTGGTACTATTTCAAATAATAAATTCATACTGTTTTTATCTCATAGCATTTAAACTTTTTAATTTATGAAGACATTTTGGAGTAGCACATCAATGCCTAGAAAACGCTTGACTTTTTCACCAGAATTTAAGATGGAAGTGGTTTTTGAATCATTTCAACCCAATATAACTTTACAACAATTAGCAGACAAGCATCACACATCGATCAAAAATATTATGAACTGGAAACAACAATTTTTTGAGAAAGCACATCTTGCTTTTGACAATCCTGCTTCTAAAGAGACTCTCTCGTCACTGAAACAAGAGAATGCTAAGCTAGAAAAACAGCTCAAGCAGCTTCAAAGTGAGCATGATTTTGTGACTCGTAAGCTAAAAGAATTAAATCTATAAGTCCCTATACTGCATATCTTTACGTTCTAAAGATAACAACCTTATGATTCTCATTTTGATTTATCACTTCTTTAAAAAATAGTTCCACAGGATTATTTTTCAAAACATCATCAATTGTTTTGGGCGCAAAAGAGATTGCTTTAGCAAAACACACATCTGCACACATATGACACTCTATACATTCGTTTGAAGTGTAATCAATACACAATTCGTTTTCTTCCTTTATGCGTAAAGCACCTGTAGGACAAACTTTCGCACAAATAGAGCACTCTTTACATTTTTGGACATCTATCATAGGTTTTTCCCCTATGATAGTAGGATGACTTTCATGCAAAAAATTATCGCGTATTCGTTCTATAACGTGCATCAAGCGACGGTGTTTTTTAAAAGCATGTTGTTGATAGATATTGTCTTGAAATACGATTGGGCGCTGCAATGTTAAAATTTCAGCCTCTTTTGATGATGGGTTTTTACCTAAAAGCGTTAAAAACATTCTTCGGCGCATATGCCCATCTTTGGTTATTCCATCTATTTTTTCATCTTTTTTCTCTTGATATTCGTTCAAATTACAGAGATGGATATCACTCTTTGGAAGATACGTATGTAAGATACTTTTCACATGGTATACGCTCTTTTCAAATGTTTCTTGTAGACAATTCGCATAACATTTTTCACATTTACCATGAATAAGTTGTATCGTAATAGGTACCTGTGTAAGACAGAAAAGAAGCAATGACGCGTCAAATCTTGCTAAACATGGTACTTCAATAAAATGAGATTTTTTCGTCTGAATCCGTTCACATGCAAAAACAATTTCATGTGACTTCTCCTTTTTTCTATCTTCAATAAAACGTATAATCTCTTCATCTGAAGGATTTTTTGCTTCAAAGACATCGGTAGGGCATACTGAGGCACATACTCCACAATTCGCACACTTTAACGTATCAAGTCTTGGCGTTGTTCCTCTAAAATCAATTGCTTGCGTTGGGCAAACATCGAAACATAAAAAACATTTGGATGACCGATGAATGCCTCTTAAACAATTTTCAGGATAAAACTGGATTCCTAATGACATCTAAGCCCCATTCTAGCGCTTCAATTTAAACCAAGAAAATGAAATTGCTTGCATCGGACAAGCATCAGAACAATCTTTACATTTAGTGCAACGCGAAAGTGTCTGTTGTGTCAAAGGTTCATGTAAGTCAATCTCCTCATGACATACATCTTTACAAATACTACAATCAACACCTTTACTCGCCTTTAAACAACTTTTTGTATCAATCCCTGGTTTGAAAAAAAGATTAACCCTACTCATTAGAGAAATAAGCGCGCCTAGTGGACAAAACTTTCTGCATGTGAAACGAAAAAAGATTAGTTCTAGGGCTAAAATGGCAGGGAAAACCATAAGTGACCATGTAGGCTCATTAAACTGTATAAGCCTCCAAGCACTTATAATCACAGCAAAAGTTAATCCAACAGGGCAAATAAGACAAAAAACAGGAAATCCAAATAAAAATGTCGATCCTAAAGCACCACCTAATACAAAGTAACTCGTATCTATTTTTTTGGCAGATGCTAAAACACTCTCTTCTAGTGGGTGTTCTTTAGTCTCTTCACTAAGCGTATCTTTAGTGTTCTCTGCTCTAGGAAACCACTTTCTAAAAAGAGGTACGGGGCACATCCATGCACAAAAAATACGACCAAAAACAATAGAAATAACTAAAAAAACCGCCAATGAAATCAAGACGGCTGGAATAAATGTTTTACTGGCTATAAGAGTTTCAATAGAGCCTAAAGGACAAATAGCAGATATCGTGCTATAGCCAAATGCACTAAGCGTCCCCGTTCCAGTATGAAATGCCAAGCCCACAAGGGTTAGTATAATGAAAAACGAAATAGTCATTGTACGCAATGATGAAGATTTAATTGGTTTCATAGTTAAACTTCTTTTGGAGATATAGGTCTAATTTCAACCCCACGCATTTTACCGCCAACGTAAGAGCGCATCATTAAAGCGGGGCAAATAGTTTCACACACGCCACACCCATTGCATTTTGCTTCATTAATGATAGGGCGTTTTTGCTCATCTAGTTCAATGGCTTTATAAGGGCATGCGCTGTAACACAAAGAACATGCACCAAAATTTAAAGCAATGCACACATCGGTTAAAACAGCCATACCAATCTTATTATTTTGCTTATCAAAAGGCTCCAATGCTCCCGTTGGGCAGACTTCAATACACTTATTACAAAAATCACACGAACCAATATGAAACTTCATAATCGGTGTTCGCGCTTGAATAAACCCTGCTTCAATCGGAGCTATACCAATTGCGGAAGTATGACAAACACTTCGGCAACGATCGCACTTAATGCATTTAGATAAAAACACCTTTTCATCTTGCCCTCCAGGAGGCCTTAATAGTGACTGTTTAGGTGCAGCATTGGAAACGGCACCTAACCCAAACATCAAGGCTACGCCACTGACACTTGATGTCACAAATGTTCGCCTTGACATGTGTCCCTTATGGCTATCTTGCCCTAGTAAAGAGGATTTATTTTCCATAATAAATGTGTACCTCTCTTATTTAGTGACAGGTACTAGCATCTTGTGTTGCATGTTCATGATGCGCTTGGGCTTTATGTGCAGAAATCATTACTGTTGTATCTAAATACTGAAGAATTTCTTGCTCAAGTTTAAGATAACCTCGTGTTAACTTTGCAACAGCTTTATAGAACTCCGTTTGTGCGCATTTTAAAATATCATCACAAAATGGTGAAATCCAATTTAGTAAATGCTTTTCTAAAAAAAGTGATTGGGTTTGGAGTAAAGCTTCAGCCTTTTCATAATTCTCATTATGGAATGCCTCTTTACATTGTTGACACAGGTGAACCATAAATTCAAACTCAAGACTTATATGATCTTCGGGAATATTGAGTTTTTCATCTTTATCTAAACCAAATTCACGATATAAGGCTAAAACCTCATCACGTGCATCTTGCATGATTAAACGCTCAGTACTGGTATAAACTGACTCATACGGATCAGCGACAGTACCTTCAAATACACCCGCACCTAAAAAAACTCTCGCATAATCAACTGCCAAATCCATAAGGGGATCTAAATATGTTTTTTGAAAAAATGCCTCAAATTGGCGATACCCTTCAGAGAGCTCACCTTCATCCTGCTCATGATTAAAACGTAAAGAAGCAAGTTGTTCAAAAAGCTCTTTGTCAATTTCTTCTTTATAAATACGTCCCAGTAAACGGTACATATACATTCGATTGTCCATTAGCAAAATATTTTCACTCATCTGTCCCATTGTGTATCCTTTTTCATAATTTTAAATTTTATAAGCACTATAATTTGGCATATGCCTTTTGCGTAGTATTCCAAGAACCATTCCAAACAAGAGCACCTGCTGTCTCTAAGGTATCTATAAAATAGCTTGCATAAATTTTTGGATTTTCTAAAAGAGGTTGCCCCTCTAAATGCGCCTCTATCTCCATACGTGATTTTGCGTCTTTGCAAAAATTTAGAACCATAAGGTAGATTGTCTTATAGGTAGGTTCATTCATAAAAAGAGCTTCTAATTTATCTTCTTTTAACTCTTTTTCCAATGCAAGTAACCCAGCATCGGTTGTAACCCATAATGATGGTGCTTCATTTTTCACTATTTCTTTAATGCCCTCACATCCTAAAAGCCATGATAAAAGAACTTGTACCGTTTGTAAGGGTACTTTCATTTCAGGAAATGCTAAAACCTCTGCTTCTAATTCTAAAAATGTTCTAGGCTCTTTACAAGAGGAAAGCATTTTATAAAGTACAACTTTATGGGCTGGCTCCGCTACAATTCTATCACGAATGCACAAAGCGACTGACTCAATGTTTACAATAGCATCATCAGATTGACTATTCATTTTATTCCTTTCGTTGTTGTTACAATTCAAACCAAAAAATGAATTAAAAATAAACAATAATTGTTTTATTTTATAAATACATTTTAAAAGTATATATCTATTGCCACCATTTGTCAATACACATATATGTATTTAATATTCTATTTTTATACAATAAAAGCCCATAAAATGGATATTTTAATAAAATATTTGTAATTTTATTAAATTTTATATACTTTTTTTCAAAAAAATATAGTACAATTTCGTTATATATTTTAAAATATAACGAAATTGTACTAATTTCTTTTTTTATGAAAATTTCTATTATAATGTTAAGAAATTTTGGTACTATAGTGTCATGAATGAAAAATAGAGTTTTAAGTACCCTTAGTGAATACGAAATCTTAATAACGATACAGAGTGAGGAGAACTTTTATGAGTAAACAACATACTTCATTTTCACCCGAATTTAAAATGCAAGCTGTTCTTGAATCATTTAATCCAAATACAACAACGGCTCAAGTAGCTAAAAAATATGCAACATCTGTTAAAAATATTGTAAATTGGAAGCAACAATTTTTAAAAAATGCCCATCTTTCCTTTGATCCCACTACTTCAAAAAATAAACTCGAAGTTCTCAAAAAAGAGAATGCTCGACTTGAAAAGTTATTAATAAAATTACAGCTTGAAACAGATGATGCAGTTAAAAAATTACAAAATCTAGATATTGCTGTCAAAAAACAGATTATTGATACATCCTCCTCCCCCCTATCGATTGCACAGCAGTGTAAACTTATTGGATTAAACCGTCCTTCGCTTTATTATGCACCAAGACCATCAAAAAAAAATGATGAGGCAATTATAAAGCGCATTTGTGAGATTTTTCAAACAAATACAACATCCTATGGTTACCGCACAATGCATCAAGTTTTAATTAAAGAAGGCTATAAAATTGGTGTCAATAAAGTTCATAAATTAATAAAAATAGTAGAAGCAGAAAAAGGTGTCAAACAAACATCTAAAAAAGTTGATACCGCAACCAATGAATCAATCCAGCATTCACATATTTTGCATGATTTAGCATTAGCTAAACCCTTTAATTAATTACGATATGAGTGGCATATAGATATTTTTTATTCGTAAATCCCGATTTGTAGGGAAAATGGTGTGTTGTGGTATATCTTTTGGAGGATACACGTTTTTTTGCTGAATAGAATCAATTGATTTTTTAAGCATTTCTCGTCTTTTTTCGAGCATCTTTATCTCTTTTTCATCTTTTTGAGAAGTTTTTCGTGTCGAAAAAATGGTTGAAGCACTTTCAATCACCTGTTTTTTCCAAGAGCTAATACTGTGAGCACTAATATGATATTTATCTGAGAGTTCTTGAAGCGAAACACCTGATAAAAGTAGTTCGAAGACGACTTTTGTTTTAAATTCAGCACTGTAATTCAATCGAGTTTCTGTTTTCATGATAAACCTACTTAAGTCTATAATTTTTCGTCAAACAAATCATAGCACTAAGCTTTAACGAGAGTGGTAAACACTTGGTAAACAAACTTAAGTATTTCATATAAAAAAATTTTAGATTTTGAATTTCAATAAAATATCGATTCTCTGATATAATTTCAACTATGATTAAAATTTTATTGATTGAAGATGATATTGAATTAGCAAAATTGCTACAAAGAATGCTTTTACAAGAGAGTATTGAAACCGTGATGGCTTTTCATCCTGTGGAAGGTTTGCAAATCCTTGAACATGAAACATTCGATGCCCTTGTTTTAGATCTCTCATTACCTCAAATCGATGGTTTAGAGATATGTCGCACGGTAAGAGCGCAATTACCAAACCTTCCTATTATTATCTCTTCTGCAAGATCCGATACGGTCGATAAAATCATTGGCTTTGAGTTAGGGGCAGATGATTATCTTCCAAAGCCTTATGAGCCAATAGAATTAGCTTTTAGAATACGAGCGATATTAAGAAGAGGTATCCAAGTCAAAACATCTTCAGAAGTTTTTAGTATTGATACCAATCAGCATGTTATTAAACGTAATAACCGCGAAATACAATTGACAAAAGCAGAGTATGACATCATGGCATTTATGCTCGAAAAAGAGGGGTTTGTCATCTCTAGAGAAGAACTTCTGCTCAATATTAATTCGATTAAATTTCAAAGTGGTCTTAAAAGTATTGATGTTATTATTGGGCGTATTCGTCAAAAAATAGGTGATGATCCTAAAAACCCTCATTTTATTCTCTCTGTGCGAGGCGTGGGGTATAAATTTATCAATGCGTAACCTTTCCATTATCAAACTTATCTCATTCTTTTTTATTTTAGCACTTATCGTTATCAATATCTCTTTTACTGTTGAATACAACAGACAAATTAAAGACTTAAATTACTTTGCCTTCCAGCGCTTTATGATGGGTATGAGAATTCGAGAACAAGATAATATTAATATTGATGAAATGTTGGCAAAATTGGGTCTTAAGAATAGTGAAATCTCAAAAAATGAAATTCGTCAAAATGGAAATAAAATTCTTGAAGATTCTTATTGTGATATGATTTCCTATAATAATATACTATATTTTGTTCCACGAGACCCTCTTCCACCAACAAAATCTCTTTTAAGAATTATGCTTATTGCAGGAATCCCCCCTTCTCCTGAAGGCGAAACTATTTCTATGGTAGATAGACCAGCCCTTGAAAATTTAGAAAATTTTTCACTCAATCGTTTTTGGATTTTATGGGGAACTATGGACATAGTAACTGTTATCTTCTTTATTATCGTATTGCGAAAGCTTTTGCGATTACGTAATTTGAAAAGTGCTATTCGTGCATTTGGCGATCAAACAATTTTTGAAGAAATCCCAGTAGATAGCAAAGATGAGTTAGGTGAAATCGCAGCTGAGTTTAACCTCGCTATGAAAAAAATTCATCTTTTAAAAGAATCTAGAACACTCTTCTTGCGCAATATTTTACATGAGCTTAGAACACCCGTCATGAAGGGAAAAATTCTCGCAAGCATTATCAAAGATGATGAGTTCAAAGGACAACTCAGGCAAATTTTTGTTCGCCAAGAGGTGCTTTTAGGAGAAATGGTAAAAGTTGAAAAATTGGCTTCTAATGAATGGATATTGACAACCAAAGAGTACCGTTTAGTCGACATTTTAGACCATGCAATTGACCTTCTTTTAATTCATGCTACCAAACGTATTTGCATCAATGCCGAAGATACGACCCCTATTCTTATGGCCGATTTCGAGCTTTTAGCAACGGCTATTAAAAACTTACTAGACAATGCACTCAAATATTCACAAAATAACGTTGTCGTTGATATACGACCTGATCATATCAGTATATGTAGTGATGGTGAGAAAATTCCTGAACAACGACTCGATTTTACACGTGCCTTTAACCGTGACATAGAAAGTACGAGTATAGGTCTTGGGTTAGGGCTTTATATTGCCAATCGTATTATTTTGAAACATACATTTGAACTAAAATACCATCATGAAAATAATAAAAACTATTTTCGTATCTTTTTTCAACCTATTTCTCATAAACCCTATGAAGAAATCGCTGAGTCATCTTAGCATCTTACACACTAATCTCACCTGGAAACATCATGCAAAAAATCTACCTTGCTGGACCTGAAGTCTTTTTACCCAATGCCTTAGAGATAGGCGCTTCTCACAAACTCCTATGTCAACAATACGGCTATGAAGGACTCTTTCCACTTGATAACACCATTACAGGCAACCATCCTTTGGAAGTCTCAACCGCCATTCGCCTCGCCAATCAGGCGATGATCCACGCATGTGACATCGTCATCGCCAATCTCTCGCCTTTTAGGGGACCTGAACCTGACAGTGGTACGGTTTGGGAAGTGGGTTTTGCACAAGGATTAGGCAAGCGAGTCTTAGCCTACTCTACCGATATGCGCTCCCTTAAAGAAAAAACACAATCTATCCTTCATTTAGGTGATACCGATTGTGACGCTTTGGGTATGATGATTGAAGATTTTGGGCTGACGCATAACTTGATGTTTGCGCATTGTGTGGTAGCTTCTAGCTTTGAAGCGTGTTTAAAGCTCCTAAAATAGGGCTTTAACCCAATATTTACTCTACCCTAAAAAAAAGAGTTAGTTCTTACTTTGTCTTTGTTGTTAAAGCTTTCTGCACTAGAGTTCTTAAAGAGATAGTTTTTATCTTATATAACTTTAACTAGAAAGGTGCAAAAATGGCATATTCAAGACCAACGTATAAACCTCGTTATGAAAACTTTATTGGCGGTGAATGGGTTCCACCTTTAAGTGGTGAATATTTTGACAATCTTTCCCCCGTGGACGGTGAACTTTTAACCAAAATTCCTCGTTCATCCACAGCTGATGTTGATGCAGCGGTTGCTGCTGGTGTAAAAGCATTTGAAACCTATAAACATTCTACCGTCATTGAAAGAAGCACACTCCTCAATAAAATTGCCGATAAAATCGAAGCCAATTTAGAAGCACTTGCGATTGCAGAAACTCTGGACAATGGTAAAGCCGTTCGCGAAACGTTAAATGCGGATGTTCCTTTGGTCATTGACCATTTTAGATACTTTGCTTCTGTCATTCGAGCAGAAGCAGGAACCGTAGCAGACCTTGATGAAAATACCATTTCGCAAGAGATTCACGAGCCTTTGGGCGTTGTTGCACAAATCATCCCGTGGAACTTCCCACTCTTAATGGCAGCATGGAAAATCGCTCCAGCCATTGCTGCTGGTAACTGCGTTGTTTTAAAACCAGCCAGTGCAACACCTATGTCTATCTTACTTTTGATGGAGATCATCCAAGATGTGTTACCAAAGGGCGTTGTGAATATCATCAACGGTGCGGGTGGAAAGATCGGTAAGCACCTCTCTACACACCCTGAGATCAAAAAAGTGGGCTTTACAGGTGAGACGACGACTGGTCAGCTTATCATGCAGTACGCCACCGAAAATATCATCCCTTCCACGCTGGAACTTGGAGGCAAATCGCCTAATGTTTTCTTTGAGTCTATCATGGAAAAAGACGATGAATTCTTTGACAAAGCGATCGAAGGACTCGTCCTTTTTGCCTTTAACAGCGGTGAGGTGTGCACATGCCCATCACGAGCTCTCATTCAAGAGTCTATCTATGAGCCGTTTATGAAACGTGTTTTAGAGCGTGTGAAAGCCATTACGCAAGAGAACCCGCTCGACCCAACGACAAAAATGGGAGCGCAAGCTTCGGTGAATCAAAAAGAGAAAATCTTAGATTATATTAAAATTGGTAAAGCAGAAGGGGCAGAATGCCTTATCGGTGGAGGTGAGTACATCAACAAAACCTTCCCAAAAGGCAACTACATCCAACCAACGATCTTCAAAGGGCATAACAAAATGCGTATCTTCCAAGAAGAGATTTTTGGACCCGTGCTGTGCGTAACGACCTTTAAAGATGAAGCAGAGGCACTTGCCATTGCCAATGACACCATTTATGGTCTAGGTTCTGGTGTATGGTCAAGAGATGCACATCAACTTCACAGCATGTCACGTGGCATAGAAGCGGGACGTGTGTGGGTAAACTGCTACCACCTCTACCCATCTCACGCATCTTTTGGTGGTTACAAAAAATCAGGCATTGGGCGCGAGACGCACATGATGATGCTCAATGCCTATCGTCATACCAAAAACATTTTGACGTCGTACAATAAAAATAAATTAGGGTTCTTTTAATGGTTCCAAAGGGTATAGAAACTATTTCTATGCCCTCCTCTTTTTGAAAGGAGAAATTATGGAAGTTAAACGACTTATAGCAACCCCCGAAGCCTTAGCTGTTATCGAAAAACTTAAAAAAGAAAATGGCGAACTGGTCTTTAACCAAAGTGGTGGTTGTTGCGATGGCACAGCTCCCATGTGTTATGCAAAAAACGATTTTCATGTACCCTCACGCAACATAAAAATGGGCGATGTCGGTGGGTGTGAATTTTACATCGACAAAGACCAATTTGAATACTTCCGCTACTCACAAATTATTTTGGATGTCAAAGAAGAGAAAGCTGCTTTTGGCAACTCGTTTTCGTTGGAGATCGATTTGGGGTATCAGTTTATCACGCGGTCACGTATCTTTAGTGATGCCGAGTACAATAGCTTACCAAAAGATGAAAAATGATCAACGCTCTTAAGCGTTGATCGTATAAAAATTAGAGTTTTTCTTGAAAAGTAATCGCTGTAACGTTTAGGTTATCGAGTGTAATCACCGTTAGGCGATCCTCTTTTTTAGGAAAATAGCTTAAATCTTTTTCATTCTCCAAAAGCCCAATCGAATAACTGTATTTTTTGAATTTCGGCATCATAAACATACTCATCACCACACTCGGAACAGAGGTTGCATCCATGAGATAAAGTGCATTGTTATCCGCTAAATAGTTTGGATTTGCCTCCAAAAAAGCTTTCATAACATCACCATGAGACTTCGTATAAGCAATAATAATCTGCTTGGTTTGAGGTGTAATGCTCACATTTTTTTCAAACTGATCTTTGATAAGTGGCGCTTGGATGGGCGTTCCCTCTTTAAGTGCATCGGCAAATAACCCGAAAGGTAAAAGTAGCATTGCTGCCAATAGAAGTTGTTTCATAGAATCCCTTTGTTGATAATTATTATCCTATTCTAGCTTTTCTAAGTAAATAGAGTTTTAACAAAAATAAATCAATTTAATAAGCCAAGATTGAAGAAAGAATGCTATACTTTTTTACACTAGATGCTTTAGATGCTAAAAGGAATATCTTATGAAAATCGCTGTTATTACGCCCCTCTTTTCACGCTCTGCCCAGCTCATGCAAGAACTTACAAGCATATTCCCAGATGTCAAACACAATGCCGATAATACACTTAAAACCAAAGCCGATTTAATCGCCTTTTTAGAAGATGTTGATGGAGCGATTGTAGGGAGGGAAGAGATAGACGATGAGATCCTAAGTGCATGTCCAAAGCTCAAAATTCTCTCACGTTATGGTGTAGGACTCGATAATTTAGACCTTGATGCTATGAAGGAAAGAGGCGTTCACCTTGGCTGGACGGGTGGAACTAACAGCAATTCGGTTGCCGAAATAACACTCTCTTTTATGCTTTCCCTTATCCGCAATCTCCATGTTGCGACTACCCTTTTTAAACAGCACATCTGGAAGGTTAATGGCGGTAGTGAGCTTACAGGTAAAACCATCGGATTGTTTGGGTTTGGAAATATCGCCAAACGTGTTGTTGAACTTTTAGTACCTTTTCACTGCACCATTCTCGTCTACAATCGCACCCATAATGAAGAAGAAGCCCTAAAATACGGCATTACCTATGCCAGTAAAGAGCGCATTTTAGAAGAAG
>JADHEE010000684.1_pt1 | contig 12116 bp, 8 predicted proteins | sample 8952401 | NCBI WGS metagenome assembly JADHEE01 (sample SAMN16124438, study PRJNA663242) | bioreactor sludge metagenome | isolation source: sludge (ammonium) | place: India:Bengaluru | collected 2019-02-28
GGCCGAGCAGTTGCAGAAGAACATCTCGTTCTTCCGCCTCGACGCCGCCACCGTCGCCGCCGCGCCGCCGCGCGTCGTGCCGCCACCCCAGGCGCGCCCCAAGATGACGGTGGCGCACGTCAAGCCGACGCCGTCGCCCAAGTCGCGCGCCAACGGCGCGCGCAATCCGGGCGTCCGCCTCGACTTGGTGAGCGGCAACGAAAGCCGCACCGACGCCGACTTCGAGCGGTTCTAGGGAGGCGCGGCCATGGCGGACGCGGCGGCGAAACCGGACCTGGGCGAGAAGTTCGTCACCCTCGGGGTGGGGCGGGAGACGTTCGCGGTCGACGTCGAGGCGGTGCGCGAGATCCTCGACCCCAGGCCGATGGCGGCGTTGCCCCACGCGCCGCCGTTCCTGAGCGGCATCATCGAGGTGCGCGGGCGCGCCGTGCCGGTGATCGACCTGCCGAAGAAGCTGGGCTTCGCCACCTCGTCGCTCGACGCGCACAGCCGCATCGTCGTCGTCGAGGTGCCGTTGCCGGACCGTCACCTGATCGTCGGCCTGCTCACCGACCGGGTGTTCGAGGTCACCGCCCTCGACGACCAGACCGCCGAACTGCCGCCCGACATCGGAGTGCGCTGGCGTTCCGAGTACATCCGCGCGATCGGGCGGCGCAACGGCGGCTTCGTCATCGTCTTCGACCTGGTGCGCCTCTTCGGCAGCGAGGAGGCCGCGTTGCTGGCGGCGGAGGCGGAGCCATGAACGCGATCTTCCCCGAGCCGGACCGCTTCACCCTGTCGCAGCGCGACTTCGAGGCGTTGGCGCGGTTCATCGGCGCGGAGAGCGGCATCCGCATTCCCCCGGCGAAAAAGGCGATGGTGGAGGGCCGGCTGCGCGGACGGGTGCGGGCGCTCGATTTCCCCGACATGCGCGCCTATTGCAAGTACCTGTTCTCCGAGGACGGCCTCGCCGAGGAGGCCGAGGCGATCATCGACGCGATCACCACCAACAAGACCGACTTTTTCCGCGAGATCGAGCACTTCCACTATCTCTCCCAGGCCGTGCTGCCGCGCTTCGCCGCCGAGGGGCGGCTCGAGGGCGAGCCGCTCCGCTTGTGGAGCTGCGCCGCCTCGACCGGGGCGGAGGCGTACTCCCTGGCGATGACCCTGGCCGAGTTCGCGGCGCGGGGCCGGGGCTTCCGCTTCAGCGTGCTCGGCACCGACATCTGCCGCGAGGTGCTGGAAACCGGCGCCGCCGCGATCTATCCCGAGGCGCTGGTCGCGCCGGTACCGATGCTGATGCGCCAGCGCTACCTGATGCGCTCCATCGACCGCGAGGCGGCGCTGGTGCGGGTGGTGCCGGAACTCCGCCGCCTCGTCAGCTTCGCGCGGCTCAATCTGGTGGAGACCGGCTACCGGTTGCCCTACGCCGTGCAGGTCGCGTTCTGCCGCAACGTGCTGATCTATTTCGACAAGGAAATCCAGCAGCGGGTCCTGGCGCGGATCTGCGAAAGCCTTGTTCCTGGCGGCCACCTGTTCGTCGGCCATTCCGAAACCATCGCCGGTTTCGCGCTGCCGCTGCGGCAGGTCGCGCCCACCGTGTTCGAACGCTTGCAGGGGTAGACATGGGCCGTCCGGTACGGGTGCTGATCGTCGACGATTCCGCCTCGGTGCGCCAGGCGCTGACCGAGGTCCTTCAGTCCGACGACGAGATCGAGGTGATCGGTGCCGCCGCCGACCCCTTCATCGCGGCGAAGCGGATCCAGGAGGAGGCCCCGGACGTCATCACCCTCGACGTCGAGATGCCGCGCATGGACGGCATCACCTTCCTGCGCAAGCTGATGAGCCAGCACCCGATCCCGGTGGTGATGTGCTCGTCGCTCACCGAGGAGGGGTCGGAAACCCTGATGCAGGCGCTCGAGGCGGGCGCGGTGGACGTGATCCTGAAGCCGAAGCTCGACACCCGCCAGCAGCTCCTCGAGGCGCGCATGGGCATCTGCGACGTGGTCAAGGCCGCCGCTTCCGTCCGCCGCCGCCCCGCCGCCGCCCGTCCGCGCGGCGCGCCGGAGGAAAAGCTCACCGCCGACGCGATGATGCCGCCGCCGCGCCCCACCGCGATGGCGCGCACCACCGACATGGCGGTGTGCATCGGCGCGTCCACCGGAGGTACGGAATCCCTGCGCGAGGTGCTCCAGGCGCTGCCCCCCGACGCGCCCGGCATCGTGATCGTGCAGCACATGCCCGAGGTGTTCACCGCCGCCTTCGCACGGCGTCTCGACAGCCTCTGCGCCATCGCGGTGAAGGAGGCGGAGGACGGCGACGCGATCCTGCGCGGCCGCGCCCTGATCGCGCCGGGCAACCGCCACACCCTGGTGCAGCGCAGCGGCGCGCGCTATTTCGTCACCGTCAAGGACGGCCCGCTGGTGACGCGGCACCGCCCGTCGGTGGACGTGCTGTTCCGCTCGGCGGCGCAGACCCTGGGGGCGAACGGCCTCGGCATCCTGATGACCGGCATGGGCGACGACGGCGCGCGAGGCCTGCTCGAAATGCGCCAGGCCGGAGCGCAGACGGTGGCGCAGGACGAGGCCACCTGCGTCGTCTTCGGCATGCCGAAGGAGGCGATCCAGCGCGGCGCGGCGGCCAAGGTGCTGCCGCTCGGCGCGATCCCCGGCGAAATCCTGCGCGCCGCGCGCGCCCACGTTCCGGTGGATCGCCCATGAACGCGCCGTTCCCCAATTTCGCGGGCCGACTGCATCGCATCGCCCTCGACCTCGACCGGCTGCATGCGCCCACCGAGGCGCGCTTCCTCGCCTTCGGCGCGGTGCTGGGGCGGGCCGAGGCGGCGATGGCGCGGGTGGGCGGCACCCTCTCCGACCTCGCGGCGCGGCTGGCGGGCGGCGAGGCCGAGGGCGCGGCGCGACGCCTGGAGGAGGCGGTGGCCCAGGTGGCGGCCCTGATCCGCCGCGACGACGGCCACGGCGACACCCTCCATGACCTCGCCGCCAAGACCGCCGAAGTCACCGGCCACCTCGCGCACCTGCGCAAGGCGATCGGCGAGGTGCGGGTGCTGGCGATGAACGCCAAGATCCAGGCCGCCCAACTGCCGCCCGGGCATGGCGACATGGCGGTGTTCACGGTGGAGATCGCGCGCCTCGGCAACCTCGCCCTCGACAGCGTCGACCAGACCGAGGCCCGGCTGGCGCGCCTGCGCGGCATGCTGGCTGAGGCGACCGCCGAGACCGCGAGCTTCGACGCCGCCAAGGCCGCCGAGCTCGACCAGGTGCGGGCGCGGCTCCAGGAGGGCCTCGGCACCATCGCGTCGCGGCGCGGCGGCGCGGCGGAATCGGCGCAGCGCGTCGGCGACCGGTCGGCGGAGGTGGGGCGGCACGTCGCCGCCTGCATCGGCGAAATCCAGATCAACGACATCGCGGCGCAGCGCATCGCCCACGTCGCGGACGCCGTCCGCGTGCTCGAAGGCGTGCTCGACCCGGGGCGGGCCGAGGGGTGGCTCGCCGACATCGCGACCGACCGCCGCGCGCCCGTGGCGGGCGCGGTGCTGCGCCTCCAGGCGGTGCAATTGGGCCGTACCCGCGACGAGTTCACCCGCCGCGTCGGCGAACTCGTCGCGCACATGGGCGACCTCGCGGCCAACGCGCGCGGCGTGCTGGACCTCGCGGTTTCGGCGTTCGGCGCGCGGGCGGGCGGGGTCTCGTTCGTCGGCGAGCTCGGCGCGCAGATCGCCGCCACCCAGGCGCTGCTGCGCAACATGGACGCGGCGCGGGGCACGGTGCGCGGCTTGATGGAAACCACCTCGGCGGACTTCGCCGGAATGGCCACCGACCTCGGGGCGATCCGCTCGATCGACGCCGACATGCGGGTGATGGGCCTCAACGCGACGCTGCGCTGCGGTCGCCTCGGCCATGCCGGAGTGGCGCTCGGGGTGGTGGCGCAGGAACTCCGCGCCTGCTCGCGCCGCACCGAGGAACAGGCGCGGCACCTCGCCGCCGCGCTGGCCGAGGCGATGGACCTTGCGGGACGCCTGGCCGAGGGCGAACGCGGCGACGACGAACGCCTGAGCGCCGCCGCCGCCGCGGCGATGGAGGACTCCCTCGGCGCGCTCGACGGACTGGGCGCGGCGCTCGACGACGCCCTCGCCCAGGCACGCGCCGAAATCGGCGAGATCGCCGTGGCGCTCGACGGCGCGGCGGCGTCCCTCGACGTCGCGGCGAACGTCGGTGCGGCGCTCGACGACGCGTCGGCCACCCTCGACGCCCTGGCCGACGAGATCGACCCGGAGCGCAGCGACCCCACGCGGGTGCGCGCCGAGGTCGAGCGCCTGCTGCGGGCGCACTACACCATGGACAGCGAGCGCGTGGTCCACGACCTGTTTGCCGACGGCGCCGCCGCGCCCGCGCCGCCGCGTGCCGACGACGATTTCGACGACGTGTTTCTCTGACCGGGGGCCGACATGCGATTCTATCCGAGCGATTTCCTCCGCGAACTCGACCTCGCCTGCGAACGGCGGCGGGACACCGGCGAGGTGTCGGCGCTGCTGCTGATCGGCATCGGCCGGCTCGACTTCGTCAACTGGAACCTCGGCTTCGGCGGCGGCGACGCGGTCCTCGACGCGGTCGCGGCGCGTCTTGGCGACGTGCTGCCGCCCTCGCCGCGCTGCGAGCCGTGGCCGGGCAAGTTCGCCGCCCTCGTCCCCTGCGCCGACACCGCCGAGGCGATGAACTTCGCCCACCGCGTCGTCGCCACCGGATCGGTGCCCTACGCGGTGGAGGGCAACGCGCTGTTCGCGCCACCCTACGTCGGGGTGGTGATGGTGGAGCCCGGCTACCGGGGCGGCGCGGAGCTGCTGCGCGACGCGCTGTTCGCGATGGAGGACGCACGCACCCACGTGCTTGGCAACACCCGGCTCTACAACCCCGACCACAAGGCGCGGATCGAGTCCGCGTTCCGGATGGAGACGGCGCTGCGCGAGGGATTCGAGACCGGCGACCAGTTCTCGGTGGCGTTCCAGCCGCTCGTCGCCATCGAGGCCGAGGGGGTGCGCCTCTCCGGGTTCGAGGCGCTGGCGCGCTGGACCCATCCCACCCTCGGCTCGGTGCCGCCCGACCGCTTCATTCCGGTGGCGGAGGAGGCGGGGCTGATCATCGGCCTCGGCAACTTCGTGCTGTGGGAGGCGTGCCGCCAGCAGGTGGAGTGGAGCCGCCACAGCGCCCGCCCGGTGGCGATGAACGTCAACCTTTCGCCGATCCAGCTCCAGGCCCCGGGGATCGAGGACACCATCGCCGAGGCGATCGCGGTGACCGGCATCGACCCCGCGCTGCTCAAGCTCGAAATCACCGAGACGGTGCTCGCGCGCGACATCCCGAATCTCGGCGAGAAGCTCGACCGCCTGCGCCGCACCGGCGTGTCGATCGGCATCGACGACTTCGGCTCGGGCTATTCCTCGCTCGGCCAGCTCGACCGCTTCGGCCTCGACTTCATGAAGATCGACAAGGGCCTGATCCAGCGCCTCGGCCCCGAGGCGCGCCAGACCGAGCTGGTGCGCCTCACCATTGGGCTGGCCAAGCACCTCGGCATGACCGTGGTGGCGGAAGGCATCGAGGACGCGGACCAGCTCCGCATCCTCTCCGCGCTCGGCGTCGACATCGGCCAGGGGTTCTATTTCTCCAAGCCCTTGCAACCCGCCCTGGCGGCGGCATGGCTGCGCGAGGGCTACTGGACGCCGCAGCCTCAGGTCATGTCGGCGGGCACCACGGCGCGGTCGAACTCCTCGGCGCTGACGTAGCCGAGGTCGAGCGCCGCTTGGCGCAGCGTGGTGTCGTGTTCGTAGGCGTGGTGCGCGATCTCCGACGCCTTGTCGTAGCCGATCACCGGCGAGAGCGCGGTGACCAGCATCAGCGACTGCGCCACCGAGGCGGCGATGCGCTTTTCGTTCGCCTTCATCCCCCGGACGCAGTAGCGGCTGAACGCATCCATGGAATCCCCCAGCATACGCGCGCTTTCCACCACGTTGAAGCCGATCAGCGGCTTGTAGACGTTCATTTCCAGCATGCCGCTCGCGCCGCCGATGCCGGTGGCGACGTCGAGCCCGATCACCTGCGCCGCCACCATGGTCATCGCCTCGCACTGCGTCGGGTTGACCTTGCCCGGCATGATCGAGGAGCCGGGCTCGTTGGCCGGGAGTTCGAGCTCGAACAGGCCGGCGCGCGGGCCGCAGCCGAGCAGGCGGATGTCGTTGGCGATCTTATAGAGCGACACCGCGAGGGTGCGGAGCGTGCCCGAGGCCATCACCATCGCGTCGTGCGCGCCCATCGCGGCGAACAGGTTGGGCGCGGGGGTGAAGGGCAGGCCGGTGATTTTCGCGATCTCGCCGATCGCCTTCTCCTTGAAGCCTTGCGGCGCGTTGAGGCCGGTGCCGATGGCGGTGCCGCCCAGGGCGAGGCGCATCAGCCCGGCGAGGACGAAGTCGAGGCGGGCGAGGTTGTCGTCGAGCATCCCGGCGTAGCCCGACATCTCCTGCCCCAGGGTCATCGGCACCGCGTCCTGCATGTGGGTGCGACCGATCTTGACGATGTCCTTCCACTGCGCCGCCTTGTCCGCGAAGTCGTCGCGCAGGCGGGCGAGGGCGGGCAGGGTGTGGCCGTGGATCATCAACGCGGCGGCGATGGTGATCGCGGTGGGGAAGGCGTCGTTGGACGACTGCGACATGTTGACGTCGTCGTTGGGGTGGATCGGGGTCTTCGAGCCCAGGGTTCCGCCCGCGATCTCGATGGCGCGGTTCGAGATCACCTCGTTGACGTTCATGTTGGACTGGGTGCCCGAGCCGGTCATCCAGACGTGCAGCGGGAAGTGGGAATCGAGCCTGCCGTCGAGGATTTCCTGCGCCGCGCGCTCGATCAGGTCGGCCTTGTCGGCGGAGAGCTTGCCGAGGTCGCGGTTGGCGCGCGCGCTCGCGAGCTTGATCAGCGCCTGGGCGCGGATGATCTCGAGCGGGATGCGGTCGCTGCCGATGTGGAAATGGTGCAGCGAGCGCTCGGTCTGCGCGCCCCAGTACCTGTCCGCGGCAACCGCGATTGCGCCCATCGAATCGGTCTCGCGCCGGGTGTCGGCCATCGTCGTTTCCTCCCGTTTTGTCTCTTTGCCGCTATGAGGTAAGTGCGGCGCGGGCGGAAGGACAGGGGGCGGTCAGCCGAGCGGCAGGCGCACCACGAAGCTCGCGCCGGTGGCGACGGCGTCGTCGAGGTAGAGCTTGCCGCCGTGCTTCTTGACGATGATGTCCTGGCAGATCGAAAGCCCCTGCCCGGTGCCCTTGCCCACCGCCTTGGTGGTGAAGAACGGGTCGAAGATCCGGTCGCGCAATGCCTTCGGCACTCCCGGCCCGTCGTCGGAGACGCGGATCTCGGCCCATTCGCCGTCGAGGCGGGTGGTGACCTTGATCTCGCCGATCCGCCCGTCGCCGGTTTCGCCGAGGGCGTGGGCGGCGTTGACGATCAGGTTCAGAAGCACCTGGTGGATGTCGGAGGGGTAGCAGAGGATCTTCGGCATCGTCGGGTCGAGCTCGGTGGTGAGCTTCGCCACGTGCTTCCACTCGTTGCGGCAGACGGTGATGGTGGAATCGATGGCGGCGTTGAGATCGGTGCCGACCTTGGTCTTGCCGCCGGGGTGGGAGAAATCCTTCATCGAGCGGACGATGTGGGTGACGTGGCCGACGCCGTGCAGCGCCTGCTCGATCGCGTCCGGATATTCCCCCAGCACCTCCTCGACGCCGTGGCGGGCGAGGATCGGCGCGACGTCGGGGAAGTTGGCCCGGATTTCGGCGCAGCAGGCGATGATGTCGGAGAAGGTGTCCTGGATGTAGTGGAGGTTGTCGCCGACGTACTGGATCGGCGTGTTGATCTCGTGCGCGACGCCCGCCGCCAGTTGCCCGACCGAGGCGAGACGCGAGATTTGCAGGGTTTCGCGCTGCGCCTCCTTGAGCGCCTCGATGCCGCGGAAGCTGATCACCGCGATCCGCTTGCGCCCGGTCTCGTCGAGGGGGGCCGCGGCGAAGGCGACCGCCAGGCGTCGCCCGTCGGCGGCGAGGAAGGTGGCGTCGTCGTTGGCGAGTGTGATGCCCTCGGCGATCACGCGGGAGAACGGGCTCCCGGCGAAGGCCACCGGCGCGTCGCCGTCCTCGAGCTGGATCACGTCGTCGAGCAGGCGTTCCAGCAACGTGTCGACGCCGATCCAGCGATGCGCCGAGGGATTGGCGAAGACGATCACGCCGAACGCGTCGACCAGGAGCACGCCCTCGAACAGGCTCGACGTGATCCCCATCAGGCGGGTGCGGCTTTCCTCCAGCGCGCGTTCGACGCGGATGCGCGAGGCGATCTCGGCGGAGAGCTCGCGGGTGCGCTCCGCCACCTGGTGCTCGAGGAGCTTCTGCTGGTCGCTGATCGTGGCCTCGTAGCGCTTGCGCAGGGTGATGTCGCGGAACACCAGCACCGCGCCCGCGAAGCGCCCGTCCTCCTGCATCGGGGTGAGGATGAACTCGGCGGTGAAGGCGCTGCCGTCGGCGCGGACGCATCCCGCCTCGCCGGTGCTCGCCTCGGTTCCGTCGAGGGGGAACGCGGGCAGGCCGGGCGCGCCCATCGCCTCGCCGATGCAGCGCTTCTTCAGGCTGTCGGGGGTCGCGCCGAGGGTGCGCGCCGCCGCCGGGTTGACGAAGCGGATCCGTCCCGCCTCGTCGAGCCGGACGATGCCGTCGCCCGCCGCGCCGAGGATCAGCTCGTAGCGCAGCTTCAGCTTTTCGAGCTCGGCCTCGCGGCGCTTGATCTCGGTGACGTCGGTGCGGGTGCCGACGATGCCGCCGTCCTTGGTGCGGTTCTCGCGGTTGATCAGCCAGGTGCCGTCGGCCATGCGTTGCAGGGTCGCGGTGCCGTCGGCGGCCCGATGCGCGGCAAGGCGGAGGGCGACGAAGCGTTCGAGTTCCTCGCCCTCGTAGCCGTAGAGGCCGCGCGACACCACCAGGCGGACGATTTCCTCGAAGCTGCGCCCGACGACGAAGGCGTTCTCGATGCCCGGGAACATCGCGTGGATGCGCGAGTTGGCCAGCACCAGGCGGTCGTCGGCGTCGTAGAGGGCGAGGCCTTCGGAAATCGATTCCACCGCTTCCGCCAACTGCTGCTCGGCGTGGCGGGCGCGGCGCTCCGCCTCGACCTCGCGGGCGATGGTGGCGCGGATGTTCTCGAGCGAGGCGGAGAGACCCCTGCCGTGGGCGAGCATGCCCTCGATCTCGCAGGCGAGCTCGGGGCTCGCGCCGAGGTGCTGGGTGAGGCGGCGGGTGGTCTCGGCGCGCAGGCGGTTGATGATTTCGAGGCGGCGCAGGCGGCTGACGCTGAAGGCGTTCTGCCAGCGCGCGTAGTGCACCGCGAAGCGGTCGACGATGTCGTCGGCGAAGCCGCCGCCGCGCGCGTCGAAGAACACCAGGGCAGTGAGGGTGTGGTTGAGGTTGAGGCCGAGCAGCTCGCCGAACGACGAGAACCCGGCGACCGGACACGGCCACGCGCCGTCGAGGTCGCGGAGCAGGGCGGCGTTGTCGACGCGGCGGAGGATGCAGTCGAACGCGAGGGCGCCGAGCGCCGGGGGCTTGTCGCGGAGAAAGGCGCGGATGTCGTCGCGGGTCTGGGCGGCGAAGGCGGTGGCCTTCAACAGGATCAGTTCGTCGCCGGGGTGGACGTCGCAATAGAACTGGATGGTGCCCGAGGCGAGGTCGACCCGGCTCACCGAGCGGACGAAGATTTCCCCCGCGATGTCGATGCCGAAGCTGTGCCCGGCGAGGGCGGTGTCGAGGTGCTCCGGCGCGACGCCGAGGCGTTCGGCGAGGACCGTGGTGGCCGGGCGCGCGGTCTCGGCGTCGGCGTCGAGCAGGGTGGAGACCGAGCGCTCGGACAGGTCCGCGTCCACCGCCACCAGGGTGGTGTCGGTGCGGGCGAAGTTCTGGCTCTTGAACACGCCGTAGCGGCGGCCCGGGCAGAGCTTGAGGAACGCCAGCACCGCCGCGCCGGTGCGCACCGCCCCGCCGTCGAACACCGGCGTCGGTCCGGTGGCGGCGGCGCGGCCCGCCGAGCCGCCGATGAACACGCAGGGCAGGCGTCCGCTGGCGTAGACCGCCTCCATCAGCACGTCCTCGCCGCCGGTCGAGCCGTCGCACAGAGTCACCGCCACGGTGTCGCGCACGTCGATGGCGAAGGGCAGGGAGAGGGCCTCGACCTCCTCGCGCACCCCGGCGATGCGGACGGCGCGGGGGCGGTGGGGGTCGCCGAGCGGCACGGCGCGCACCGCCGCCTCGGCGATGAGGTCGGGCGGAAACACCTGGAGCACGACGTTCGGCTGGTCCTGGACGCGGGTGCGGTAGAGCGGCTCGCCGGGGCCGGAGGCGGCGAGTTCGCCCGCCGTCGGCACCGCGACCACCAGGGTCGGCGCGGCTTGCCGAGCGAGCCGGGCGGCGGTGGCGGCAAAGTCGAGATCCGGCGACACCAGGGCCACCGCGAGCGGCGCGCGGCCCGAGGAAAAGTCGAAGGAGGCGGACGGCACGACGCCGCCCGGGGCGACGATCACCCGGACGGACTGGGCAAGCGTGGCGGCATCGGGCACCGGACGTTTCCTCTCGGTTGCAACTGAGGGGAAAAGTGTACGGCAACCGCAACGGGGCCGGAAGTCCTATCAGTCGCGACGGCGGATCGAAGACACGTATTCGTTGCGGAAGGTGGAGAGCGAGCTTTCCACCACCGTGACCGCGCCGTCGATCAGCGCGCAGCGACCGCAGCCGGGGAGAATCCGGCAGAGGTTCTCGAGCGCCGCGAGGTCGCCGTCCGAGCCGTCGCCCGCGTCGATGCGGTTGAGGATGCGGGAGAGCTGGTAGGTGCCGCTCTTGCAGGGCGGGCACTGGCCGCAACTGCCGTTGGCGAAGAAGTCCATGTATTCGGAGATCTTGCGCACGATGCTGGTGCCCTCGGAGATCACGATCATCGCGCCGGTGCCGAGGCGGGAGTTGCGCGCCCGGACCGAGTCGAAGTCGAGCGCGACGTCGAGGTCCTTCTTGGTGAGCAGGGTGTTGGACGGCCCGCCGGTGAACACCGCCTTGAATTCCTTGCCCGAGAGCATCCCCATGCCGTGCACGAAGACGAGGTCGTGGAGCGAGGAGCCCATCGGCAGTTCGTAGAGGCCGGGGCGCAGCACGTCGCCCGAGAGCGAATAGAGCTTGGTGCCGACCGCGTCGCCGATGCCGTTGGCGCGGTGCCAGGCCGCGCCGTGGGCGAGGATGTGCGGCAGGTTGGCGAGCGTCTCGACGTTGTTGATCACCGTCGGCGCGCCGAACACGCCGGACTGCGCCGGGAACGGCGGCTTCCTGCGCGGGAACGGAAAGCCGCCCTCGATGGTCGAGATCACCGCGGTTTCCTCGCCGCCGATGTAGAGGCCCGAGCTTTCCACCACCGCGAGCTTGATCGACTTGCCGATGGCGCCCTGCGCCTGTTGCAGCAGGTCGTGCACCAGCCACTGCTCGACGGCGCGGCGCATTGCCGCCAGGCCCTTGGTGTGGTGCGGGTTGATGTAGAAATAGAGCTGGTTGGTGCCGGTGGCGACGGCGGCGATCAGGCCGCCCTCGATCACCTGGTGCGGCGTGAACTCGAGGAGATGGCGGTCCTTGAAGGTGCCGGGTTCGTCCTCGTTGCCGTTGCAGACGATGGCCTTGTCGCGGGCCTCGCTCGCGATCAGCATTTCCCACTTGCGCGCGGTGGGGAAGCCCGCGCCGCCCATGCCGCGCAGGCCCGAGTCCCGCACCGTGTCCAGCGCGCCCGCCGGGCTGGCGATGGCCGCCTTGAGGCCGTCGCCGCCGCCGAGGCTGAGCCACTTGGTCAAGTCCGCGCCGATCTGGATCGCGGGGTCGAGCAGAACCTGTTTGATGCCGGTCATCGCGCGCCTCATTCCGCGGCGCGGGGGCCGATGCCCGCGTCCGCGACCAGATCGAAGTTGCCGTATTCGGGGAAGACGTGCGGGCCGCGCGCGTCGAGCGGCAGGCCCGCCAGGGTGAGCTGGCGCTGCCAGTCGTGGATGTGGCCGATCCCGGCGCGGCTCGAATA